>Ga0196978_1000017_pt1 | contig 145190 bp, 131 predicted proteins | sample S3v_2013CmetaG_FD_155491 | JGI IMG/M metagenome (GOLD analysis project Ga0196978, IMG submission 155491) | Soil microbial communities from Anza Borrego desert, Southern California, United States - S3+v_20-13C | ecosystem: Environmental > Terrestrial > Soil > Desert | place: USA: California... | reverse complement strand
TCGGCCGCGCCGGACGCCAACGGCGTCGCCGGGCTTCTGTTCTACCCGCTCCAGAGCCCGGCGCGGCTGCTCGACACGAGGTCGTGGGCGACGGCCTGCCACACGCCGAAGGCCCCGCTGGCCGCCGACAGCGTGCGGACGCAGCCGGCGCAGGGCGCGTGCGCCGGCTCGACAATCCCGGACTCGGCGCTGGCGATCTACGGCAACGCGACCGTAACGTCGCCCGTCGCGGCCGGCCACATCACGCTCTACCCGTCGGGCGGGGCGCGGCCCGTGGCGTCGAACCTCAACTACGTGGCCGGGCAGACCGTCCCGAACGCGTTCAACGTGGGGCTCGGGGCGGGCGGGGCCTTCGACATCTACACGCCGACCCGGACCGACTTCATCGTTGACGTGGCGGGCTACTTCGCGCCCTGAGCAGCAGGCGGTAGGCAGATGGCAGTAGGCAGTTGAAAGACCTGCGGTCAAAACGCCGAGAATAATCTTCAACCCACGTAACGCGGAGCCTACTGCCTACTGCCATCTGCCTGCTGCCTACTGCCCGCCAGTTATCGCCCTGCGGAACTCGTCGGCGGTGAGGCGGTGTTTGAAGGCGTGCGTGCTGTCGATGAGGACGACGGGGATATCCCAGCCGTAGCGGCGGGTTAGTTCGGGGTCTGAAAGAATGTCCACCTCCTCGTACGTGTAGAGGCCCTCACAGCCGGAGCGCGCGATCTCTGCGCGCGCCTCTTCGCAGAGGTGGCAGCCGGGCCTGGTGTAGAAGACGACGTGCGGTTTGACTGACATTTTCTGCCTCCCGGCGGCTCAAGTCGCCGCGGTCTGAGACGCCCTTCAAGTCGTCGAACTCGGCCCACGTAGTAAAAAATAAATCTTGCCACGCGGGGTGCGGAAGGGGTATAAAGGCTCCCGAAGCCAAGCCATTTTAATCGGTTATTTTGGCGCGGCGCACTTCATGTCACGCTCAAGCATTTGAATCCACGCGCGGAAGGTCGAGCCGCCAGGCTCTTCTTGCGGTGTACTGTACCGTCTCGCGCATGGCCTACGCCTGTTGCCCCGGCTTGTTGACGAGTTCTCAAGTCAAAGCAAACTGAAGGGAGGTCGCGGCGTGGATCAGAAAGACAATCCGACTCCGCCCGCCGAGAGTGCATCCAGCGCTCAGGGGAACGAACAAGGGGACAAGACGGGAGTTGAAGGGGAGGCCGGGGGTGCGCGCCCTTCGGTCTCGGAGCTGCTCGCCGCCTCGCGCGGCGAAGTCGTCAAGCGCGAGCCCGGCGCGGAGCGCACGCCCGTGACGCCGCCCGCGCGCCGCGCCTCCTCGGGCACGGTCGCGGCCGACGCGCCCCCGGGCGACACGCCCGCCAAGTCCTTCCCGGCCGCGACGCCGCCCGCCGCGCGCGTCGCGCCCGCCTCCGGCGCTTCTAAGACAACGTCCACCCCCACCCCTTCGGTCAACGCGGGCGTCGCCAAGGCGGTCGCCGCGAAGCCGCCGTCGAAGCCGCCCGCGGCCGGCCCCGTCGTGCAGAGCCTGCCCGACCCCTCGGTCAACCAGGTGCGGCGCTACATCGTCTGGGCGAGCGTCTCGGGCATCCTCCTCGCCATCGGGGCCGCGATGACGCGCTTCTTCCTGCCGCGCTCCATCTTCGAGCCTTCGAGCATCTTCCGCATCGGCTTCCCCGGCGACTACGCGCTCGGGGTGGACACGAAGTGGCAGCAGCAGTACCGCATCTGGGTCGTGCGCAACTCCGAGCGGCTGTTCGTCATTAACGCCGTCTGCACGCACCTCGGGTGCACCCCCGACTGGAAGGCGAGCGAGAACAAGTTCAAGTGCCCGTGCCACGGGTCGGGCTACGACAGCGAGGGAGTCAACTTCGAGGGCCCCGCCCCGCGCCCGATGGATCGCGCCGAGGTGAGGATCGACGCCGAGGGCCAGGTCGTCGTCAACACCGGGCGGCTCTTCAAGTGGGAGAAGGGCAGCACGAACCACTTCAACGACGAGGACGCATACATCCCGATCTGAGCGGCCGGGGCAGCAGGCAGGTTCGGGGAGAGGCCGGGGGCCGGTTTCTCGAAAACGTTTGCGGCTGATGGGAGGACGCGATGGAGCCTGAACGACCCGAAGGGGACGGCGAAGGGCAGTTGGCGCCGAAGGGGAGAGGCGCGGGGCTCGTGCAGCGCGCGCGCGCGCAGGGCCTGGCGCTCAAGGAGCGCGCCGAGGCCGAGGCCAAGACCTACAAAGACCCGCAGCAGACGCAGCTCTGGAAGTCGATCTTCCGCGTCTCGCACGACCGCTCAGACCCGCGCAACCGCAGTTTAGCTATCCTCTCGAACGTCTTCCTCCACCTGCATCCGGCGAAGGTCAACCGCGACGCCACGCGCTACTCGTTCACCTGGGGCATGGGCGGCATCACCTTCTACCTCTTCATCGTGCTGACCTTCACCGGCATCCTCCTGATGTTCTACTACCACCCGACGAAGGTGCAGGCGTTCCGCGACATCCTCTACCTCGAACACGACGTGCCGTTCGGCAAACTCCTGCGCAACATGCACCGCTGGGCGGCGCACCTGATGATCATCACGACGTGGCTCCACATGTTCCGCGTCGTGCTGACGGGTTCTTACAAGCGGCCGCGCGAGTTCAACTGGTGCGTCGGCGTCGTGCTGCTGGTGCTGACGATGCTGCTCTCCTTCACGGGGTACCTGCTGCCGGACGACCAGCTCGGCTTCTGGGCGGTGACGGTGGGGACGAACATGGCGCGCGCCACCCCGGGCCTCGGGAGCGAAGGCCCGTTCGGGCCGCAGTTGGGGATGACGCCCTTCAACGACGTGCGCTTCGGCCTGCTCGGCGGCTCCATCGTGGACGCCAACGCCCTGCTCCGGTCTTACATCTGGCACTGCATCGGCATCCCCGTCGTCGCCTCGCTCTTCATGGCCGTCCACTTCTGGCGCATCCGCAAGGACGGCGGCATCTCGGGCCCTGCGCCCGTCATGCTCGAATCGGAGATGAAGGCGGTGAAAAAGTAAGCTCTCAGCTCTCAGCTTTCAGCCAAACCCTTTGGCGGGAGAGGCGAGTTGATTTGAAACCGACGTCCTTTGTTTGGCTGAAAGCTGAAGGCTGAACGCTGACAGCTTCACAACGGAGACCCTGGCTATGTCAATGGCAATCGAGCGGCCGCGCAGCAACCGCTGGGTGCTGTGGCTGGTCGTCAGCCTGGCGGTGGTCGGCGTCCTCGCGCTGATGGTCGAGGACTGGGGGCAGCTCTGGAAGATCAGCTCGGCGGCGGACAACGTCCCCATCGTGGGGATGATTCCGCTCGTCGCCTTCTTCACGTGGCTCGGGCTCAAGCAGTCGAAGGAGAACGACCAGCTCATCGACGAGCTGGAGGAAGACCCGGCGCTCGCCAAGACGCACCACCGCAAGACGCAGCCGTGGCGGCCGGGCTGGGCGCGCGAGCTGCACGTCTGGCCCTACCTCGTCCGCATCGAGTTCCTCGCCGCCATCATCGTCACCGTCATCCTCTTCGTCTGGTCGATCCTCATCAACGCGCCCCTGGAAGAGCCGGCCAACCCCAACCTGACGATGAACCCGTCGAAGGCCCCGTGGTACTTCCTCGGCCTCCAGGAGATGCTCGTCTACTTCGACCCGTGGATCGCGGGCGTGGTGATGCCGGGCCTGCTCATCGTCGGCCTGATGGTCTTCCCGTACGTGGACTCGAACCCCCTGGGCAACGGCTACTACTCGTGGCGGCAGCGGCGGTTCGCCATCGGGATGTTCCTGTGGGGCTTCTTCATGTGGATCATCCTCATCATCATCGGGACGTTCATCCGGGGGCCGGGGTGGATCTGGTTCTGGCCGGGGCAGACGTGGGATCACAACGCCGTCGTCTTCGACCGCAACCGCGACCTGCACGAGATCGTCGCCGGCTGGGGGCTGCCGTTCCTCAACCTCTACCCGTGGAAGGCCATCTTCGGCGCGATCGTCGTCGGCGCCATCTTCGTCTCGGGCGGCCTCTTCTTCCACTGGCTGATGCTGCGCAGGAGGTTGGAGTGGGCGGACTTCAAGTCCTTCGGCCGGATGAAGGACTGGGCGACGAAGAACGGCGAGTTCGAGGAGAAGCTCCTGGCGCGAACGAGCCTCCTGCAATACGCGACCTTCCAGTTCTTCGCCATCTCGGTGCTCTGGCTCTTCCCCGTGAAGCTGCTGATGCGCCTGCTCTTCACCATCAAGTACGTCTGGGTCACTCCCTGGTTCAACGTCTGAAGGGACTTCGAGCGGAGGATTCATACCCGTGGCTGAGACTCCTGACACCGACAAGCTGGCGAAGCGCGACCCCGACGCGCCACAGCCCGACCCCATCGTGAGCCGCTCGACGAGCGCCGTCATGCTCGTCTCGGCACTGCTCCTGACGGTCGTGTTCGCCTGGTCGCTCTACGACGAGGTCTACGGCATGCGCCCGTGGAAGTCGTACCAGCAGTCCTTCGTCAAGCGCTACGACCGCTACCTGCGCCGCCTGGAGAAGCGCGGCTTCAAGTCGGAGAAGGAGGTCAGGGAGAGCGCGGAGTACCAGCGGCTCGACGCCGAGGCCAAGGCCGCCCGCGCCCAGACCGCGCAGAAGCAGTCGGAGATCGACAGGCGCGTCGCCGCCATCGACGACCAGTTGGGCGCCATCTCCGAAGAGTTCCAGGATCGCCGCGGGCGCATCACCGTCGCCAGCTACAACGTCGAGCAGGCGGACGGCTCGGAGAAGGAGAGCCTGCGCCGCGACCTCGACGAGATGAAGGCGCGCAAGTCCGCCGTCTACCTCCCGGCCGACGGCAAGGCCCCGCAGAAGCGCGAGATGGACTTCAACGAGCTCGAGTCGATGTACGTCTCGCTCAAGGACGAGAAGGGCCGCCTGCTCGCCGAGAAGGGCGAGATGCTCAAGCCCGCGAGCGAGCTCGAGCGCCAGCGCGACGAGTACCTGAAGAACAACGTCACCGAAGTCACCGCGCAGCAGGTGAGGCTCACGCGCGCCTCGCTCGAGAACTACGACTTCGGGATGAAGCAGATAAACTACAAGGGCGACACCATCGTTGACCGCTGCGAGTCGTGCCACGTCGGCATCCGCTCGCCCATCCCCATCCGCGCCTCGGACATGGTGCCGCTCGGGCGCGGGCGCCTGAGCCGCCCCGACACGCGCGCGCGCGCCTTCGTCAGCCACCCCTCGAACGAGCTGCTCAGGATTCACGACCCCGAGAAGTTCGGCTGCTCCTCCTGCCACTGGGGCAACGGCCGCGCGACGACCTCGGTCGAGAAGGGGCACGGCCGCCACAAGTACTGGCTCCACCCGCTCTTCGCCAAGGAGAACACGGAGGCGGGCTGCAACCAGTGCCACGCGCAAGACCGCGTGCTGCAAGGCGCGGACGTGCTCAACAAGGGCAAAGACCTCTTCTACGAGCGCGGCTGCGTCGGCTGCCACCGCTACGAGGGCTTCGACCGCGAGACCGACGCGCTCTCGAACGCGCGTCAGCTTGTCAAGCAGTTGGAGGACGAAGTCACCTCGAACGAGCGCGAGGCGAAGGTCGTGCGCGCCGAATCCTCCGCGCCGGGCGTCTCAGACCAGCGCGCCACGGAACTCCTCGCGCGCGCCGAGAGCCTGGTCGTCTCCAACAGCCAGCTCGAAGCCCGGATCGACCAGCTCAACACGCAGGCCCGCTACCTGATGCAGGATCAGAAGAAGGTCGGGCCGAACCTGAAGGACGTGCGGCTCAAGCTCCGCAAGGAGTGGATACCCGAGTGGCTGAAAGACCCGCAGGCGTTCCGCCCCGGCACCAAGATGCCGACCTTCTGGTACCTGTCGGGGAGGGCCGGCAAGGAGGAGGCGGATCGCGGCAACATCGTCCCCGCCTCGATGCAGGACGAGGAGCGCAAGGCCATCTCAGCCTTCCTCTGGCAGTCGGCCTACGACGGGCGGATGCCCGCGCAGCCGCAGGGCGACGCGCGCGTCGGGGAGGAACTGTTCAAGACGCGCGGCTGCCTGGCCTGCCACTCCGTCGGCGAGGGCGAGCAGAGGATCGGCGGCGAGTTCGCGGCCAACCTGACGAGGGTCGGGCAGAAGTCGAACTACGACTACATCGTCCGCTGGGTGCACAACCCGCGCGAGCGCTGGGCCCCGTACTGCCCGAAGGAGAAGCGCGACCTGACGCCGGAGGACTACGCGCGACACGGCAAGCCCTTCGTCTTCGACACCACGAAGCACACGCGCTGCCCGAACGACGGCGCGGAGCTTCAGGTGCAGAACATGACGGTGATGCCGAACTTCCGCCTCTCCGACCAGGACGCGCGCGACATCGCCACCTACCTCGTCTCGCTCGCGCCCGCGGCGAGCTACCCCGACGCCTCCTACATGGACGACCCGCGCCTCGCCGAGAAGGGCAAGACGCTCGTCAAGATGTACGGCTGCGCCGGCTGCCACGAGATGCGCGGCTTCGAGGACGAGCAGCGCATCGGCAAGGAGCTGACGGCCGAGGGCGCGACGCCCCTGGAGCGCCTCGACTTCGCGCGCATGACCCACGTCGCCGAGCACGGAGACCCGCCCCCGTACAAGGGTGCCGACGGGCACGCAGAAGACACGACGGCCGAGAGCGGCGGCGGCGGCAAGAAGGCCGCGCGCGACGACAAGCACGGGAAGCCCTGGTACAACCACCGCGGCTTCTTCGAGCACAAGCTCGAAGAGCCGGGCGTCTTCGACTGGGGCAAGGTCAAAGACCCGCGCGAGCACCTGCGGATGCCGAAGCCGTACCTGACCGAAGAGTGGCGGACGGCGCTGACGACGTTCCTCCTCGGGAGCGTCGGCACCGAGGGCGCGAACGTGCCCCTCGACCTCTTCTACAAGCCGACCGACCAGCAGAAGGCGATACAGGACGGCTGGTGGGTCATCAAGAAGTACAACTGCATGGGCTGCCACTCGGTGCAGGTCGGGCAGAAGTCCGTGCTCGCCGGGATGTCTCTGTACGGGGCGGGCGGCACGCTCGGCGCCATCCAACTCGGCCCCGACCAGCTCCCGCCGGGGCTCATGACCGAGGGCGCGCGCGTTGACCCCGACTGGCTGCTCCGCTTCCTGAGCGACCCTTCCCTGAGCGGCTACTCCGAAGGCATCGACCTCACCGCGCACGGCGGCAAGCCCTCGACGCGTCCGCCCGAGGCGAACGTCGGGCGCGGGACTGAGTCGAACCGCCTGTCGGGGCCGGGCGGCGGCGGGGGCGGGCCCGTCCAGGTACAGCCGCCCGGGGCCGCGCAGCAGAACGCGCCACAGCCGCAGCAGCAGGGCGGGGGGGCGATGGGCCGCCTCTTGCCGCAGCCGGGCGAGAACCGCAACGGCGTCCGCACGTACCTGCGCGTGCGCATGCCGACCTTCAACTTCTCGCCGAACGAGCTGCGGACGCTCGTGCGCTTCTTCCTCGCCGTCTCGGCGCAGCAGGAGCCGTACATCAAGCCGCAGGCCGAACCCTTAACGGCGCAGGAGAGAGACCTCGCGCGCGCCCTGTTCAGCTCGCAGGCCGCGCCCTGCCTGAAGTGCCACATGACGGGCGACCCGGGGCACGACGCGACGGCGACCGCGCCGAACTTCCTACAGGCCGCCGAGCGCCTGAAGGAGGACTGGACTGTCCGCTGGCTCCTCGACCCGCAGCGCATCATGCCGGGGACGGCGATGCCTTCGGAGCTGTTCAAGCGCGACGGCGACCGCTGGGTCTTCAACGGCCCGCTCCCGCCCGCCGCGGCCGACTACCAGGGCGACCACGCGCGCCTGCTGGCGCGCTACCTGCTCTCGCTCACGCCCGAAGAGCAGGCGCGCGCGCGCACCTCCGTGCCCGCCCAAGTCCCCGCGCCGAGCGGCACGCAGGAAGGCCCCGTGGCTTCGCACGGCGGCGGAAGACCACGCCCGGCGGCAGCGCCCGGCAGGCAGAGCGCGGGCCGCTCGAAGGCCGGACGCGGCTCGCGCGTGCAGGTCTCGCAGCGCGCGCGTCAGAGGCGCGTGGCGCGCGAGCGCAGGCTCCGGCTCGCGCGCGAGCGCTGGCGGCAGGCGGCGGCTTCGAGAGAGCGCGTGCGTGATTTCTCGCCGTGAAAGATTCGCGGTATCATACGGGCAAAGTTCATGCTTACACGTCAGTAGTCCCCTTTTGGAGGAGGTCTCATCCGATGCATTCAAGCCGCGCGCGGTTTACGGTCGCGCTCTTCGCGGCGCTCTGCCTGCTGGCCTTCGCCGTCGCATGCTCGCGCGGCGTTGACGACGCCGAGGACAACGACAACGCGGGCGACGACTCGTCAGAGGTCGCGTCCCTGACGCCCTACAGGCCGAACCCGGCGCAGGAGGGCTCGATCTCCGGCAACGTCAACTTCTCGGGGGCGGCCCCCGAGAAGGCGCAGATCAGCATGACCGCCGACCCCGTCTGCGCCTCGGCCAACCCGGACGCGCACGCCGAGGACATCGTCGTCAACGGCGACAAGCTGGCCAACGTGCTCGTCTACATCAAGGAGGGCAAGGTCGGCGACAAGAACTTCAACAGCTACAGCTACCCGGCCGCCGCGCAGCCCGCCGTGCTCGACCAGAAGGCCTGCCACTACGTGCCGCACGTCCTGGGCGTGCAGGTCAACCAGACCCTCAACGTCCTCAACTCAGACCAGACGCCGCACAACGTCAACGTGGACGCGAAGCTCAACGACAAGTTCAACCAGGGCCAGCCGCCCGGCTCGCCGGCCATCACCAAGCAGTTCAAGCGCGCCGAGACGGTCATCCCCGTCAAGTGCAACCAGCACCCCTGGATGCGCGCCTACGTCGCCGTGCTCCCGCACTCGTTCTTCGCCGTCTCGGACGCCTCGGGCAGGTTCGAGATCAAGGGCGTGCCCGCCGGAACCTACACGCTGACGGCCTGGCACGAGAAGTACCCGCAGGGCGTCACGCAGACGGTCACGGTCGCCCCGGGCGCGGCGGCCGCGACGGACTTCAGCTTCACGGCCGACCAGCTCAAGGCGGAGAACGTCGAGGGCGGCGCGCTGCGCGCCATGCCCGCGCTCGAGCTGCCGATGCTCGGCATGCACCACTGAATGAAGAGTAGGCAGTAGGCAGATGGCAGTAGGCAGTTGAAGAGTCATTATTTCAATGAAACATGCGAAATTCAGCGTCAACGTTCTACTAGCGGAGCCTACTGCCTACTGCCTACTTTTAGCCCAAGGGGATTCATGAAGGAGTTCGTACTAGAAGCGACGACCGACGTGCCGGCCCCGGCCGGCCCGTTGGCACTGCGCGAGAGGCTCGGGGCCTTCGCCGAGCTGACCAAGCCGCGCATCACCTTTCTCATCGTGCTCACCTCGGCCGCGGGCTTCTGCCTCGGCTCGAAGGGGCGCTTCGACTACCTGGCACTCTTCAACTCGCTCTTCGGCATCGCGCTGCTCTCGTCGGGGATCGCGACGCTCAACCAGTACATGGAGCGCGGCCTCGACGCGCGGATGCGCCGGACGCTCTCGCGCCCGCTCCCGGCGGGGAAGGTCTCGGCCGCGCACGCGCTCGCCTTCGGCTTGGCGCTGACGCTCGCCGCGGAAGTCTACCTCGCGGCCTTCGTCAACCTCCTGACCGCCGCGTTCGGCGTGACGGTCATCGTCGGCTACCTGCTCTGCTACACGCCGCTGAAGACGCGCAGCTCGCTCTCGACGGTGGTCGGCGCGTTCCCCGGCGCGATGCCGCCGCTGATGGGCTGGACGGCGGCGACCGGCGCGGTCGGCTGGGAGGCGTGGGCTCTGTTCGCCATCCTCTTCGCGTGGCAGTTCCCGCACTTCCTCGCCATCGCGTGGATGTACCGCGAGGACTACGCGCGCGCGGGCATCCGGATGCTGCCCGTGGTCGAGCCGGCGTGCCGCATCACCGCGCAGCAGATCGTCGTCTGGTCTCTGCTCCTCGTCCCCGTCAGCCTCTTCCCGGCCGTGCTGGGGACTGCCGGGCCGGTCTACTTCTACGGCGCCTTCGTGCTCGGCATCCTGTTCCTGGGGACGAGCGTCCACGCGGCCCTCGCGCACACGCGCCAGGGCGCGCGCCGGCTGCTCCTCGCTTCCGTGCTCTACCTGCCCGTCCTGTTCGGGCTGATGGTTTTCAATAAGTGAATGGTAAATGGTGAATAGTAAATAGCGGCTCCGCCTTGTCCGTGTCCGAGAGTTTCTGCCTGCCTTGAGGGTCGGTTTTCACCATTTACTATTTACTATTCACCATTTACCAAAGGAGCTTGAGATGGGTCGTGCTCTCGCGGTGTTCCTCTGGGTGATGACCGGCCTCTCGGTGTGGACTTTTGTGGACGGCCGCTGGTGGTTCCCGCCGTCGATCTCCGAGCACGGGCCGGCGTACGACCAGCAGTTCATCCTGACCATCGTCGTGGTCGGTGTCGCGTTCGTCGCGGCGCAGGCGGCGCTCGGCTACGCCGTCTGGCGCTACGCCGACACGGGGCAGGGGACGCGCGCCGTCTACTCGCACGGCAACAACCGGATGGAGATTCTGTGGACGGCGATCACGGCCGCCGTCTTCATCACGGTCGCGCTCCTCGGCCAGCGCGTCTGGTGGAACCTGCACATGGTGGACGCGCCCGCGGGCTCCGCGCAGGTGCACGTCCTCGGGCAGCAGTTCCAGTGGAACTTCCACTACCCCGGCCCCGACGGCCGCTTCGGCCGCACCGACCCGAAGAAGATCAGCGACGAGTCGATCAACTACATCGGCCTCGACTCGGACGACCCCGGCTCGAAGGACGACACGGTCACGCAGACGCTCGTCACGAAGGCGAACGCGCCCGTCCAGCTGACGATGACCTCGCGCGACGTGACGCACAGCTTCTGGGTCCCGCAGCTCCGCTTCAAGCAGGACGCCGTGCCCGGGCTCGACGTGAAGGTGCACTTCACGCCGCAGACGGTCGGGCAGTACGAGATCGCCTGCGCCGAGCTGTGCGGGCAGCAGCACTACAAGATGCGCAGCTACATGCTCGTCCTCCCGGCCGCCGAGTACGACGAGCTGGTCGCGATGCCGCAGGCGCAGTTCAACCGGCGCGTCTCCGAACTCGTCAAGAAGTACCCGGTCAACACGAACTTCTAACCCCTAACCCTGCAAGGCGCGGCCCGCCGCAACGGGGCCGGCCGAGGAGCTTGGAATGGCAGAACCGGAAGTCACGGCCGAGACCCACGCCGAGGCGGGGCACGCGGCCGGCCACGCCCCGGGGCACGGCGCGCACCACGCCCCCACCGGCTTCGTCCGCAAGTACATCTTCAGCATCGACCACAAGGTCATCGGCATCCAGTACCTCCTGCTCGCGCTCTTCTCGGTCGTGCTCGGGATGCTGATGTCGATCCTGATGCGGATGAAGATGACGTGGCCCGATTACGCGTGGCCCCTCCTCGGGACGCTCTTCCCCGAGGGCGCGCCGGGCGGCGTGATGACGCCGGAGTTCTACCTCTCGCTCGTCACGATGCACGGCACGATGATGGTCTTCTTCGTGCTGACGACCGCGCCGCAGGGCGGCTTCGGCAACTACTTCCTGCCCATCCAGATCGGGGCCGACGACATGGCCTTCCCCGTCCTGAACATGCTCTCGTTCTGGACGACGCTGCTCGGCCTCGCCGTGCTCGTGAGCGCCATCTTCGCCTCGGGCGGGTCGGTCATCGGGCCGACGGGCGGGTGGACGAGCTACCCGCCGCTCTCGGGCATCGGCCACCTCCTCAACGTGCCGGGGCAGGGGATGGGCGTCAGCCTCTGGGTCATCAGCATCGCCATCTTCTGCATCGCCTCGCTGCTGGGCGCGCTCAACTTCATCGTCACGCTCCTGAATTTGCGCACGAAGGGCATGTCCCTGATGAGGATGCCGCTGACGTGCTGGGCCTGGTTCACGACGGCCGTCCTCGCCCTGCTCTCGTTCCCCGTGCTGCTCGCGGCGGGCGTGCTGCTCTTCCTCGACCGCAGCGCGGGCACGAGCTTCTTCATCCCCGGCGGGCTCTCGAACGGGACGACGGTGCTCGACCACTCGGGCGGCTCGCCGATCCTGTGGCAGCACCTCTTCTGGTTCTTCGGACACCCGGAGGTCTACATCGCCATCCTGCCGGGCATGGGGGCCACGTCGCACATCCTCTCGACGTTCGCGCGCAAGCCCATCTTCGGCTACCGCGCGATGGTCTTCGCGATGTTCGCCATCGGGCTCCTGGGCTTCTTCGTCTGGGGCCACCACATGTTCCTCTCGGGGATGTCGCCGCTGACGGGCGCGGCCTTCTCCGTGCTCACGCTCTCCATCGGCGTGCCCTCGGCCATCAAGACCTTCAACTGGCTCGGCACGCTCTGGGGGGCGCGCATCCGCTTCCACACGCCGATGCTCTTCGCCATCGGCTTCGTCTCTCTCTTCGTGGCGGGCGGCATCACCGGCCTCGTGCTGGGGCAGACGAGCCTCGACCTCTCGATGCACGACACCTACTTCGTGCTCGCGCACTTCCACCTCGTGATGGGCGTGGCGGCCATCTTCGGCATGTTCGCAGGAACCTACTTCTGGTTCCCGAAGATGTTCGGGCGGAAGATGAACGAGACGCTGGGGAAGATTCACTTCTGGCCGACCATCATCGGCGTCTACGCCATCTTCATCCCGATGCACGCGATGGGGCTGGTCGGGCTGCCGCGCCGCTACTCGCAGTTCTACGAGATGCTCGACGGCAAGCTGACCTGGATTTACAACTTCAACGCCCCGACCTTCTCGCTCATCCATTTCGTGACCTGGGCGGCCATCATCACGGTCGCGGCCCAGTTGCTCTTCCTCTTCAACTTCTTCTGGAGCCTCTGGAAGGGCGAGAAGGCTTCGGACAACCCGTGGGAGGCGACGACGCTGGAGTGGATCACGGCGACGCCGCCGCCGCACGACAACTTCGGCGGGCGCGCGCCTGTCGTTTACCGCGGCTCCTACGAGTTCGGCGTGCCGGGCGCGCCCGAGGACTACGTGTTGCAGACGACGCCGGACGAGACGGGGCCGAACGTCGCCTACGCGGACGATGTTGACGGACAAGGACGGGGAAGCGGTAATGGCAACGACCTTCACGGGTGAGAACGAGAAGACGGTGCAGACCGAGGCCGTCATCGAGGTGACGAGCGCGCGCCGCCGCGGGGGGCGCGGGCGCGGCGGGCGCGGCGGCGGCGGGGGCGGCGGTAACGGCGGCGGCCCCGGCGGCGGCGGCCCCGGCGGCGGGGGCGGCGACGAGCAGCGCCGCTTCAAGGCCGACCGCTACCGCATCGGCGTGCTCGTCGGCATCGCCTCGATCCTGATGATGTTCACGGCGCTCGCCAGCGCCCTCATCGTGCGCGCGGGGATGCACAGCTCGGTGGACTGGCGCGGCGGGCAGATGCCCACCTTCGTCTACGTGAGCACGGGCCTCATCGTCCTGAGCAGCCTGACCTTCATGCGCGCCAAGGCTTCTCTGAAGCACGGGGAGGAGTCGGGCTACCGTCTGTGGCTGACGGTGACGCTGCTCTTGGGGCTCGGGTTCCTCGCGGCGCAGGTGCTGGCGTGGAGGGAGTTGGTGGCGGCGGGCGTCTACCTCGCGTCGAACCCGCACAGCTCCTTCTTCTACGTGCTAACGGGGCTGCACGGGATACACCTGCTGGGCGGCATCCTCGCGCTCGGCTACCTGCACTGGTACGTGGTGCGGCCGCGCGGGGCGGTGTGGGACGCCAAAAGGCGCGCGCTGACCGACGTGGTCGGCATCTACTGGCACTTCATGGACGTGCTGTGGGTCTTTCTCTTCCTGCTACTCTTCTTCTGGAGGTGAGGCTTTGAGCACCGAAGCGCATGTCGGACGGCTGCCGGCGACCGAGTGGGACGGCGGGGCGCTGCCCTACCGCGTCGGCCACCGCAAGCTCGGGATGTGGCTCTTCATCGTCTCGGACGCGATGACGTTCTCGGCGATGCTCATCGCGTACTCCTACGCGCGCGTGTCGAGCGACGCCTGGCCGACGCCGTTCCCGTTCTACCCCTCCATCATCTTCTCGACGACGATGACGCTCTTCCTGCTCGCGTCGTCGTTCACGATGGTGATGGCGGTGCGCGCCTCGGCCCACAACCGCCTGCGCGCGGCGCGGCGCTGGATCGGCGCGACGATGCTCGGCGGCCTCATCTTCCTCGTCCTCCACCTGATCGAGTGGGAGCACCTCATCCACGACGGCCTGCGCCCGTTCCGGCTGGCGGGCGCGTGGGCCGAGCGCTGGCCGCAGGCCCCGCCGCTCTTCGGCGCGAGCTTCTTCTCGATAACGGGGCTGCACATGTTCCACGTCCTGACGGGCGTCCTCTACCTCGGCGTCATCGCGCTGCGCATCAAGAAGACGCGCCACGAGGACGTGGAGATCAGCGGGCTCTACTGGCACTTCGTAGACCTCGTCTGGATGTTCGTCTTCCCGCTCATCTACCTGATGTCGGTCGATTTCACGCCCGGAGCCGGACATTAAAAGGAGCGGAGGGGAGAGATGGCGAGCGCAAACATCCGAGACGTTTTCAAGAAGTCCGACCTGCTGCTGATGGGCGTCTGCATGGTGCTGGCCGCGGGCTTCCTGGTGCTGGCGGGCCTGAACGCCGTGGAGGCCGGGAACTTCCTGACCATCGACAGCCTCTTCTTCACGGCCGTCTGCCTGCTGCTGGCGCTGACCTTCGTCGCCGTGCCCGCGCTCTCGATGCGCGCGCGCGGCGTCCGCCCCTTCTACGTGGACGACGAAATCCCCCCGGCGCGCGCGCACGAGCACGTCCACTTCGAGGGCGGTACGCGACTCTTCCTCTACGTGCTGCTCGGCCTGCTCGTGCTGACGGTCATCGAGGTCTTGCTGGCCTACGTCCACGTGCCGCTCCACATCATGCTGACGCTCCTGATCGGGCTCTCGCTCGTCAAGGCGGCGATGATCGTGGCCTACTTCATGCACCTGAAGTTCGAGCGGATGAGCCTGGTGCTGACGCTCATCCCGACGCTCGTCATCTGCATCTGCCTGCTCTTCATCGTCTTCCCCGACAGCTTCCGCGCGGCCAGCCTGCGCAGCACGCCCACCGAGGCCGTGCCTTCCCCCGAAGGCCCGAACTCGCAGGAGCGTTAGAGAGGTTCCGAGTTTGCCGAGGAAGGCCGTCCATCTCGCCCTCGTCTGCGCCGCGGCTCTCGCGGCGCTGGCGGCCCTGTGGCCCGAGGCGGCGCTCGCGCAGTGCCCGCTCTGCCGCTCGGCGGTGCAGAACGCAGGCGACCAGACGGCGCGCACCTTGAACCTCGCCATCGTCGTCCTGCTCATCCCGCCCGTCTCCATCTTCTGCGCCATCTTCGCGGTGGTTTATAAGAAGGCGAGGGACGGCGACGCGGGGCAAAACCGCGAGCCCTAGCCGGCGCGTAGATAGACCGAGGGTCACACAATGGCTGACGAACTAGTCCCGGCGGTTGACGTTGAGAGGCAGACCATCCGCGGCCGCGTGTGCCCGGCGTGCGGCGGCAAGATCATCCCGTCCGACCGCGCGGTCTACGAGAACAAGACCGAGCCCGGCGGGGTCTTCCCCGCGTGGCAGTGCGAGCGCTGCGGTTACGAAGAGATAAGCGAGAAGAAGGCCCCGGCCCCGAAGGCGCACCCCCCGAAGAAGAAGGTTGAAGGATGAGCGCAGAAGAGAACAAGAGAACCGTCCAGTCGATTTTTGAAGCCTTCGGGCGCGGCGACATCCCCGGCGTGCTCGGGCACGTCTCGGAGGACGTGACGTGGAAGGCCCCCGGCCCCGAAGTCATCCCGTACTTCGGCGACCGGAGCGGCCACGCCGGGGCCACCGAGTTCTTCGTCCAGCTCGGCACGAACGTTGACTTCGAGCACTTCGAGCCCGGGGCCTTCGTCGCGGAGGGCGACAAGGTGGTCGTGCTCGGGCGCGAGCGCGGGCGCGTGAAGAACACGGGCAAGACCTTCGACAACGAGTGGGCGCTCGTCTTCACCTTCGACGGCGGCGGCAAGGTCAAGGGCTTCCAGTGCTACGAGAACACGGCGGCCATCGCCGAGGCTTTCTCATAGGCCGATGGACGGGTTGGACGAGTCGAAGCTGCGCGTGCTCGGGATGTTCGACGAACTGGGGAAGTCCGAGCTCGACCTGCACGAGTTGTTCGAGGCGGGCGGCAACGACCCCGAAGCGCGGCTCGCCGTCTTCCACGACGTGGAGTGGCTCGTCGAGCGCGGCCTGCTCGAAGAGCGCGGCAACGACTTCTACGCACTCACCGAATCAGGGCGGCGGGCATTTGGCGAGAGAGGTGAAAGGGCTGATACTGAGTCGTCCCCCTGACTGCTGTCTATGAACGACTCGGTACTGCCGCACGTGAACGCCGCGCTCAACGCCACGAGCTTCGTGTTGCTCGTCGCGGCCTTCTACCAGATCAGGCGCGGGAACGTGCAGCTTCACCGCCGCCTGATGCTCTCGGCGCTCGCCGTCTCCGGCCTCTTCCTCGTCTCCTACGTCGCCTACCACGCGCAATACGGCTCGGTGCGGTTCACGGGTCAGGGCCCGGTGCGCGCGGTCTACTTCTTCATCCTGGTTACGCACATCATCCTCGCGGCGGCCATCGTGCCGCTCGTCCTGGTCACGGTCGTCCGCGCGCTGCGCGGCGACTTCGCGCGCCACCGCCGCGTCGCGCGCTGGACGTACCCGCTCTGGCTCTACGTCTCCGTCACGGGAGTCGTCGTCTACCTCATGCTGTACCACCTTTATCGTCCGCGGTAATCCCATGAGCGCGCAGCAGACGAACAGGGAAGGCGGCGTCGCGGGGCGGAGGCGGACGCCGTGGCCGCTCGCGGTGGTGGCCGTCCTCTTCGTGGTCGTGCCCTTTCTGACCTGGTATTGGACCTGGTTCGGGAGGTCTCTGAGCGACGAGGAGATCGGGAAGTACCTGAGCGAGGGGAAGCCGCGCCACGCGCAGCACGCGCTCTCGCAGATCGCCGAGCGCGTCGAGCGCGGGGACGCGGGGGCCGGCCGCTGGAACGGCCAAGTCGTCGCCCTCGCCGCGAGCCCTTCGCCGGACGTGCGCATGACCGCGGCGTGGGTGATGGGCGTCGAGCACAGGTCGGAGGAGTTCCACGCCGCGCTCCTCAAACTCGTCGAAGACCCCGAGCCCATCGTACGCCGCAACGCCGCGCTCGCGCTCGTGCGCTTCGGCGACCCCCGCTGCCGCCCGGAACTGCTCGCCATGCTCCGGCCTTACAGCGTCGTCGCCCCGACCGAAGGGACTGCGGTGACGGCGCTCACGGCCGGCGGCAACGTCAAGCGGGAGTCGCTGCTGGTCAGGTACACGGCCGAGCCGAACACGGCGGGAGAGATTCGCTCGCCGCTGCCGGGCGTCATCGAGAAGGCGCTGGTTAAAGACGGCGACTCGTGGCGGGCCGGCGCGGAGCTGTTCGTCATCGCGCCCGACCCCGAGCAGGCGAGCGACGCGCTCATCGGCCTCGCATACTTCGGCACGCCCGAGGACGTGCCCGAGGTGGAGCGCTTCGCGGCCGCGGCCGAGTCGGACGAGCTGAAAAGGAAAGCGGCGCTGACGGCCGAAGCCATCAAGCGCCGCTCGGCGAGTAAATAGTAAATGGTGAATGGTGAATAGAGAAAAGAAACGCCCGGCCAGGTTTCAACCGCGGGCCGGGCACAACTCAACTTCTATTTACCATTCACCATTTACTATTAACCATTCACTATTCACTGGCTCGGCGGCGGGGGCGGGGCGTCGGGCAGCGTGACGCCGTGCATCGCCTCCCAGTCCTCGGTCGGCACCATCTCGATGGCGTCCCAGGGGCAGCCGTCGAGGAAGGCCCCGTCCGGCCCCTTGCTGATGCACTTCTGGCAGCCGATGCAGAGGTACGGGTCTACCTCGATGCGGCCGAAGGGCGTGTGGTCTTCGTCCGGCACCCAGAACATGCACGCCTCGATGGGGCAGTACTCGATGCAGGCGGGCGAGCCCGCGCAGCCCGTGCAGCAGTCGGTCGTGATGGCGAGGATGCGCGGCTTCTTCTTGCGCGTCGCCTTGCCGTCGCCCACGGACATCGGCCAGTGCTTTTCGACGATACCGATCATGCTCTCTAAGGCTCCGGACGGAAAGTCTCTGGAAGGCGTAGACACTTTAACACGACTCGAATGGGCGCTCAACGAAAAAGCAGTAGGCAGTAGGCAGATGGCAGTAGGCAGTCGCTCCGCGTTATGAAAGTTGAAGTATTAAACCGGAAATTTCGACAGCGGCGCTTTCAACTGCCTACTGCCATCTGCCTACTGCCTACTTTTCCGTGTTAGAATTCGGGCACAACGCTTTCAGTCTTTAACGTCGGTCTAAACTGGTTCGGACAAGCTTGGCCGGGGAAGGCGGCCGGGGCGAACATCCCTCGCGGGGACGCGCCCGAAGGTGTCGAGGGCATGAGCACTGTCGCTGGAATCTTCAACTCGTCGGCGGAGGCCGAGCGCGCCGTGGAGGCCCTGCGCATGGCGAACATCGCCGAAGACCGCGTCAGCCTCCTGACGCCGGGAACCACTCAAGAGCAGTTGGACGACGTGCCGACGACCGAGACCGAGCAGGAGGGCATGGGTAAGGCCGTGGGCGGCGTCGTCGGCGGGGCCCTGGGCGTCGCGGGCGGGCTGCACCTGGGCGCGGCCGCGGCGAGCCTGCTCATCCCCGGCGTGGGGCCCGTGCTCGCGGCGGGTCTGGTCGGGGCGGCGCTCCTCGGCGCGGGCGGCGCGGCCACGGGGATGGCCGCGGGCGGCGCGCTCGAAGACTCGATGGCCGAGGGGCTGCCGCACGACGAGCTGTTCGTCTACGAGGACGCCCTCCGGCGCGGGCGCTCGGTCGTGCTGGTCGTGGCCGACGACGAGGTGCAGGAGGGAATTGCGCGCGACCTGTTCAAGGAGGCCGGGGCCGAGAGCGTGGACGCCGCGCGCGAAGCCTGGTGGGTCGGACTGCGCGACGCGGAGGAGGCCGAGTACACCGTGGACGGCGGAGACTTCGGCGCGGACGAGCCGGTCTTCCGCCGCGGCTTCGAGGCGTCGCTCCACCCGCGCGCCCGCGGCCGCGCTTACGACGAGGACGCGGAGAGGCTCCGCGAGTGCTACGGAGCGGAGTGCGAAGAGTCTGCCTTCCGCCACGGCTACGAGCGCGGCCGGCGCTACCAGAGCGAGCTTTTGGAGAGGCACAAGGGTTGAAAGACACTCTCCTGAGCATCCTCCTCCTGGTCGGCATCCTCCTGGTCAGCGCCGTCATCACCAACTGGTTCGCGCGCACGATGTACAACCGCTGCGCCGCCTGCGGCACCCTCAACGCCAAGCGGCGCGCGCACTGCCGCTCGTGCGGGAAGGAGATTAGTAGGCAGTAGGCAGACGGCAGTAGGCAGTTAAGAACAAGAAGGATGTTGAAAACAATCGGGGAAGCGAGTCATGAAACTCGCTTCCCCGATTCTTTCCGCTACTTTCTTTACCCGCTAACTGCCTACTGCCATCTGCCTACTGCTCTCACACCGTCCGGCGTCCCGTCAGCAGGTTGATGACGAAGATCACGAGCGCGAGGACGAGCAGCAGGTGAACGAACCCGCCGACGGTGTACCCGCTCACGAGCCCCAGGAGCCACAGCACGAGAAGAATCACCAGAATCGTCCACAGCATATCGACTTCTCCTTGTTTGTCGGTTGATGTTCTTTAACGGTTCAGCAGAACCCGCCAGTAGCCTCCGTCGAGCAACGTACGTGCCAGCCCCCACACGCTTTTACGCTGATGAGAATCGTTGGTAATTCAGTCCCTTCCGTTTGAGGACCACGGGGCGGACTCGTCCCGGTGTTGAACCCCTGTATGGAATCGCGCCGTGGGCCCGTGTCGCGCTGTGTCTGGATACAGGCCGCGGGGCAAAGCTTACACGGAAAAGCGAAGCCCGGCGGCAACCGGAGGCTAAACTGTGTCATCGGAGGATTAAGCGGTTCCGGCCGCCGTTTGAAACTGAAGCCTCGACGGTTCTAAGGATTTTCACTGGACTTGAAAAGCTTTTGACTGCTAGAGTGTCAGCTAGCGTCGGCCGGATTTTGGCGGACGCCTCCGCTTGTCACCGCTTGAACCTGTCCGGCGGCCCCCGACGGCCCTCCTGAGGCGGTTTCTTAAGCTTAACAACTGCTCGATCCGAAGGAGTCAAGAAAGCCCCCGGCTCCCTCTTCATATTTTTGAGGTCTCTATGCCTTTTTCCCGTTCCGTTCCCCCGACGACGAAGAAGAAGAGAGTCACGCTCGTCGTCTCAGTCGCCCTTATATCTCTACTCGCCGTCGTCGCCGTCGTGGCGCTGAGCGGAGGCGGCGCGCAGGCCACCGTCCGCGACATCTCCTTCACGCAGCTCCGCGACCTGTCCGGGGCCGGCTCGGCGCAGAAGGTGAGCGTCAGCGGCGAGGTCATCACGGTGACCCAGGCCGACGGCGCGGTCGTCCGCGGCGTCGTGACCAACGCCGTCGCGCAGCACGAGGTCATCGCCGCCTTCGAGAAGGCGCGCGTCCCCGTCGAGTTCGAGACGATGCAGCCCGGCCTGCTCGTCACCGCCCTCAACTACACCCTGCCCGCCGTCGCGCTCCTCATCTTCGCCGTCATCGGCTGGCGCGTCTACGCGAGCATGGGCGTGCAGAACGATTCGGGCGCGAGCGAGACCGGCCCCGCAGAGCCCGTCAGCTTCCAGGACGTGGCCGGCGTGGACGAGGCGCGCGCCGAGCTGGCCGAGACCATCGAGTTCCTGCGCGACCCGGGCAAGTTCGGCCGCCTCGGCGGCCGCCCGCCGCGCGGCATACTGCTCTCGGGCCCCCCGGGCACGGGCAAGACTCTGCTCGCGCGCGCGGCCGCCTGCGAGGCCGACGTGCCGTTCCTTTCGGTCTCCGGCTCGAGCTTTCAGGAGAAGTTCGCGGGGCTCGGCGCGGCACGCGTCCGCCGCCTCTTCGCGCGCGCGCGCAAGCTCGCGCCCTGCGTCATCTTCATCGACGAGATCGACGCCCTGGGCCGCAAGCGCGGCCGCGGCGGCGACTCGGCCTCGGCCGACCAGGATCAGACCTTGAACCAGCTCCTCGTCGAGATGGACGGGTTCGAGCAGTTGAGCGGCGTCGTCGTCATCGCCTCGACCAACCGCCCCGACATCCTCGACTCGGCGCTCACGCGCCCCGGCCGCTTCGACCGCGAGATCACGGTCAACCTCGCGGACATGCGCGGCCGCGAGCAGATACTCAAGGTGCATTCGCGCAAGCTCAAGCTTGAAGACGGCCTCGACCTCGGCTGGATCGCGCGCGGCACGCCCGGCTTCTCCGGCGCCGACCTGGCGAACCTTCTGAACGAGGCCGCCATCGCCGCGACGCGCGACGGCTCCGAGGCCGTGGGCCGCGCGCACGTCGAGTACGCGCGCGACAAGATTCTGATGGGCGTGGAGCGCAAGGGCTTCATGATGGACGAGGAGGAGCGCTACGCGACTGCCGTCCACGAGGCGGGCCACGTGGCCGTCGGATTGGCCGTGAAGCACGGCGACCCGATTCACAAGGTCTCCATCCTCCCGCGCGGCCGCGCCCTGGGCGTGACGCAGGCCCTGCCCGAGCGCGACCGCCTGATGCGCACGCGCGAGTACCTCGAAGACCAGATCGCGATGCTCCTCGGCGGGCGCGCGGCCGAAATCCTCCTGCTCGACACGATGACGGCGGGCGCGTCGAACGACATCGAGCGCGCCGTCGAGATCGCGCGCCGCATGGTCGCCGAGTTCGGCATGAGCCCCCTGGGCCCCATCCACCTCGGCAAGCCCGAAGACCCGCACAGCCAGACGCTCCTCGACCGCATCGAGCACGCCACCGGCGCCATCATCGACGCGCAGCTCAAGCGCGCCTGCGAGGTCGTGGACTCGCGCCGCGCGGAGATCGCGCACCTCGTCGCCGGCCTGCTGGAGCGCGACACGCTCGACGCCGACGAGATTCGCGAGAGCTTCGGGATTAAGGCCGAGCCCGTGGCCGCGTGAAGCGCGGTAGGTGGTAAGCCCCGCAGGGGCGGCAGAAGGTAGCCAGGGGCGCAGCCCCTGGTCGTCGCCGAATAAAAACACCGGAGCCCTGTAAGGGCGGCAGAGATTATGTCGCCCTTACAGGGCTCCGGGTTATTTAACCGACGTTACCAGGGGCGGCGCTCAGGCTCACGCCTTAGCTGGCCCCTGGCTACCTTCTGCCGCCCCTGCGGGGCTCACTACACACCCCTGTCTACTTGCTTGTTCCCCCTCTTCTCCTGTAACGTTCCACCGTAACGTTTTGGCGGGAGCTGCCCTTCCCGTAATCCCTGACACTCCCGAGCCTTTCACACGCAATGCCCTACCCGAGCGTGGAGCGCATCGAGTTGCCGCTCTTACAGGAGCTGGCCGCCACGGGCGGCGCGGAGCACGTGCGCTTTCTCTACGACCGGCTCGTCGCGTACTTCCCGCAGCTCGGCCCGGAAGAGGTTCTGGCCGTCTCGAACGGGCACCGCCGCCAGTGGCGACGGCTGGTGCAGGCCGCGGCGCGCGGGCTGGACGATAAAAGAGAGATCGAGCGCGACCGCGGGCGCTGGCGTCTGACGGAGAGGGGGAGACGCCGCGTCTCGGAGGAGGAGATACAGTTCACCTTCGACGCGCCGCAGCCAGTCGAGGCGGCCGCCGCCGAAGGGCTCTCGCACACGGAAGTCCAGTTGATGCTGGTCGAGATCGCGCGCGTGCTCGGCTACCACGCCGAGGCCGAGTTCGACTACTACGACGTGGTCTGGCGCGAGGCCGAAGACAGCCCCCGCCTCAGCCACGTCTTCGAGGTGCAGCGCAAGGGGAACGTGGACGCCGCGCTCGCCAAGCTCAAGCGCGCCTACGACGCGCAGCGCACGCGCCCCTTCCTCGTCGTGGACAGCGAGCGCGACACGAACCGCGCCGAGCGGCAGTTGAGCCTCGCGCGCACGGGCCCCTTCCACGAGATCGGCCGGGTCACGACCATCCTCAGCTTCGAGCAGCTTCAGCGCCTCCACCGCTCGCTCACCTCGGTCGGAGACATCCTCGCCGCACTCTTCGAGCGATGACACCGTCCACGCCGCTCCGCAGACAGTACCTCGACGTCAAGCGCCGCCACGCCGACGCCATCCTCCTCTTCCGCATCGGCGACTTCTACGAAGCCTTCGACGACGACGCGCGCCTGCTCGCGCGCGAGCTGGACATCGTGCTCACCTCGAAGCCGATGGGCCGGGGCGTGCGCGTGCCGCTCGCGGGCGTGCCGCACCACAGCTTGGAGCGCCACCTCGCCACGCTCATCGCGCGCGGCCACCGCGTCGCCATCTGCGAGCAGTTGACCGCGACGCCCGTCCGCGGCGAGGCCGCCGGGCGCGGTCTCATCGAGCGCGACGTGGTGCGCGTCGTCACGCCCGGCACCGTGCTCGAGACCGGGCTGCTTCAGAGCAAGGTCAACAACTACCTCGCCGCCTTCTCGACGGACGGAAGGAGGGCGGGAGTCGCCTACGCCGACGTGACGACCGGCGACTTTCAGGCGACCGAAATGGACGCCGACGCCGCGCTCGCAGAGCTTCAGCGAATCGCGCCCTCCGAAGTCCTCGTCGCTAAGGGCGTGGCCGCGCACGTCTCGAACCTTCCGGGCTTCATCACGCGCCGCCCCGACGAGGGCTTCGACCCGGGCCGCGCGCGCCGCGTCCTTCAGAAACATTTCGGCGCGCGCACGCTCGCCCCCTTCGGCCTGTCGCGCTGGCCGCTCGCCGCCGCGGCCGCCGCCGCCGTCATTTCGTACCTGTCCGAGACGCAGGCGGGCGTGGCCGAGCAGTTGACGCGGCTGACGAGCTACAACCCCGAGTCCTTCATGGTGCTCGACGCGCAGGCCGTGCGCAGCCTTGAGCTGTTCGAGAATACGGGCGGCGCGCCGTCGCTGCTCGCGACTCTCGACGAGACGCGCACGGCGATGGGCGGGCGGATGCTGCGCCGCTGGCTGCGCCAGCCGCTCCTAGACCTTGCCGAAATAGCACGAAGGCAGGAGCACGTCGGCTGGTTCGTCACGCACGACAAAGACCGCGCGGAGTTGGCGGCCGCGCTCGAAAACGTCCACGACCTCGAAAGACTCTCAGGACGAGCGCGCGCAGGCTTGGCTACCCCGTCTGAAGTTCTAGCTTTAAGACAGAGCCTCGAAGCAGTCCCGCGCGTGCGCGCCCTCCTTCAGCGAGACGCCGCGCGGTTCGGCGCGGTGCTCTCTTCGCTCCCGACGTGCGAGGGCGTGCTCGGGCGCATACGCTCGGCCGTCAACGACGATCTGCCGCGGCGCGGCGACAGCGTCGGCGTCATCCGCGAGGGGTATTCGGAGGAGCTCGACTCTCTGCGCTCGCTCCTCAAGAACGGCAAGACCTTCCTCGCCGAGATGGAGCAGCGCGAGCGAGCGCGCACGGGGATTAAGAGCCTGCGCGTCGGCTACAACAAGGTCTTCGGCTATTTCATAGAGGTGACGAAGCCGAACCTGCACCTCGTCCCCGCCGGCTACACGCGCAAGCAGACGCTCGCCGCCTCCGAGCGCTTCGTCACGCTCGAACTCAAGGAGCACGAGTCGCTCGTCCTCAACGCGCAGGAGCGCATCACGGAGCTTGAGGCGGGCATCTTCCGGCAGGTCTGCGCCGAGATCGGCCGCGCGCGCGAAGAGATTCTGTCCTCAGCCGCGACGCTCGCGCACCTCGACGCCGTCGCCTCGCTCGCGCAGAGCGCGGCGCGCTGGAACTACGTCCGCCCCGCGGTCGTTGACGAACCCGTCTTGAACATCCGCGGCGGCAGACACCCCGTGCTCGAAAGGCTGGTTGAGGAGGGCGGGTTCGTCGCCAACGACCTCGAACTCGGCGGGGCGGGCGCGCCGGAGATAGCGCTCATCACGGGGCCGAACATGTCGGGCAAGTCCACGTACCTCAGGCAGGCGGCGCTCATCGTCATCATGGCGCAGGCCGGCGGCTTCGTGCCCGCCGAGGCAGCCACCGTGGGTCTGACCGACCGCGTCTACACGCGCATCGGCCTCTACGACCGCATCGGCAGCGGCGAGTCAACCTTCATGACCGAGATGACGGAGACGGCGCACATCCTCCACCACGCCACGCCGCGCTCGCTCGTCCTGCTGGACGAACTCGGGCGGGGGACTTCGACCTACGACGGGCTGGCCGTGGCGCGCGCCGTCCTCGAATACGTGCACAACCACCCGCGCCTGCGCTCGAAGACGCTCTTCGCCACTCACTACCACGAGCTGACCGCTCTGGCCGAGACGCTGCCGCGCCTGCGCAACCTGCACGTCGAGATCGCCGAACGCGGGGGCGAGCTGGCCTTCCTCTACCGCGTCGTCCCCGGCGTCGCCGAAGGCAGCTACGGCGTCTACGCCGCCAAGCTCGCGGGCCTGCCCGCGCCCGTCGTCCGCCGCGCCGAAGAACTCCTGCGCGAGTACGAGTCCGGCGGCGCGAACGACGAGGGCGGCGCGGCCGAAACGCTCGAACACTTCGACGCCACAGCCTGGGGGCGCGGCGCGCGCCTCGTCGAAGAACTCCTCGCCGCCGACCTCAACTCCCTCTCCCCCGTCGAAGCCCTCATGAAACTCTTCGAGCTGCGCCGCATGGCCGAGGGCGAGAAGGAGAAGGGGACGGTCGCGAAGAGGACGGCCTGAACAGAACCGCCTGAACAGAACCGCGAGCGGTAGCGAGCGGGTGCGTCTGACATTAAACGTCTCTCTGATGTCACCCGCACCCGCTCGCTACCGCTCGCGGCTCTGTTTTACCGTGCTGGGTCTGTGTGAATCTGGACGCGGGAGCGTGGAATCTCCTTTTGAATGGCGCGGATGACGCGGACGGTGAGGTCGTGCGCCTGTTGGAGCGTCTGGTCGGCTTCGACTTCGAGGTGGAGGTCGATGAACTTGAGCGAGCCGGAGCGGCGCGTGCGCAGGTCGTGGAAGCCGCGGACGCCCTCGGCTTTAAAACTTTCGACGACCGCGGCGACCTTCGCGTCGATGTCGCGCGGGAGCCGCCTGTCCATCAGGACGTTGACCGCGTCGCGGGCCACGTCCACGGCCGACCAGAGGATGAAGCCGGAGATGAGGATGGAGATGAGCGGGTCGGCCGGAGTCCAGCCCGTGAGCGCGACGAGGAGCAGCGCGCAAAGCGCCGCGCCGTTCGTGTAAACGTCGGTCGCGTAGTGGACGGCGTCGGCCGAGAGCGCGGGCGAGTCCGTCTCGCGCGCGACGCGGCGTAGGTGCGCGACGAGCGCGAAGCTCACCCCGCAGGCGACGGCCATCGTGCCCACGCCGAGCCACTCGGACTCGGTCGGGCGCGGGTGAAGGACGCGGCGCACCGCCTCCCAGAGTAGAACCAGGCCCGAGGCGCAGATGACGAACGACTGGAAGAGGCCGGCCAGAGACTCCGCCTTGCCGTGGCCGTAGCGGTGGTCTTCGTCCGGCGGGGCGCAGGCCGCGCGCACGGCGAAGTAGTTGATCGCCGAGGCGAAGATGTCCATCGCCGAGTCGAGCAGAGACGCCCACACGCTGATCGAGCCCGTGAGCACGCCCGTCAGGGTCTTCAGCGCGATGAGGAAGGCGGCCGCCGCGACCGAGAGGCGCGCCGCCGTAGACTTGAGCCTCGCCTCCGTGACGGCGGCGGCCGCGGCCTGTGAACTCACGTCCTGCATAAACGGTTCCGTTGGCCGGATTGTAGCAAATCAGTGTGCGAGCGCGTCAGGGTGGTCGGAGACCTCCTCCTCGAACCCGCCGCGACGGCCCAAGGTGACCACGCCGACGCCCGCGAAGATGAGGAGCGTCGCGACCGCGTGGCGCAGCCCCGGCCGCTCGCCCGCGCCGAGCAGCAGCGGCGCGACGACGAAGGCGAAGAGCGGCTGGAGGTAGATGTAGACGGCGACCGTGCTCGGCGAGACGCGCTCCAGCGCCCACGCGTTGAGGTAGTAGGCCCCGACCGTCTGCACGAGCACCGTGTAGACGAGCACGAGCCAGACCGTGGGGCCGACCGCGGCGAAGTCCGTCTGCGCGAGTTGGTAGCCGCCGAAGGGCACGGCCGCGAGGCTGCCCATGGCGAAGAGCCACGTCATCGCCGTCAGCGCGCCGTAGCGCCGGAACACGTCCTGCGAGACGGCGAGGTACGCGCCGTAGCAGAAGGTGTTGGCGACGAGCAGCAGGTTGCCCCTCATCGTGTCGCCGCCGAGGCTCGCGCGCAGGGGGTCGATCAGGTAGACGACGCCCGCCGCGGCGACGAGCGTGCCGAGCGTTACGCGCGCCGTCAGCCTCTCTTTGCCGAGGAGCGCGCCGACGAGGAGCGTGAAGACGGGGATGGTCGCGTTAATCAGCGCCGCGTTGACGGCGGTCGAGAGCGAGAGCCCTTTGACGTAGAGGAACTGGTTGAAGACGACGCCGAGGAGGCTGTAGAGCGCGAGCCGCGCGAGGTCGCGGCGCTCGGGCGTGACGAGACGGCCGCGCAGCCCGAGCAGGAGGAGGAAGGCGACGGCCGCGCCGCCGACCCTTATCGCGACGAGCCCCGTGCTCGGCACGGCGCGCAGCGCGATCTTCCCCAGCACGGGCCACGTCCCGAAGATGACCTGCACCGCGAGGAGCGCGACGTGCGGCGCCGACGAATTGCTGAATGCGGATTTCGGATTGCGGATTGGAAGACCCATGAAAGTCGCTCTGTCTTCAATCCAACTTTAAATCCGCAATCCGAAATCCGCATTCAGCAATCAGCTATACTCGCCGCCTTTGGCTCCGGTGCCTTCGCCGGGCTCGCCCGCGCCGGTGTTTGACGGGTCGGCCGGGGCGTCGGGGTCGGAGGAGCCCGTGTTCTGCCCCTCGGGCGTCTGGCCGTGCTGCGCGCCGTACTCCTGGCTCTCCGCGTCCGTGGTGACGTTCGCGGGCGCCTCTTCGGGTTGGTTGGTGCTCATCGTGTCCCTTTCGAGGGTGAAGGGGGAGGGGGCAGGGGGAAGGGAAATAACCTTTACCCCTTCACCCTGACCCTCTCCCCTAAGCGATTAAATAGAGCGGGTTCTCAAGAATCTTCTTGAGCGTCTGGAGGAACTTCGCGCCGGTCGCGCCGTCAACGATGCGGTGGTCGCAGGAGAGCGTGACCCGCATGATCTGGCGCACGGTGACCTCGCCCTCGCGCACGACGGGCGTGGGCGTCATCGCGCCGACGGCGAGGATGCACGCCTCGGGCGGGTTGATGAGCGCCGTGAACTCCGTGATGCCGAACATGCCGAGGTTGCTGACGGAGAAGGTCGCGCCGGTGTACTCCTCGGGCGTGAGCTTGCGGTTGCGCGCGCGCTCGGCCAGCTCCTTGACCTCGCGGCTGATCTGCCCGACCGACTTCGCGTTGGCGTTGCGGACGACCGGAGTGATGAGCCCGTTCTCCAGGGCGACTGCGACGCCGATGTCGGCGCGCTCGTAGTAGCGGACGGCCTTCTCCTGGAAGGAGGCGTTGACGGCCGGGTGCTGCATCAAGGCGACGGCCGCGACCTTGATGACGAAGTCGTTGAGGCTGACCTTGTTCTCGGGGTCGAGCTCGTTCAACTGCCTGCGCATCTCGACCGTCTTGTCCATCTCGACCTCTGTGGTGAGGAAGATGTGCGGGATGGGGCCGAGCGAGGTGACCAGGCGGCGCGCGATGGTCGCGCGCATCGTCGTGACGTTCTCCTCGCGGTAGGGGGCCGCGCCGCCCTCGGGTTGGACTGCGGGCTGTCGGGCGGGCGCTTGCTGAACCGCGGGCTGCTCCGGCTGTGCCTGAGGCTGCGCCTGCGGCTGTGGCGCGCCGCCCTTCATGGCCTCCTCGATGTCGCGTTTGACGATGCGCCCGCCGGGGCCCGTGCCTTTCAGTGAATGAAGATTGATGCCCGCTTCCGCCGCCATGCGCGCGGCGATGGGCGAGACGATGAGCCGCCCGTCGCCGCGCTGGCCGTTCCCGCCCGAAGGCTGTGTCTGCGGCGCGGCCTCCTGCGGGGCCGAAGGCGCGCCGCCCACGTCGCCCTTGACGGGCTGGCCTTCGACGGTCGCCTGCGTGCGCTCGCCGCCGGGGACGACCTGCGCCAACTCATCGGGCGCGCCGTAGGCACGGCCCTGCGTGCTCTCCTCGATCTGCTCCTTCTTCTCGGCCTGCGCCGCGCCCGAGGAGGCTTCGGTGAGTAGGGCGGAGATGTCCTCGTCCGGCTCGCCGATGATGGCGATGATGGCTCCGAGCGGCACGGTCTCGCCCGCCGGCACGAGAATCTTGCGGAGCACGCCCGAGGCGAGCGCCTGCGCCTCCATCGTCGCCTTGTCGGTGTCAATCTCGGCCAGGCCCTCGCCGACACTGACCTTGTCGCCCTCGTTCTTCAGCCAGCGCGAGAGCTGCCCCTCCTCCATCGTCGGCGACAGCTTCGGCATCACGACCTGCGTAGCCATTGGAACCCTCAGTTTAAGTTTTCAGTCCAGGTACGAAACTTCGCGGACGGCCTTGACGATGCGCTCGACGTCGGGGAGCGCGAGCCGTTCGAGGTTCTTGGCGTAGGGCATGGGGGCGTCTGCGCCGGAGAGGCGCTTGACGGGCGCGTCGAGGTAGTCGAAGGCGTGCTCCATGACCTGCGCGCTGATCTCCGCGCCGACGCCGCAGAAGGCGTGCGACTCCTCAGCGACGACGACGCGGTTCGTCTTCTTCACCGAGTTGACGATCGTCTCGATGTCGAGCGGCCGGATGGTGCGCGGGTCGATGACCTCGACCGAGACGCCCTGCTTCTCCAACTCCTCGGCGGCCTTCAGCGCCAGCGGGACGGTCATCGAGCGCGCGACGACGGTGCAGTCCGTCCCCTCGCGCTTCACGTCGGCCTGCCCGAGCGGGATAAGGAAGTCTTCGCCGTCGGGCACCTCGCCCTTGTTGCCGTACATGCGCTCCTGTTCGAGGAAGATGACGGGGTCGTCGTCGCGGATGGCGCTCTTGAGGAGGCCCTTCGCGTCGGCGGGCGTCGAGGGCATCACGACCTTGAGGCCGGGGAAGTGCGCGTACCAGGATTCGAGCGCCTGCGAGTGCTGCGAGGAGACCTGGAAGGCCGACCCGTTGGGCCCGCGGAAGACGATGGGGATTTTGAACTGGCCGCCCGACATGTAGCGCATCTTCGCCGCCGAGTTGATGATCTGGTCGGTGGCGAGGATCGAGAAGTTGAAGGTCATGAACTCGATGATGGGGCGCAGGCCCACCATCGCCGCGCCCACGCCGAGGCCCGCGAAGCCCAGCTCCGTGATGGGCGAATCGACCACGCGCTTGTCGCCGAACTCTTCGAGCAGCCCCTTCGAGACCTTGTAAGCGCCCTGGTAGGCCGCGACCTCCTCGCCCATCAGGAAGATGTTCTCGTCGCGGCGCATCTCCTCCCGCATCGCCTGGTTGAGCGCCTCGCGCATCGTGATAACTGCCATTGCTCACTCCGTTCGCCGTGAACTGTAAACCGTAAACCGTGACAAGAAAGAGCCGTTAACCGTGAACCGTGACGAGACAAGAACAGGTTTTATCTTGTCACGGTTTACGGTTCACGGTTTACGCGGCTCAATAGGGTTGGCGTAGATGTCCGTGAACAGCTCCTCGGGCGGTGGCTCGGGGCTCTCGTCGGCGAACTTGAGGGAGCGCTCGACCTCCGTGCGGACGCGGTCTTCGATCTCCTTCAGGCCGTTGTCGTCGAGGACGCCCTTCTCGCGCAGGTTGTCGCTGAAGACTTTGATGGGGTCGCGCTCCTGGTACTTCTCGATCTCGGCGCGCGTGCGGTAGTGGCCCGGGTCGGACATCGAGTGGCCCATGAAGCGGTAGGTGCGAATCTCAAGCAGAGACGGCAGGTACTCCTTGCGCGCGCGCTCCACGGCCCTCGCCGTCGCCGCGCGCACGGCCAGCACGTCCATCCCGTCCACATACTCCGAGGCTATGCCGAAGCCGACGGCCTTCTTCGACACGTCGCTCAAAGACATCCCGCGCGAGATTGAAGTGCCCATGCCGTACTGGTTGTTCTCGCAGATGTAGATGCAGGGCAGCTTCCAGAGCTGGGCCATGTTGAGCGACTCGTGGAACGCGCCCTGGTTGACCGCCGCCTCGCCGAAGAAGACGAGCGTCGCCTGATCCGTGCCCTTGTACTTCGTGGCGAAGGCCGTCCCCGTGGCGAGCGGGATCTGCCCGCCGACGATGCCGTGCCCGCCGAGGAAGTGCTTGTCGGCGTCGAAGAGATGCATCGAGCCGCCCTTGCCCTTCGAGCAGCCGCCGATCTTGCCGTAGAGTTCGGCCATCACCTCGTCGGGCGAGGTGCCCATCACGAGCGCGTGGCCGTGGTCGCGGTAGCTCGTGTAGACGTAGTCGTCGGGCCTCAAGGCCGAGAGCGCGCCGACGGCGACCGCCTCCTGGCCGATGTAGAGGTGGCAGAAGCCGCCGATCTTGCCGAGCGTGTACGATTCGGCCGACTTCTCCTCGAAGCGGCGGATGAGCACCATCTGGTAGAGCATCTTGAGGAGCGTCCCGCGGTCTACCTCGTCGATCTCCTTGAGCTGCTCCTGTTGTCTCTGCTCGTGCTCCTCGCGCAGTTCGGCCGGGTCGATGCGGTCGCGCTCGTCGCGCTCCTCGGCCAGACCGGCGCCGGCCGACGCGCCTTCGGACTGTGTCCTGGGTCTCATCGGGGTCACTTTAAGCTCACTCATGGTGTGAAATTCTCGCGCGCGCGTGCGGGCGCTGCCGCCGACACAGACGCCCCGCCGGGCCCTTCTGCGCCGCACTACTTTCGCGACTATCGGTGTTCAGTTGTGACGGGAACGGATTATACGCGACTTTGACCCGCGCGGCAAAAAGGAAGAAAAGTAGGCAGAAGGCAGAAGGCAGTAGGCAGTTCAAGACTTTTTGTCTTAACTGCCTACTGCCTTCTGCCTTCTGCCTACTTTTCTTAGCGGTACGCGTCGAGGGGGACGACCGCCGCGGGGGCGGCCTGGCCGTGCTTGCGGGTGTGCTTGTCGCGGCGCATGGCGAGGCTGGCGGCCTGGAGGAGTTCGTCGGCGGTCTCGCCGTCGGCCGGGTAGGAGCCTGTGCCGGCGCTGACGCGCACCTGGACGTTGCGCCCGGTCTTGACGTTGAAGACCTGCGACTCGACGGCACTGCGGACGCGCTCGGCGACCATCGCGGCGACCTTGTCAGAGGCCCCCGGCATGACGGCCAAAAACTCGTCGCCCGCGAAGCGCGCGAGCATGTCCATCTGGCGCAACTGACCCTTGACGACCGCCGAGACCGAGGCCAGCAGGCGGTCGCCGACGCCGTGTCCGAACTGCTCGTTGAAGACGTGGAAGTCGTCCACGTCGATGCTCAGCACCGAGACGACTTCGCCCTCGTAGCGGCGGCACTCGGCCAGGCGGTGTTCGAGCATGAGGTGGAGCGCGCGCGCGTTCGGCAGCCCCGTCAACTGGTCGGTCAGGGCGCTCTCGCGCGTGCGTTCGTGCGCCAGCGCGTTGTTGAGCGCGCCCGAAGTGTGCAGGCAGACCGAGTCGAGCAGGCGCAGGTGCTCGGCCGTGTACGCGCCCGCCGTCTTCGAGAAGAGCGTGACAGCCCCGAAGGCCCCGTCCTCGCGCACGAGCGGCGAGGAGATGCAGTCGCGCACCTGAGCGGAAACCTCCGGAGGGGCTCCGGTCAACTCGAGTTCGGGCGGCGTGTGGCACATCCCGCGCGCGTTGGCGACGACCCAGCCCGTGATGCCTTCGCCCGCGGAGACGCCGCGCGCGGAGAAGAACTCAGACCACTCGCCCGCGGCGAAGACCGGCTCGGCGCGCCCCGTCCTGTCGTCCAGGGCGTAGATGACGCAGGCGTCGAACGGGACTATCTCGCGCAGCCGCGCGGCGACGAGCGCCACGGTGTCTTGCAGATTGAGCGAGGCCCCGATGACCTGCGTCAGCTCGTGCAGCGCCGCGACCTCGCGCTGTGCGCGCGCGATTGAGCGGAACCCTCTAGACCATTCGCCGGAGGTGCGTGCGTCCTCCGCGGCCGAAGGGGCGGGCGGGGCGACGGCCGTGTCCGTCGCCTCCGTATGCACCTGCTCGCTCAAATCCGTCGGCGAGATGAGCGCGTCGAACTCGCCGACGTGCCTGACGAACGTCTCGACGACGCGGGGGTCGAAGGACTTGCCGGCCTTGCCCCTCAGCAACTCCAGAGACTGCTCGCGCGTCATCCCCGCGCGGTACGGGCGGTCGCAGCGCGTCGAGTCGTAGAAGTCTACGGCCGCGATGATGCGCGCCACCAGGGGGATGCGCTCGCCTTTCAGCCCCGCCGGGTAGCCCGTGCCGTCCCAACGCTCGTGGTGGTGCCTGACCACGTCCTCGACGGGGTAGGGGAAGCCGACGCGGCGCACGATGTCGCCGCCGACCGTCGCGTGCACCTTCATCTTCTCGAACTCGGCCGGCGACAGACGCCCAGGCTTGTTCAGGATGTACTCGGGCACGGCGAGGTTCCCCACATCGTGCAGTAGCGCGCCCGCCTTCAGCGCCTCCAACTCTTCGGCGCTCACGTTCAGGAGCCGCCCCAGCCCGAGCGCGTAGGCTTGCGTGCGGCGGACGTGCCCGTGCGTCGTCTGCGCCTTGGCGTCGATGGCGATGGCCAGGGACTCGACGGCGCGCAGGTTCAGTTCGGCCGCCGCCGAGGCGAGGCCCAGACGCCCCTCGAACTCACGCCGGACTTCTTCGACAACGCTCTTGTGGCGGAAGGGCAGATACAGTAAGAGTATTAGCGCGAGCGGGCCGGCGGCGAGCAGCGTCACCTCCCACGCGGCGAGGGGGGCCGTGCCCTTCAGCCACAGGCCGAGCATCGATGCGAGCAGGGCGGCCGCGGCGACCAGACAGAGGAGCGGGGCGGCGGAGAACTTTTTTGTCAGCGGCATTTTCAGGCGATGAGTGCGGGAGTTTTAAACCGTACGGCGAGAGCTGCTTCGGCGTGGCGGCCAACGATGTTGGCCACATTTAAGGTAGCGTTTCGGGGGAGTGAAGTCAAGATAAAACTTGCCCGCCGCCCGGGGCTTATCTTGTTGAATGAGTGTAACTTCCGTAAGGGGCGGCGGGCGCGGCTGCGGCCCGTGTGAAGGGAGCAACGGGGGAGGAGTTTTGAGCTGGATCGAGCAGTCGGGCCGGTTTACATGGCGTTACGTGGACGACACGGCGCAGCTCCGCGAGGCGGCCGAGGCGCTGCGCGGCGAGAGCGTCGTCGGGCTGGACACGGAAACTTACTGGGACGTGAAGGTTAACGGGATGAAGCTGGCGCTGGTGCAGGTGGCGCCGCCCGCGGGCGACGTGCTGGTGGCCGACGTTCTTTCGACCGGAGTGGAGCCGCTCAAGCCCCTTTTGGAATCGCCGGAAACGAGGATGATCGCGCACAACGCGCGCTTCGACGAGGCCGTGCTGCGCGGCGCGGGGGTGCGCGCCGAAGGTCTCATCGACACGCTGCGCATGTCGCGCATGGCCCTGACGCTCGGGTCACACAGCCTCGCCTCCCTGTCCGAGCACCTGTTCGGGCTCCCCATCGACAAGAGCCTGCAGAAGTCGAACTGGCGTCGCCGCCCGCTCACGCGCGCGCAGATAGAATACGCCGCGCTCGACGCGCGGATGGCGCTGCTCGTCTACGGCGAGCTGAGCCGGATGCTGGCTGAGGAGGGAAGGCTTGAGCTGGCGCTGCGCGCGTCGCAGGTCGCGCCGTCGGAGCCGAAGGAGCCGGGCGCGGAGCCGAAGAAGAGACGTAAGGCGTCCGTGCCGGAACTCGTCCTGACGCCCGAAGAGAAGCGCGTGGTCAAGGCCCTGAAGGGCTGGCGGCTGGCGCTCGCTAACACGCAGCGCGTGCCGGCCTACATGATCTGCCCCGACCGCACGCTCGAACACCTCGCACGCGCGCGCCCCGAGACGCTCGAAGCACTCGCGGGCATCTACGGCCTCGGCGAGTCGAAGATCAAGAAGTTCGGCGAAGACCTTCTCCGCGCCCTGCGCGAGTCTTGCGGCTGAGCTTTGAATCAGGCCGGCGGGGCGAGCCACAACGCGAGGTTGCGCACGTAGGTCTTTATGTCTTCGAGCTTCTCAGGCTCCCTCCGAATCTGGTCGCCGGGCGGCTCCTCAAGGAAGCTCGGGCAGCCCGCGGAAGTGTCCCAGTTGTAATCCACGAAATGATGAAAGCTCGACTCGGCGACGGCGCGCCCGAGCGTGTTCCCGTGCCCGTCTCCGGCGGACTCGAAGGCGACGACGAGGTTGAAGGGGCGATTCGTGACGCCGCTCACGCCCGTCGCAATCACGCGCGCGTGACTCTCCCCTTCGGGCACGCCGACCCCGCCTTCGTGCGGGTGCGCGGGGAAGTATTCGACGCGGCCCGAAGGGGACGCGTGGTTGAGCAGGAGTTCGTGCAGGGGCCCGGCGGGCGTGACCGTTTGATAGTCGCCGTTGCTGCCAGAGTGGTAGTTGGGCCAGTCGATGCTCTTTGTGTCCCGGTCGTCGCGCACGCGCCGCGACTCGTCCGGGTCTTGATGCTTCGTGTGGAAGAAGTGCGCGCGGCCGATGCCGCCGAGCGTGCAGAGCGAAGAGCCCAAATCCTGATGGTCGCGCGTGGAGAGGATGCCGCCGCCGCGCTGTCGGAAGCGCGTGATGCCCCGGCAGTCGGCCGCGGTCAGCCCGTCGCCCGCGTCCACGGCGAAGAGCCACAGCTCGTCAAAGTCTGTCGAGTCGAGCCGGCTCAAAACTTCGTCGTCGCCCGCCGCGTTCGTCACGCGGTCTCGCGCCGTGACTTCGCAGAGCGGGCCTCCTTGCTCGTCACGCAGCCCGCCCAGGTGTTCGCGGAGGAGCGAGAAACGGCCGACGTGCCAGTCGTCCTCCGTGTAAGGGATGGTGGTCTGCAAAAGGATGCGAATCGGCCTCTTCATTCGTCCACCTCACCCTTCGGCCGCGCGCCCCGCCGCCCCTTCGAGTTGCGCCGCAAGCTCTTCGGGAGTGCCGACGGGTTGCAGGCACGTGTAGCTCTCGCAGACGTACGCGGTCGCGCGCCCGCCCTGCGCCGTCCTGTCCTGAAGGAGCGGGACGAGCCGGGCCGCATCGTCGTTAACACCTGACGACTGGACGACGACCTTGTTCGGGACGTAGCGCTTCCAGACTTCGCGCAGGAGCGGTCGGGACTGTTCGGCCTCCCCGACGACGACGATCTCCTTCGGCGTCGAGAGGTAGAAGTCTATCGCGCCGAGGGCGTAGCCGAAGGCCGAGGGGTAGCGCTCGACGGCGTCGCGGACGAGGCGCAGGACGTTGACGGCCTTGCGCCGGTAGTCCTCGTTACCCGTCAGGACTGAGAGGCGGAGCAGCGCCTCCGCCGCGACGGAGTTGCCGGAGGGCGTCGCGTTGTCGAAGTAGTCCTTGCTGCGCACGATCAGCTCCTCGCCGCTCCGCCCGTTGTAGAAGAGGCCGCCGCCCTCCTCGTCCCAGAACTCCTCGACCATCTTGTCTGTCAACGTCAAAGCCGCTTCGAGCCAGCGCAGATGCCCCGTCGTCTCGTAGAGCGTGACGAGGCCCGAGACGACGAACGCGTAGTCGTCGAGGAACCCGACGTGCTTCGCGCGCCCGTCCTTGTAGACGTGCAGGAGCAGTCCGTCTTTGAAGAGCGTGTCGAGGATGAACTGTGCGTTGCGCTCGGCCGCCTCGCGGTAGTCGTCGCGCTCAAGCACGGCCGCGGCCTCCGCGTAGGCTTCGAGCATCAGGCCGTTCCAGGCCGTGATGACCTTCTCGTCGCGGCCGGGCTTGACCCGCCTCTCCCTTTCGGTGAAGAGAATCCCGCGCCCGCGCTCGACCGCCTCGTTCAGCCTTTCGACTGTGACCTTCTGCTCCCGCGCCACCTCTTCGGCGCTCCGTTCGACGTGGAGGATGTTCCGCTCCTCGAAGTTGCCGCCCTCGGTCACGTCGTAGTAGGCGCTGAAGAGCCGCGCGTCTTCCGGCCCGAGTAACGTTTCGACCTCCTCCTTGTCCCACACGAAGAACTTGCCCTCGACGCCCTCGGAGTCCGCGTCCTGCGTCGAGTAGAACGCGCCCGACTCGTCCAGCATCTCGCGCTTCACGTACCCGAGCGTCTCCTCCGCGATGCGGCGGAAGAAGCCGTCGCCCGTCGCCTGGTAGGCGTGGAGGTAGAGCCGCGTGAGGAGCGCGTTGTCGTAGAGCATCTTCTCGAAGTGCGGCACGAGCCAGCGGGCGTCGGTCGAGTAGCGGTGAAAGCCCCCGCCGAGCTGGTCGTACATCCCGCCCTCGGCCATCATCCGGCAACTGTGGGTCGCCATCTCAAGCGCGCGAGAGTCGCCGGTGCGCTTGTAAGTCCTCAGAAGGAAGTCGAGGTTCATCGACGAGGGGAACTTCGGCGCGCCGCCGAAGCCGCCGAAGCGCGGGTCGTAAGAGCGCGCGAGCCCGCGGTACGCGTTGTCGAGGAGCTGCGTGCCGATGGCCTCCGCAGACTCCTGCGCCACGCTCATGCGCCGAAGCTCCGAGAGAATCTCCCACGCCGACTGCCGCACCTCCTCGGGGCGCGTGCGGTAGGCTTCCGCGACCGCCGAGAGTATCCTGGGGAAGCCGGGCATCTGGTGCCGGTCTTCCGGGGGGAAGTAGGTGCCGCCGTAGAAGGGGACGAGGTCGGGCGTGAGGAAGACCGTCAAGGGCCAGCCGCCGTGGCGCGTCATCATCTGGACGGCGCTCATGTAAATCTGGTCGAGGTCGGGGCGCTCCTCGCGGTCAACCTTGATGTTGACGAACTGCTCGTTCATCTGCCGCGCGATCTCCTCGTTCTCGAACGACTCGCGCTCCATGACGTGACACCAATGGCACGCCGAATAACCTATGCTCAGGAGGATCGGCTTGTCCTCGCGCTTCGATCTTTCCAGAGCCTCTGCGCCCCACGGGAACCAGTCCACGGGGTTGTGCGCGTGCTGCAGGAGATACGGGCTCGATTCCTGCGCGAGACGGTTCGTGTGCTTGTGCTCGGCCATAAGGGCTGCCCCCTCGTTCTGAATTATTCGGTTTTATCCGTGCGGGAGATTATGTGCCCGGCGGGCGGAATCGGCAAAGGCGGGGGGCGTTTTGCTATTTTCACGCCGTGCCGATAAACTGAATGGTGATTCATTCAGTTCGTGAGGCGAAAGTTCGGGGGCGCGTGTGATGGAACGTGAAAGCATCGAGATGGACGTGCTGTTCGTCGGGGCGGGGCCGGCGTCTCTCGCGGGGGCGCTGCACCTCTCAAGGCTCGTGGGCGAGCACAACGAGGCGGTGGAGAAGGGGACGCGGAAGGGCAGGTCGCTCGGCGAGATTCAGATCGCCGTCATCGAGAAGGGCTCGACCGTCGGCTCGCACATCCTCTCGGGCGCGGTGATGGACCCGAAGGCTTTGAAAGAGCTGATCCCGGACTTCCTTGAGCAGGGCGCGCCGGTCGAGTCGTCGGTGAAGGAGGACTACTTCCTCTACCTGACGAAGACGCGCGCCATCAAGTCGCCCGTCACGCCGCCGCCCCTGAAGAACCACGGCTACTACATCGTCTCGCTCAACAAGCTCACCGCCTGGCTCGGCGAGAAGTGCGAGGAGGCGGGCGTCAACATCTTCCCCGAGTTCCCCGGCGCGGAGATGCTCTACGACGAGGGCGACCGGGTCGTCGGCGTGCGCACCGGCGACAAGGGGATCGACAAGGAGGGGAGGCGCAAGGCCAACTTCGAGCCGGGCGTGGACATCCTCGCGAAGGTGACGGTGCTCGGCGAGGGGCCGCGCGGGTCTCTGACGAAGCAGTTGACGCAGCGGCTCGGCCTGAACGACGGGCGCGAGCCGCAGGTCTACAGCCTCGGCGTCAAGGAGCTTTGGGAGCTGCCCGACGACCGCTACCCGGCGGGGCGCGTGACGCACACGCTCGGCTACCCTTCGGACGCGAACACCTACGGCGGCGGCTGGATTTACGGGATGCAGAACCGCATCGTCAACATCGGGTACGTCACGGGTCTGGATTACCAGGATCCTCTGCTCGACCCGCACGCGGAGTTTCAAAGGTTCAAGGAGCACCCGTTCCTCGCGAAACTGCTCGAAGGCGGGCGGATGATTCGCTACGGCGCGAAGACCATCGCGGCCGGGGGCTTCTACGCCATCCCGCAGTTCCACGGCGACGGCTTCCTGCTCGTCGGCGACTCGGCCGGCTTCCTCAACGCGCAGCGGCTGAAGGGCATCCACACGGCCATCAAGAGCGGCATGCTCGCCGCGCAGGCCATCTTCGAGGCGCTGCTCAAGGAGGACTACTCTCGGCAGCAGCTCAAGCGCTACCGCCAGTTGATTCGCGAGAGCTGGATCACGCAGGAGCTGAGGCGCGTGCGCAACTTCCACGCGGCCTTCAAGCACGGCCGGTGGCTGGGTCTGGCGAACGCCGGGTTGCAGTTCATCACGGGCGGGCGCGCGTGGGGCCTCTTCGACCGCGCGAGCCTCGAGCCGGGGCACACGGCGCTCAAGCAGTTGAAGGACTACGGCTACCGCGGCGACGACGTCTCGCAGCGCTACGGCAAGATAAAGTTCGACGGCAAGCTCACCTTCAACAAGGTGACGGACGTCTACCACGCGGCCGTCTCGCACGACGAAGACCAGCCCGCGCACCTGCACGTGCTCGACACGAACATCTGCTCGACGCGCTGCGCGGAGGAGTACGGGAACCCCTGCCAGCGCTTCTGCCCGGCGGCCGTCTACGAGATGGTCGAGGACGGCGGGGGCAAACGGAAGCTCCAGATCAACTTCTCCAACTGCGTCCACTGCAAGACGTGCGACATCATGGACCCTTACCAGATCATCAACTGGGTCACGCCCGAGGGCGGCGGCGGGCCGGAATACAAGGGGATGTGACGGAAGAGTAAAACCGTCTCCACCACAGAGACACAGAGACACGGCCTGTTGACGACAACTCAACAAGCCGTGTCTCTGTGTCTCTGTGGTGGAGACTTGTGAGTCGCGCTTATTCCTTCTCGACGATGGAGAAGTTGACGACGCCGCGCTGCACCTCTTCGAGGGCGATGCGGGTCGGCTTGTGCCTCTGCGCGTCCATCTCGACGCGCGGCCGCGCGCCCTTCTGCAACTGCTTGCTGCGCTGGGCCGCGACCAGGATGAGGCGGTATTTGGAGTCGAGGGTCGGGCTCTCCTGCTCCTGCTCGTTCTGCTCTTCGGTCTTCGTCGTCGCGTCTGCGGGTTTCGCCATGTCACTCCCCGGCCGGCGTTGCATCTGCCGGCTTTCTCATAAATTCCAGCGTTTAGATGAACACTCTTTTATAACTTTTCCGCGCCATTTATTCAACGCGCGGCGGGCGTCGCGAAGGTCTGGAGCACGCGGCGCGCCACCCACTCCTGCCGCTCGCGCCGCGCGCGCTCGGCCCAGACTATCGAGGCGAGCTGCGCCGCCGCGCGCTCGACCGCGTCGTTCAGGATGAGGTAGTCGAAGTGCCTGTACTCCGCCACCTCGCCGCGCGCGTTCGCCAGCCTGAGTTCGAGCTCCTCCTGCCGCTCGGTCATGCGCATCGTCAGGCGCTCGCGCAAGACCTCGAAGGAGGGCGGGAGGATGAAGACCGTGACGACCGACTCCATCGTCTGGCGGATGGCGCGCGCGCCCTGCACGTCGATCTCGAGGATGATGTCGAAGCCCTGTGACAGCGCCTGCCCGACCGCCGCGCGCGTCGTGCCGTAGCGGTGGCCGTGGACGACGGCCCACTCGACGAAGCCGCCCGCGTTGACCATTGCGTCGAACTCGTCCTCGGAGACGAAGGTGTAGTTGACGCCGTCCGTCTCGCCGGGGCGCGCCGCGCGCGTCGTCCACGAGACGGAGTAGCCGACGCCGGGGACCGTCTCGCGCAGGCGTTTGATGAGCGTGCCCTTGCCGCCGCCCGAGGGCGAGCTGATGACGAAGAGGATGCCCTGATAACAGTCGCCATCGACGGCGGGGTTCGCGCCGGTGTCCCCGCGGGCCTCACTCAACGTTCTGCACCTGCTCGCGTAGTTTTTCGACCGCGGCCTTGATGGCGAGCGCCGCGTCCTTGATGGCGAGGTCGGTCGATTTCGAGAGGACGGTGTTGGCCTCGCGGTTGAACTCCTGGAGGAGGAAGTCGAGCCGCTTGCCCGTGTCGGCCGTCTCCGTGAGCGCCGCGCGGAACTGCGCGACGTGGCTGCGCAGGCGCGCCGTCTCCTCCGTGATGTCGCTGCGGTCGGCTAGGTAGGCGACCTCCTGAGAGAGCCGACCCTGATCCAGCTCGACGATCTCGAGGCCGTCGCGCGCGAGCAGCTCCGAGATGCGCTTGTAGACGCGGGCGCGGTAGTTCTCGACCTGCTCGCCGGAGAGTGACTCGATGACGGGGAGGTGCCTTTCGATCTCGTCCAGCCGCCCGGACATCTCCGCGGCGAGCGCCGCGCCCTCGCGCTCGCGCATCGCTTCGAGTTCGTCGAGCGCTTGAGAGAGCGCCTGCTCGACGCCCCTCAAAGCCTCTTCCGAGACGCCCGTGCGCGCCGCCTGCATCGCGCCGGGCAGGCGCGCGAGGACGTTGATGTCCGGCTCGCCCGACAGCCCGAACTCCCTCTGCATGTCGCGCATGGCCTGGATGAAGCCCGCGATGAGCGGGCGGTTGACTTCGTAGGTGACCTCGCTCGTCCGCTCGACCGAGATGTTCACGTCCACGCGCCCGCGCGACAGACGCTCGCCCACGCGCTTGCGCACGACGGCCTCCAACTGCGACAGCTCCGAACTCGCGCGGATGTGCACGTCGAGGAAGCGGTTGTTGACGGTCTTCAAGTCCACGGCGACGTTGTACCCCTCGCCCTGCGCCGTGCCCCGCCCGAACCCGGTCATTGATTTCATAAGAGCGCGAACCGTGAACCGTAAACCGTGACGGGAGCGTGAACCGTGAACCGTAAACCGTGACAAGAGATGAGCAGCTTTTATCTTGTCACGGTTTACGGTTCACGGCCTTTCACGGTTTACGACAAGTTCTTCCTCCTCCTCGTCTGCGAATTGCAGTTCGTAGAGCCTGCGGTACGCGCCGCCGTGCGCGAGCAGTTCGGCGTGGCGGCCGGTCTCGACGATGCGCCCGCGCTCGATGACGACGATGAGGTCGGCGCGGCGGACGGTCGAGAGGCGGTGCGCGATGACAATGGTCGTGCGCCCGCGGGTGAGGTTGGCGAGCGCCTTCTGCACGAGCCGCTCCGATTCGGCGTCGAGCGCCGAGGTGGCTTCATCCAGCACGAGCACGGAGGCGTCGGCGAGCACCGCGCGCGCGATGGCGAGGCGCTGGCGCTGGCCGCCCGAAAGGAAGATGCCGCGCTCGCCGACGACGGTGTCGTAGCCGTGGGGCAGCTCCTTGATGAACTCGTGCGCGTGTGCGGCGCGCGCGGCCGCCTCGACCTCCGCTTCGGGCGCGTCGGGCCGGCTGTAGGAGATGTTGTAGCGCACCGTGTCGTTGAAGAGGACGGTCTCTTGCGTGACGAGCGCGGTGTTGGTGCGCAGGCTCGCGAGCTTCGCGTCGCGCAGGTCAGTCCCGTCCCAGAGCACCGCGCCCTCGACGGGGTCGTGGAAGCGCGGGACGAGTTTCGTGAGCGTGGACTTGCCCCCGCCCGACTCGCCGACGAGCGCGACCATGCCGCCCGCCGGGATGCGCAGGGAGATGTCGCGCAGCACGAGCCGCTCCTCGTTGCCGTAGCGGAAGAGGACGTTCCGAAACTCGATCTCGCCGCGCAGCGGTCGGAGCGCGACGGCGTTCGGCTTCTCGGGCATCTCGGCGCGCTCGTCCATCACCTCCCAGACGTGGCGGGCGGCGGCGAGCGCCTGCTCCATGCCGTTGTGCAGGCGCGAGAGCTTGCGCATCGGGTCGTAGCTCGAGAAGAGGAAGAAGAGGAAGGTGATGAAGAGCGCGGCGTTCATGCGGCCCGAGAGAATCTCGCGCTGCGCGAAGAAGAGGAGCGCGGCGACGGCGAGGATGCCGATGAGCTCGATGATGTTGGGGGCGATGCCCTGAATCTTCGCGGTGCGCAGGTTGGCGCGCATGATCTGGCGCGCGACACGCTCGAAGCGCCCGCGCTCGCGCTCCTCCGCGACGTAGGCTTTGACGATCGTCTGGTTGGCGAGCGCCTCCTGCGCCGTGTCCACCAACTGCTGCCCGCCTTCGTAAGACTCTTTGGCGAGGTTGCGCAGGGAGCGGCCGAAGCGGGCGGTGAGGAAGCCGACGAGCGGCGCGATCGCCAGCGAGCCGAGCGTCAGCCGCCAGGAGTAGTAGAACGACGCCGTCAGGAAGCACGCGAGCGTGAACCCCTCGCGCAGCATGTCGCGCAGCGTGTTCGAGACGGCCGACTCGATGGCCGCGGCCGAGCCGACCAGCCGCGAGACGAGGTAGTTCGTCCGGTGGCGCTCGAAGAAGTCGGCCGACTGCGCGTGCAGGTGCGCGTACATGTCCGTCCTCAACTTCAACACGGACTCTTGCCCGACGCGCGCCATGAGGTAGGTCGAGAAGTACTCGGCGACGCCCTTGGCGACCGTGAAGGCGATGAGCAGGACGGCGATGGTGCGCCACGCGTCGAAGCCCGAGTCGGGAATGACGTGTTGGAGGCCGAAGAGGGTCGGCGTGCGCTGCCCCTCCTCGCCGCTCTGCCTTAAAGCCTGGTCGAAGATGGGGACGATGAGAGCGCCGATGGCGCTCTGCAACAGCCCGACGAAGAGCATCGCGACCGTCGCGAGCGCGAACTTGCCCCAGTGCGGCTTGAGGTAGAATAAGAGTCGCCGTAGGTCGCGCATGAAACCGATCGCCCGCGTGTCGTCTGCTGTTTTGGAGGGGAAGATGCGTGCCGCCTCTCGGTAAAACGAAACTATACGGACGCGGGGCTCGGGGCGTCAAGGAACATCAAAGGTCGAGGGGCGCGCCATTTCGGGCGTCTTGCGCTATAATCCGGGCACGCGGGAACAGGCTTTGCCAAGCTCTACCCAGACAACTCTCCAGGTGGGACGTGTGAGCCTTCGGATACTGATCGTTGACGACGACCTGAGCATGCGGATGCTGCTTGCCGAATACTTCCGGCGCCTCGGCTTCGAGGTGGAAGAGAAGGAGAGCGCCGAGGAGGCGTTGGAGCACGCGGTCTCGGGCCGCTTCGACTGCTTCATCTTCGACGTCTCGATGCCCGGCATGAGCGGGCTCGAACTCCTGCGGCGCGTGCGCGACCGCGGCGTCGAGACGCCCGCGATGTTTCTGACGGCGCACGACGCCGTGGACGACAAGGTCGCGGGCTTCCAGGCCGGGGCGGACGACTACCTCGCCAAGCCCTTCAGCCCGCGCGAGCTCGAAGTGAGGGTCGAGGCGCTCTTGCGGCGCGCGGGCAAGTGGTCGGCCAAGTCGGAGGAGGAGCGCAAAGACCGCATCGAGGTCGGCGAGCTGGTCATCGACAAGCGCCGCCACGAGGTCACGGTCGGGGGCAGCCGCGTCGAGTTGACGCCGCTCGAGTTCCACATCCTCGAACGCCTCGCCAGCGAGCCCGGCCGCGCGTGGTCGCGCAACGACCTGCTCGACGAGGTCTGGAGCACCGAGTACGAAGGCTACCAGCGCAACGTAGACCCGCACATCAACCGCCTGCGCCGTAAGATAGAACCCGACCCCAAGAACCCGCAGTACGTCCTGACCGTGCGCGGCGTCGGCTACAAACTGAACGAGGCCCCATGACCCACCGAATTAACAAGCCCCGCCGACTGACCCTGTGCGCGCTCGCACTCGCGTCCGTCCTCTTCGCCATGCACGGCGGCGTTGTCGTCGGCGCGCAGCAGAAGAAGTCGGGCGGCAAGGTGAAGCCCGGCGCGAAGCTTTTGCCGGCCCCGACGCCCGCCCCCGGCCAGGCGCAGAAGCCCGTAGCGACGCAGTTGCCGCCTTCGATACTCGTCCGCTGGCAGGGCAAGCCCGGCGTCAACCGCTACCGCCTCCAACTCGCCACCGACGAGAAGTTCGAGGACGTCGTCTTCGACCAGGCGGTCGAAGGCCGCCAGTACGTCGTCAAAGACCTCCCGCCCGGCAACTACTTCTGGCGCGTCGCGCCCGCCGCCGCCGAGACGAGCGTCTCTTACTCGCAGCCCGAGCGCGTCACGCTCGGCAACGAGCAGAAGGTCGCGGTGTCGAGCGTCGTGATGCCCGCGGACGCGACGGGCTGGCGCGTGGCGACGGGTGAGGTGTTGAAGGTCTCCCCCGCGAACCTGCGGCCGGGCGGCGTCATCGACTTCGTCGGCCTCGGCGCGGACGGCCGCGTCTTCGCCGTGGACGGGGCGAGCGGCATCTCGCTCTGGACTTCGCGCTACAACCCTGCGGCCGGCGCTCAGAGTTCAAACCCGCCGGCCGTCAACTTCCAGCCGCTCGTCGTCGGAGACCCTTTGCGCGGCGCGTACGTGATCGTGGCGACGCAGGGCGGCGTGCGCGCGCTGCTCGGCGACACGGGGCGCGAGACCTGGCGCGCGACGCTGGAGGGCGCGGCGGCGTCGGGCGCGGCGGCCGACCTCGACGGCGACGGCAAGCAGGAGCTTGTGGTCGTCACCGAAGGGCCGGAGATGCTCCACGTCGTCAACCCGATGTCGGGGCGCGTCCAGGCGAGCCGGAAGCTCTCGGGCGAGGCCGCGGGGCCGCCTTACCCGTTCGACGCGAATGGCAAGCGCGGCGTGCTGCTCAGCATGAAGAACGGGCGCGTCGAGTTCCGCGGCGCGGACGGGCAGGTCATCGCCGAGGCGAAGATAGACGAGGACGTGACGACCGCGCCACTCGTCACGCGGCGCGGCGATATGGCCTTCATGACCGTCGGCGGCAAGAGCGCGTTGTGGGCCTTGAGCGTGCCCGACCTGAAGGTGCTCGGGGCCATCAAGGCCGAAGACGACTCGGTGCGCGGGTCGCTCGCGTCGGCGGACGTGGACGGCGACGGCAGCACGGAGATCGTGATGGTGACGCAGAAGGGGCGCGTCGCGCTGGTGAGCACCGACGACGGCACCGTCAAGTGGTACGCGGATGGCGGCGGCGAGGCGGCGGCCTCGGCCGCGTTCGCGGACGTGAACGGCGACGGCGTGCTGGACGTGCTCGTGCCCGGGGCGGGCGGCACGTTCGCGCTCGGCTTCTCGGGGCGCGACGGGTCGCTCGTGATGCGCGTCGAGGAGAGCGGGAAGGGCGGCGGGCCGCGGGCGGGCGGGCGGACGCGCTCGCTCGTCGTCACGCCCTCGCTCGGCGGCGGCGGGTGGCTCGTCGGGGGCGACCCCTCGGGGACGGGCCTGCGCGCCGTCGAACTGCCGAAGGGTTCGGTGAAGACCGCGTCGAAGTGAGAAGCAGTTTGAAAGTCAGGCGAAGGGGTTCGGTTTAACTTGTACGTCCGTCTGCTCGCCGCGTCGCTCTTCGCCGCGTGGCTCGTGGGAAAATTCGTGCTGGGCAAGGGAGGGTTCGTACACATCCTCCTGCTCTGCGCCGTCGCCGTCGCCGTCGTGCAGTTGGTGCACGAGCGACGCGCCGCTCGCGGCTGAATGAGCAGTAGGCAGTAGGCAGTAGGCAGTTGAAAGACCTACTGTCGGAAGCTCCGTTTAAACCTCTCAACATCCGAGACGCGGAGCGACTGCCTACTGCCATCTGCCTACTGCCTACTGTTTTCCTGCAACTGTGCGGGCGGGCGGAAGCATCAATCATCCTGTAGACTTGTTCTCGGCGCCGTCAGCTTCTTGCTCCCCGGGGCGCGCCCACTTCACACGAACAGAAGGAGTGAGTTCTTATGAGATTATCCGGGTCTCCTTTCCGCGTGGCGGCATCGCTTTTGTTCGCCCTCCTGTTGTGCGCGCCCGCCGCCCTGGCACAGGCCGACAGCCGGCGCGAGACCGTGGCCGTCTCCTACCCGCTCGAACAGACCGTCAACCTTAAGTTCCGCGGGACGACGCGGCTGCCGCGCCTGACGGGCGCGGCCAAGGTGAGGCGCACGGGGCGGCGCAACACGCGCGTCGAGCTGAACGTGGACAACCTGCCGCGCGCCTACGAGGTCGGCGGCGTCTACACGACCTACATCCTCTGGGCCGTCTCGCCCGAGGGGCGCGCCGACAACCTCGGCGAGCTGAAGCGCAGCGGCAGCCAGTTCATCGACACGAAGCTCGACGTGACGACGCCGCTCGAAACCTTCGCGCTCATCGTCACGGCCGAGCCGCACCACCTCGTGCGCACGCCCTCGCGCATGGTCGTGCTCGAAAACCTCCCGCCGCGCGACCCCGGCGACGCGCAAATCTCGACCATCCCCGTCCAGTACATCGGGAACACTTCGGACTACCTGCGCGACTCGCGCGTGCCCGACCTCGCCGACCGCGAGCTTCTGCGCACGCCCGTCTCTCTGCTCGGCGCGCGGCAGGCCGTCAGCCTCGCGCGCTACGCCGGGGCCGAGCGCGACGCTTCGCAGGAGCTGAACGAGGCGAGGGCGATGCTCGAACAGGCGGAGAACGCGTGGCGTCTCGACCAGTCGGAGGCGGAGGTGGACGTGCTCGCGCGCCGCGCCATCAGCCTCGCCGTGAAGGCCGAGGAGACGGCCGAGCTGCGCGCCGCCGCGCGCAAGCGGCGCGAGGAGAAGGCCGCGAGCGACCGCGCCATCAGCGAGGCCGAAGAATCAGCCGCCGAGGCCGGCCGCACCATCCAGGAGTTGCGCGACCGCCTGCGCAAGGAGGAGTCGGCGCGCGAGCTGGCCGAGCGCGACGCCGCCAACGCCAACCAGCAGTTGCGCGAGGCGCGCAACGAGAACGCGCGCCTGCGCGACGAGCTGGCCCAGGTGCGCACGGAGGGCGACGCCGCGCGCCTCAAGCTCGCGCGCATGGAGGGCGAGCGCGCCGCCGAGCAGTCCCGCGAAGAGGCCGCGCGCCGCGCCGCGCAGCAGCAGGAGGCGCTCGCCAGTCTCAAGTCCTCGCTCGCGCGCTTCGGCACGGTGAAGGAGACGGCGCAGGGGCTCGTCCTTGTCCTGCCGGATACCTTGTGGGCCGGCGCGCGCGCGGCCGAGCTGACGCCGAAGGCCGTGGCGACCACCATCGACCCGCTCGCCGCGCTCCTCGCCAACAACCCAGACCTGCGCGTCCGTATCGAGGCGCACGTTGACGCGAGGGGCGACGCCGCAGACCTCCAGAGGCTCTCGCAGGACAGGGCCGAGGCGCTCGCCGGCCGCCTCGTCACTTCGGGCGTGGACGGCGCGCGCATACAGGCCAACGGCATGGGCGGCTCCGTCCCCGTCGCCGCCAACACGACCCCCGCCGGCCGCACGCGAAACCGCCGCATCGAGATCACACTCACCCCCGCGGCGGGCGACGCGGTCTCCGCGAACGGACAGCAGTAAAGGGAGGCTGTTTGTTAGAGGCCGGGGGCTAGTTGGGAAGAGAACTTCTCAACTAGCCCCCGGCCTCTTTTGCAATTAGACTCTAGCGGCGATGGCTCTGCTCGAAATCCTACAGCTCATCGGCTACAGCACGGCGGCGGCGCTGCACTTCTGGATCGCGGCGCTGTTGGGGCAGAGCCGGCGCGTCCTGAACCGTCTGGAGCGCGTGCTGCTCGTGCTGGCCGTCGCCCTTGGGGTGTGGCACGCGTCGAGCCTGCTGGTCGTGCTCCACACGATGCTGGGGCTCTCGCAGGGCCGTTGGACGCCTCTGCTCAGGCTGGCGGACACGCTCGCGGTGGTGAGCGTGACTCTCACCTACTCGCTGCTGCTTCATCTACATCTGCACCTGTGGGCCGACGCGCGCGGACGTGGTTTGACGTGGAGCGAGCGTGCGCGCGTCTACCTCTCGTACGTGCCGGCGGTCTTCCTCGTCTACGCGGGGCCGAAGCTGTGGACGGGCGCGTACGCGCCGATGTTCGCGCGCCTGTCGCACCTGCTGGTGCCGTTCGCTCTGTGGGCGGCGTACGTGCTGTGCCTGGTCGCGGGCACGGACTTCCTCATCGCGCGTCTGTCGAAGGCGCAGTCGGAGCGCAGGCTCCTGAACACGCTGGCCGCTTCGTTCCTCGGCATCGCGGCGCTCATCCTCGCCGTCTACGGGCTCGGCGTGGGGCAGGGGACGCGGCTCGGGCTCTACTTGCAGACGGCCGCGAACCTCGGCTCTCTGCTGCCGACGGCGCTGCTCGCGTACCACATCTACCGTTACAGATACCTCGGGCTCATCTTCAAGGAGAGCCTCATCCTCGCCTCGCTCGGGGCGTTCGTGCTGGTCGCGTACCTCTTCGGCATCCGCACCCTCGCGCTCTGGCTGACCGAGCGGTTCGAGCTGAGGCCGGGCGCGGTCGAGTCGCTCCTGATACTTCTGCTCGTGCTGCTGGCCGCGCCTCTGCGGCGCTGGCTCGACAAGCGCTTCCGCCGCCTGTTCGAGGAGGAGGCGGGCCTCTTCCGCGAGGTCGCGGCGCGCATCGGGAAGTCCTCGGGTCGTTACGGACAGTTGCCGGAGTTCCTGCGGTTCGTCGAGGAGCGCGCGGCCGAGAGCCTGGGCCTGCGCCGCGTGAGCATCCTGGAGCTATCGCCGTCCGATAACGAAAGGGGGAAGGGCAGGTCTGATGCGAGCATAGGCGAGGTCGGCCGCAACGGCGACGTGAAGGTCGCGGCGGCGCGGCCGAATCTACAGTCGCATTACGAGGCCAACGTGCCGGGACTGTTGAAGGGGAGCGGGACGGCAACGGCGAAGGTTGCTGTAGAAGAGTCGGCGTCGGTCGAAGAGGGCGACTCAAACACGCACACGGATGAGGGGCAGTGGGCCGCGCGCGTGCTCGCGCTCGAAGCGGAGGCGGGGCTGACTCAGATCGAGGACGAGCCCCTGCTGCGCGAGCGCGGCTGGGAGGTCGCCTACGCGCTCAGGCGCGAGGAGCGCGTCGTCGGGCTCATGCTGGTTGACGCCGCGCCCGAGGCTTTGACCTACGAGGTGCGCTCGTCGCTCGAACTGCTCGCGGGACAGGTCGCCATCGCCATCGAGGACAGCCGCCTGGTCGAGGAGAACGTGCGGCTCGAACTCCGCATCGCGCAGAGCGAGCGGCTGGCGGCGCTCGGGCGGATGGCCGCGACCGTGGCGCACGAAGTGAAGAACCCCCTCTCGGCCATCAAGTCCATCGCGCAGGTCTTGCGCGAGGACGAATACCTCAAGCGCGAGTACGCGCGCGATCTTGAACTCATCGTCGGCGAGACCGACCGCCTCTCGCGCAGCGTCACGCAGATGCTCAGCTTCGCGCGCAGCGCGCCGCAATCGGGCGAGCCCCGCCGCGCGGGCGAGCTGCTCGACTCCGTCATGCTGCTCTTCCAGAAGGAGGCCGCCGCGCGCGACGTCACGCTCAAGGCCGATATAACCGCGCGCGACGAGGAGCTGGACGGCGCGGCCGCGGCCTCTTTAAGAGACGCGCTGACGAACCTGCTGCTTAACGCGCTCCACGCGACGCCAGCGGGCGGGCGCGTGAACCTGTCGGCAGTCGCCGAGGGCGGCCGCCTGACGGTCGCGGTCGCGGACACGGGCCCCGGCGTCGCGCCCGACCAGCGCGAGCGCATCTGGGAGCCCTTCTACACGACCAAGCAGCGGGGCACCGGCCTCGGCCTCGCCATCGTCCGCAAGCGCATCGAGGAGGTCGGCGGCCACGCGCGCCTCGCCCCCTCCCGCCCGGGCGAGGGCGCGCGCTTCGAGCTGAGCCTACCGCTACGTCGGGAGACAGGTCAGCACCGCCCGCTGTAGCGGGTGGGCGTGACAGATATCGGATGATTGATGAGAGTGACGCTGTCATCAATTATCAAGCCGTCGGCGTAAGGCCCACCCGCTACCGCGGGCGGTGCTGACCGCTATGGCACGGTTCGTGCTTCTATTGTTGGCATGGATAACGAGATGAATGCAGAGAGAAGAGGGAAGTGGCGCGTGCTCGTCGTGGACGACGAGGAGGCGGCGCGGTACGGGATGAGGCGGGCCCTCGGCGGTTTCGACTACGAGGTCGAGGAGGCCGGGAGCGTGGAAGAGGCGCGCGACGCGGTGGCGGCGCGCAGGCCGGACCTCCTGCTGCTCGACGTGAACCTGCCGGGCGTGAGCGGGCTCGAATACCTGCGCGAGCTGGCGGCCGCGGGCGAAGGCGCGCCGCTCGTCGTGATGGTCACGGCCTACGGCTCGGAGCGCGTGGCGGTCGAGGCGATCAAGGCCGGGGCCTATGACTACCTCTCCAAGCCCTTCGAGATAGACGACCTGCGGCTCGTCGTCAAGAACGCCCTGGAGACTGTCGGCCTGCGCCGCGAGAACAAGGTTCTCCGCCAGCGCATACAGCTCGAAGGAGCGCAGCGCGGCGCGCTCATCGGCAACTCCGAGTTGATGCAGCGCGTGCGCTCGATGATCGAGAAGGTCGCCGAGACGGACGCCACCGTCCTCGTCCGCGGCGAGTCGGGCACGGGCAAGGAGCTGGTCGCGCGCGAGCTGCACGAGCGCAGCTCCCACAGGCGCAAGGGCTCGTTCGTCGCGGTCAACTGCGCGGCGCTCCCTTCGGAGTTAATCGAGTCCGAGCTGTTCGGCCACGAAAAGGGCGCTTTTACGGGCGCGGCGGCGCGCAGGCGTGGGAAATTCGAGCAGGCCGACGGCGGCACGCTCTTCCTCGACGAGATAGGCGACATGAGCGCCAACGTGCAGGCGAAGCTCCTGCGCGCGCTCGAAGAGCGCAGGATAGAGCGGCTCGGCGGCGGCGACTCGATCCCCGTGGACGTGCGCATCGTCAGCGCCACGCACCGCCCGCTCGAACAGGATATCGAGCGCGGCGGCTTCCGCGCCGACCTCTTCTACAGACTTCAGGTCGTCACCGTCGAGATACCCGCGCTCCGCGAAAGGCGCGAGGACATCCCCGTCCTCGCAGACACCTTCGCGCGCCAGGCCGCCGAGCGCTACGGGCTGCCGCCGCGCGGGCTCGCGCCCTCGGCCCTGCGCAAGCTGGTCGAGTACAACTGGCCGGGCAACGTGCGCGAGCTGCGCAACGCCGTCGAGCGCTCGATGATCCTCGCCGAGGGCGACGAGGTCACGGCCAAGGACCTGCCCGAAGAGATCGGCGGCTTCGTCAACAAGGCGGCGAAGGAGCAGGGCACAACCAACGTCATCGAGCCGGGCGCGCTGGCCGTCCCGTTCACTTCGGACTTCCGCGAGGACAGGCGCGAGTTCGAGCGGCGCTACATCGCGCGCTGCCTCGAAGAGACGGGCGGCAACGTGACGCGCGCCGCGGCCATCCTCGGCATGCACCGGCAGTCGCTCCAGCACAAGCTGCGCGAGCTGGGGCTGGCGCGGCGCTACGTAGCCGTCGCGGACGCGGGCGAAGCGGACGGCGACGCGCAGGATAATTCCGACACCTGAAAGGCGAGCCCCGATTGTCCGCGCGTCGTCGCCGCGTTATAGTTGACCGCCGTGACCGCCAGATTCAAAACGCCCCCCGGCATCTACTCTCTGGAAGGGTTCCTCGACCGCCCGACCTGCGAGCTGGTTAAGTCGGAGATGCGCGCGGGCGAACATGCCCGCGCGCGCGTCTACGACCGCGAGTGGAACTACCTAGAGAGGGCGGCGCTGCGCAGCACGCTCCAGGTCGAGGTCAACGACTCGGTCAACGCGCTCGTCCGCACAAAGCTCCTCGACGTGCGCGCGCCGCTCGGCCGCCACTTCGGCGTGGAGTTGAGCGACTGTCAGTGCCCGACCTACCTCATCTACAAACCCGGCGACTTCTTCGAGCCGCACAAGGACGAGTCACAGAGGCCCGGCGCGCCCGGACACGTCCGTGCGAGGCGCGTCTCGGCCATCCTCTTCCTGAGCGACGAGGGCGAGGGCGACCGGCCGGGCGAGTACGCGGGCGGCTCGCTCGGCTTCTACGGGCTTCTGCCGGACCCGCGTTGCGCGCACATCGGGCTCCCTCTGAAGGGGAGGGCGGGGCTTCTGGTCGCCTTCCGCTCGGACGTGTTCCACCAGGTGACGCCCGTGACGCGCGGCGAGCGTTACACCGTCGTGAGCTGGTACGTGTAGGCGGCGCGAAAATTATATGAAGGCACGAATAGACGCCATCGTCAGGCGAGAGCAGGCCGAGTACCTCGAACGGCTGCTCCCGGCGAACACAGGTCTGCTCGCGGAGATGGAGGAGTACGCAGAGGCCCACCGCGTCCCCATCGCCGACCGCGAGGTGGCGCGGTTTCTTGAGATCACCGCCCGCTCGACGGGCGCGCGCCGCGCCCTCGAAATCGGCATGGCCATCGGCTACTCGGTCGTACACCTCGCGCGCGGGATGGGCGAGGGCGGCCTGGTCGTCACCATCGAGCCGAGCGAGGAGATGATCGCGCGCAGCGAAGAGTTCGTCGGCCGCGCGGGCTTCGGCGGGCGGCTGAGGATAGAGCGCGGTTACGCTCTGGAGGTGTTGCCGCGCCTGTCGGGCGAGACGTTCGACCTGCTCTTCATCGACGCGTTGAAGGAGGAGTACGCGCGCTACCTCGAACTCGCCCTGCCGATGCTGCGCGAGGGCGGCGTAGTCATAGTAGATAACCTGCTCTGGGGCGGGCAGGTGGCGGGCGAGATACGCGCGCCCGAGCAGACGGCCTCCACGCAGGCGCTGCGCGAGTTCAACCAGATATTCGTCCGCCACCCGCAACTGCTCTCGGTCGTGCTGCCCGTCGGCGACGGCCTCGGCTACGCCGTCAAGGTCGGTTGAAGTCCTCCCGGTCTATCTCCGAACTCTTCCCCGACGCGGGGCTTTTCAGAGGCGCGGCGGCTCGGCCCGAGCACGAGCTGCTGCTGCTCTGCGCCCACCGTGGAAACCCTCCGAACGTCCGCGAACAGGTCGTTGAGCTATCCCGCTCGATAAACGACTGGAACTACCTCTTCCAGCTCGCGCGCCGCCACGCCCTGCTCCCTCTCTTGTATCAAAGCGTGGAGAACGTTGACGGGCTTCCCGAAGACTTTCGCGCGAAGCTGCGGGACGAGTTTCGCAAGAACGCGACGCGCAACACGCTCCTGGCCGGCGAGTTGGTGCGGCTCGCGCGACTGTTCGAGGCCGAAGGCGTCGCCTTGCTCGCGTACAAAGGCCCCGCGCTCGCGCGGCAGGCTTTCGGCGACATACGCCTGCGCCGCTTCGTAGACCTCGACGTGATAGTCCGCCGCCGCGACGCGGGGCGCGCGGGCGGGCTTCTACAGTCGCTCGGCTTCACGAAGCCCCCGGGGCTCACGGCGGCGCACGAGGAGTTCCTACTGCGGCGGCAGCACAACCTCGCCTACACGCGCGACGGCGGCCTGATGATCGTCGAGCTGCACTGGGAGGTCGCGCCCGCGCGCTTCGCGGCCGCGGCCGTAGGGGAAGGCGTCTGGGGGCGCGCCGCCCGCGTCGAACTCTTCGGGACGGACGTGCCCTGCCCCTCGCCGGAAGACCTGCTCCTGGCGCTCGCCGTGCACGGCACGAAGCACCTCTGGGAGAAGCTCGCGTGGGTCTGCGACGTGGCGGCGCTGGTCAACTCGCGGCCCGGCTTCGACTGGCCGTACGTGCAGGAGCGAGCCCACGAGGCCCGCGTCGAGCGCATGCTCCACCTCGCGCTGCGCCTCGCGCGCGGGCTCGCGGGGGCGAAGCTGCCGGAAGGTCTCGCCGTAGCGACGGATGACAAAGTCTTGACAGCCCTGTCAGAGGAGGTGACGGCCGCCATGTTCTCAGGCGCGGGGCCGGAGCCCATCGGCTTAATCAGAAACTTGAGGTTCAACCTGCGCGCCCGACCCGGCCTGAAGGAGCGGCTCGACTACCTCCGCTTCGTCCTCACGCCGACCGACGGAGACCTCGCGGCCTTCCGACTCCCGGCCGGAATCTCTTTCGCCTACTACCTTTTGCGGCCCCTCCGGCTGGTCTTGAAGAAGGAGGCCGGGCATTGAACGGTGACGGCTTGTAAAGACGCGTCGGCAGGTGTGTTAAATCTTTCGACGCCGTTGACCTTGATATACATTTCATGTTAGTTTCCGCTTGCTGTTAGATACCGTACGTTAATGGGTTACGCCTTCTCCGCCCGAGCCGCCTTGAAGGGCTTTTCTTTTTTGAGACCAGCGAAAGTCAGGGTCAGCGCTTTACCTGTCCGGGAATCCTGTGCTTTTATGTTAGAAAGTTTTCTAAACTGGCGGCGCGCACTTCCGGCCGCCGGTCTCGCGCTCGCGGCGGCGTTCTCGCCCGCGTCGTTCTTTGCAGCTCAGCAGGCGGGGGCCGAGCAGAAGCCCTCCGGCGCGGCTCAGTCACAGGCGAAGCCTGCGGCGAAGAGCTGGAGCGTCCGGATGAGCAAGGTCGCCCCGCACACCTTCACCGTCAAGGCCAAGGAGTCGCCGCTCTCGGAGATCGCCGAGGAGCTTGCGAAGCTGACGAAGGTGCCGGTCATGCTGAGCCCCCTCGTGGCCAAGCAGAAGGTGACGCTCGATTTCGCCGGGCTCAACCTGGAGGCCACGCTCCGCATGCTCGCGCCGCAGGGCTACGTCGATTACGTGGCGGGCGGCGAGGGCGGCGACGAGCCCAAACCACTTGCCCTCTACCTCCAGGGCGCGAACGAGCGCCCGCCCTCAACCACGGCCGCCGTCCGCGGCAGCTCCGAGGCGATCCTCATCGAGGGGGACACCGAGGAGGGCACGGACAGCGAAGCCGAGCGCAAGCGGCAGGAGGGAGACCCCCTGCGCGTGACCTGGGCCAACAACCAGCTCAGCGTCCGCGCGCGCAAGCAGCCGCTCACGGTCGTGCTCTTCAAGATCGCGAGCGAGGTGGGGGTGCCTTTCGAGATGCGCTACGAGTCGGCCGAGACGGTGGATGTGGAGTTCCAGAACTACCCGCTCGACCAGGCGTTCAGGAGCCTGTCGCCGGGCGTGAGGTTCTACTACCGGCTCGATTTACAGACGTTCCAGGTGCAGCCGCTCCGCCTCGCGCTGCTGCCGCCGGCCGCGCCTCGGACGTGACCGAAGTCCAGACTACGAACTAGTGAGGTGGAGACCTTGAACAAGAACGAGAACCTGATCCCCGTGCAGCTTCCCGAAGTCAAGGAGGCGGTCGAGACTGCCCAGGAGGCCCCGGCCGCGGGCCGGCGCCCGTTCGTCGAGCCCGAAGTCTCTTTCCCCGTGGACGTGCTCGAAGCCACGACCTTCTTCCAATCGACCGAGAGCGGCGCGACCAACCCGTAAGCGTCCCGCACGGGAGCCACGCCCGCGCTTCAGCCAGAGGAGGCACAGAACCTTGTCGTCGAAGACCGAGAATTTGATCCCCGTGCGGATTTCCCGCGTCAACGGAACAGCAGGCACACAGACGGACGGCGCCGACCACCCCAGAAAATCTTTCGTCGAGCCCGAAGTCTCTTTCCCGGTGGACGTGCTCGAAGCCACCACCTTCTTCCAGTCAACCGAGAGCGGCGTGACCCTCCCGTAAGAAGGTCGCGGCAGGCACTTATCAAACCCCCCTGTCCTGCTTGTCGCCAGAGGAGGCACAACACTTCAGCGATGGAGAACCTGACCCGCCCCGACACGACAGGCGGGGCCATTGTCGACGCAGCACGACCGGCTCTCGCGGACACTTACGCGGTCGCCGGTCGTTTCCTTTGCGTGGAGGCCGAGGCCCAAGAGTCGGCCGAACTCTTCCGACGCTTCTTCGCCGGCTGGCACTTCGCGCGGCTGGAAGGCGCGGACGTGCCCGAGCCGGACGCGACGATCCAGGTCTGCGCGGGCACGCCGCCACGCGCGCCCGCGGGGCTCGAGTCCTTCGAGACGGCCGTCGGCGGCATCTGCCGCACGGACGGCCGCACCTACATCTTCGAGAGGGACGGCTCGGCCGTGCGTGCCGAAGGGCACGGGCGGGGCGTCGAGGTCAAGGTCTGGGTCGGCAGGCGGGCCGCGTCGCGCGAGACTTCGGCGCTGGCGCGGCTGGTCTTCGAGGCGACGATGGCCGCGCTCCGCCGCTGCGGCCTCTTCGAGCTGCACGCGGCCGGGACGGTCGAGCCCCGGACGGGCGGCGGCTTCCTCGTCGTCGGCCCCTCCGGGAGCGGCAAGTCCACGCTGGCGACGCAGCTCGCCAGGGCGGGCTGGCGGTATCTCTCGGACGACGCGCTCCTGCTGCGCGCCGGGGCCGACGCGGTCGAGGCGTGTGCGCTGCGCCGCGAGTTCGCAGTCACCGAGCAGACGGTCGCCGCGGGAGTCCTCGAAGGCTTCGAGGACTCGCTCAGGGAGCCCACGGCCTTCGACCCGCTCAAGCGCCGCTTCAAGCCGCACGCGGTCTTCCCCGAAGGCTTCGCGGAGTCCTGCGCGCCCCGCGCGCTCTTCTTCCCGGTCATCACGAACGAGCCCGCCAGCCGCGCGCGCCGTCTGACGCAGGCCGAGACGATGCGCGGCCTTCTGCGGATGTGTCCCTGGGCCTGTTACGACCGGCCGGCCGCGGCGGCGCACCTCGGGCTGCTCGCGCGGCTCGCGCGCCAGGCCGCGGGGTTCGAGCTGCACGCGGGGCGAGACCTGCTCGGCGACGCGAGCCGTTCGGCCGACTACCTGCGCAGGCTCGCGGAAAGGGCGAGCGTTTGAGCCACGTCATGACGGACGGGGGGAGTGTGCCGTCGCGCGCGCGCGACTACGGGCCGCCGCGTCTGACCGTCGAGCTGACGAACATCTGCAACCTGCACTGCTCCTACTGCCTGCGCGACGAGGACGCGCTCTACCACTCCCGCGCGAACTACCTTCCCGTCGAACTCCTCCGGCGCGTCGTGTGCGGGGCGCGCGAATCTTTCGGCGCGCGAACCGTCATGTTCACGGGCGGCGAGGCGACGCTCCACCCGCACTTCCGCGAGGTGGTCGAGGCCGTCGGCGCGGAAGGCTTGACGTGCAGCTTCGTCACCAACGGCTGGCACTTCGAGCGCGTCTGGCCGGCGGTCGCGGCCAACAGGGCGACGGTCACGCACGTCTCGTTCAGCGTTGACGGCCCGACCCGCGAGGCGCACGACCGCTGGCGCGGCGAGGGCTCTTTCGTCCGGCTCGTGCGCGCCTTCGCGCGCTGCAAGGCGGCGGGGCTGCCGTTCATCGTCAAGATGGGACTGCGCCGCGACACGCTCCCGCTCCTCGAACAGACGGCGCTCTTCGCCGCGCGGATGGGGGCGGCCTCTCTGGGCTTCGCACACAACCTGCCGACCTCGGGCGAGGGCAGCGACGAGCTGGCGCTCACGCCCGAAGACCGCGTCGCGGCCGAGCAGGAGATCGCCGTGCTCGCGAGCATCCTGAAGATGCGCGTGACGCTCGAAGTCGGCTACGACAACCGAGACCCCGCGCCGCCCTGCTCGCCGCTGGCGGGCGTGAGCTGTAACGTGGACTACCGCGGCCGCCTCTCGCTCTGCTGTAACCTCTCGGGCTACCGCGGCGCGGCAGGTGAGCCGGACGTGGTCGCGGATTTGAACGTAGAGGGTTTCGCCGCGGCCTACGCGCGCCTGCGGGAGGTCGCCTCGGCGCAGCTCGCGCGCAGGCGCGAGGCGCTGGCCGAGTCGGCCCGCGAAGGCCGAGAGCACGACATCTACCTCGGCTCGCCGTGCCTCTTCTGCCTGCGCAGCTTCGGCAAGATACCCTGGCGCGCGGAGGCCGCGCCGCGCGCCCTGCCCGTCTTGCAGACCGTAAGTTGAAACTTTAAATTTGAGTTTGAGGAAGGGAAGCGTTTACTTGATGAGCACGAACGTCCTGTTGCCGCACGAGCACGTCGTCTTCACGGAATTCGACGCGGGCGAGGGCATCCTCGTCGATCTCAACACGAAGAAGTATTTCCAGTTGAACGAGACGGGCACGCTCGTCTGGCGCGGGCTGGAGAAGAACCGGACGCTCGAAGAGATCGTCGGCGAGATCACGGCCGCCTACGACGTGACGCCCGAGCACGCCTCCGAGAGCGTGCGGAGGCTCCTCGACAACCTGCGCGCCTTCAAGCTCGTCCGCCCGGCCTGACGGGAGGCGGGTCGAGCGGAAAACCTCTACCGCCGCCGCCGCCGCTCGTGTAGAATCACGTCTCCCGGCATTTCATCCCGACCAGTTCCGTCAACGCAGCGCGGGCCTCGACCGCTCGCGTTGCACGAGACCGTACCGCGCGCGATGGGCGCGGCGGAAGATTCGGCCCCGTCTTCCACAGGAGATTCGTGATGCGCATTCTAACGCCGGGCGCCTTCGCGCTCGTCTGCCTCATCTCGACGACGGCTTCGGCCGCGGCGAACTTCGTCCACCACGAGCAGACCAACAACTACGTCGCCACGCCCGCCGACGACCCGGGCGTCGGGTGCAGCGGCGGCGGCACGAACACCGCCTGCGGCCGCTACGTCGAGAACACAGACCGCAGCGGCTCGCCCGGCTTCCAGGTCTACGCGCCCGAGACCTACGGCCTCCACTTCAAGGTCGAGTTCCAGTCCTCGACCAACCAGGCGCGCGTCTACTACACGACCGACGGCACGAACCCCTCGGGCTCCTACGGCACAGGCTTCGGCACGACGCGGGTGGTCACGGCCTCCTACGGTTGCGCCTACTCGGACGTGACGCACGGCTGTCAGATGGTCGATGTCGTCAGCGCCTCCATCCCCCCGCAGGCGGCGGGCACGACCGTCAAGTACATCGTCAGCGCGTGGCACGACGGCCTCGTCGGCCCCCCCAGCGGCGGCCCGGAGGTCTTCGCCGACTCGGGCACCTGCCTGGGCTGCTTCTCCTGCACGGACTCGACGACCGGCTGCGCCACGGTCTTCCAGTACAGCGGCGTCGCGCCGCCCGCGACGCCGCTCATCATCTCCGAGTTCCGACTGCGCGGCCCCGGCGCGGACGGCGTCGTGCCTTCGGCGGACGACGCGTCGGACGAGTTCGTCGAGATTTACAACAACGGCAACTCAGACGTGACGGTCAACTCTTACGACGGCTCGGCCGGCTTCGCGCTCGTGGCCTCGGACGGCGTCACGCGCTTCACCATCCCGAACGGGACGGTCATCCCCGCGCGCGGGCACTACCTCGGCGTCAACTCGGTCGGCTACTCGCTCGGCCCCAACCCGGCCGTGACCAGGCCCTCGGCGGGCGGGGGCGCGGGTGCCCGGGGCGCGCCGACCTTCGGGGTCGATGACGCGCCTTCGGGGAAGTCGAGGCTGAGGGCGAAGGCCGCAAGGACATCGGGAGGCCCCGCCGCGGGCGGCTCCGCCGACGCCGGGCCGGGGCTGAGCGGCGTGACCGGCGACGTGTCCTACACGACCCAGATCGCGGACAACGCAGGCTTCGCGCTCTTCAACACGGCGAACCCGGCGAACTTCTCCCCGGCGACTCGTCTGGACGCGGTCGGCTCGACGAGCGAGCTGAACACGCTCTTCAAAGAGGGCGACGGCTACCCGGCCATCGTCCCCCTCAACATCGACTACAGCTTCTACCGCGACCTGTGCGGCAAGGGCGGCTCGACTTCGGTGGGCGGGCCGTGTCCGACCGTGGGCTTCCCGAAGGACACGGGCGACAACGCCTCTGACTTCCTCTTCGTGGACACGAGCGGCGCGGACGCGGGCGCGGGCCGTCGCCTCGGCGCGCCCGGCCCGGAGAACTCGGCCGCGCCCGTCCAGCGCAACGGCCTGATGCCGGTCACGCTCATCTTCCCGTGCGTCGCTACGGCCGCGCCGCCGAACCGCACGCGCTCGTTCACGCCCGACCCGTCGAACGACTCGCTCTTCGGCACGCTGACCATCCGCCGCCGCGTCACGAACAACACGGGGGCCAACGTCACGCGCCTGCGCTTCCGCGTCATGGACATCTCGACCTCGCCCGCGCCGCCCGGCACGGCCGACCTGCGCGCGCGCACCTCTACGGCCGAGGTCGTCGCTAACCCCTGCACGTCGCTCCCCGTCACCGTGCAGGGGACGACGCTGGAGGAGCCGCCGACGCAGTCGTCGGGCGGGGGCTTCAATTCCAGTCTGTCGGCGGGCACGGTCACACTGTTGACCCCGATCGCGCCGGGCGGCACTTTAGACTTCCAGTTCCTGCTCGGCGTCCAGCAGACGGGAGCCTTCAAATTCTTCGTCAACGTCGAAGTGCTGCCGTGAGGCAGTAGGCAGATGGCAGTAGGCAGTAGGCAGTTAAAGAATCCTTACCTTAACTGCCTACTGCCTACTGCCATCTGCCTACTGCTGCGGGAAGGTGTACGTGACTTTGTAATCCGGCGGGGTCTTTTCGAGGATGGGCCGGCCGTCCGCTTCGAGCCAGGCGTGGCCGCTCAGTGTGTCTGCGCCTTCGCGGCGGACGCCGAAGAGGACGCGCGTGTCGATGCCGCTCAGCGCGAGGTAGCGGTGGAGCACGGGCGCGCGCTTCCAGCAGGTCGGCGTGAAGACCCAGAAGTCGGCCGCGAGCACGGAGTCGAGGAGGCGCGCGAGCCGCGCCTGCACGCGCGCGGCGTCCGACGTTGTGCGCCGGCGCGAACGCCGCGGGGCGACGAGCGCCATCGCACGCGGCAGCGGCATCAGCTTCACGAGCAGAGAGAGCGCGACCACCCACGCGCCCATGCGCGCCGCGAGGAGCGCCGAGCCCGGCTCGCACAGGACGAGCCGCGCGGCGCGCGAGGGGAGCGCGGCGTAGGCTTTGAGTCTGGGCGCGAGTGCAGGCATCTCTTGACGGTCGGCGAAGAAAAAATCCCGCACCTCTGCTAACATCGCGCGGGAGCTTCGAGCCTTGTTAATTTACCCCGACAGCGTCGATGCGCGCGAGCGCGCGTCGCAGGTAGTGGAGGGCGGCGGCCTGGTCGCCTTCCGCACGGACACCTTCTACGGCGTCGGCGCTGACCCCTTCGACGAGGCGGCGCTCGGACTCATCAACGCACTCAAGGGGCGCGACGGCAAGCCCATCCTCGTCCTCGCCGCCGACCCGGCGGACGCCGAACGACTCATCGCAGAACGGACGCGGGCCTTCGACCTCCTCGCCGCGAGCCACTGGCCGGGCGCGCTCACGCTCGTCGCCGCGGCGCGCGCGGAGGCGCCGGAGCTTCTGACGGCGGGCACGTGCACAGTCGGCGTCCGACTCCCCGACGACGAGGAGGCCCGCGCAATCGTCCGCGCCTGCGGCGGTCTGCTCACGGCCACGAGCGCGAACCCCGCCGGCCGCCCGCCCGCGCGGACGGCGGCCGAAGTCGCGGGCTACTTTCCGGACGGCCTCGGCCTCGTCATCGACGGCGGCGCGACGCGGACGGAGTTGCCCTCGACCGTCATCGACGTGACCGGCCTTCGGCCGCGACTCATCCGCGAAGGCGTCGTCACCCGCGCGGAGTTGGGAGCCACGTTGAAAGCCGCCGGGATCGAGTTCTGAAAGAATTTTTCACCACAGAGACGCGGAAGCACAGCTAAAGGCATCAAGCTGTGTCTCTGGTCTCTGTGGTGAAAATTTCCAGTATTATAGCGGGTTGCATTTGGGGGCGTCCGTTTAGAGGCGGGCTATGCCCGCCGGCTCAAAGCCCGTAGTTTGAGCCGGCGGGCATAGCCCGCCTCTAAACGGACGTGTTGTTTGTTCGCACTCAAATGCGAACCGCCTTACTGTCCCGCTTTGTATCCGGCCTCGTCCAGAATCTGCTCGGCGCGCTTCGGGTCGTAGTTGTAGACCTGGCCGGGCGAGTAGGCCCAAGACTGCTCTGGGAGGATCGAGTTGGCGACGCGCGCCTGGCCGAGCAGAAGCTCCTTGACGATGGCCTGCCGGTCGATGGCGTAGGCGATGGCCTGCCGCACGCGCGGGTCTTTGAGCACGGGGTCTTCGGCGTTGAAGCTGAGGTAGACGACGTTGACGCCGGGGAACTGCGCCACCTTCAGGTTCGCGTCCTGCCCGAGCTGCTGGTAGGCGTCGGGCTGGAGGTTGGCGGTCTGCGCGATGTCGATGCCGCCGCTCTTCAGCTCGGCCTGCAAGGTGTTCGCGTCGAGGATGGTGCGGACGCGCAACTGCTTGACGGCGGGCGCGCCGCCCCAGTAGTCCTCGTTGGCCGTCAGGTCAACGACCTGCTGCGACTCGTCGTGGCGCGCGAACTTGAACGCGCCCGTGCCGACCGGGTTCTGCTTCTGCTGGTCGGTCGTGTAGCCCTGCGGCATCATGCCGACGGGGACGAGCCCCGAGAGGAACTTGGTCAGGGGCTTGTTCAGACGCACGACGAGAGTCAGAGGGTCGGGCGTCTCGACGGCCTTAACAATCGGCTTGCGCTCCGCGCCCGCCCCCTCGTAGAAGTCGTTGGCCTTGCGCGAGTCGGACTTGAGCAGCGTCTCGAGCGTGTACTTCGCGTCGGCCGAGGTGAAGGCTTTGCCGTTGTGGAACTTGACGCCGTCGCGGAGCTTGAAGGTGTAGACGAGTCCGTCGGGGCTCTGCTGGATGTCCGAGGCGAGGTCGCCGACGTAGTCGAAGTTCTCGTTCTTGCGGACGAGCGAGTTGAACATGAGCTGACGGAAACGTTCGCTCGAAGCGTCCGTGCCGCGCAACTGGTCGAGCGTCTCCGGGTTCGATTCGAGCACGACGACGAAAGGGCCGGACTTTCCGCCCTCGACGGTCACGTCGCGCAGGAAGCGCCAGTCGCCGTCCACGGGGACGTTGATGTTCTGCACGTTCTTGCGCGCGACGACCACCTGATCCATGTACCAGAGCGGAAGCTGCGGCACCTCGCGGCTGAGGATGTCCCACGCGCGCGTGTAAAGCTCCTTGGCCTTCGCGCGGTCGGCCGTGACGAACGCCTCTTCGAGAATCTTGTCCACCTCCGGGTTGCTGTAGCGGCCGCGGTTCTGGTAGGCCCCGGTGTGGAAGAGGTCGTAGAGGTAGATGGGGTCCTGGTTGCCGCCGACCCAGCGCCCCGTAGTCATCTGGAACTGGCCCTTGCGCTGCTGTTCGAGCATCGTGTTGAACTCGACCTGATCGATCTCGCAGGGGATGCCGACCTGCTTGAGCTGGTTCTGGATGACGGAGGCGTACTGCCGCGTGGGCGCGCTGGCCGCGTTGATCTTGAGGAAGATGGGCTTCGGGAAGCGCATGGCCTTCGAGCCCGCCGTCCCGCCGCCGCAGCCGGCGAGGAGAGTGGCGAAGACGATGAAGGGGGCGGCGACTGACAGAAGTTGGCGGCGCGGCATGCTCAAATCTTACCTCCGTACACGTAGTTCATCTTGCGGTTCAGCTCGGCCACCTCGGCCGAAAGCTCCTGGAAGCGCTTGGGGTCGAACTGGAGGGGAGGCTTGGTCAGAGACTTGAAGGCGGCGATGCGCCGGAGCGAAGCCTGTATGCGCCCGCGCGAAAGCTCGCCCCTGCGCGCGGCGTCGAGCAGCGCGTGGTACGAGCGGCGGATGAGGTCGGGGCGCGCGCACACCAGGATCATGTCCTCGCCCGCGAGCACGGCGCGCAGGCTGGCCTCCTCGATCTCGCAGTGCTTGGCGATGGCCCCCATCTCGAGGTCGTCCGTGACGACGAGGCCGTCGTAGCCGAGCTCGTCGCGCAGGAGGTCGCGGACGATGGAGGGGTTGATGGAGGCGGGGACGAGTCGGCCGCCGGCGATGCCGCGGTGGATGTCGATGTTGGGGAAGCCGCCGTGGCTGACCATGACGGCGCGCACCATGTTGTCCTCGCGCTGGAAGAGCTCGATGTAGGGCGCGAGGTCTTGCGCGATGAGGTCGTCGTGCGTGAGGTGGATGACGGCCATCTCCTCGTGCGTGTCCACCTCGCCCGCGCCGATGCCGGGGAAGTGCTTGGTGCAGCCGAGGATGCCCGTGCCCTGTAGGCCGCGCAGGTAGACCATCGTGTAGCCGAGCACCTCGCCGGGCGAGCGGCCGTAGGAGCGCGAGTAGAGGCCGTTGGAGAGCAGGTCGCGGTCTTCCGTCATGATCGACATGACGGGCGCGAAGTTGAGGTTGAAGCCGAGGAGGCGCAAGACTTCGCCCGTGAGGCGGCCGTGCGTGCGCGCGCCCGCGAGGTCGCCGTGCTGGCGGATGACGCGCGCCGCGGGCATCGGCGTGCAGATTTTACGGAGCCGGTCGACGAGCCCGCCCTCCTGGTCGATGCCGAGCAGCGGCTCGACCCGCAGCACCTCGCGGACGCCGTCGAGCAAGCCCCTTAGTTGCTCGGGCGCGGCGACGTTGCGGCCGAAGATGATGACGCCGCCGGGCCTGACCTCTTCGAGGAGAGCGCGCGCCCCGGCGTCCAGCTCGGGGCCGGGCAGTCCGATGAAGAGCAGTTGTCCGATTTGGTGTTCGAGGGGGAGCGACTGAAGGGTTTGGAAGTCGGTCATGAATTAGACGATTCTGTTCTTCAACCCGAGTAGGAGTCGGCGCGCCTCGTCCCCTGTGAGGGTTTCTACATCAAGGCCGCGAAGCTCGTCAAGGAGCCCCTGGTTGGCCGAGTCGAACAGGGTTATCTGCGCCGCCAGCGCGCGCCGTCCCACGCGCGAGGCCGCGCGCCCGAGCGCGTCCTTCCCGTTCGCCCCGTTCTCGACTGATGAAGGGGTCTCCGGCGTCGCTTTAACTGCCGCGGCCCCCTCTTCGGCGAACACGTCCAGCTCGTAACGTTCGAGTTTCGTGAGCACCTCTCGCGCGCGGGCGAGCACGGCCGGGGGCAGGCCGGCGAGCCGCGCGACCTCGATGCCGTAAGACTTCGACGCGCGCCCGCGCTCGATCTTGTAAAGGAAGATGACCTCGCCCTCACGTTCGGCCACGCGTATCTGGTAGTTCTGCGCGCCGGGCAGGCGCTCGGCCAGCTCCGTCAGCTCATGGTAGTGGGTCGCAAACAGCGTCTTCGCCGAGTGCTCCGGCGAGTCGTGCAGGTGCTCCGCGACCGCCCACGCGATGGAGAGCCCGTCGAAGGTCGCCGTCCCGCGCCCGATCTCGTCCAGAAGCACGAGCGAACGCGGCGTCGCGTTGTGCAGGATGGCGGCCGTCTCCGTCATCTCGACCATGAAGGTCGAGCGCCCCCGCGAGAGGTCGTCGGACGCGCCGACCCGCGTCCAGATGCGGTCGAGCAGCGGCAGACGCGCGCTCTCCGCAGGCACGAACGAACCCATCTGCGCCAGAAGACAGATGAGCGCAGTCTGCCTTAATAAAGTGGACTTCCCGCCCATGTTGGGGCCGGTGATGATGAGGAGGCGTTCGGTCGAGCCGTTCATGTAGAGGTCGTTGGGGACGAAGGGCGTGTCGCCGATGGCCTCTATGACGGGGTGTCGTCCGCCTTTAATCTCAAGCTCGTCGCCGTCGTGAAGGACGGGTTTGTTATAACGACGGCGGGCGGCGATCTCGGCGAGCGAGGCGAGCACGTCGAGGATGGAGAGGGCGCGGGCGGTCGTCTGTAAGCGGCGCGTCTCGCGGGCGACCTGCGCGCGGACTTCGCCGAAGATGCGCGTCTCGATTTCGAGGATGCGACCCTCCGCGCCTAAGACCTTCTGCTCCCACTCCTTCAGCTCGGGCGTCGTGTAGCGCTCGGCGTTGGCGAGCGTCTGGCGGCGCTCGTAGTCGGCGGGCACGCGCGCGGCGACCGACTTGGAGACCTCGATGAAGTAGCCGAAGACGTTGTTGAAGCGGACGCGCAGAGACTGTATGCCGGAGCGCGCGCGCTCGCGCGACTCGATGGCGGCGATGGTCTGCTTGGCGTCGCGGCTGACGGCGCGCAACTCGTCCAACTCCGCGTCGAAGCCCTCGCGGACGATCCCGCCGTCCGAGAAGTTGACGGGCGGGTCTTCGCTCAGCGCGCGGCCGATCAGCTCGCGCACGTCTGTGAGTTCGTCCGCGTTCTCGACGACGACCTGGAGCAGCGACGCCTGTGCATCCGATAACGCCTGACGGACGGCGGGGACTTGATTCAAAGAGCGGCGGAGGGCGACGAGGTCGCGGGGCGTGGCCGTCCCCATGTTGATGCGCCCGACGAGGCGTTCGAGGTCGGAGACATCTTTGAGGAGCGTGCGCGTGCGGTCGCGCCGCATCTGCGAGCGGTGGAGGTCTTCGACGGCCGCGAGCCGCGCCTCTATCTCCCCGCGCCGGACGGACGGGCGCATCAGCCAGGAGCGCAGGAGGCGCGCGCCCATGCCGGTGACCGTCGCGTCGATGACGTTGAGGAGGGAAGCGCCGCGGCCCCCGCCCTGCGACTCGACGAGTTCGAGGTTGCGGCAGGTGACCGCGTCGATGACGAGGTGGTCGTGCGTCTCGAAGAAGGTGAGGTCGGTGACGTGCGCGGCGGCGGCGCGCTGCGTCTCGCGCGCGTAGCGCAGGCACGCGCCCGCCGCGGCGACGGCCGCGACCTTGCCCCCGAGGCCGTAGCCTTCGAGCGTGCGTGCGCCGAACTGTTCGAGCAGGAGGGAGGCGCAGGAGGTCGGCTCCCACAGCCAGTCTTCCAAAGGGGTGAGCGGCAGCCCCTCGCCCCTCGTCGCGGCGTGCTCGGCGGGCGTGATGCGCGCGACGGGGGCTTCCGTATCGTCCTGCTCCTCAGTCTCAAGCGGGAGCGGCGCGGTGTGCGCGGCGCCGCCTGCGTAAGCCTCTTTGACGAGCGGCGCGAGCGAGCGCGGGAAGAGAAGCTCGCGCGGCGCGTAGGATTCGACGTCGGAGCGGACGCGCGCCCACGCGTCGGGGCCGGAGACCTCGGTCGCGCGGAAGTCGCCGGTCGAGAGGTCGAGGAAGGCCGCGCCGTATGTGTCGCCCGCGCCGCAGAGCGCGGCGAGGTAGACGGACTCCTTTGCCTCGACGAGGTGCGGGTCGATGGCCGTGCCGGGCGTGATGACGCGCACGACCTCGCGGCGGACGAGCTTCTTCGCCCTGGAAGGGTCTTCGGTCTGCTCGCAGATGGCGACGCGGTAGCCTTTGCGTATGAGGCGCGCCACGTAGCCCGCGACGGCGTGGTGCGGGACGCCGCACATGGGGACGGGCTGGCCGCGCTCCTTGTGGCGCGCGGTCAGGGTTATCTCCAGCTCGCGCGCGCCGGTGATGGCATCCTCGAAGAAGAGTTCGTAGAAGTCTCCGAGGCGGAAGAAGAGGAGCGCGCCCGGGTGCTGCCGCTTCAGCTCCTGGTACTGCCGTAGCATCGGCGTCAGCGCTGAGTTAGTCGTCGTCATTTCTCTGCGAAAAGCGCCTGCGTGAAGGGCGGTTGTTCACGACCGCAGGTTCGGGCCACAAAACTACCACAGACGCCCCGGACATGCACGAACGCGCCCGGAGGCCGCGTAAAATTCCCAACTGTTCGGGATAAAACCGTGACAGCGTTGCGGGAGAGTGCGGCTTCCGGGGAGGGACGAGAGGGTCGCCGCTTATGGGCCTGAGCGTACAGGTCGCCGTGCTCTTCCTGCTCGCGATCCCCATCGCCTGCGTCGCCTGGACGGTGACGCACGAGGAGGTCTTCCGCGAGCCGCGGGAGTACTGCGTCCGGATGAGCCGGGAATGCCGGCGCTGGTATCAGAGGAAATTCTTCTACCTCTTCACCTGCGAATACTGCTTCAGCCACTACGTCACGATCTTCTTCCTCTACGTCACCGGCTACAAGCTGCTCTACGAGGACTGGCGCGGCTACCTCGTCGGCGGCTTCGCACTCGTCTGGGTCGCCAACCAGTACATGAGCCTCTACAACCGCCTCCGCCTCGACATCAAGAGCGAGAAGCTTGAGACGAACATCAAGGAGAAGGTGGCCGAGAAGGTGAAAGAAGGCCGTGAACCGTAAACCGTGAACCGTGACAAGAAAAGACAGCTTGCTTTCCTCTCGTCACGGGTTACGGTTTACGGTTCACGGGCTATTAGCCAAAGAAGACTTCGGCGACGTGGTAGACCTCTTCGTCGAGCTGCTTGATGCGGCGGACGGCGTCGTCGAGCGGGACGGCGATGACCTTGTTGCAGCGCAGCGCGACCATCTGGCCCCACTGCTTCTCAAGAACCATCTCGAAGGCCTTGACGCCGAAGCGCGTGGCGAGGACGCGGTCGAAGGCCGAGGGGGAGCCGCCGCGCTGGACGTAGCCGAGGTTGGCGTGGCGCGTCTCGATCCCCGTGCGGTGTTCGATCTCCGCCGCGAGGTGGAAGCCGATGCCGCCGAGACGGCCCTTGCGGTAGATCTGCGCGGTCGCGGCCTGGTCGAGGAAGTTCTCCTCGGGGTGCGGGTGCGCGTCCTCCGCGACGACGATGATGGAGAAGGCGCTGCCCTGCATCTCCCTGTGGCGCAGCAGCTCGCAGATGCGCGAGATGCGGAAGGGGTGCTCGGGGACGAGGATGACGTCGGCGCCCCCCGCGATCCCGCCGTAGGCGGCGATCCAGCCCGCGTGACGCCCCATCACCTCGATGACCATCACGCGGTGGTGCGACTCGGCCGTCGAGTGCAGGCGGTCTACGGCCTCCATCACGGTGTTGACCGCGGTGTCGAAGCCGAAGGGGAAGTCGGTCCCGTCGAGGTCGTTGTCGATGGTCTTGGGGATGCCGACGAGCGGGAGCCGCTGCTCATGCCACATGTCGCGCGCGGCGCGCAGGGTGCCCTCGCCGCCTGTGACGATCAGGGCGTCCATGCCGCGCCGCTCCCAGGTGGCGCGTATGCGCTGCGGGTAGTCTGCGCCGTCCCGCGGGTCTGTGCGGGAGGTGCCGAGGATGGTGCCGCCGCGCGGGAGGATGCCGATCACCGAGTTGCGCGTGAGCGGGCGGATGTCGTCTTCGATGAGGCCGCGCCAGCCGTTCATCACGCCGAGGACTTCGGCCCCTTCGACGTGCATCGAGCGGCGGACGACGGCGCGGATGACCGCGTTCAGCCCCGGCGCGTCGCCGCCCCCCGTCAGAATCCCTACGCGAAGTCCCATCAGAACACCCCTGGAACGCCTCGGATGAAACGAATGAATTGATTTGGTTTGCTGACCACGCCTATAATCTCGCGACACATCGGGCGTGTCAAACAACACACATTTCAAAGGCGAGGGGGGCGCCGTCCGGCGTCTGTGTGTAAGGGGTGGATTCGTCGAAGGGATTGCTGACGCTGGGAGTCGATACTTCCACGGAGCGCAGGAGCGTCGCGCTGCTGCGAGGCGCGGTCGTGCTCGCCGAAGTATCGAGCGGGCTGCGCGAGGGCGGCTCGGCCAACCTCCTCGCGGACATCGACCGCGTGCTCGCGTCGGCCGGCGTTAAGTTGAGAGAGGTCGGGCTCTACGCCGCGGCCGTGGGGCCCGGGAGTTTCACGGGACTGCGTTCGGGGCTCGCGACCGTCAAGGGGCTCGCGCTGACGACGGGGAAGCCCGCGGTCGGCGTGCAGACGCTGCACGCGCTCGCGTACTGCGTCAGGCCGGCGGCGCGCGTCGTCTCGCTCATCCCCGCGGGACGCGGCGAGGTCTTCGCGCAACTGCTGTCGGTCTCGGCGGAGGGCTCGGTGAAAGAGCTTGAGAGTCCGACGCACCTGCCGCCCGCGCGGCTTTTGGAACTGTTGGCGGGGCTCGGCGGCGGGCTGAAGTGGACGGGCGGCGGCGCCGTTAAATTCCTTGAGTTGATCCGGGAGAGGGCCGAGTCCGAGGGGATCCCGTTCGCGGGGCCGGGCGCGTCCTCCGCTTCGGAGGAGGGCGGCTGGGCAGTTGTGCCTGCCGAAGAGGCGCTCGCTAAGGGCATCGCGGAGATGGCGCAAAAGGCATACGTCGAGGGGGCGCGCACGGAGGGGCTCACGGCCGTCTACGTCAGGCCGTCGGACGCGGAGCTGAAGGGTCTATGTCACGCGCAGAACTGAGGGTCGAGCTGGAGCAGGCCGGGTGCGTCATCGTCCCGATGACCGAGCACGACCTTCTGGAGGTCGTCGAGATAGAGGAGACGACCGGCCTCAGCCAGTGGGGCTGGGAGGCCTACCGCGCGGAGCTTGAGAAGCACGAGGCCGTGATGCTCGTGGCGAGGCGCAACACGCCGGACGCGCTGACTGGCCGGAGCCTCAGCGGCTACATCGCCGCGCGCATCAACGCCGACGAGCTGCACGTCAACAACATAGGGGTCTGGCCCGAGTCGCGTAGGCGGGGCGTCGGCGGCGCTCTGCTCGCGGCGGCGCTGGAGGCGGGCGCGCGCCGCGGCGCGGTCGAGGCGGTGCTGGAAGTACGCGCGAGCAACCTGCCGGCGCAGTTGATGTACGAGCGCTTCGGCTTCCGCGTCGTCGGCGACCGCAGGGGCTACTACAGGGAGCCGGTCGAGGACGCGAAAATAATGACGAGGCGGCTGGCACCAGCCGCTTGATACGGGTTGGGAATTGGGCTAACATTTTCGTAACGGAACGGCAGCGCGGGGAACAAATACGTCGTTCGGCGCGCGGCCGCTCGGACACAACACTCCACGCATCTGAAAGGAGAACACTCCGCTATGGAAACGACCAACACGGACAGCCTGAAGGAGCAGTTGATCGCGGTGGACCCGGAGTTCCGTGAGTTGGCGCGCGAGCACGGGCGCTACGAGCAGCGGCTGAGCGAGCTGTCGTCTCTGCAGTACCCGAGCGACGAGGAGCAGCTCGAAGAGGTCACGCTCAAGAAGAAGAAGCTGGCCGTGAAGGATCAGATGCAGGCAATCATTCTCAAACACCAGAACGCAGGGAGCACGGCGCACTAGGCGCGCCTCGGCCGGGCAATCCCAAAGCAATAAAGGGACGGGGGACGCTTCAAAGTTTGTTGGGCGCCCCCGTTTCCTATAGGCGAGATTTTTTCGAGAGGCGCGGGCCTCATGTCAGGTTGAGAGATGGTCAAAGACGGCTACCTGTGGGTTCTCGTCCCGCTCCTCGCGGGTCTGGCGGCGGGGCTTCTGTACCTGTTGGCATGGCCCGGGCTGCCGCTACTGGCGCTGGCCTTCGTGCTGCTGTTCCTGGCGGCCTTCATGGCCTACTTCTTCCGCGACCCGCAGCGCACGGCGCCGGCGGAGGCGGGCCTCGTCGTCTCGCCCGCGGACGGCAAGGTGACGAGGGTCGAGAGGCTTTCGGGCGGCGGCGCGGACTCGCCGACCGTGGTCAGCATCTTCCTCTCGCCCTTCGACGTGCACGTCAACCGCGCGCCCATCGCGGGCGAGGTCGTCGACGTGACCTACACGAAGGGGCGCTTCGTCGCGGCCACGAGCGACAACGCGAGCCTCGTGAACGAGCAGAACGCGCTGACGATCAAGGGCGAGAGGATGACCGTGGTCTGCAAACAGATCGCGGGCGTGCTGGCGCGCAGGATCGTTTGCTGGAAGCGCCCCGGCGATAAGCTCGAGCTGGGCGAGCGTTTCGGGCTTATCAAGTTCGGCTCCCGGACAGACCTCGTGCTGCCCGGCGAGGTCGAAGTCCTCGTCAGGGTGGGCGAGCGCGTGAGCGGCGGCGTGACGGTTATAGGGAGGTTCCCCGATGGCGAGTGAAGCGAAGGGCTTGGCAGAGACTCCGGCCGAAGAGGTCAAGGGGCGGCGCGGGATCAAGAAGGGGCTCTACCTCCTGCCCTCCGCCTTCACGGCCGCCAACGTCGGCATGGGCTACTTCGCGGTCATGGCGGCGCTGCGCGGCTTCCAGATGTTGGACGGGGTGGCCGTGGGAGACCCTCTGGAGGGGTTGGCTGCGCAGAAGGTCGCGGCCGCGACCATGCATTTCGACAACGCCTCGCGCGCCATCGGCTGGGCGATCCTTTTCGACACGCTCGACGGCAGGATCGCGCGGCTCACGAAGACGACCACGGAGATCGGCATCCAGTTCGACTCGATAGCGGACGTGCTCACCTTCGGCATCGCGCCCGCCGTGCTCGTCTACGCCTGGGGCTACGGCTCGACGTTCCCGGACGGCAGCCAACTCCACAAGCTCGGCTGGTTCCTCTCCTTCATGTTCCTGATCTGCGGCGCCCTGCGGCTCGCCAGATTCAACGTGCAGGCCACTCGCCCCCGCACGCTCGCGGAGGGGAGCGCGAAGGTCGATAAGAAGAATTTCCTGGGGCTCCCGATACCCGCCGCGGCGGGTCTGCTCGCCGCCCTCATACATTTCGCGCCGAGCCCGCTGCTCACGTACGGGAATGATTATTCGACCCTCTACGCGGGGCTCCTCATGGGGGCGGTCGCGGTGCTCGGGGCGCTAATGGTGAGCACCATACGGTATTCGAGCTTCAAGACCCTCGGGGCGGGGAAGCGCAACACGATCATGGTCATGCCCGTCATCGCCGCAGTGGGCATGCTCGTCTGGCTCTACTCCCGGTACGTCCTCCTGACCATCGTCCTCGTCTACGTCCTGCACGGGATCGTTTTCCGCATCTTCGCGCTTTTTCGTTCCCGCCCCGCCGAGGAGTGATAACAGTCGCTGGAAGTGTGCCCCTCAGGGCGAGTCAGACGTCTGCGCGTTGTTTGCCACCGCCAATAGGCCTTCCCGCGTCATTAACAAGAGCCCCTCTGGCGTGAGCAGGGGCGCCGCCTCCGTGTTGTTGTCCTCGCCGACGTAGATGCTGTTGACCTTTTTCCCGTCTTCCAGGCTGAGCACTACACACTCGTCGCCGACTAGGGGTGCGAGTAGGACGTGATTCTTCAGCACGAGGGGCGGGGCTTTGACCCTGCCTGCCAGTTGTCTTTTCCAGACCTTTGCCCCATTCTGCGGCGAGAGGCAATAGACGAAATTATCTAGAGAGGTGGCCAGCACCCACTTCTCGCCGGCTAGAACAGCCTGTATTGCGGCCCCCGCCCGGACACGCCATCTGGGTCGCCCGTTCGCCTTGTCGATCGCGTAAACAAACCCATCCGCCGCGCCCGCGTAAACCATACCCCCGTAAACAGCAACCGGCGCGCTCAAAGATTTACGCGTCCGATAACGCCACTGGGTCGTCCCCCTCTGTGATTCAATGGAGATAATATCCCCGTAAGTGTCGCTAGCGTAGAGTGTTTCGCCGTCGAGTAGTTTTAGTGTGCTGAAGGGGGAAGAGTTGTACTTAATCCACCTGATCTCGCCCGTCTCCTTCCTAAGGGCGAAGAGTCGCCCGTCTGACGCAATGACGAAAAGGTCTTGAGTGCTTAGATTAATGACCCCTTTGACAGGGGAAGGCAGCATGCGCATCCAAGAGGTTAGACCGCTCTGCCGGCTCAAGGCGCGCAGGACGCCTGTGGCCTGCGGGTAGACCGATTTGGGTGTGGGAAGGCTTTCAGAGGCGACGAAAACGTTATTGCCATCAACCACAGGTGCGGCCGATAAGGCGCCCCCAATATCACTCTTCCAGATGAGAGCTCCGTCGGCAAGTCGCACAGAGACTATGGAGCCATTAACCAGAGGGACGTATGCACGTTCGTTGTCGGCTGCGGGCGTGAGATTTGTTACGGCTTCTGCCTTAAAGCGCCACCGGACATAGACAGGCCGCGCAAAGTCGGCCAAATTCTGTCCTCCTGCCGGGTCTGATAAGGTCAGGGGGAATAGCAGGATGAGCAGCACCTTTGAGAAAAGCTTCAAACTGCCCCGGTTACATTCAAATGCCGGCTGTATTCTCATCTGTTTTTGATGAAAGCTTTCCAGTGTTGGCTAATAATAATTCGACAAACTATAATCACGAGCGAAACACCGAGACACACGTACGGTAGGCTTTAGTCTACGGAGGAGGCCAGCCTTTGAGCAAGCAGCGCGCGCAACATGACACCGTACTGATACTAGACTTCGGTTCTCAATACACACAATTAATCGCCCGTAGGGTCAGGGAATCAAACGTTTATTGTGAGATTTTGCCTTTCGACACCCCGAAAGAGACGATACTCGCTCGGGAGCCGAAGGGTATTATTCTTTCGGGGGGGCCAGCTTCTGTTTATGACGCGGACGCCCCCAGACTCTCCTACGATCTGCTCGACGTGTTCCGATGCCCGGTTCTGGGTATCTGCTACGGTTTACAGATGATCGCCGCGCAACTGGGCGGGGAGGTTCGGCCGTCGGCGAACAGGGAATACGGCTACGCGCGACTGCTCATCACCGATCAGAACAGCCCTCTTTTCAAGGGCTTGCCGGCCGAGATGGATGTTTGGATGAGTCACGGCGATCATGTCATAAGCGTCCCGGAGGGCATTAACGTGACGGCCAGAACGGCCGATACGCTTAACGCATTTGAAGGATTAAGCGGGCGCATATTCGGCGTCCAATTTCATCCTGAGGTGGCGCACACGCCCTTCGGAAAAGAGATTTTACAAAACTTCCTCTTCAAAGTTTGCGAGGCGAAGGCGGACTGGTCGCCCCGATCAATTATCGGCGAGCAGGTGGCCAAAATTCGTAGTCAGGTCGGCGCGGAGAAAGTTATATGCGGACTCTCCGGCGGGGTGGATTCGACCGTGGCCGCGGCGCTAGTCCATGAAGCGATTGGGGAGCAACAGACATGTATCTTTGTAGACACAGGGCTTCTTAAGGAGGGGGAATTCGACACCACTTGCGCTCTTTTCCGGCAAAAGATGAGCCTCAACGTCGTCGGCGTCAAGGCCGTAGATGAGTTTCTCGGCGCGCTAAAAGGCGTCGTCGATCCTGAGGAGAAGAGGCGGATAATCGGCAGGGTTTTTATCGAGATTTTCGAGAGGGAAGCGAGTAGGTTGGGTGGAGCTAAATATCTAGTCCAAGGCACTTTGTATCCGGACGTTATCGAATCCGTCTCTGTGCGCGGGCCTTCTGCCGTCATCAAAAGTCACCACAACGTGGGGGGCTTGCCTGAGCGTATGAATCTGACGCTCATCGAGCCGCTGAGAGAACTTTTCAAAGACGAAGTTCGAACGATAGGTCGCGACCTGGGGATTCCTGACGATTTTCTCCGGAGACATCCCTTCCCGGGCCCAGGTTTCGCCGTCAGGATATTGGGTGAGGTCACCGAAGAGCATTTGAAATTGCTCAGGGCGGCCGATTTGATAATCGAAGAGGAGCTCAAATTCGCACAACTATATGACAGCGTCTGGCAGGCTTTCCCGGTACTTTTGCCGGTTTCGACGGTGGGGGTGATGGGTGATTTCAGGACGTATGAGCGCGTGTTGGCGGTACGGGCTGTGACGAGCGTCGACGGGATGACAGCCGACTGGGCTCGACTTCCACATGATGTTCTCGGGCGTATCTCCACGCGACTTATCTCTGAGGTGAGAGGGATTAACCGGGTGGTTTTTGACATAAGCTCAAAACCGCCAAGCACGATCGAATGGGAATAGGAGGGTGATTCGCTTAACAATTTAAGCTCTTTCTTAAAAAGAAAGAGCTTAAATTGTTAAGCGGCAAGGAGGAATATTCCGCCGTCTTTGTCATCGTCAACATTGAACTTTATCTCCTGACCACAATCAATTCTGATAAACTGTCGGCTGAGGTCTACTAATGAGTAAGTTGAGCGTTCATATAGAAACTTTTGGCTGTCAAATGAACGTGTCAGATTCAGAGCGCGTGGCCACAAAACTTCGTGCTGACGGGTTCGAATTAACGGCCGATGCTGATTCTGCCGATGTCCTCCTTCTCAACACCTGTTCGATCCGGGAAAAAGCCGAGCAGAAAGTATTTCAGAGGGTGAATGAGATTAAGCGTGTGCGTGCGGGAAGACAGCCTCTGGTCGGTGTGTTGGGGTGCGTTGCTCAACTCGAAGGTGAGGCGATTTTTAACAGTTCGCCTTCTGTCCGGCTGGTTGCAGGTACCGGGGCCACGGATAGGATTACGACTCTTTTGGAGCGTGTAAGGGAGGGCGAGAGTCACGTTTTTGATTTGGGAGGGCGTGAAGAGGGGGCAGATCTTGAGATCTCGTCTACCGTTCGCCACTCGAAACACGTCGCCTTTGTACCGATCATTGAGGGGTGTAATAAATTTTGTACCTATTGTATTGTACCGTATTCGCGCGGGCGTGAACGTAGCCGCCCTGCGTTCGAGATCATCCAAGATGTTAAGAGGCTCGGAACTGACGGTTTTCAGGAAGTACAACTCATCGGTCAGAACGTCAACAGTTACCGCCCAAAAGTTGAGAGAGGACTGGAAGGGTTTTCGGGGGCCACGCCTTTTTCGAGGCTTTTACGCGCTGTCGCCACGACAGGCATGCCCCGCATAAAGTTTACGACCTCATTCCCTAGGGATTTTCATGCAGACATAGTAAAGGCGATTGAGGAGAATGAAAATCTCTGCAACTGGGTGCATCTACCTGTACAGTCAGGAAATAACCGTGTCTTGAGGGCGATGCGCAGGGGGCATAGGGTAGCGGATTATCTGGAGAGAGTTGCGGCCGTCAAGAATTCTCGGAGAGGTATCTCACTCACGAGTGACATAATCGTAGGGTTTCCAGGTGAGACGGACAAAGAGTTTGAAGACACCTTGAGGCTGGCCGAAAAGTGCGAGTTTCACGGCCTCTATATCTTTAAATATTCGAGAAGGCGTGGTACTCCCGCGGCCAAAATGGACGATAACGTCTCCTCGGAAGAGAAGACTCGACGCTTTCTCGCTCTAGAAAGCCTGCAAATGTCAATACAAAGTAAGATTTACAGGTCTTATGTGGGCAAGGTGGTTGAAGTTTTGGCCGAAGGTTTCAGTGCCAGATCAAAGGGCGACCTCACAGGGCATACGACCTGTAATAAGGTCGTCAATTTCGGCGCCGGCTCGGAATTCATAGGAAAGGTTGTGAAGGTTCGTGTGACTGAGGCGAAGGCGCACAGCCTCTTTGGCCAGATTCTGTAAAACGCTTAGAGGTGTGTAGAGGGTTCTATGGAGATAGAAGTTAAAATAAGAGGCTTAATGATGGACCCGAGCAGCGGGACTCCTATCATCATTCTTAAAGACATCAATAGTGAGACGATGTTACCCATCTGGGTCGGCGCGTACGAGGCCAACGCAATCGCACTCGAAATAGAAAAAATCTCTCCACAGAGGCCGATGACGCACGACCTTCTGCGTAACGTCATCCTTGAGATGGGTGCGAGCGTCGAGCGAGTCGTAGTCACGGAGTTGCGTGACAACACTTTCTTCGCGACGATTAACATGAAAGATAGAGGCGGCGAGCCCCTCTTGATTGACTCGCGGCCTTCGGACGCGATTGCTCTGGCTTTGCGGGTCGATTGCCCAATTTTTGTGAACGACGAAGTCATCAGAGCCTCACGGAACACTGTCGCGAGCGGGGAAGAGGAGAGCGTTTCGGGCTCCGAAGAGGACTGGCCTGACGTAATCGGCGAGGCCGGCGACCTGCCGATGTAGTTCTTAAATCTTCTGACCGGGACAACCTTCTTTGAGCACCGTCATCGCAATAGCTAATCAGAAGGGTGGGGTCGGAAAGACCACAACCACGATCAATCTTGCTGCTGCATTTGCGCAACGCGGAAAACGTGTACTCCTGCTTGACCTGGATCCACAGGGTAATAGCTCAATCTCCTTCCTCGACCCGCATTCGATAGGCGCTTCGGCCTACGAGCTGATGGTAGATGGTCAAGAGGATTTGTCTCTATACACATACCCAACGGCCGTCGGTGGTTTGGAGATTATCCCGGCCAGAATAAGTCTCGCGAAGCTGGAATCGAAGCTGGTGGGCGACTTCGACGCGCCGTTTCGTCTGAAGGATCGCTTGGAGCGGATCGCGGGGCGCTACGACACAATCTTCATTGACACACCGCCGACGTTGGGTCTGATAACTGTGAACGCTCTGGTTGCCTCAACGCATGTCTTAATCCCTATACAGTCTTCGTTTTACGCACTCGAAGGTACGGATGACCTTTTAGAGACTATCGAAAAGGTCAAAGCACGTCCGAATCCGAATCTGCGGGTGCTGGGTGTGCTCGTGACTCTTTTCGACAAGCGTACGACCTTGGCGAGGGAAGTGTACGAGCAGATTAGGAGCGTCTTCGGCCAACAGGTCTTCGAGACTGTCATTACAAAGAGCGTGCGCCTGGAAGAGGCTCCGGCGTACAAGGAATCGATCTTCTCGTTTGCGCCGCATTCGACCGGCGCCAGCGAATATTCAAAACTTTGTGAAGAGGTGATGCAACGTGTCTAGGAGAGGACTTCCGGCGGGAATACGTATGAGGCACGATGCGCATTACGTAGAAGAGTTGTCGAGTCAGAGCCCGACGACGATCGGCCGTCTCATTGCTGTGGATTCTCTGGACCCGAATCCGGAGCAGCCGCGCGTGGAGATCGGCGACTTGACTGAGTTGACGACATCCGTCAGGGAGAAGGGAGTTTTAGAGCCCTTGCTTGTGAAGCCGACACAGCAGAAGGGGCGTTGGATGATTATTGCCGGGGAGCGCAGGTGGCGCGCCGCCTGTGCGGCGGGGCTCAGAGAGGTTCCGTGCATCGAGATGGATGTGGACGAGGCCGCCGTCGCCGAGATCGCGCTCATCGAGAATATGCAGCGGAAGGATCTGACCCCTTGGGAGGAGGCTGACGGACTTGCGGCTCTGTGTCACCGCTACGGTTACACGCACGAGGAGGTCTCGAAGAAGGTCGGGAAGAGCAGGACTACTGTGACGGAAGCGATTGCGTTGGCGGCGATACCTGAGGAAATACGTGAAGAATGTCGGCGCGCCGACATCAACGTAAAGTCTCTACTCTTACAGATAGTCAGGCAGCCTGACACGCGTTCAATGCATGAGACGATTGGCGCATTGGCCAATAAAGACCTTACGAGGGATGAGGCTCGTGCGCTAATTCGGGAAAGAAAGTTTAAGGAAGGGAACGCTGAGAGTACTATTAAACCTTTTACCTTCAAGTACCACCTGCCGACACCTAACGTAAAAGTTGAAGTAAAGTTCCAGAAGTCGGAGGTGGAAAAGGATGAGATTATTGAGGCGCTCAAATCTCTTCTGAAGGAGCTGGAAAACTCATAATTCACCTGCCGATGATGTTTCTCTGGCTAAGAAGTTCGCCCGCCCTTCTTTGCACGCCGCTGTAAACTCTGCGCCCAACGTTCAAAAGTGGGCTGGAGTGGCTTGAAGAGCTTGGCTCGGAAAGTGTGCTCCTTTTCATTCCATTTCTTTAAGTGTCTCTCCGTGTAAGTTCTGATAGAGGACTCCAGTTGTCCTTTTTTCACGGAGTGCCGAAGCGTCAGGTAGTGATGCTGGCCCACGAGCGAAAAGATCACGGCAGCCATGTTTGCTTTGAAAGAGAGCCTCGGGAGTAGCCTCTTGTGCAGCGGGACATCCTTCGGGAGGAGCACGTCGAGGGCGACTTCGATCCAGGCAGGTTGTGCGCCCTGCCGAGGGTGGTACAGCCCCGGCAACTGCGACTGTTTCAACTGTGTGTTGCGGAGTCTCGGGTCTGAGATTGAGTCGACGAGGCGCAGACGTTCGAGCCCCCTCAGGTGTTCTTTGGGAAGGGTGGACAGAATCTTCTTGATGCTGGCTTCTGTCCCGGACGGTAGTTTTTGACGGCTGGAACTGTTCTCAATCTTATTAACCATGAATGAAAGCATCCGAAGCAGGGTGCATCTAGAGTTGTAAAGAAGAATGCGTAATTTTGCAAGTGTTGGTTAGGAGTTGCGAGTTTCAACGGTGCGGAAGGCAAGCGACCCAAACGGGGAATGTCAAAGATATAATCCCCGAGTCCGATAATGAATCTTATGTCCTGCTATTATTGAGCTTATTACCGCAAAGAAATATGCGCGATCTATTTAAACCCCTCGGTTCCTTGACATCATTCGACACGTGTTGCTACATTACCCGTTCTTTTGTCCTGAGCTACTCTTTCCAGACAGACCACAGGAGGCATTTAGCAATTGAGCAACTCCGGCAGTTATCTCTTCACCTCTGAATCCGTAACCGAAGGCCACCCAGATAAGATTGCCGACCAAATTTCTGACGCCGTCCTCGACGCGGTCCTTTCAGAGGATAGCACCGGACGAGTCGCATGCGAGACGCTCGTGACGACGGGTCTGGTCGTAATTGCCGGCGAGATCACGACGAATGCGCAGATCGACTTCTCGCAAGTGGCACGTGAAACCGTTAGAGAAATAGGTTACACACGAGCCAAATACGGCTTCGACTGTGACACTTGCGCCGTCCTGACCGCGGTCGATAAGCAGTCTCCAGACATCGCCATGGGCGTCGACACAGGCGGCGCGGGAGACCAGGGGCTTATGTTCGGATTCGCCTGCAACGAAACCGCAGAGTTAATGCCCCTCCCGATCCAGCTTGCGCATAAGCTCTCGCGCAGGCTTGCGGAGGTCAGGCGCTCAGAAGCGCTCCCGTATCTACGCCCGGACGGTAAGTCTCAGGTCACGGTCGAATACAGGGACGGACGGCCCTTCCGCATAGACGCGATCGTCATCTCCACACAGCACTCTCCAGAGGTCTCTAACGAACAACTGCGCGAAGAGATTGAAGAACAGGTCATACGCGCGACCGTTCCCGGCGAGCTTCTCGACAAGGCTACGAAATACCACATAAATCCCACCGGGCGTTTCGTCGTGGGCGGACCACAAGGGGACGCAGGCCTCACGGGAAGAAAGATCATCGTAGACACGTACGGGGGGTACGCGCCGCACGGCGGCGGCGCGTTCTCAGGCAAAGACCCGACCAAGGTAGACCGTTCCGCGGCATACATGGCACGTTATATCGCCAAAAATATTGTCGGCGCGGGACTGGCCGAGCGCTGCCTCGTACAGTTAGCCTACGCGATCGGCGTCGCTGAGCCCGTCTCCGTACTTGTAGATACGGGCGGCACGGGGCGTGTAAGCGAGTCAGACCTCTCGAACCTCGTGCGTCAACACTTCAAACTGACTCCGCACGGCATCATCGAGACTCTCAAGTTGAGGCGGCCAATTTACAGACAGACGGCCGCTTACGGACACTTCGGCCGTGACGAAGAAGGCTTTAGCTGGGAGCTTACGGATCGCGCTCAAGAACTGCGTGAAGCCGCCAAGATCTAAACCCTTCAAAAGGTCAACAATTTCCTTAAGGGCAAAAATATGAGCACAAAAAGCGTCGCAGAGTTCGACATAAAAGATATAGGTCTCGCCGCGGAGGGCAAGAGGCGTATCGAATGGTCTGAGCGCGAGATGCCGGTCCTGCGCCTCATCCGCGAGAAATTCGCGACAGAGAGGCCCTTGGAGGGAATACGTCTGGTCGCTTGCGCGCACGTGACGACTGAGACCGCGAACCTCGTTCGAACCCTACAGGCGGGTGGAGCGGAGTCGATCCTGATTGCCTCGAACCCTCTCTCCACACAGGACGACGTGGCGGCTTCACTCGTGGCCGACTGGGGCGTCCCTGTTTTCGCAATCAAAGGGGAGTCGACGGAGACGTACAACAGGCACGTGCGCACGGCGCTCGACTCACGCCCGCAGATCATCATCGACGACGGCTCCGACGTCGTCGCGACGCTCCTCAAGGAGCGCGGCGAACAGAAGGGTGAGATCATCGGGACGACCGAGGAGACCACGACAGGCATCGTGCGTCTACAGGCGATGGAGCAGGCCGGCGTCCTCCCCTTCCCTTCCATCGCCGTGAACAATGCGCAGACCAAGCACTTCTTCGACAACCGCTACGGCACGGGCCAGTCCACCATCGACGGCATCATACGCGCGACCAACATACTCCTGGCCGGCAGGACGGTCGTGGTCGTCGGCTACGGCTGGTGCGGCAAGGGCGTCGCGATGCGCGCGCGCGGCTTGGGCGCCAACGTCGTCGTCACGGAGGTCAACCCCATCAAGGCCATAGAGGCGGTGATGGACGGCTTCCGCGTGATGCCCATGAACGAAGCCAGCGCCATCGGCGATGTGTTCATCACCGTCACAGGGAATAGGCACGTCATAGACGGCGCGCACTTCGCGAAGATGAAGGACGGGGCCGTCGTCTGCAACAGCGGCCACTTCGACCTGGAGCTAAATCTCGTCGCGCTGCGCGAGATGTCTAAGCCGCCCGTCACACTGCGCCCCTTCGTAGAGGAGTACGCCGTTAGAGAGAACGGACACCGCGTCATAGTCCTCGGGGAAGGCCGTCTCATCAACCTCGCGGCCGCGGAGGGGCACCCGGCCAGCGTCATGGACATGAGCTTCGCGAACCAGGCGCTGTCGGCCGAGTATCTCGTAAGACACAAGGGGGAGCTAAAGCCGGGCGTGCACACGCTTCCGGAGGAGGTCGACACGGAGATCGCGGGGCTTAAATTGAAGGCGCTCGGCATCGACATAGACACGCTGACGCCGGAGCAGGTCGAGTACCTTTCAAGCTGGGAGACAGGGACCTAAAAGGCTCTGACAGTGCCTGCTTCAATGAAGAACCTAAAGGGCTAGGGCTGCGGACCGATTTCAGGTCGGTCCGCAGCCCTTTAGGTTCTTGTGCGTGAGAGCATGTATAGCCCCGCGGCCGAAAAGAGCGCCGGCGGAGCCCATGCGGCGATGCCCGCCGAGATGAGACCGCTCGACCCCACCTGCTGAGCTACGCTCATTAGACCGAGGAAGAGGAGCCCGACCCCTATTCCGAAGCAGAGGGCGAGCAAAGTCCCGCGCCTGCCGAAGACGAAGGCGAGTGGGGAGCCGACGATTATCATGACGAGGGGCAGAAAGGGTTCAACCAGACGCCGCTGGAGGGCGATGGCCAGCGGTTGTACGTCAACGCCGCGCTGCTTAAGGGCACTTATGTAAGCGCTTAAGTCTTCAAAGCCGAACTCCATCGGGCGGTTAAGGCCGGAATTGAAGGCCTCGAAGGCTTCGGCCTCGACCAAAATCCGCGACTGGTGCGTGTAACCTACCCTTCCATCGCCGAAATCCACCACCTGCGCCTCACGCATCTCCAGAGCCGTGCCGCCCGCGGGTGAGGCCGACGGCGCAAGGTAGACTCTCTCCAGATGTAGCGCCTCCCTGTCAAAATTAAAGACCACCAAGTCCGTCAGTTCGCCGCCTGGCCCCGGAGGGCTGTAATTGTATATCCTCCTGGAATCGGCGCTCGCGACCCAGCGACGACCCTTCTGCGCTTCCGCCTGCGCCCCCCCGCTCCTGATTACCCCCCTGAGAGCGTTCTGCCTGCGGTTGGCCTCGGGCATAACCTTGTCCTGTAGCAGCCAGACGCACGCACCGAGGAGAGTCGCGAAGAATATGCATGGCAGTATGAAGCGGTAGACGCTCTGCCCGCTTGACCACCACGCGACCGACTCGTTCCGCCTCGACATCAGTGCGAAAGTGACCAACGAAGCCAGAAGCGCCCCGACTGGCGTCACGGCGATGCAGGCAAAGGGCAGAAGGTACAGAAGGTAGCGCACGACCAACGCCGGCGCCGTCCCGTGTGCGGCAATGAACCTGATCAGCTCGAAGAGCGTGAAAACCATGAAAATCGAGACCAGCGCCGAGACGATCAGGAGAAAGTTGAACGCCAGGGAGTTGAAGATGCTCTTATCGAGCAGACCGAGCAGTGTGACGTATCGCCCGGCGGCCTTCGCGCCCCCTGCCGCTTGTGAAGCCTTCCGAACCTTTCCGGCGGGCTTGTAAATGGGGAAGTTGAACGACCAGCGCCTCTTGAAAAGGAGCAGGACGCCCGCACAGACGGCCGTAAAGAAGGCGAGCCAGGAGCCGAGAAAGGGCTGAACTGTCCCCGCACGCCCGAGCTGCTCCCCTGCGAGTGAGAGAAGGTAGTAGAGCAGCATCGCAAAAAGGGAGAGCAGAACCCCTTTCGAGCGCCCGCCGCGGACGACTTTCAGCCCCAGCCCTGCACCGAAAAAAGCGAAGACGACCGGCGAGAGCGCCAGCGTCAGCCGCCTGTGCAGAACGATGGACGCCTCCCTGCTGACCTTCGGGCTCGAAGCGTTTCGCGCCCTCTCCAGGAGGCCTGCCCAACCCAACTCGTCCAACTCCGGCTCCCGCTCGCGCAGACGACTCGCAATCGAGCCCCTCCCCAGGTCGAGCCGCTCGTCCCTCAGGCGCATGTTCGCCGAACGCTCTATCGTGACGTGCGCACCCTTCGCGAAGGCTTCGAAGCCCCCGGGGGGGAGCGTCGTCAAAAGTGCGTCGTCGAGCACGAGCTCCGCCTGCTCACCGGAAAAGTCTAGCCGCCCGCTCCTCGCCGTCACGAGGCGCACGCCGCCGCCCTCCTCCCACTGTATGAAGATCTTTCCCCAAAGCCCTCTCTCCTTATCGCCCTCCCGCACGTAGACGACCTTGCCCGGCATCCCCGTGTAAAAGCTCCTCGGCTCCACGGGCGACTCTAACCTGTAGAGCGCCGCCTGGAGCCCTATGTCCCTCAGGTTCTGTGCGGAGACGGGCGAGACGACGAAGGCCACGTAGAAGTTCAGGAGGCTCAGGAGCATCCCCAGGAACATCAATGGGGCGATGATCCTCAATGTCCCTACGCCGGCCGCGCGTATCGCGACCAGCTCGCTGTCCTGCCCCAACTGCCCAAATCCCGTCGCGGTCCCTACGAGGACTGAGGTCGGGAGCGTGAAGATGAGTATGCTCGGCAGGATGTTCGCGGCAACTTGTAGGGTCAGGTGCATGGGCGTCTCGGTCGAGCCCAAAACCTCTGCGAACCTGGTGGTCTGCTGTATCAGGAGGATCGCCGAAAGGATCGTGAGTGAAAGCAGAACGTAGGGCAAAGCGGCGCTGACGAGATATCCATCAATCGCTCTCCACGGTCGGCTCAAAGGAAGACTCCAGCTCACAAGTTCTTACGTTACACCTCAACTCACGACGGCTAAATGTTCGAGGCGGGTAGCTTCCCTGCACGCGGCTCTCTCTCAAGAGCACGCCTGACGAGCCGGCGTGCGGTCTCGGAGACCGCACGCCGGCTCTCCTCCGAGGCACCTTCGAAGCTCTCAGACCAGGCCGCGGGGTCTTGACGACGCGTGTTCGAGAGGAGCTTATAAGCCTCTACGCCGAGTGGCTGGGCACCGCCTTTACGGCAGTTCTGACACCAGAGGACGCCCTCATGCGAGATATAACGCTGTCCACGAAACGTTTCACCGAGGGGCGCGCCGCATTCGCCGCAGGTCTTAAACTCCGGCAGAAAGCCCGTCAACCTCAAAGTCCAAAGCTCTGTGTAGGCCGAGACGGCGGCCGCGCGCGCGGGCGCGCCGGCTAGGAAGTCAACGCACGCGCGCAGCATTTTGAAGAGTCTCTCGTCTGCGTGGTGCGGGGGCGCAAACTCCTTGACGAGTTCGAGGATGTAGACGAGCCCCCCGAAGGCTTCGGGGCTCGCGGAAGCCTGGAAGTAGGACTTAACGATCTCCGCGCCCTTGATCGTGACTAGCTCGCGCGTCTCCTTCTCGAAGAAGGTTAAATGTATGAGAGTGAAGGGTTCGAGGCTGGCCCCAAATTTACTCTTCAGCCGCCTCGCACCGCGCGCGACGCCGCGCACGAGCCCCGCCTTCTCCGTCATGCAGAGAACTATCTTGTCCGCATCGGCCAACTTATAGGTCTGTAGGACTATGGCTTGAGTATCGACTAAACCCATCACCTTGTTCGAAGAGCGCGGACGCGCCTACCAGGGCACAAAGTAGAGCAGCCAGGCCAGCGCGAAGCCGACGCAGACGAATTCGAGAAAAATCTTCAGGCCGTAGCGCAGGCGGCCTCCTTCCCCTTCGCGGCCGACGACCCCGAAGACGATTGCGACGAGGAGCGCGAAGAGAACCATCAACGTAAAGTGTATCAAGCCTTCCTCCCCACCCTTATGTCGAAGGCGTCGAGCGCCAGTATGAGGTTGAGTAGCCCTGCGACCATCAGGAAGACGCTGCCGTACTCCGAGGTGACCTGTTCCGGACGCTCGTTAACGGCCAGTCCCGCGAATTTTGCCAGAAGATATAGAATCCCTGACCCCATATCACAGAGGCCGAAGAGACTTGAGAGCAGCCCCTCGCCTGTCTCCCTCAAGCCGTAGATGTGCCCTCCGATAGAGACGCCGAGGACGAACATTAAAAGAATCGTCAGAGAGCTGACGACTCCTCTCAGGACGCGGCCTTGTATGAGGTGGCCGAGTCCCGGAATCAGCCAAGCCAGAAAACCTACCAGCCAAGGATTCATTGTAAAAGTCTTCACTCCTCTCTACGGCAGCAATATCTCTTCAAAGTGTTTGATTGAGTGAGCAATCGGCACTTTAGACTTTATCGGACGCATCTACGCCGTCTGTTTAAGAATCTTTCTGATAGTACCCGCCAAAGGCACAAGGGCGGCAGACTCTCCGATTCAGGGCGTCGAGCACATCCCGACCGTCGTTGATGCCTTCGCCGCACCGTGCACAGAAGATACGCCTGCGCGGTCTTCCGGGCATTTCAAAGTCGTCTAAATCAGGACGGACAGATTCAATTATAAAAAGATCGGAGACGTCCGCACCTCTGTAGGTTAACATCTGTCGCTCTTTTTTATCCCCGATTGCCGGATAAAGCGCGTCTGCCAGTCCCCTCGACTCCTCTTTCGCCACAATCCTGTAGGCGCGACTCTCTGAAAGATTAAAAAAGGTCGCCGCGACCTTGCCGTAATCCAGAAACTTGAGGCTTCTCTTCCCTAGTCTTACGCCGGTCACAGCGCTGACCGCATCCGTGACGCAGCGGTCGATCTCAACCCAAACTAACAGTCTCTTTCGATCGACACCCAGGGGGTCTTCTATCCCCACTAATTGACATCCCAGAACAGCCATTCTAACACCCAGGACCTGTCCCGGACAGATATGGCCGTGGAGGGCCCCGCATTCTTCAATCAACCCGTCCAGATTTCTCAAATAATCGGCCAGCATTCGAGATCAACAGAAGAAAATAGGGCAGACCTTAAGACCTAAGTACGTTGTTCAAGTGTTTCTTTAAGCGTCGGCGCGCCGACAAAGTTGAAGTTACAGTTGAACACGTCTTGACTTTCCGAGAGAAGCCCCCTTCAGGAACCCCTCTATACCTGAACCTCTTTCTGAGCTTCAGAGGCTAATACAGAAGATACGTCTGACGCGCCCCTTCAAACTCCTTTAGACTGCCACTCCAGGAACGCTCCATCTCTTCGAGAGAATCTCCCCTCTCGAGCGACAGGCGTAGACGGTCAGTGCCCGATATCACGTCGAAGGGGTTCTTATCGAAAACATATTCGTAGGGCGGCTCCTTCCAACGAAAATCCTCCCCGTAAAGGTCATAAAAGGCCTTCACAACCGCAAGCCCCGTGACGACCGGCCGCAGTTCGAGCCGGTCGAGCACGTGTATCTGCACGCCGCCGCAAGTCACGCCCGCGTGCTTTTGAAAGGTCGGCAGGAAATTGGTGGGTCGGAAGCGGACGCCGGGCAGTCCTATCGATTCGAGTCTGCGCGCAAAGTCCCCCGCCTCGACGTATGGGGCGCCGACCAACTCGAAGGGGCGCGTCGTCCCACGCCCTTCCGAAACCTGTGTCCCTTCGAGGTGCACGGTTCCCGGGAAGACCGTCGCGGAGTCGAGCGTCGGCATGTTCGGAGAAGGCAGAACCCATGGAGCGTCCGTCTCGTCGAACCAGAGCTCGCGCGTCCAGCCGTCCATCGACACAATCTCGAGCTCACAGCCGATCCCCCAATGCTCGTTGAACATCTTCGAAAGCTCGCCGGCCGTCATCCCGTGACGCGTCGGCAGTTGGAATTGCCCTACGAACGACTCGAAACCGGGCTCCAGAAGGTTCCCCTCGACCCCTACGCCGCCTATCGGGTTCGGCCGGTCACAGACGATCAAATGCTTCCCGAGCCTTTTCGCCACACGCATGCAGTTCGCGATGGTGTAGACGAATGTGTATATACGGCAACCGACATCCTGTAGGTCGCAGACTAGAACGTCTACGTCCCGCAACATCTCCTCCGTAGGCTCACGAGTGTCGCTATAGAGCGAATAGACCGGAAGCCCCGTCTCGACATCGCGTGTGTGAGGCGTCTCGACCATGTTATCCTGCACGTCGCCCCTGATTCCGTGCTGCGGGCCGAAGAGCGTTGTCAGTTGTACACCTTCGACGGATTTAAGCACGTCTGCGGAGTGCCGTAGCTCATGGTCGACCGAAGCCTGGTTACAGACCAGTCCGACTCTTCTACCCTTTATTAAATCGGCCCGCTCTCCACAGAGCCTTTCAATCCCCAATTTAATCCTCCGCACACTCTCCAAAGTCTTCCCCTCCAAGCTTTAAATTATAAGAATTCAGCCACAACTTAAACTTCCGGCGTTATCGGACGCGTCCGGAATTCGCCGCATCTAGAAACGACTTGAAGATATCTGTAGAGAGTTTGTCTTTCTCCCAGCCGATCTCGGGATGCCATTGCACGCCGAGGCCCCAGCGGCCTTCTCTCACGTCCTCGACTGCCTCTACAAGCCCGTCTGAACTCCATGCCGAAGCCTGCAGCCCTTCACCGATCTGCTCAAGCGCCTGATGGTGATGGCTGTTGACCAGCGCCGAACCCTCTCCCGCAAGGCCAGCCAAAAGGCTCTCAGGCCGTATCTTGACGTGGTGTGAAGGTCTTTCGCGCGGCGCGCCCTGTTCGTGTTTGTGCGCCCCCGGCAACTCGGAATGTATGTCCTGAATCAGGCTCCCCCCCCTGTAGACATTCCAGACCTGCATCCCGAAACAGATGGCCAGCAGCGGCAGGCGTCTCTCCTCGGCCTCCTTCAAGACGAGCAGGTCGGTCTCGTCTTTGAGCGGGTGCACGGGCCCCAGTTTCGCGTGCGGCTCGCGCCCGTAGCGCAAGGGGTCTACGTCCGAAGCGCTGCCGGGCAGAAGCACGCCGTCCAGACGCTCGACCAGCGCCTTTATTAATTCAGGGTCCGGGATGAGCGTGATGTGTACGGGCACCCCGCCCGCGGCGGCCACCGCTTCGCCGTAGTGACGCGCGAGGTAGAACCTCTCGGTCTCCAACTCGTGGCGCATCGTGATGCCTATGAAAGGTTTTCCGGTGCCCAAACTGCCCTCTCTCCTCCGGGAACTCATCATAACCTAAATCTCTCACCGTGTCCGTCCGGGCGCGCCCGCGCACAGATTCTAAGGCCCCCCGCGCAGACTCCACCTCCCGCTTGACTTCACTTCCCGCCACTTCCTATAGTGCTACCTTTACGTTATGAGCCGCACAGCCAGAGAGATACGCAGCACCACCATCCTCCTCGTGCGCCGCGGCGGCCGCGTCGCGCTCGCGGGCGACGGACAGGTCACGCTCGGCGACACGGTCATGAAGACCGGCGCGCGCAAGGTCAGGCGGCTCTACAACGAGAAGATTCTCGCGGGCTTCGCCGGAGCCTCCGCCGACGCCTTCTCCCTCCTCGCGCGCTTCGAGGGCAAGCTCGAACAGTTCCACGGAAACCTTGAGCGCGCCGCCGTCGAGTTGAGCAAGGAGTGGCGCACCGACAAGATTCTGCGCCACCTCGAAGCGCTCCTCATCGTCACGGACGAGAAGAGCTCCTTCCTCCTCTCCGGCAACGGCGACGTGATCGCGCCGGACGGGGGCGTCCTCGCCATCGGCTCGGGAGGGCCTTACGCGCTCGCGGCGGCGCGCGCCCTTCTGGAACACACGGAGTTGGGCGCGCGCGAGATCGCCGAACGCGCCCTGCAGATCGCGGGCGAAATCTGCATCTACACAAATCAGAACATCGTCATCGAAGAGATTTGAGCGGCGGCGCTTCGGGCCTCAAACGACGGCGGGCCGCCGGGCCGACTTTAAAACACGAGTTCTTTCATCAATGGTGATTTACCTTTCAGGCGAGGTCGAAGAGGAGTCGAGGCTCGACGAGTTGACCCCGCGGCAGATCGTCGCGGCGCTGGACAAGCACGTCGTCGGGCAGAACGCGGCCAAGCGCGCCGTCGCCATCGCCCTGCGCAACCGCGTCCGCCGGCAGAAGCTCCCGCCCGAGATGGCCGCCGACGTGATGCCCAAGAACATCATCATGATCGGCTCGACCGGCGTCGGCAAGACCGAGATCGCGCGCCGCCTCGCGCGCATGTCCAACTCGCCCTTCCTTAAAGTCGAAGCCTCGAAGTTCACCGAAGTCGGCTACGTCGGCCGCGACGTGGAGAGCATGATCCGCGATCTGACCGAGATCGCCGTGGACATGGTGCGCGAGGAGAAGATCGACGAGGTCGCCGAAAAGGCCGAGAATAACGCCGAAGAGCGCATCCTCGACCTGCTCCTCCCGCAGCGCTCCTCCTCTAACTTCTACGACTTCGACTCCGACTCGGGCGACCCGACGGAGGCCGCGGGCAACGACCGCGACGAGCAGTTCCAGAAAACCCGCGAAAAGCTGCGCGCGCAGTTGCGCGAGGGCAAGCTCGACAGCCGACTCGTCGAGATGGAGGTGCGCGAGAAGAGCTTCCCGACCATCGAAGTCGCCGGGCCCCAGGGCGTCGAGGAGATGGGCATCAACATGAAGGACATGCTCGGCAACCTCTTCCAGGGGCGCACCAAGCGCCAGCGCATGCGCGTGGACGAGGCGCTCGAGTACCTCATACAGGAGGAGGAGGAGCGGCTCGTGGACATGGACGCCGTCGCGCGCGCCGCGCTCGAGCGCGTCGAGTCTTCGGGCATCATCTTCCTCGACGAGCTGGACAAGATTGCGGGTCGCGAAAACTCCGGCTCCGGGCCCGACGTTTCGCGCGAGGGCGTGCAGCGAGACCTCCTGCCCATCGTCGAGGGCACGACCGTCAACACGCGCTACGGCATGGTGCGCACCGACCACGTCCTCTTCATCGCCGCCGGCGCCTTCCACGTCTCGAAGCCTTCCGACTTAATCCCGGAGCTGCAGGGCCGCTTCCCCATCCGCGTCGAGCTCGACACGCTCACGCTCGAAGACTTCAAGCGCATCCTGACCGAGCCGAAGAACTCGCTCGTCAAGCAGTACAAGGCGCTACTGGAGACCGAAGGCATCGAGCTCGTCTTCACCGACGACGCCATCGACGCCCTCGCGCGCTTCGCCGTCCGCGTCAACGAGCAGACCGAGAACATCGGCGCGCGCCGCCTCCACACCATCATGGAGAAGGTTCTGGACGAGATCAGCTTCGAAGGCCCCGACCTCGAACCCAAGCGGCAGGTCATCGACGCCGGCTACGTCGGCCGCACCATCAGCGACATTGTCAAAGACCAGGACCTCAGCCGCTACGTCCTCTAAATGAAGGCAAAAGGCAAAAGGCAAAGGGCAAAGGGCAAAAGTTCGGACGCGCTCACCGCGAAGTCCTCCTCCCTCCTTTTGATTTTTGCCTCCTGCCTTCTGCCTTTTGCCCTGACGTTCGCCGCGTGCGGCAAACGTCGCCCGCCGCAGCCGCCGGTCGAGGGCGTCCCGCAGCGCACGGAGCTTCTGTCGGGGGTGCAGCGCGGTAACCAAGTCATCCTGAGCTGGCCCGCGCCGCGGCGCAACGCCTCGGACGAGAGCGTCCAGAGCATCAGGCGTGTTGACGTCTACCGGCTAGCGGAGGCCGTCGACGACCCCCTGCCCCTGACCGAGGAGGAGTTCTCCGCGCGCGCGAACCTCATCGGCTCGGTCAACTCGGAGCAGATCGAAGGGGCCAGGGACACGCTCGCATATACGGACGAACTGTCGCTCTCGGAAGCCGTGCGCCTGCGCTACGCCGTGCGCTACGTGAACGCGGCCGGGCAGCGCGCCTCCTTCTCGAACTTCCTTCTGATCGAGCCGGCCGCGAGCGTCAGCCAGCCGCCCTCCGTCGGACAGACGCCCGAAATCAGAGAGAACGCCGTCATCGTCCGCTGGGAAGCGCCCGCCGCGAACGTCGATAACACGCGCCCCGCGAACCTCCTGGGCTATAACGTCTACCGCTCTTCGCGCTCGCAGAATGAGCCCGCGCAGACGCCCCTGAATTCGAGGCCGGTCAACGCGACGAGCTTCGCCGACCAGACTTTCAACTTCGGCGAGGAGTACGTCTACGTCGTCCGCGCCGTCTCGCTCGGCACGGGCGGCGAGCCGGTCGAGAGCCTCAACTCCAACCCGGTCGAGGTCAAGCCGGTTGACGTTTTCAAACCGGCGCCGCCCGCCGGCCTGACACTCGCGGCCGTCGCCACGCCCCCGCGCATCTCCGTCTTCTTCGCGGCCAACCAGGAGCGCGACATCGCCGGCTACAACGTCTACCGCTCCGAAAACCCTGACCTGCCGAAAGAGCAGTGGGCGAAGCTCAACCGAAGCCCCCTCGAACGCACGACCTACCAGGACGAGGCGGTCAAGTCCGGGCAGCGTTACTTCTACTACGTGACCGCGGTCGATAAGGCCGGAAACGTCTCGAACCCTTCAGAAGTCCAGTCCGAGACCGTCCCTTAAGTTATTTCTGAACTACGAACGAGATGAGAATCTGCCGTTTTACAGACCCGGAGACACAGCGCCCCGCCTTCGGGGTCATCGAAGGCGCGGAGGTTTACCGGCTCGAAGGCGACCTGTCCGCGGGGAACCTCTCCCTCGAACGCTCCGAGCCTTCGATCCGGCTCTCTGACGCGCGGCTCCTGCCCCCGGTCGGGCCCTCCAAAATCGTCTGCGTCGGGCGCAACTACCGCGAGCACGCCGCGGAGCTGGGGAACCCTATGCCTTCGGAGCCGCTCCTCTTCCTCAAAGCGCCTTCGGCCGTCGTCGGGGACGGCGATGCTATCGAACTTCCCGAACTGTCCCGGCGCGTCGAGCACGAGGGCGAGCTTGCCGTCGTTATCGGACGGAGGTGCCGCCGCCTCTCGTCGGACGACGACCCGCTCGCGTACGTCCTCGGCTACACCTGCCTCAACGACGTGACCGCGCGCGACCTCCAGCGCAAGGACGTGCAGTTCACGCGCGGCAAGTCCTTCGACACCTTCTGCCCCGTCGGCCCATACATCGTCACCGGCCTCGACCCTTCCGACCTTAAAGTTGAGACCCGAGTCAACGGCGAGGTTCGGCAGAGCGGGCGCACGAGCGCGATGGCCTTCCCCGTCCGCGAAGTCATCCGCTACATCTCGCACGCGATGACTTTGGAGCCGGGAGACCTTATCGCCACGGGGACTCCCGCGGGCGTCGGGCCGCTGCTCGACGGCGACGTGTGTGAGGTCGAGGTCGAAGGCGTCGGCGTACTCCGCAACGAAGTCCGGGCCGCACGCGCCTGAGCGTATACTGTTCACGACGCATGTTAGACTCTTCGTTGAAAGGGGGCGGGATCGGGACGGGGGAGGTCTTCGTACACTCCTGCAAGCACGACGGCCGCGTACACCGCCGTTGGCCCGCGCGCGTCGCGAGGCGTGAAGGCTCCCTCATCGTCCTCGACGCCTTCTTCGCGGAGGAGGTGCGACACACGCTCATCGGCACCATCGAGGCGGGGACCGTCAGCACGGAGTTCTTCTGGACTGACCGCTGGTACAGCGTCTTCCGCTTTCAGACCCCTTCGGGCCGGCTCCTCAAGTTCTACTGTAACGTCAACACCCCGCCGACCCTCGAAGACGGCGTCCTGTCTTTCGTAGACCTCGACGTTGACGTTCTGGTTCAGCCCGACTACTCCTACGCGGTCCTCGACGAGGACGAGTTCGAGCGTCACGCGGAGCTTTACGCCTACCCGGCCGCCTACCGCGCCAACGTTCAGAAAGCACTGGATGAGCTTCGACATTTAATCGAAAACAGGCGGTTCCCCTTCGACGCCGCGTGAAGCCCTTCAAGTAATGTCGAACGCGAAGCCGAACCTTCTGCACAACTCGAAGTGCGCCCGCCCTGAAGTAAACGTTGAAGGGTCGGCGCGCCGACCTCTCGACACTTACCTTTCAAGTTCGATCTCAGAGACGCGGCGCGCAGCGCGTGTACAAATCACTTCGCATCATTCATAATCCGACGCCGTCACTTCTCGACCTATGAAACCCGAACCGGCCGAACAGGCGCACAAGTCCAAACTCGAACAGCTCCTTGAGCGGAAGCGCCGCGCCGAGGCGGGCGGCGGCCCCGCGCGCACCGCGCGCCAGCACGAGTCGGGCAAGTGGACGGCGCGCGAGCGCGTCGAGTTCTTCCTCGACGAAGGCACCTTCGAGGAGTTCGACCAGCTCGTCGTCCACCGCTCGCGCGACTTCGGACTCGACAGACAGCTCTTCCCAGGCGACGGCGTCGTCACAGGCCACGGCCTCGTGGACGGCCGCCGCGTCTTCGTCTTCGCGCAGGACTTTACGGTCTTCGGCGGCTCGCTCTCCGAGACGCACGCCGAGAAGATCTGCAAGGTCATGGACACGGCGATGCGCGTCGGCGCGCCCGTCGTCGGCCTCAACGACTCGGGCGGGGCGCGCATACAGGAGGGGGTAGTTTCTCTCGGCGGCTACGCCGACATCTTCCTGCGCAACACGCTCGCCTCGGGCGTCGTGCCGCAGATTAGCTGCATCATGGGGCCCTGCGCGGGCGGCGCCGTCTACAGCCCGGCCATCACGGACTTCAACGTGATGGTGAAGAACACCTCCTACATGTTCATCACGGGCCCGGACGTGATCCGCACCGTCACGCACGAGGACGTGTCGAAGGAGGAGTTGGGCGGCGCGGACACGCACAACAGCATCTCGGGCGTCGCGCACTTCGCCGCCGACTCCGACGAGCACGCGCTGCTTCTCGTCAGAGAACTGCTCTCCTTCATCCCCTCCAACAACATGGAGGACGCGCCGCGCGTCGAGACCTCGGACCCTCCCGACCGCCGCGTCGAGTCGCTCAACACGCTCGTCCCCGAAGCCTCGAACCTGCCCTACGACATGCGCGACGCGATCCACGCGGTCGTGGACGACGGGTACTTCTTCGAGGTGCACGAGCACTACGCCCCGAACATCGTCGTCGGCTTCGCGCGCCTCGGGGGCCGGAGCGTCGGCATCGTCGCCAACCAGCCCGCGTACCTCGCGGGAGTCTTAGACATCGACGCCTCGGTCAAGGGCGCGCGCTTCGTGCGCTTCTGCGACTGCTTCAACATCCCGCTCGTCGTCTTCGAGGACGTGCCCGGCTTTCTGCCCGGCGTGCGCCAGGAGCACGGCGGAATCATCCGCCACGGCGCGAAGCTGCTCTACGCCTTCGCGGAGGCGACCGTGCCCAAGATTACTGTCATCACGCGCAAGGCTTACGGCGGCGCCTACGCCGTCATGGCCTCGAAGCACATACGCACGGACGTGAACTTCGCCTGGCCGACGGCCGAGATTGCGGTCATGGGCGCGGAGGGCGCGGTCGGCGTTCTCTACCGCCGCGAGATCAGCGAGGCGGCGGATCAGGAGGCGGCCAGGAAGGCGCGCGTCGAGGAGTTCGTGGAGAAGTTCGCCAACCCTTACGTCGCGGCCGAGCGCGGCTTTATCGACGAGATTATCGAGCCCGCGCTGACGCGCAAGAAGCTCGTCAGCGCCCTCTCACTCCTCGAAAACAAGAGGGACACGAACCCTCCGAAGAAACACGGGAACATCCCGCTGTAGGGCTGCCGAAGACGCTTCTCTTCAAATGCGAAAGGCGCGCGGGACTGAGTCCCGCGCGCCTTTTAACGTGTGAGCTTTCCCTTCCTTCAGGCGGGACGCTGCGGGCTCTGTGCGGGCTTATTCTCGCGCAGGAGTTCGAGGGCCTTCTTCAACTGCAAGTCCTCCGGCTGCTGCTTCGGCGAGGCGGCCTCGGGCGCCACGTCCCTGCCGGCGGGGGCGTTCTGGTTCGGCTGCGCGATGGCGTCGTCGTCGTTGCCCGTCAGGTCTTCGGGGTCGATAGCCTCGGCCAGCTCCGGCAGCTTGACCTCGACCGTCGGCTTCACGCCCTCGCCGAGGAAAGCCTTACCCGTGGACGAGGCCCACTTCACTGTCGTCAGGAGCAGTCCGTCGCCCGCGCGCAGCGTGAACAACTGCTGCTCCGCGCCCGCGCCGAAGCTCTTCACGCCGACCACGTCGCCGCGCTTGTGCTCCGCGAAGGCGGAGGCGACGACCTCCGCGGCGGCGGCAGTCCCCCGGTCGATCAGCACCGCGGTCGGCCCTTCGAAGAGCACGGCCTTCGGGTCGGCCGCAAAACTCTTCAGGGGCTTGTTCCCGCGCCCGACCGTCTGCGCCAGCGTCCCCTCCTTGATGAAGAGGTTCGCGACCTTGACGCCCTCTTCGAGAGAGCCGCCGGCGACGCTCCGCAGGTCGAGCACGATCTTCTGCGAGCCCTGCTTCAGAAGCTCCTGCAGGCGCGCCTTCACGTCGGCGGCCTCGCCCTCCGCGAGGCTGTTGACCTTGATGACGCCGATCTTCCCGGGCTCCGTGCGCGCTTCGGCACCCGGGACAGTCACCGCGCCGCGCCTGACGTTCAGGACGAACGGGCGCGTGCCCGCGCGCAGGACGCGCAGCTTGACCTCGCTGCCGGGCGCGCCGTTCAGAAGCTGCCGCGCGTCGTAGAGCGAGATGTCGCGCGTGGCCTTCCCGTCGATGTACTCGATGATGTCGCCCGCCTGCAGGCCCGCCTGTTCGGCCGGCCCGCCCTTCACGGGGGCGATGACGTAGAGGTAAGAGGCGAACTGCGAAAGCTCTGCGCCGATGCCGGGCTGGCTGTTCTGGCCGCCAGCCTTGTAGCCCTTGACCTGCTCGGTCGTCAGGTAGGTCGAGTACGGGTCGAGGCCGTAGGCCAGGCCCCGCAGTGCGCCCGCACGAACCTTATTCAGGTCGGGCTCGTCCACGTAGTCGTCCTGTATGTGCCTGAGGACGCTCTCGAAGATTCGGAGCTGCGCGCCGGGGTCGTTCTGCTGCTGCTGCGCGTTGATCGACATCCAGCCGCCGACGACGGCGTAGAGCGCCAGCGAGGCGGAGAAGACGACTAGAAGGAACTTACTGCGAAAAGACATCGAGCACCTCTGAATTCAACTCAAAGCCTGTAAAGTGCCACAGCCCTGTGCGAGGCTGATTTGCCCGAACCCACGGGTCGGATGATACAGTAGCCTTGGACGGCGCGCAAGCCGTCTAAGTGGCACAGTTGTCAAGGGTTGCGTTATACTCCGCGCCGGCCGAAGGCGCAGATTTCATCCAAAAAAAAGCGAGCTGGGGAAGTCTATTGTGCAGGGGCGCGTCCTCGCCATCGACATGGGTTCGAAGAGAGTCGGCCTGGCCGTCTCGGACGAGCTGCGCCTGACCGTCCGCGCGCTCCAAGCCCTGCCGCGCACCCCCTGGAAGCGCCTGCTCAGCTCACTCGCCGAACTTTGCGAGCAGTTTGACGTGCGGAGCATAGTCATGGGTTTGCCGCTCCGCCTGGACGGCACCGAAGGCGACGCCGCACAGGAGGTCAGACGCGTCGGGCATAATCTGCAACTCTCCCTGAAACTCCCAGTCTTTTATCAGGATGAGCGCCTTACTTCTAAAGACGCCGAAAGCTCCCTGCGCGGGCGTGGAGTTCGGGCCACAGAAATTTCAGCCCGAGTCGATAGCGAAGCCGCATCTATAATCTTGGGCGACTTTCTTGAGGTTCAAAAGAAGCCGGAAGGATGAACACGACGGTTAAATTGAAACTTAAGATAAAGCGGGATATGTAATGACCTTTAAACGAGTTATCATTTCATTCATAATCATTCTCATCCTGGCCTGCGCGGGCTCCCTGCTCTGGCTTCGACAAGAGTTACAGGCTCCCAAACTCCACTCCCAGAGCGAGCAGTACATCGCCATTCCGAAAGGCTCCACCCCGGATCAAATTATCAATAATCTAGAATCCCTCGGCGTTATCAGACGCGGATGGCTGCTGAAGCTTTACGTACGTGTCACGGGGTCGGGTCAGCGCTTGAAGGCGGGCGAATATCGCTTTTCCTCACCCATCTCACCCCTGGCCGTTCTCAAAAAGCTCGAAGAGGGCGAGCAGCGGCTGAGCCGCCTGACCGTCATCGAGGGCTGGACGCGCTGGGACATCGCCGCACTCCTCGCGAGGATTCCCGAACTCAAACTTCAGAGCGCGGAAGAAGCCTTGGCCCTCTTAGACGACACGAGTGCCATCCGAGACCTCGACCCCGAGGCCAAAAATCTTGAAGGCTACCTCTACCCGGACACGTACAGCTTCCCGCCGGACGTAACCCCTCGGCAGGTAGTCGAGACGATGGTGAAGCGCTTCCGGCAGGTCTGGGGAGAGCTTTCGGCTCAGCACGCAACCCCGCCGGGCCTGACCCCGCGGGAGGTCGTCACCGTCGCCTCGCTCATCGAGACCGAAGCGAAGCTCAAGGACGAGCGCCCCCTCGTCTCCTCAGTCATCTACAACCGGCTCAGGCGAGACATCCCGCTCGGGATAGACTCCACGGTCATCTACGCCTCGAAGGCCGCGGGCAAGTGGCGAAATAACGGGAAGGTCTACCAGAGCGACCTCGACCGCGATTCGCCGTACAACACGCGCAAGGTGCGCGGGCTGCCGCCCGGGCCCATCGCCTCGCCGGGTCAGAGCTCGCTCGAAGCGGCGCTCAAGCCCGCGCAGACCGACTACATCTACTACGTCCGCGAGCCCTCGCGTAACGACGGCGCGCACAACTTCTACAGCAACGAGGCGGACTTCCAGCGCGGCGTGCAGGCCCTAAGGGAGTGGGAGCGTAACCGCAACGCGAACCTCTCCGCGACGCCGACTCCCTCAGAAGGGACGGACGTTCCGGCGCAACTGTCACCTTCTCCCTGAAAACGGCATCTAAGTTTACGCGCTCCGAAGTCCGTCTTGAATTCGACTGTTCGTTGCATTATGCTCGCAGCGTTTCCCTCTTGAATGTTTGGCAGGGTCTGTGCAAAGGGGCTTTCCATGAAAACGCTTCTCGCAATCGCGCTACTCTTTATCGCCTGCACCGTCTGCGCCGCGCAGGAGAAGGGCGTCGATCAGCAGAACGACCGCATCCGCGACAGCAGCAACAACCGCCAGCCGGCCGTCAACGGCACCAAGACGGACACGGGCGTCGGCCGCGGCATGGACTTCGGCAAGGGCAAGACGCAGGCGCCTCCGCCCGTCCCGAACCCTTACCGCTTCCAGGCCCCGAACGACGTTCTGACGAAGGCCGTGCAGGAGTTGATGCGCGACCGGAAGCTCATCTTGGACGAGACTGTCTCGAAGCCTGAGACGGGGCTGCTGGTCTCGCAGCCTTACACTTTCACGCGTGGGACGGTCGTCACCTCCTCCGAGCTGTTCCGCTTCGCGGAGGTGCCCCGCACCGAGCAGGGCAACTGGACGCGCGGCCGCTACACGCTCATCGTCGAGATTCAGCCCATCGACAGCGCGGCCACCAACGTCTCGGTCAACGCTCGCCTCGAAGGCAGGAGCGACAACGTGCTCGGCGCAGAGTGGCTCTCCCTGAGAAGCAACGGGACTGCGGAGGAGGAGTTTCTCGTGGCGCTCATCACGAAGATCACGGGCGCCCCGCCGCCGGGGCACGAGCAGGATCAGCAGTAGACGCCAACCGTGGGGCTTGAACATGGAGGCCGGAGGATTAAACCTTTAACTTTGAACGGCGAAGGGTCGCCGTGCTCAACCATCAGTCGAACTCCGCAGTAAGATGATTTATCTCAAATCCCTCGCGTCGGCCGCAAGGAAGCCCGCCCTCACGCTCACGCTCATCCCCTTTCTGGCTCTATCCGGCTGTCAAAAGGCGCCCGACGCGCAAAAGCAGAAGGCCGGGCAGGCGACGCCGACCCCGAGGCAGGAGCCCCGGGCCCACGTCTTCGTCGACGAGGCGATGCTGGCCAAGCCTTACGCAATCATCGGCGGCGCGGTGCAGAACGTCGGCAAGGAGAGGCTCGAAAAGCTCTCGGTCGAGATCGAGCTGAGACGAAGGGCCGACAACGGCGTCGAGACGCGCGAGATAAAGGTCGAGCCCGCCGACCTCGGACCGGGGCAGCAGGGCAAATTCTCTCTCAAGGTTCTGTCGGAGGAGTGGAGCGGCTCCCGCGTGGTCGGGCTCAAAGGCGGCGTGGGGGCTGAGGAGATTGCCTTCAAATCACTGCCGGGCGCGAAACGGCCGCCCGAAAGGTTGAAGGACAACGTCATCATCGTCAAGACTCCCTCGAAGAAGAAGTCTGGCGGCGACGACTTCATCAACACGCCCGACACGCCCTACAGCGTTCCTTAAAGCGTCGGCCGCGGCTCGCGTCAAACATTAAGGGTCGGCGCGCCGACAAAGTTCACGTAAAGCGTTTAGAGAATAGCTCTAAGGCGCCCGCGCTTTGCAACCCGAAGTCTCTGCGAAGGCATCCCTAACATCGTCGCACGTGCTACACTTCTGAAACGCTCGCGGAAGCTTCTGTAGGTGGTCTTAAGGCCGTACCCATGCGCAGAGCCCTGATTCTCATAGCAGCCCTGCTGGCGCTCCCCCCCGTCTGCGCTTCGGCGCAGATTAATGGGGCGCACCAAACGAGCCCTGCGCCGAGTCCCAGGGGCTTCGGCTCGCCCACGGAGGAGATGCTGCACCGCGCGGAGATTCGGCGCGAGGAGGAGATGCACAAGGAGATGGTCGAGCGCGCCGACGAGGTCGTGCATCTCGGCGACCAGTTGCTCACCTCCTTCAAGAAGAACAATTCCCTCACCCGCGACGACGTGAAGCGGCTCGAAAAGCTCGAAAAACTCGCCCGCAAGATCAGGGGCGGCGCGGGCGGTTCCGACGACGAGGAGGGTTTGAGCGACCCGCCGGGTAAGATGGAGAGCGCCGTCACGCGCCTCGCCAAACTCACGGGCGACTTGAAGGAGAGCGTGGCGAAGACTTCGCGCCTGGTCGTCTCCGGCAACGTCATCCGGCGCTCCAACGAGTTGATCGAGCTGATACGCCACATGCGCACCTTCAAACTGCCATGAAGACACCGCCGCCCGACCTGCCGCGCACTTCCGCGCCCCGCCCTCGTCCGTTGACGAAAACCCTTCTGGTCATCCTGTCCCTTCTCTCTCTGGCCGCGCCCGCGGCGTTGTTGCGCGCGCAGCAGCCGGAGGACGAAGAGGTCGTCCGCGTCAACGCAGAACTCGTCGTCCTCAACGTGACGGTGACGGACGCGGGCGGCGAGTACGCCCGCAAGCTCTCGCACAGGGACTTCAAGGTTCTTGAGGACGGGGTGGAGCAGAGCCTCGCGCTCTTCTCCGTCGAGGAGACGCCTTTCGCCGCGGCCATCCTGCTCGACACCTCTGGGAGCATGGAGAGCCGCGTGACCCTGGCGCGCGCCGCGGCCGTCCGCTTCCTCGACGGCCTGCGTGAAGAGGACGTGGCTTCGGTCTACCACTTCGACTCGAAGGTGGAGCAGTTGTCGGACTTCAGGCCGGGGCGCGACCTGCCGCCGGTGGCCTACGACCTCGGCGCGAGGGGGATGACCGCGCTCAACGACGCGGTCCTGCGCGCCGCGAAAGACATCGCCAAGCGGCCCGAGAAGCGCAGGGCCATCATCGTCCTCTCGGACGGCGCGGACACGAAGAGCGGGGCCTCGGCCGAGAAGGCGCTCAACGCCGCGCTCGAAGCCAACGCGACCATCTACACGGTGGACATGTCCGACCCGATGTTGAACCATGCCGCGCGCATGTCGGCGGCGGGCGCTTTGAAGACTTACGCGAACAAGAGCGGCGGCCGTTTCGTCTCGAAGCCGGGCGGCCGCGCGCTCGACGAGGCTTTCAGGGAGATTCTCCAGGAGCTGAGCAACCAGTACACGCTCGGCTACCGCCCGAAGAACACGGCGCGGGACGGGAAATGGCGCGCGATACAGTTGCAGCTCTCGCGGCCGGAACTCACGGCGCGCACGCGCAGCGGCTACCGCGCGCCGAAGGGTTAGGGCGCGCGGGCCTGGAGCTTACACGGGCTCTCCCGCGCTAAGAAGATGCCTCACGGCACGTCGCTGTCCGGGACGCGCGGCAGCCCCCGCCATAATTATCTTTCAACCGGCAACGGTCGCCGCGCGCTCGCGCGTCTGCTCACATTTCGGCCGCGGCCGGAGGGGTTTTAGAGGCTGGTCGCGTTCCGGGACTTCTCTGCGTGGCGCTCGAAGGCGAGTTCGACCAGGCGGTCGATGACCCGCGTGAAGGGCACGCCCGAGGCTTCCCACATCTGCGGGAAGCCCGAGACATCTGTGAGGCCGGGGATGGTGTTCAGCTCGTTGACGAGGAGTTTGTTGTTGTCCCTGCGCAGAAAGAAGTCCACGCGGGCGAAGCCCGCCCCGTCCACGGACTTGAAGGCGCGGACGGCCAGCTCCTGTATCCGCCGGGTCAGGCGCTTCGGGATGTGCGCGGGGACGACGAACTCGACATGCCCCGTCTTTGAATATTTCTCGGTGTAGTCGAGGAATTTCGCCTGCTCGTCGTGGACGACGTACTCGCCGGGGAGGCTCGCCTCCGGCTCGTCGTTCCCCATCACAGCGCACTCTATCTCGCGCGCGTCCAGGCCCTCCTCGACGATAATCTTCCGGTCGTAGCGCGCCGCGAGGTTGACGGCCTTGACCAGCGTCTCCTCGTCGTCGGCGCGCGAGATGCCCACGGACGAGCCGAGGTTCGCGGGCTTGACGAAGCAGGGGTATCCGATTTCGCGCTCGACACGCTCGCGGATTTCGGAAGGCTTCGCCTCCCAGTCGCGCCGCAGGAACCATTCGTATTTGCAGACGGGCAGCCCCGCGTGCCGGAAGAGGGTCTTCATCGCGACCTTGTCCATCCCCGTGCTCGACGCGAGCACGCCGCACCCGACGTAAGGGATGCCGGCCATCTCCAGCAAGCCTTGAATCGTCCCGTCTTCGCCGTAGGTTCCGTGCAGGACGGGGAAGACCACGTCCAGCCTCTGGTCTCCGCCCCCGGCCCCCTCCTGTCTGAGGTGGCCGCCGCGCGAAGTGTCTACGACGAGGGCCGAGCTTACGTTCTCCCCGCCGCCCGCGTAGTTCGGGAGTTTGCGTTGCGCCGACTCCGGCAAAAGCCCGGCCGACTCGGCCGGCGAGAGCCAGCGCCCCTCCCTCGTGATTGCGACCGGGATGACCTCGAACTTCTCCGTGTCCACGGCCTCGATGACCGAGCGCGCGGAGCGCACGGAGATTTCGTGCTCGCCCGAGCGGCCGCCGTAGATGACCCCGATCCGAATCTTTGTCGTCATGTTGAAAGTCGCCGTCCTAAAAATTTAGCCCAAAGCGTGCCGACCGAAGCAGCTTCGGGCTCCCGAGTTAAGAAGTCACCACAGCCCACGATCGCTTTAAAGTATCGACTTGCCGAGGGCCGAAAGTATCAGCTCGACGCCCAGCTCGGCCGTGCGGTTGTTGATGTCGAGCGCGGTGTTTATCTCGACCACTTCGATTGCGAGCGCGCCCCCGGCCTCCGCGATCTTCTCCATCGCGAGGTGCGCCTCCCTGTAGGTCAGGCCCCCGCGGACGACCGTGCCCGAGCCGGGCGCGTCGCCGGGGTCGAGCGCGTCCACGTCGAGCGTCACATGATAGCCGGCGGGCGCGCGCGAGGCGATGTGGATGGCCTCGTCCATGCACGCGGACATCCCGCGCTCGTCTATCTCGCGCATGGTGAAGAAGCGTAGGCCGAGCTTCCGAATCAGCTCGCGCTCGCCGGGGTCTACGTCGCGCGCGCCGATGTGCGCGCAGAAGCGCGGGTCGAGCTTGGGCGAGAAGCCCTCGATGCCGGTCAGCTCCGGCGCGCCGTAGCCGAGCAGCACCGCCAGGGGCATCCCGTGGATGTTGCCGGAGGGGGTCGTTTCGGGCGTGTTCATGTCGGCGTGCGCGTCGAACCAGATGAGTCCGACGGGCTCGTTGCGCGGTCGGTGGAAGGAGGCCACGCCCGAGACCGAGCCGATGGCGATGGAGTGGTCGCCGCCGAGGACAACCGGCAGCTCGCCCGCCTCAAGCGCCTGACGCACTTCCGACGCCAGCAGCTCGCAGGCGTACTTGATTTCGTTAAGATAGCGCAGCTTTTCGCCGGGCGGCGGCGGCTCGGCCGGGCAATCGATCCGCAGGTCTCCCAGGTCACGCACCTCGTAACCGAGCCCCGCGACCCGCTGCCTTAGACCCGCGACGCGCATCGCCCGGGGCCCGAGATCGACGCCCGCGATACTCGCCCCGAAGCCGCACGGCGCGCCGATGATGCACGCACGCCTCCCCTCCCCCGGGAGACGCCCCGCCGAATCCGCCCTCTTTTGTTCGAGCATTTCGCTCATGTCCCGTGTCGCCAAACGTTACCGGTCGCCTCAGCCGCCGAGGCTGAAGCCGCCGCTGCCGCCGCCCCCCTGCGTCGGGAAGAAGGGTTTCAAGAGCCCCGCGAGCGCGGCGAGGTTCCGCGTCTGAATCAGAATCTCTCCCGGCCCCGCGAACTCCGCGACGACGCCCTCGCCGCTGACCATGGTGCGGAAGAAGCCCGCCGCGGCCTTGCGCAGGGTGTACTGCGTCGTCCCCTCCCAGGCGACGAGGTGCCCCGTGTCCACCACGTAACGCTCGCCCGCCGTCAGGCGCTTCCGGTGAATCGCGCCGAACGAAGAGAGGAGCAGAAGCCCCGTCCCTGTCACCTGCAAGACGAACAGCCCCTCGCCGCCGAAGAAGCTCTTGGCGCCGCCCCAGCGCGTGTCCACTTGCAGCCCGGCGTCGCCCGCGAGGTAGGAGCTGGACTGGACGTAGAAGAGCTGGTTGTTCATCTCGATGGCGGCGATGTCGCCGGGGCTGCCCGGGGCGAAGGTGACCTCGCCGGGGCCGCCGCGCGCCGTGAAGGTCGAGACGAAGGCCGACTCGCCGCCGACGGCGCGCTTCAGAGCGCCCATCAGGCCGCCCTTCATCTGCGACTGCAACTCGACGTTCGCCGACATCGAGACCATCGCGCCCGCCTCCGCCTGTATCGACTGCTCGGCCGCGAGCCGGACGACCGCGAGCGCGAACGAAGGCTGGTGCAGAATCTCGTAGGAGTAGCCGCGGCCCTGGCCGCGCGCGTCGTCGTCGATCCTGATTCCGCCGCCGGCCGGCGACGGCTGGTACTGTGGCGGGGGTTGTGGCGGCGGCGCTTCGGCCGCCGCGACCGTTGCGCCGCACGCGCCGCAGAATTTAGCCCCCGGCACGAGGCCGTTTCCGCAATTCGGACAGTTCATACGCCCTTCCCTTCGACCCTCTCCGTGATGACCCGCACGGCCTCCTCCGGCGTGTTGACGAAGTTGAGGAGGGCCACGTCCTGCTCGCTCACCACGAGGTTCTCCCTGAACGACTGGATGACCCTCCGCCAGAACTCGCCGACGAGCACGAGCGGGCGCGGCTCGATGACCTTCGTCTGGAGCTTGTTCCAGACGAGCGACAGCTCGGTCACGGTGCCCGCGCCGCCGCGCAGCGCGACGAAGCCGGCCGAGCGCTCGATCAGATTCTGAAGCCTCTCGTAGAAGTGGGCGCTCGCCACCTTCTCCGTCAGGAAACGGTTCGGCTCGGACTTGAACTGGTTCATCGTGATGCCGAGCACGCGCCCGCCGCGCTCGTGCGCCCCGCGGCTCGCGCCCTCCATCACGCCCAGATACCCGCCCGTGCAGATGGTGTACCCGCGCTCCGCGAAGAGCTGCCCCAGCCTCAGGGCCTGCCGGTACTCCTCGCTCTCCTCGCCGCACTTCGAGCCGCCGAATATCGTAACTATCTTTTCCATAACGTTCTCGTGAACCGTGAACCGTAAACTGTGACAAGAAAAGACCCGCTCTTACTTGTCACGGTCTACGGTTCACGGTTCACGGGCGAAGCCGGTAGAGCATCCGCGGGAACGGGATGGTCTCGCGGACGTGCTCGATGCCGCACATCCAGGCGACGCAGCGCTCGATGCCCATGCCGAATCCCGCGTGCGGGACGCTGCCGTAGCGGCGCAGGTCTAAGTACCACTCGAACGCCTCGCGCGGCAGCTCGTGTTTCCTGAGCTGCTCTTCGAGGAATTCGAGCGAGGTGGCGCGCTCGCCGCCGCCGATGATCTCGCCGTAGCCCTCGGGCGCGAGCACGTCAACGCCCAGCGCCAGGTCGTCGCGCTCCGGGTCGCGCTTCATGTAGAAGGCTTTGACGGCCGCCGGGTAGCGGTGAACCATGACCGGCCTGTCGAACTTCGAGGAGATGTACGTCTCGTCGGGCGCGCCGAAGTCGCCGCCCCACTCGAAGCGGTTCTCCAGCTCGCCGCGCTCGTGCCCCTCTTGCAGCATCTTGACGGCGTCGTCGTACTGCACGCGCGGGAACGGCGGCACAATCGCTTCGAGCTTCGAGGTGTCGCGCTCGAGGACTTTCAATTCTTCCTGACGCTCTTCGAGCACGCGCGCGGCGATTGCGGAGAGGAAGCGCTCGCTCAAGTCCATCACGTCTTCGAGCGTGGCGTAGGCCATCTCGGGCTCGACCATCCAGAACTCGGTCAGGTGGCGGCGCGTCTTCGAGCGCTCGGCGCGGAAGGTCGGGCCGAAGCAGTAGACCTTGCCGAAGGCCGCGGCCGTCGCCTCATTGTAGAGCTGGCCCGACTGCGAGAGGTACGCCTTCTCGTCGTCGAAGTAATCGACCTCGAAGAGCGTCGTCGTGCCCTCGCAGGCCGCGGGCGTCAGTATCGGCGTGTCGCAGAGGACGTGGCCGTCGCGGTTGAGGAACTCGCGGACGGCGTTGACGACCGTGTGCCTGACGAGCAGGATCGCGTGCTGGCGGCGCGAGCGGAGCCAGAGGTGCCGGTGATCCATGAGGAACTCCGTCCCGTGCTCCTTCGGCGTGATGGGGTAGCCCTCGACGCGCTGCAAGACCTCCGCGCCGGCCACGTCGATCTCGTAACCCCCCGGCGCGCGCTCGTCGGCGCGGACGGTGCCGCGCACGGTGACGGCCGACTCCTGGCCCGCGTGCCCGAGCGCCTCCCAGACCTCCGGCTCGACCGCCTTCCTGAACACGACGCACTGGACGACGCCCGTCCCGTCGCGCAACTGCGGGAACATGAGCTTGCCGCTCGAACGCGTGTTGTAGACCCAGCCCCGCACGGTCACCTCGCCGCCGACGTGCCGCGAGAGCTGGTTGATGTAGACCTTTTGCATCTCTGTTTGAAAACCTGGGCGGCGCGCCGGGCCGCCCTGCCTCCCTTCGGGTCTTTGAATCAGGTGTTGCCGCTTCCGCTGTCCAGGCGCGCGCGCAGCGTCGAGCGCAGAAGGGGGAAGCGCCCGAGCCACTCGGCCGCCTGGACGACGATCTCAAGCATCGGGTTGATGAACTGCGCGTAGGTCTCGCCGCGCCCGGCGACCGCCGTCTGGTACGAGAAGGTGCCGACGGCCTTCAGGCAGCGCTGGACGGTCATCAGGCGGAACTCGTAGGCGAAGTCGTCCGGGTCGATGGGGTCGAGGCCGCGCGAGCGCCGCTCGTCGAGGAAGAAGAGGCGGCGCTCGCGCACCTCGGCGAGCGAGGGCATCGTCGTTCGGCGGTCGAGCAGGAGCGAGACGAGGTCGTAGCTCGCGGGCCCCATCCGCGCGTCCTGGTAGTCGATGATGCGCAGCCGCCCCTTCGCGTCAACCATCAGGTTCGACGGATGAAAGTCGCGGTGGCAGAGCGTGCGGGGGCGGCTCGCGAGTTCGGCCGCCACGTCGTTCAGCTCGGCGCGCAACTGCGCCTCCTCGCCGTGCTTGATGGTCTCGCCGCGCAGGCTCTTGAAGTAGTGCTCGAAGAAGTAGTCCAGCTCCCAGGAGAGCTTGGCCTCGTCGAAGGCGAGGCGGCTGGCGATGGACTGGCGCTCTTGCGCGAGCGCGGTCGCGGCCTGTATGTCCGCGATGACGGAGATGGCCTGTTCGAGGTAGGACTCGCGTTCGTCCTCCGACGCGGTCTCGAAGACGCGGCGGAGCTGTTTGTCGCCGAAGTCCTCCTGGACGATGATGCCGTTCAGAGGGTCAACGTCGAGGATGGCGGGGACGGGCAGGCCTGCCTCCGTGAAGAGGCGCGTCACGTCCATGAAGGGGTGTATGTCGGGGTCGAAGGGCTCCGGGTAGACGGCGGCCACGGCCTTCGAGTTCTTCCAGGGGATGCGGAAGTATTCGCGCGTCGAGGCGTCGGGCGTGAGCGCCAACACCTGCCCGGCGTCGCCCCCGAGCCGCGCGACGTACTCCGTCAGGCGCTCGCGCGCCGAGGTGCGGAAGGCGTTCGGGGTGATCTGCGAAGGGTGGTGCATCGGGCGAAACGTCGGGGCGGCGTCTAAGGGTGCAGACGAGCTTGAGTGGAAGGGAGGGCGTCCGGGGGCGTGCCCGTCTCCGTCTCGTTTTGCGGCTGCGGCTGCGTTCTTTAGTTTGACTTTGGCTGCCTGTCGGCGCGCGTGGATTGTATCACTCGGGGATTGGCGCGACAAAATTTGGGCCGCGGAACTCGCCCTTCAAGCCCTTCTCCGGCCGCTCGACGCCGCGCGCGAGTTCGGCGCGGACGACCGCCACGTTGTCGAAGACTTCGCCCGCGCCGACGCGGACGCCCGCGCCGAGCACGGAGCGCGTGACGCGCGCGCCGCGCTCGACGTTGACGTTCTCCCAGAGGACGCTCTCCGTAACGTTCGCGCCGTCTTCGATTGTGGAGCCTTCTCCTACTTCCACGTCTCGGCCCTCACGCCTCATGAGCGTGACGCTCGTCTCAAGGTAGCGGCGGACGGTGGAGAGTTCGTACCAGGAGCCTCGGGCGACGTGGGCCGCGACGCGGTCGCCGCGCGCGATGGCCGGGACGTACACGTCCGTCACGGAGTGCGAGAAGACGCCGGGCGGGATGTACTCGAAGACCCTCGGGTCGAGAATCTGAATGCCCGTGAACATCAGAGGGGCATCTACACTCGCCCCCGGCTCGCCCGAAGAGGAACGTTGTTCCCTCCCACTCTCATCCGTCTTTTGAGCAGCGCCGGGGGCGCTGCCGGCCTTATCGGACGCTGGGGCGGGGTAGCCGCCGAAGCCGGTGACGAATCGGTCGCGGACTTCGACCGTGCTGTAGCGCTCGCGCGAGGGGTTCGGGCGCAGGACGAGCGTGGCGAGCGCTTCCGTGCTGCGGTGTGTCTCAAGCGCCTCGCGGAGGTCGATGTCGGTGGCGAGCTTGCCGTTGATGACGACGAAGTGGTCGCCGTCGAGCAGTCTGCGCGCGTTGCCGATGGCGCCGCTCGTGCCGAGGATGACCGGCTCCTCGACGTAGTGGAAGCGCACGCCGAAGGCGCTGCCGTCGCCGAGCGCGGCGCGGACGGAGTCGGGTTGGTGGTGCAGGTTGACGACGATGTCGTCGAAGCCGTAGCCGGCCAGGTACTCGGCGACGTAGCCGATGAGCGGGCGGCCCATGAAGGGGATGGCGGGCTTGGTGCGGTCAATCGTCAGCGGCCACAGCCGCGTCCCGTAGCCCGCGGCGAGTATCATCGCGCGCATCTGTCTCTATGAAACCTCTTACAGTCCGGGATAGTCTTGAGAACTTAGCATAAGTTAACGGCAGAGACACGGGGGAACGGCTCTGAAGTAACAACTCTTCAAGCCGGGCCTCCGCGTCTCTATCGTTACTTCTCTTCCCTAGGATGCCTGGGCGGCGTCGCGGATGGTGAGGTCGAAGGTGCCGGGGGCGACCTTGCGGAAGCGCCGGTTGCGGTTGAGCGAGACGGCGATGCTGATGGTCGGATTCTGGCCCGTGAACTGGAAGCCGCCTTCGAGCAGGCGGTTGTAAAGCTCGTTGACGTGGAGCGGCCCGCCCGCCTCGCGCAGCAGGACGGCCGCGGCGTGGGGGATGGTGCGCTCGAAGAAGCGGTCGCTCTTCGGCTCGATGTCGGAGCGGATCGGGGGGATGTGGTGGCGGAAGTGGTGTTCGTGCGCGGGCGGCTGGCTCTGCTGGTAGGGCGCGTGCGACGGCTGCGAAGGCTGCGCGACCCGCGGCGCGTTGGCGGCGGCGTCGCGGCGCAGCGCGAACTCGATCTCGGCGTCCGAAGGCGGGGCGGCCGACTGCGCCGCGCCGAACATCGAGGAGAGGATGCGGAACATGGCCGCCTCGGTCTGGCTGATGATGGCGTCCATCTCGTTCAGCTCGGTGCGGACGCGCTCGGCCTCTGCCTCCAGGTCGGCCAGCCGCGCGGCGAGGCGCGAGCGCGTCGTCCGCGACTGCCTCAGCCCGTTCTCAAGTGTGGCGAGAAGATTTTCGTCAGGCATAAGCTGAAGTAGACAGTAGTCAGTAGACAGTAGCCAGTAGAAAAACCTTCACGTTGCAAATCAACTTCAACGTCAGCGGAAAGTAACCTACCGATTACCGGCTACTGTCTACTGACTACTCTTCCCTCACATCTCCCTTTCCAGGATGTACGAGGGGATGGAGCGGAGGCCGTCGGTGTACTTGGAGGGCTCGACCTCGTCGAGGGCTTTGACGGCGGCCTCGGCGTAGGAGGCGGCCGCGGTGCGCGCGCGTTCGAGCGCGCCGCTCTTCTCGGCGGCGCGGACGAGCGCTTCGCGCGTGAACTCGCCGTAGGCCCCCTCGCGCATGACGGACTGCACGCCGGCCTTCAGACGCGGCTCCTCGGCGAGCAGGTGGATGACGGGCAGCGTCACCTTGCCTTCCAGAAGGTCTGCGCCCGCGGCCTTCCCCAGAGAGCCTTCGTCGGAGGTGAAGTCGAGCAGGTCGTCCACCAACTGGAAGGCCGTCCCGAGGTTCATGCCGTAGTCGCGCAGCGCGCGGCACTGCGAAGGGTTCGCGCCGCCGAGGATGGCCCCGATCTCGCAGCAGGCGCTGAACAGGTACGCGGTCTTGCGCCGGAGCACGTCGAAATACTGCTCCACGGTCACGTCGGCGCGGCCGAGCAGGGTCAGTTGGAGCAGCTCGCCCTCGGTCATCTTGCGCGTGACGTTGGTCAGGATGTCGAGGATGTCGAGCGAGCGCTCCTTCAGACTCGTCTCGAAGGCGGACATGTAGAGCCAGTCGCCCATGAGCACGGCCGTCTGGTTGCCGAAGCGCGAGTTGATGGAGGGGCGGTTGCGGCGCGTCTCGGCGTTGTCGATGATGTCGTCGTGGACGAGCGTGGCCGTGTGGAGGAACTCCATCACGGTCGCCATCCGCACGACGTTCGGGCGCGAGGCGTCGCCGCCGACGGCCGCGGCCGACAGAAGCGTCAGCGCCGGGCGCACGCGCTTGCCGCCCGACGCGCGCAGGTAGTCGCCGATGTAGGCGATGACCTGAATGTTCGAGCGCGCCTGCCGCTCGAACTCCAGCTCGACGAGCCCCAGCTCCGCCGCGACCAGGCTGAAGATGCGCCGCGCCGTCAAACGCTGCTCCTCGACCGCCGCCGTGTTACCTGATCTGTTCATAGTTTAGGAGTGAATGGTGAATGGTAAATAGTAAATGGTTAGAACAGCGGCCCCACACCATTTACCATTTACGATTTACCATTCACTAGTTCGTCCTGTAGTTCGTGTACTGCATGTTGATGCCGAAGTCTTTGGACTTGAGCTGCGCGATGACGTCCTGAAGGGTGTCGCGGTCGCGCCCCGTGACGCGGACGGTGTCGCCCTGGATGGCGGCCTGGACTTTGAGCTTCGACTCCTTGATGAACTTGACTATCTCCTTGGCCTTGTCCGAGGGGATGCCCTGCTGGATGGCGGCGTGCTGGCGGACGGTGCCGCCCGCGGCCGGCTCGACGCGGCCGTAGGAGAGCGCCTTGAGCGGGACGCTCCTCCGCACAAGCTTCTGCTGGAGGATGTCGTTCATGTTGCGGAGTTTGGTCTCGTCCTCGGCGGTGAGGATCAACTCCTCCTCGCCTTCGAGCCTAACCTCGGCGCGGCTCCCCTTGAAGTCGAAGCGCTGCCTGACCTCCTTCATCGTCTGGTCGAGCGCGTTCTTGACCTCCGCCATCTCCACCTTCGATACGATGTCGAATGAGTTCTGCTGGGCCATAAGAGAAGTGAACCGTGAACCGTAAACCGTGACAAGAAAAAACCGTCTTTCACCTGTCACGGTTCACGGCTTACCGTTCACGGCTTTTATAACATTTAAGGGCGGAGAGGAAAAGTTGATTGTGCCCTTTGGCGCAAGGTCGCGCGCGGGCGCGTCAGGCTGCCGCGACACCGAACAGGCGCGAGAAGTTCTCCGAGGTCGTGCGCCCCAGCTCTTCGGGACTGGCGCCGCGCAGGTCTGCGAGGAAGTGCGCCGTCGCGGCGACGTAGGCCGGCTCGTTGCGCCGCCCGCGGTGCGGCACGGGCGCGAGGTACGGGCAGTCGGTCTCGACCAACAGCCTGTCCGGAGGCACGGCGAGGGCGACTTCGCGCAGCGCGTCGGCCTTCTTGAAGGTGACGTTGCCCGCGAAAGAGATGTAGAAGCCGAGCGCGAGCGCACCCTCCGCCAGCGCGGGCCCGCCGCCGAAGCAGTGCATCACCCCGCCGCGCTCCGCGCCCGCGTACTCCGCGCGGAGTATTTCCAGAGTCTCCCCGTCCGCCTCGCGTGAATGGATGATGACGGGGAGCGAGAGCCTTTTCGCCAGCCTCAACTGCCGCGCGAAGACCTCGCGCTGCGCCTCCCGCGGCGAGTGGTCGTAGTGGTAGTCGAGCCCTATCTCCCCGAGGGCGACGGCGCGGGTGTTACCGCGGAGAAGGTCTCCGACGTAACGCTCGGCGGTGTCGTCGTAGAGCCTGGCGTCGTGCGGGTGGACGCCGACGGCGAAGTAGACATCTTCGTACGTCTCGGCGACTCTCGAAGCACGTTCAAAGTTCCCCCCGTGTGGGTCGCCCGTCCCCACGTTCAGGATCGCGCGCACGCCCGCCGCGCGCGCCCGCTTGATTACGTCGTCGCGGTCGGCGTCGAACTCCTCCCCGTCAATGTGCGCGTGAGAGTCGACAAACATGCTAGGTTGTCGCCGCGTCAGCGGCGGCCGCCTGCCTACTTGAGTCTTGCCCCGTTGGGAACGTCCTCCGTAAACGTCGCGAGGACGGGGCGGCCCTCGTCGCCGACGGAGGCGGCGAGCACCATGCCCTGCGACTCGAAGCCGCGGAGCTTGCGCGGCTTGAGGTTGGCGACGATGACGAGCTTGCGGCCGACGAGCTTCTCGGGCTCGTAGTGCTCGGCGATGCCGGCAAGAATCTGGCGCGGCTCCGCCTCGCCCATGTCCACGGTGAAGCGCAGGAGCTTGTCCGACTTCGGCACGCGCTCGGCCGTCAAGACCTGCCCGACGCGCAGCTCGACCTTGACGAAGTCTTCAATCGAAATGTAGGCGACGCCCTCGGGCGCGGGCTGCGCCTCCGTCGCCCCCTGCTGCGGAGGCTGTGCGGGCTGCGTGGCGGCCGCGGTCGGCGCGCCGGGGACGGCCGCCTGCGTGGCGTGCGCGCCCTCTCGTGCGGATGAAGGAGGCAGGGCCGCCTGTGCCTCCGCCTCTTTGCGTTGCGCAATCTCTTTCTCGATCTCTGCCATCGTCTTCGCCTTGTCTATCCGCGGGAAGAGCGGCGCGACCTCGCCGACCCGCTCGCCCGCGCGCAAGCCCCCCCAGGTTAAGCCCGCCGGGTCAAAGTCCTGCGGGTCGCCCTCCAAACCCAACTGCCCCCAGACGGCCCTCGCCGACCCCGGCATCACCGGGTAGAGCAGCACCGCCAGCCAGCGCAAGGTCTCGGCCGAGCGGTAGAGCACCGCGCCCAGCGTCTCGCGCTGCTCCTCGTCGCGCGCCAACTCCCACGGCTTCGCGTCGGAGATGAACTTGTCAACGCGCGCGGTCATGCCCCACGCCGCTTCGAGCGCACGATGAAAAGCGTACTCGTCAACGTGCACAAGGAACTGGTCGCGCACCAGCTCCAGACTGCTCGAAAGCTCCTGCGCGTCGGAATCGACGCCCGCGCGCTTCGCCAGCAGACGCCGCGGCTCCGAGATGTCGGGCGGGGGGACGACGCCGTCGAAGTACTTGTGGATCATCGTCAGCGTGCGGCTCACCAGGTTGCCGAAGCCGCTGGCGAGGTCGGCGTTGGAGCGCTCGATGATGACCTCGTAATCGACCTTCGCGTCCTGCCCGAAAGACATCTCGCGCAGGAGGAAGTAGCGCACGGCATCGACCTTGAAATGGTGCAGGAGCGTCGGCAGTTCCAGGGCGTTGCCCAGCGTCTTGGAGCCTTTGCGCCCCGTCTGGTCGAGCCAGAGCCCGTGCGCCACCACGCCCGCGGGCAGCTCGACGCCCGCCGCCAGAAGCATCGCCGGCCAGAGCACCGCGTGCTGTCGCAGGATGTCTTTGCCGATCAGGTGTACGCCGGGCCAGAACTTTTCAAAGAGGTCTTCGCCCGCCTGCGCGCGGCGCTGCCCGCTCCCCCACCCCAGCGCCGTGATGTAGTTGATGAGCGCGTCGAACCAGATGTAGACGGTGTGCTGCGGGTCGTCCGGAACCGGAATCGCCCAACTGACCGAACTCTTCAGACGGCTTATCGAAACGTCTTCGAGCCCGCCGCGCACGAGGCTGACGACCTCGTTGCGCCGCGCCTCCGGCCGCACGAAGTCGGGGCGCGCGTCGTAGATTTCGAGCAGCGCCTCGTCGTAGTCCGACAGGCGGAAGAAGTAGCTCTCCTCCGAGACCTTATCCAGCGGCCGCTCGTGTATCGGGCAGAGGGGCGGGCCGCCCTCTTCGGCCGCGGGTAGCATCTCGGCCTCGGTCTTGAAGGTCGCGCACGGCGCGCAGAACCAGCCCTCGTAGAAGCCCTTGTAGATGTTCTCGCGCCCCTTCGGCGTCCTCCCCGCGGCGGCGCGCCGCCAGAACTCCTGCGCGCCCTCGTAGTGGAACGCCTCGGTCGTGCGCATGAAGATGTCGAAGCCGCCGTGCGCCGTGTCGAGCCCGAAGTCGCCGAACATCCGCTTCAGCTCGCCGACGACGTAATCGACGTGCTCGCGCGGCGTGCGCCCGGCCTTCGCCGACGCGCGCTCGATGTTCGTCCCGTGCTCGTCCGTCCCCGTCAGGAAGTAGGTCTCGTAGCCGCGCTGCCGCTTGTAGCGCTTCAGGAAGTCGCCGACGACGGTCGTATACAGGTGCCCCATGTGGGGCAGGCTGTTCGCGTAGTAGATGGGGGTTGTGGCGTAAAATGTTTTCATGTAAGCGAAGGCCGTGTCACCTCAACACTTCAGATTCGTCTCTTCTTATAACCGCGCCCCGGCGGCACCGTCCAGACGTAGACCGTGCGGTAGAGATTCTTCCAGGGCACGCGCACCGTCTTCTCCGGCGGCCAGTCGCCCATGCGGAAGTCGTGCGAGACGATGCGCGCGCCGACGGGCAGCTCGCGCAAAAGCTTCGGGCGGAGCATGACGTTCAGCGTGTCCGAGAGGTAGAGCGTGACGACGGTCGCCCCGCGCAGGTCGGCCGCGAACATGTCGCCGAGGCGGAAGGCGACGAGGCCGTCGAGCCCCTCGCGCTTCGCCGTCGCGTTCGCCTCCTCGACGAGCTTCGGGTCGATGTCGATGCCGACCGCGCGCACGCCGTACTGCTTCGCGGCGGCGAGCGGGATGCGGCCGTCGCCGCTACCCAAATCGAAGAGCACGTCGGTCTTTTTAAGACGGGCCTGCCGCAGCATCTCGTCCACGGTCTCGGGCGGGGTCGGGACGAAGATCACGTCCGGCTTGCGCGCGGGCTTCCGGGGGCGCTGAGTGGCGCGGCCGGTTCCCTTCTTCTGAAGCGCGACGCCCGCCTCGCCCGCGGGCGAAACGGAGAGGAGCAGGCACGCCGCCAGGACGATTTTCGTGGGCGCGAATTTCATCAATCACTTCTCGCGGATGAGCGCCATCGCCTCGGCGCGCGTGCGCGAGTCCTTGCGGAAGCCGCCGCGGATGGCCGATGTGATGGTCGTCGCGCCCGGCTTCTTCACGCCGCGAATGGTCATGCAGGTGTGCTCGGCCTCCATCACGACCATCACGCCCACCGGCTTCAGGCCCCCGAAGAGCGTGTCGGCGATCTCCGAAGTCAGACGCTCCTGCACCTGTAAGCGGCGCGCGAAGCTCTCGACGAGGCGCGCAAGCTTTGACAGTCCGACGATGCGCCCCTCCTTCGGGATGTAGGCGATGTGGCACTTGCCGACGAAGGGCGCGAGGTGGTGCTCGCAGAGCGACGCGAAGTGTATGTCCTTCACGATGACCATCTCGTCGTGGCGGTCGCCTGGCAGGGCCTGCACGTGCTCCGCAGGGTCTTCGCGCATCCCCGCGGTCAGCTCGGCGTACATCTCCGCCACGCGGCGCGGCGTCCGCTGGAGGCCGGCGCGGTCGGCGTCCTCGCCCACGCCTTCGAGGATGAGCCGCACGCCGCGCTCTATCTTTTCGAGGTCAACCCCGCTCGCGCCGCCCTCCTCGGAGCCCTCGTCCGGCTCGGTCGCGGAGAAGATCGTTGCCATCGTTTGAGCCTCCCGAAACCCCTAAACCTCGGAACGTCTGAACGCGCCGAGCGCAGCCTCCTGCACGACGCGCAGCGGGACGTTGTGTGCGAGCGCGGCCGCGCGGCAATCTTCGTACTCGGGGGTCGCGCCGACCGTCCGACCCTCTCTGCGTGCGACCTTAACGGCAATCGTACCGAACTCGGTCTCGACAGTCACGGACTCCCTCTCCAAGGCGCGCCGCCTGACGGCGTACGAGCGCACGCCGAGGGTCGGCGTCTCGGCGAAGAGGAGCCCCTGTACCACCTCGCCGTCCGAGGGGCGGCAGAGTATCGAGACGAGCACGCCGGGCCGGTTCTTCTTCATCTGGACGTGCGTGAAGAAGCAGTCGAGCGCGCCGAGTTCAAACGCGCGCTCCATCAGGTGGCCGAGGACCTGGGGCGACACGTCGTCCACGTTCGTCTCGACCATCAACAACTCCTCGTCGCCTTGTCGGGAGACGCCTGACGGCGTCTCCCCGGCCTTATCGGACTCGCCGACGAGCACGCGCAGCACGTTCGGAAAGTTCTTGTACTCGCGCCCGCCCGCGCCGTAGCCCGTGGCCTCGACGCACATCCGCGGCAGCGCGCCGAACTCTTCGCACACGGTCGCGACGATGGCCGCCCCCGTAGGCGTAACCAGCTCGCCGACGATGTCGGTCGAGTAGACGGGCGCGCCCTTCAGCAACTCGGTGACCGCGGGCGGTGGGACGGGGAAGCGGCCGTGCGCCATCTCGACCGTGCCGCTCCCGACGTGCATCGGCGAAGCGGCGAACCGTTCGACCCCCAGCAACTCGAACCCGATGCACGCGCCGACCACGTCCACGATGGCGTCTACCGCGCCGACCTCGTGGAAGTGTATGCGCTCGACGGGCACGCCGTGGACGCGCGCCTCCGCCTCGCCGAGCCGCCTGAAAATCTTCAGCGCGCGCTCTTTGACCGAGTCGTTCAGGCGCGAGTCGCCGATGATCTTCTCGATGTGCGAGAGGTGGCGGTGCTTCTTCTCCTCCTTCGTCAGACGCACGACGGCGCGCGTGGCGCTGATGCCGCTGCGGTCAACCTTCTCGAAGCCGATCTCGTAGCCGTCCACGTCGAGCAGCGCGAGACGCCCGGTCAACTCGCGCGCGTCCGCCCCGGCGTCCACGAGCGCCCCGAGCGTCATGTCGCCGCTAATCCCGGCGAAGCAGTCGAAGTAAAGCGTCCTCAACTAATCTCCTTCCGTCTCCAACAGCGGCAGAATCTCGCCCGCCGCGCCGCGCAGCGTCACGTCGCACATTTCGGAGAGCGGCGTCGGCTCCGGGTTGACCTCGACCACGAACGCGCCCGCCTCCGACGCGGCGAAGGGCAGCCCCGCCGCCGGGTAGACCATGGCCGAAGTCCCCACGACGAAACAGACATCGCACGCCGCGGCCCCTTCGGCCGCCGAAATCCAGACGCGCTCCGGCAGCATCTCACCGAAGAGTACAACGTCCGGCCGCATCTGCCCGCCGCACGCGACGCAGACGGGCGGGCGCACCTCCGCCTGCTTCTCGCGCAGGTCTTCCCTGCCCCCGCACTTCAGACAGCGCGCGCGCCAGGCGCTGCCGTGCAGTTCGAGCACCTCGCGCGAGCCCGCCGCGGCGTGCAGGCCGTCGATGTTCTGCGTGGCGAGCGTGAAGCGCGGGAAGCGATCCTGCCAGCGCGCGATTGTTTCGTGCGCAGGGTTCGGGCGGCAGTTCGAGAGCACGCCCCGCCGGTAGTCGAACCACTCCCAGACCTCCGGCAGGTTGCTCCTGACCATCCCCGCCGACGAGATGACCTCGAACGGCATCCCCTTCCAGACGGCCGTGTCGCCCCCGCCGCGGAAGGTCGGCACGCCGCTCTCGGCCGAGACGCCCGCGCCGGTCAGCACGAAGACGCTTTGCGCCGAACGGAGCCGTTCCCGCAGTTCTTCGGGTATCTGGAGCTTTGGGTTGGCGTGCATTGAAAACGAATTGGATGGTAGCAGAGCGCGTCGGGCGAGTGTCAAGCAAGTGCGTTAGCGCGCCGCCGACGGGCTGAGCTATACTCTCAGCTTTTCCGGTGAACCGAGAATAGAGGAAACGTAAGCCTTGAACCTGATCGAACTGCAACAGTCTTTGCGCGGGCGCGTGCGCGACGCCGCCGCCGAGAAGTTCGGCGTCGAACTCGAACAAGTCCCTTCGGAGGTGCCGCCGCGCACGGAGCTGGGCGACCTCGCCTTCCCCGTCGCCTTCGAGCTGGCGAAGCGCATCAAGCAGGCGACCGGCGAGAAGCGCAACCCGCGCGCCATCGCCGAGGAGCTGAAGCAGGTGCTCGAATCGGACGAGGCGGTCGAGCGCGTCGAGGTCGCGGGCGCAGGCTACCTCAACCTCTTCTACGACCGCGCGCGACTGCTGGCGGGTCTCTCTTCATCGACAACCGAAGCGACGCCCGAAGGCGAGGCTGAGGCCCGGCCCAAACGCATGGTCGAGCACACGAGCGTCAACCCGAACAAGGCGGCGCACATCGGCCACCTGCGCAACTCCGTCCTCGGCGACACCTTCGTCCGCATCCTCCGGGCCACGGGCGAGCGCGTCGAGGTGCACAACTACATCGACAACACGGGCGTGCAGGTCGCCGATGTGGTCGTCGGCTTCATACACCTCGAAGGCATGTCGCTCGAAGACGTGCGCGCGCTCGACGCCTCTTTGAAGGAGGACTACCCGTTCGACTATTACTGCTGGGACCTATACGCGCGCGTCGGCCTCTTCTACAGGGGCGGCGACGCGGACGCGAAGGAAGACCCGGAGCGCCTGAAGCTGCGCGTCGAGACCCTGCACGCGCTCGAAGAGGGCGGCAACCCGACGGCCGAGCTGGCCGACTACGTCGCCACGCGCATCGTTCACCATCACCTCGACACGATGCGCCGGCTCGGCATCACCTACGACCTCCTGCCGCGCGAATCCGAAGTCCTGCACTTCCTCTGGTCGCACGCATTCGAGCGGATGAAGGAGTCGGGCGCGATCAAGTTTGCGGCCGAGGGCAAGAACGCCGGCTGCTGGGTCATGCCGATGGAGACGCACGAGGGCAGCGAAGAGCACGAGGCCGACAAGGTCATCGTCCGCTCAAACGGCACCATCACCTACACCGGCAAGGACATCGCGTACCAGCTCTGGAAGCTCGGGCAGGTCGATCTCAACTTCTACTTCAAGCCCTTCCGCACCGAGCCGGACGGCCACTCCATCTGGACGACGACCAGCAGCGAGGCGGAGGCCGGACGGGAAGCGCCGCACTTCGGCGCGGGCGCGACCGTCTACAACGTCATCGACTCGCGCCAGTCCTACCCGCAGGAGGTCGTCAAGCGCGGCGTCGCGGCCGTCGCGCCCGCCGTCGGCGAGGCGGCGAGCGTCCACCTCTCCTACGAGATGGTCGCGCTCTCACCCGCCGCGGCTGAAGAACTCGGGCTTGAGCTGAGTGCCGAGGAGAAGACGCGCACCTTTGTCGAGATGAGCGGGCGGCGCGGCTTGGGCGTCAAGGCCGACGACTTCATCGACACGCTCGAAGCCAACGCCCTGCGCGAGGTCGAGGGCCGCCACCCCGAAGTCTCCGACGAGGAGAAGCGGGCGGCGGCGCACGCCCTCGCCGTCGGCGCGCTGCGCTACTTTTTGATGAAGTGGACGCGGAACTCCGTCATCGTCTTCGACTTTAAGGAGGCCCTCTCGACGAAGGGCGAGGCCGGGCCTTACTGCCAGTACGCGGCGGTGCGCGCCAACTCCATCTTTCGCAAGTTGCCAAACGGCGAGCTTGAAAATGCACAACGCCTCGTCGGCGAGGGCGCGCGCGGCGGCGAGACGGCCGGGGGCGTGAAGAAGGTCTTCGAGGGCGAGGTCGGGGGCGAAATCTGGTCGCTGGTGACGCTGGCGGCGCGACTGCCCGAGGTGCTCCGGCAGTCGGCCAACTTCGCGGAGCCTTCGCACCTCGCGAAGTACACCTTCCAACTGGCACAGGCATTTAACTTCTTCTACAATCGCGACGAGAACCGCATCCTCGAAGAGCGGGACGCGGTCAGGCGGGCCGTCCTCGTCTACGTCACAGACTTCGTGCGCACGCAACTCACGCAGGCGCTCGCCACCCTCGGCATAGAGGTTCCCGAGAGGATGTGAGCGCGCCCCGCCCCGGCGGCACGAGCCTTGCAGAACCGTGAATCGTGAACGGTGACAGGAAAATGCCGTGAACCGTGAACCATAAACCGCGACAAGACTAAAGCCAGTTCTTACCTGTCACGGTTTACGGTTCACGGTTCACGCGCGAACGGAGTGAGCGAAAGATGCTTATTGTCATGAAGGCCGACGCGACCGAGCGCGACGTGGCGGAGGTCGAGCGCGTCATCACGGAGATGGGCTACCGCCCGCACACGATGCCCGGCGCGTCGCGCACGGCCATCGGCATCACGGGCAACGACAAGCCCGTGGACATCACGCGCTTCGAGACGCTGCACGGCGTGGCCGAGGCCATCCGCGTCACCAAGCCCTACAAGCTCGTCACGCTCGACCTGCGGCCCGAAAAAACGGTCGTCCGCGTCGGCGACGCAGAGATCGGCGGCGAAGAACTCGCCATCATCGCGGGCCCCTGCGCCGTCGAGAGCCGCGAACAGCTCTTCGCCGTCGCCGAGACGGTCAAGCGCAGCGGAGCGCGCTTCTTCCGCGGCGGGGCCTTCAAGCCGCGGACGAGCCCTTACGCGTTTCAGGGGCTGGGGGAAGAGGGCCTGAAGCTTCTGGCCGAAGTCCGCGAAGCTTTCGGCCTGAAGATCGTGACCGAGGCGGTGGACGAGGCGAGCGCCGATTTGGTGGACAAGTACGCGGACGTGTTCCAGGTGGGCGCGCGCAACATGCAGAACTTCTCCCTGCTGAAGCGCGCGGGGCGCTCGCGCCTGCCAGTGCTCCTGAAGCGCGGCCTGTCGGCGACGGTTGACGAGTGGCTGCTCGCGGCCGAGTACGTCATGGCCGAGGGCAATTACAACGTCGTGCTGTGCGAGCGCGGCGTGCGCACCTTCGCGCAGCACACGCGCAACACGCTCGACCTCGCGGCCGTGCCGGCGGTGCAGCGCATCTCGCACCTCCCCGTCGTCATCGACCCCTCGCACGGCACGGGCAAGAACCACATGGTGACGCCGCTCGCGCGCGCGGGCGTCGCCGTGGGGGCCGACGGCCTCATCATCGAAGTCCACAACCAGCCCGAGCGCGCCCTCTCCGACGGCGCGCAGTCGCTCACCCTCGAACAGTACGAGCAGCTCGCCCAAGAGGTGCGCGCCATCCACGAGGTCATCGCCCCCGCCCCGGTCGGCTGAAATAGGCCGTGAACCGTAAACCGTAAACCGTGACAAGAGGAAGACCGCCCTCCCTTCTTGTCACGGTTTACGGTTTACGGTTCACGGCCTTTTACAGTTCCCCGCTCAGGATTTCCCCCAGGCGCTGCGTGAAGACTGAGCGCGGGAGGACGTGTTCGACGCCGGCTTCGAGCGCTCTGCGCCGAAGCTCCGTCTCGACGTGGGAGAAGAAGGCGACGACGGGGACGGCGCGCAGTTGTTCGTCGGCCTTGAGGCGGGCGGCCAGTTGGACGGGGTCGAAGCGCGTCTCGTGCAGGTCGAGGATGATGAGCGAGGGCACCTCCGCCTTGGCGTAGTCGAAGAGCCCCGCCTCCGTCCGCGCGAAATCGACGGTGACGTTGAGGTGCTCCGCCGTCCCGCGGATTTTCGAGGCGAAGAGCATGTCGCTCACTGCGGCGATGACGCGTCTGTTCATCTATAATCTCCCAACGCTCTAAACGAATCTACCGTGTGAGCCGATTGTGCAACACGTCCGCGACGCGAGCCAAGCCGAACCCGAAGTCGAGCGCGACGAGTTCGCGACGCACGCGCCTTCGGCGGAAGAGGCGCGGCGGCTGGTCGTCGTCACCTACAACATACGTTACGCGGTCGGCTCGCACCTCATCGGCGGGAGCCTGCTGCGCCGCGCCGGCCTCGGTTGGCCGGGCCGCCGACCGCGGCTCGTCGGGGAGAACATACGCAAGGCCGCGGGGCTCCTTTCGGACGGCGCTCGCCTGCCGCGCGCGGACGTTGTCGCGTTGCAGGAGGCCGACCGCGGGACGCTCCGCGCGGGCGGGCGACACGTGGCGCGCGAGCTGGCCGCAGAGCTTAAGATGAACTACGTCCGCGCGCACGTCCCGACGCCCGCGGACGTCGAGCCGAAAGACCGCAAGTGGTGGCTCGACTTCGAGGAGCGCATGACGCGCGGCGAGGAGGGAGACACGGGCGTCGCCATCCTCAGCCGCCTGCCGCTCTCCGAAGCCGAGCGCATCGAGCTGCCCTGGGACGCTTGCCCTTGGCGGCCGCGGCTCGCCGTCTCGGCCTCTGTGCCCTTCGGCGGGAGCAGGCTGCACGTCTTCAACGCGCACATCGACACGCACGCGACCGTCGAGGGACAGCTCAGGCAGCACCGAACCGTCCTCGCGCTGGCCGCGCGCACGGGCGAGCCGACCGTCCTGCTCGGCGACTTCAACACGCTCAACGACGAGGGGCGGCACGCCGCGCGCGAGTTGCTGGAATCGGAGGGGTACGCGACGCCCATCCCGACGAACACCGCGACGTGGCGCTCGGGGCCGATCCGCCACCACTTCGACTGGATATTCGTGCGCGGCGCGCGCGTCCTGCGCTGGGGCGTCGCGCGCGTCCGCGGCATCTCCGACCACTGGCCCGTCTGGGTGGAAATTGAACCAGAGCCATAGCGGTTAGAACCACCCGCGGTAGCGGGTGGCCCTTTCGTAGACGGCTCGATGATTGATGAAAGGCACGCTGTCAGCAATCGTCCGGCTTAAGTTACGCCCACCCGCTACCGCGGGTGGTTCTGACCTGAATGACCTTGGTGGTTGTTAATGACGAGCGACACCATCACAAGCCGCAAGAACCCGCTCGCGCAGCGCGCGCGGGCCGTGCGCGACGGGCGCGAGCGGGACTTGGTCTTCGCCGAGGGCGTGCGCCTGTGTGAAGAGGCTCTGGACGCCTCGGTCGAATTCGAGGCGGTGCTGTACGTGCGCAGTCTCGCCGAGGACGGGCGCGGGGCTTCCCTTCTTCAGAAACTTCGAGACGTTTGTCGGAACGTGCAGGCCGTCTCGGAGGACGTGCTGGAATCCGTCTCGGACACGAAGACGCCGCAGGGGGTCGTCGCGCTCGCGCGGCGGCCGCTGACGGGCCGCGAAAGAATCGAGCGGGCCGCGGGCGTGCCTCTGGTCGTCGTCATGCACAGGGCGAACAACCCCGCGAACGCGGGCGCTGCGCTGCGCGTCGCAGAGGCCGCGGGCGCGACCGGCGTCGTGCTGACGAAGGGCTCGACCGACCCGCTCTCGCCGAAGAGCCTGAGGGGCTCGATGGGTTCCGCGTTCCGCCTGCCGCTCTGGACGGGGCCGACGCTGGAGGAGGCACTCGGCTGGTGCGTCGCGCGCGGCATCCTTTCGGTCGCCGCGGCGGCGGCCGCGCCTTCACTTCACACAGAGATCGACTGGGCGGCGCCGCGCGCGGTCGTCTTAGGCCCGGAGGCGGGCGGCCTGACCGTTGAAGAGATCGGGGGGGCGGATGAGGCCGTGCGCATCCCGATGCGCGCGCCCGTGGAGAGTTTGAACCTCGCCACCGCGCTCGCCGTCCTCCTCTACGAGGCCGCGCGGCAGAGGCGGTTTACGGCGTGAACCGTAAACCGTAAACCGTGACGAGATAAAACCTGTTCTTCTCCTGTCACGGTTTACGGTTTACGGTTTACGGCTCTTAATTGTCTCTTTCTTCTCACCTTTCCCTTTAACTTTTGACGACACTTCCGCGGGGCGGCCGGTTTCGGCTAGAATGACCGCAGCCGTACCAGGTTACAGACAGTTTCCCCCTTTCCCCGTTCTCAGGACTACAGCCTTCGGGCCGTCCGAGGGCTCGCCGGTTGTTTTGCCGCGAACGCCTCTTATGAGTGAAGAGAGAGAGAAGAAGCAGGAAGGCGCGCCGAAGGAGAAGAAGCGCGACGAGGCGCTGGTCGAGCGCCTGATGCGGCGCGTGCTCGAAGGCATGGGCTCGGTCGTAGACCGCAAGCTCGGGCGCGAGGCGGACGCGCAGGCCGGGTTCACGACCACCAAGCTCGTCGAGCGCATGAAGCACCTCGTGGACGAGCGCGCGCGCCCGGACGCCGACGGGCGGCGCATCGCCCCGCACCTCTTCAAGCTCAAGGTCGAGTGGGGCACGCACTCCGAGGCCCCGCCCGAGTACATCAAAGAGCTTGAGCACGAGGTGCTCGCCGCCGCCATCGACCACATCAACGACCGCCGCTACCGCACGCTCGCGCCCATCAAGGTCGAGACCAGCGCCGACATCTTCACCTCCGGCATCGCCGTCGATCCCTCTTACGGCGAGTTCGAGGAGGAGCTGAAGCGGCGCGACGAGGCCGAGCGCATGCACCTGGAGATGGCCGACGCCGTCCCGAAGGCGAAGACCTTGACGACGAGCGACGTGCAGGTCGTCGCGCGCGTCAACACGCCCGAGCGCTCCTTCGAGAAGCCGCTGGCGTTCCGGCCCGGCGGCCGGCGCATGGGCGTCGGGCGCGTGGCCGACAACGACCTGCAACTGGAACACCCGAGCGTCTCCAAGATTCACGCGTCGCTCGTGATGAACCGCGAGGGCACGCTGCTCGTCGCCGACACGGGCTCGACCAACGGCACCTTCATCAACGGCCGCCGCATCGCCTACGGCGAGGCGCGCCAGATCGAGGACGGCGACGTCGTGAGCTTCGGCGACGTGGAAGTAAGGTTTAAGAGGGGGTGATGGGTGTTGGGTAGAAAGAGGGTTTTGGGTGTTGGGTTCCGGGTCTTGGTTTCAACCAACACCTAAAACCCGGAACCCAACACCCGTCACCCGTCACCTACAAAAATATGTTTCTCGCAGATATTCCTGAAGCGAAGCCGGCGCTGCTGAGTCTGATCTATGTGGGCGGGCTGGTGCTGGTGGCGTTGATTCTGTTCGTGTCGCTGCTGCTGATGCGTCGGCGGAAGCGCTCGGCGCTCGCTGCGATTGCGCCGGAGGACTTGCCGCCCGAGGTGCGCAAGCGCCTGGGGGCGGCCTCGACCAACCGCGGCCTGCGCGTGCTGCGCTGGGTCTTCGTGCTGCTGGCGCTCGGCGTCTTCGCGTCGCACGTCTACTGGGCGCAGTACGCGATGGAGTCGAACGAGCGCTTTCAGGAGCTGAGCTATAAAGACCTGCGCAACCGGCGGCTGGCCGAATCGACGCTGCGCGGGTGGATTCTCGACCGCACGGGGAGCCTCGACAAGGCCCTGGCGCTCTACCGGCGCGCGCCGAACGGGCAGATCGTGCGCGACTACCCGCTCGACACCGAGGTGTCGCAGATCCTCGGCTCCGACCGCGGCGACCCCGGACTGGAGCGCGCGCTCTTCGGCATCCAGAGCAGCGCCGCGCCCGAGGCGTGGGACGTCCTGATGGGGCGCGACATCAAGCAGCAGGCGAACCTCGACGTGCGGCTCACCATCGACAGCGAGTTGCAGAAGGAGGCCGTCGCGCTGCTCAAGGGCCGCCACGGCGCGGCCGTCGTCCTCAACCCGCAGACGGGCGAGGTGCTCGCCATCTACAGCAACCCTTCGTACAGCCTCAAGGAGGTGCAGGACGGCGAGACCTGGATCCGCCTGAACGCGAACGACCGCGACCAGCCCCTCCTCAGCCGCGCCCTGCGCGCCCGCTACATCCCCGGCTCGACCTTCAAGACGGCCGTCATGCTCGCGGCCTTCAACCACGGGATGCAGAACGAGAAGTTCAACTGCTCGGGCGCGGGCTTCTACGCCGAGCGCGGGGCGAAGCCCATCTTCGACTCGGGCGGCACGGGCGAGGTGCACGGCTCCATCGGCATCGACACGGCGCTCGAAGTCTCCTGCAACCAGTACTTCGCGCAGATGGCGATCAAGCTCGGGCCGGAGAGGCTGGCCGAGTCGCTCAGGCTGATGGGGATGACGCCGGTCGGCAGCCCGCAGGCGGCGCTCGGCGCGGGCAAGCAGCCCGAAATCTGGAACACGAGCCAGCCGGCGGTCGCGCGCGCGCTCGCGCCCTCCGAGGCCACGGTCGCGCTCTACCCGCGCGAGCGCCCTTACGACTTAGGGCTAATCGGCTTCGGCCAGGGGTACGCCGGGCAGATGACGCCTTTCCAGATGGCGCTCGTGGCCGCGGCCGTCGGCAACCTCGAAGGCAAGGTGATGAAGCCGAAGATCGAGTACGACCTGCCGCCCGCGGTCTGGGCGCAGGCGACGACACCCGAGCACGCGGCCGAGATGCGCCGCATCATGGGGCTCGTCACCGGCGGCGCATCGGGCACGGCGACGAGCGTCCTCGCGCCCGTCCACGCGCAGGGCATCATCACCGGCGGCAAGACCGGCACGGCCGAGAAGCAGGTGCCGCTCTACGACCCGAAGACCGGCGAGATGCTTTTGGAGAAGAAGATCGAGCGCGACCGCCGCGGCAACCCCATCCGCGAGTACATGGTGCCGCGGCTCGACCCCGAGTTCCGCATCGACAGTTGGTTCCTCTGCATCGCGCCGCTCGACCGCCCGCAGCTCGCCATCGCCGTCATCATCGAGGGCGGCGGCTACGGCGCGAAGGCCGCCGCGCCGGTGGCCGCCGCGCTCGTCCTGAAGGCGCGCGACCTCGGCCTGCTCGCCGCGCCCGGCGCGCCCGCGCAGCAGCAGCCCCCGCCGCAGGCCGCCCGCCAGCAGGGCCGGCAGCAGACGCCCGCGCCGCAGGGCCAGACGCCGCAGCCGGGCGCGAGTCCCGCCGCGCGCACGACGCCCGCGCAGCGCCGCCCGGCGGGCGCACAGGCGAACCAGTAAGAAGACACGGGGGGACGTTTGATGAGGAATCGCGCTTCGACACACCTGCTGCTGTTGCTGCTCATCGTCGGGCTGGAGGTCGTCGGCTACGTGACGGTCTACCACTCGGCGCTGCTGCGCGGCTACGAGCCTTCCGTCGTGGGGGCCGTGCGCGACGTTCTGCTCTACCTGCCGCTCGTCGTCCTGCTCTTCTGGCTCTCGCGCGCGATGCGGTTTAAGGGCAACTGGACGCTCTACACGACGGCCATCCTGCTCTTCTCGATGGGCCTGCTCGTGCAGTACCGCCTCTACAGCGACCCCGAGTACGGCTCGGGCAACAAGGCGCAGGCGCGCGCCGAGAAGACGCAGGTGCAGCGGCTGCGCTACATCCAACAGTTCTACGGCCCCGACAAGAAGCAGGCGCTCGGCATAGACCCCTCGGCCCCGCAGCCCGCGGCCACGCCCGAGGTCGTGCGCCGCTCGGAGGTCACGGTCGGCCGCGCGCTCACCTCCTCCTTCACGTGGGTTCCGCTCTTCGCCTTCTTCGCGATGGCGCTGGCCTTCTGGGTCTGCATGCAGGACAAGTACCTGGACTGGATGCAGCGCAACAGCTTCCTCATCGTGCTGGCGACGCTCCTCCCGCTCTTCGGGGCCATCGTCTGGTCGAGCGCGGGCAAGTTCGGCGGCAACATGACGCCGTGGGAGCCCTCGAAGATTCCCTTCCTCCTCGGCTTCGCGGGGATTCTGACGGCCCATTACCGCGAGCTGGCGCGCACCTACTGGGGCATGCCGCGCGCGCGCAACGTCGTCCCGCTGCTCGTGATGGGGCTCATCCCGTTCATCCCCTTCTTCGCGCTGAAGGACTTCGGGCAGATGCTCGTCTTCAGCGGCGCGTACGCCACGCTCTACCTCGTCGCCGTGCGGCGGTGGCCGCAGTTGCTCGTCTTCGTCGGCTCGCTCGTGCTCGTCGTCGTCGTCCTCGTCGTCGGGGCGCTCCCGGTCAACGTGCAGGAGAGGGTGCCGACGCTCGCCACCCTCGCCTCGCCCGTCCGGGCGGTGCTGCCCGACCGCATCAAGCAGCGCTTCCACCTCTGGCTCGACGGCTTCGACCCGCCCGCGCCCGACACCGAGTGGTGGAAGAAGGACTACGATGACGCGCTCGCGCGCGACCAGCGGATGAGGGAGCTGGCCGAGTCGAGCCCCGCCATGCAGAAGACCGTCAACGTGGACATCTGGTTCGACCGCATCGCCTTCCAGCCCTCGCAGGCCAGCTTCGGCCTCGCCGCCGGGAGGACTACGGGGAGGGGGCTGGGCCTGGGCTTCTCCGAAGTCATCCCCGTCGCCGACTCGGACTACATCTACGCGGCCATCGGCGAGGAGTTCGGGCTGCTCGGGGGGACCGCCGTCCTGCTCGCGCTCGTCGTCTTCGTCAACGCGGGCGTGCGCACCTCGATCGAGGCGCGCGACATGTTCACCAAGCTCTGCTCGGCGGGGCTCACCGCCTTCATCGGCTTCCAGGCCATCGTCAACATCGGCGGCACGACGCGCGCGCTGCCGATGACGGGCATCACGCTGCCTTTCGTCAGCCACGGGGGTTTCAGCCTCATCACGAGCTTCGCCATGCTCGGCATGCTTCTGGCCTTTTCGCACCGCAACGCCAGCGACGCCGAGACGCCCGACCTGCGCGCGGCCGCCGCCGTGCGCGAGCCGCGCGAGGAGGAAGAGTACAAGTTACCGGAGGCGGTTCAATGACAGCAGACCCCAGGGCCTACTCCATCGAGGCGGCGTCGGTCACAGACCGCGGCCTGAGCGAGAAGCGGCCCGAGAACGAGGACTCGATGCTGAGCGACCCGGCGCACCGCATCTTCGCCGTCGCCGACGGCGTGGGCGGCGCGCAGGCCGGCGAGGTCGCTTCGCAGACCGCCATCGAAGTCTTGCAGGAGGCGTTCGCCAACCAGAACGCGGCGGGCGAGGACGTGGAAGACCTGATGGAGATCGCCATCCAGCGGGCCAACGACTCCATCTACCGCATGTCGCGCGAGCAGCCGCGCTTCGCGATGATGGCGACGACCATCGTCGCGCTCCACCTCGACGGCCTGCGCGCGACCGTGGGCCACGTCGGCGACTCGCGCCTCTACCGCCTCGCGCCCGACGGCCGCCTGAGCCGCGAGACCGAAGACCACTCGCTGGTCGAGGAGGAGATGAGGGCCGGCCGCCTCACCCCCGAGCAGGCCGCGACCCACCCGAACCGCAACGTCATCAGCCGCGCCCTCGGCGCGGAGTCTTCCGTCGAGGTTGACATGCGCAGCTTCGACGTCGAGCGCGGCACGGTCTTCCTCCTCTGCTCCGACGGCATCACGCGCCACGTCCCCGACGACGAGCTTTCGACCGTGCTCCGCAACGCGCGCACGCTCGACGCGGCCTGCGAGGAGCTGAAGCGCCGCTGCTTCGAGCGCGGGGCCGAGGACAACCTGACGGCCGTCGTCGTCCGCGTCGGCGGCGAAGGCGGCCGCGCCGACGAGGACGCCGACGAGGAGCAGACCATCGTCACCGAGCGCCCGAGCCTGCACGCCGCGCGCACGCTCCCCGACACGCCGGTCGGCCACCTCCGCAGGCCCTTCGACCCCGGCTCCGCCGTCGGGGTGGCGACGCAGACCGCCTCCGAGGCGAAGGCTCGCGCCGCCGGCGCGGTTCACGCCGACTCTCAAGAGACATCAAAGGCCGCGGCCGCCCCGTCGAACGGCCGCGCCAAGGGGGGCGGCAGCGGGCGCTGGCTCCTCTCGTTCGGCGCGCTGCTGCTCACGCTCGGCGCGGTGGCGCTGGCCTTCTACGTGGGGATGATGTTCGAGCGCAAAGGGGTGAGCAGCCGCCTCAGTCCGGCGGCGGCCACGCCGACGCCGACCTCGACGCCCGCGGCCGCGACGCCGCGCCCGCCCGAGGCCGCCTTCGTCGAGACGCCCGCCGAGCGCTTCCTGCGCCTGCGCAGCGCCGTAGACCTCTCGCCCGCCTCCGAGGCCGCGCGGATGGCCACGGAGGCGAACGGCCAGCCGCTCGACTCGAACGACCCGGAGTTCCTCTACCTCTACGGGCGCGCGCTGCTCCTCTCCGACCGCCAGCCCGAGGCGGCCGCGGCCTTTGACCGCGCCATCCAGAGGATCAACGAGAACATGACGCCCGCGAACGGCGAGCTGAAGATCGACGCGCGCCTCGCCAAGGTCGCCGCGCACCTGCGCGCGCGCGACTACGTGGGGGCGCGCGACGCCGCCGAGGCCCTCTCCGAAATCGTCCGGCCGCAGCAGACGCCGACGGCCACCACGGAACCCGCGCCTGCGCCGACACCGTAAAGGGGAGTAGTCAGTAGACCGTAGTCAGTAGCCGGTAGGCTACGCTCTGCTGACGTTGAGGATGAGAACCGCACGGTACGCAATCACGAATGCTTTTCTACCGGCTACTGGCTACTGGCTACTGACTACTGCTTTGAGATGAGTGAGCTGAAGCTTCAGCAGTGTAGACTCGACGGGCGCTACGACGTGCTCGACTGCCTCGGGCGCGGGAGCTACTCGGAGGTCTACGTGGCGCGCGACGCGGCGGCGCACGAGGGCGCGCCGAGCCTCGTCGTCATCAAGGCCCTGAACACGCACCTCCAGGGGATGCCCGACCCGGAGCTTGAGCGCACCCTCGTCGAGAACTTTCGCAACGAGGCCATCGCGCTCGACCGCGTCCGACACCCCAACATCATCAGCCGCCTCGGCCACGGCACGGCCATCGACCTCTCGGGGCGGACGTTCCACTACCTCGTCGTCGAGTACCTGCCGGGCGGCGACCTGCAGGCGCTCGTGCTCCGCCGCCCGCTCCCGCTCGACGGCGCGCTCTTCTACCTCGAACAGGTCTGCAAGGGGCTCGCCCACGCGCACAAGCACGGCGTCATCCACCGCGACATCAAGCCGCAGAACCTCCTGCTCACGGCCGACCAGCACACCATCAAGATCGCCGACTTCGGCGTCGCCAAGATCGAGGCCGCCGAGGGGGCCATCACGCGCGTCGGCACGGACGTGTACGCCGCGCCCGAGCACCACCCGCTGGCGACGACGGGGCCGCTCGACACTGCCTCGCTCTCGCGCCCCCGGCCCGTGCAGTTGACCCCCGCGGCCGACGTTTACTCGCTCGCCAAGACGACCTACATGGTTCTGACCGGCGAGGCCCCGCGCCGCTTCTCGCAGAAGCCGATCACGAGCCTCCCGCAGCAGTTCATCCCCGAGGATTGGTCTGACTACGTCCTGCGCGTGCTGGAGCGCGCGACGCAGACGAACCCGGCGAAGCGTCACCAGACGGTGGACGAATTCTGGCTCGACCTGCGCGACGCGGTGATGACCGGGACGCGGCCCCTGCGCCGCCCCGACGGCGGGACGGCCGGCCCCGGCGAGCCCGACGAGCGCGGCGCGCGCGACCGCTCCGGCGCGCAGAACAACTCCTCTCCGCGCAACTTCACGCCCAAGCCGCCGCCCGCGCCGACCTTCGACCGCGAGTCGCGCTCGGCCGCCAACGCGGGGCGCCACCGCTTCGTCGTGCCCATCGCGCAGGCGGGGCCGGCCGCGGCCGTCCTCGCCGAGGCCGAGAGCGGCCCCTTCCTCTCGCCGCGCGAAGGCATCGACCCGCCGGCGGGCACGTTCACGGAACGCCGCCCGCAGCGCGAGCCGCGCGGGGCGCGCGTCCCGCCGCGCCTGCGCAAGTGGGGCGTGGCGCTCCTGCTCCTGCTCGCCTTCTCGGGGATGCTCTACGCGACCTTCCGCTACGTGCAGGGCGTCCGCGGCGGCGCGTCGCAGCGGCAGCGGCAGCAGCAGGCGGGCGCGGCCGCGACCAAAACGGGAATCACCGGGAGTGAATTTGTGACGACGACCGATGTAAACTTGCGCAAGGGCCCCGACCCGAGCTACGCGAAGGTCGGCATGGCCGAGGTCGGCTCGACCGTGCGCGTCCTCCAGGTGAGCGGCAAGTGGTATCAGGTGCAGGTCGTCGAGCACGGGCGGCCGAAGTCCGACCCCGAGTCGGCCGACGAGGGCTGGGTCAACAGCGCACTTTTGAAGGCGAAGTCTTAACTACTGCCCCGCGAAGAGGTGACGAAGACAGTGAGCATAATCGATTCGATTCGGCGGTGGATTGACGGGGAGGTCTCGGACGACCCTCTGGCCGAGGTGGACGAGAAGGCGCGCCCGCGCCGCATCTGGGAAGACTTCCTTGTGAAGGTGGCGCGCGAGGTCGAGTCGGTCATGCAGCGCGAGATGTTCACGCCGCCCGGCGGCCCCACCTACATCCCGCCCGAGTACGTCGTCTACCTCTCGAACGAAGACGACAAGGAGTGGCAGGGCGAGAAGCGGCGCGGGCTAGAGCAGGGCCTCTACTACGTCCTCTCGGAGCGCGCGCGCGAGCTTTCGGGCCAGACGCAGCTCGCCACCAAGCAGTTCGCCGTCGAGCTGCGCGTGGACGGCACGCTGGAGAAGGGTCAGTTCCGCGTCCAGCCCGTCTGGGAGTCGAACGAGCAGGGCGGCCACACGATGGTCACGGCGCGCCCGGCGGAATTCCCTTCGACACCTACGGCCGCGCCGGAGGAGACCGACGGCGGCGTGACGGGCGAGTTAGAGAGCGACGTGACGCGCGTCGCCGCGAGGCCGCCGACCGCCCTCTACAGCGTCGAGGTCTGGCGCAACGGACAGCGGCAGTCGGTCGAGCCCGTCTACAAGCAGGAGATCACCATCGGCCGCGGCTCGAAGTCCGTCACGGTCGATCTCCCCATCAAGGGCGACCCCGAGGTCAGCCGCAGCCACGCCACGCTCGAACTCGACAACACCGGCCGCTACTGGTTCACGCCGAAAGGCCGCAACCCGACCTTCGTCGGCGGGCGCGAAGTCCCGCGCGAGGAGCGCGTCGAAGTGCTCCCCGACCAGAAGATCGACATCGCCAGCTTCACCCTACGCATCCAGCCGAAGTGAAGAAAGAATCAGTTTACACCCGGTTCAGAGGCGGGCCTCGGCCCGCCGGAGCGTGCTTCGATGTATCACGCTCCGGCGGGCCGAAGCCCGCCTCTAAACGGTCGTCCGTACGCTCACGCGAATAACGCTCTAGTGTGGTTAACTCCCTTTCCTCCGAGCCACGCGCCGGCCGTTCACTCCGGCCAGACGGAGTTGAGCAGCGCCGCTAAGCGGTAGCCGCCCCACGCGACGCGGCGACGCGCCAGCCAGACGCCCCTCTCCTTGTAGCCGGCCGTCACGGCGCTCTCGGGGACTAGTCTCCTGTTGTTGTAGGCGTACTTCTCGGCCAGGTAGCTGCTCTCGTCCGCCCACGCCTGAAAGTTCGTCGGGTCGTCGAGGCGGATGAGGGGGTTGGCGGCCGGGTGCTGCCTGACGACGCTCGGGACGGCGCTGTCGATCAAGTTCTGCGGCGGCGGCTCGAAGTCGGGCGGCCCCCCGCCCTTCGGGAAAGAGTTCAGCCCGCCGTCCCAGAAGCTGTGCAGCTTGACCCTGCCCGGCGTCAGGATGAAGAAGAGGTTGCCGCCCTGGTCGCCCTTCGGGTTCTTCTGGTCAACCCGCGTCGAGCAGTGGAGGGGCTGGTGGATGTCGCCGACGAAGTGGATGACGAAGCGGAGCGCCTGCGCGCGCTCGTGGTCGTCTGTGCTCGTCTTCAGCACCTGGACGTAGCGCCCGAGCGCCTTGATGACGTTCTCCGGCTCGGGCAGGTCGGGGAGCGGCGTCGCGTCCACGCTGAACGGGAAGTCCGCGAAGTGCAGTTTGCCGGAGAACTCGAAGCCGGGGCGGTTCCGCACGTCGTCGGGCCAGACGGAGCCCCTGAAGAAGCCGAGGCGCTGGTTCGTTATGTCCGAAGGGTTGATGGGGAGGGCCATGAGCCTTTCGGCCTCGGCCTTCGCCTTCGGGTTGAGCCGGTCGAAGGCGATCTTCGCGGTCATCATGTGCCCGCCCGCCCCCCACGCCGAGGCGGTTCTCGCGGGCAGCAGGACGAGGCACAGCAGGACGGCGGCCGACAGCCCGCGGCGGGCAGGTGTGGAGTTGAAGTTAAGCATCTGTTCCTCTCCGTGGCTGTGCCTAAGGAAGTGAATTTAGGCGGCGTCTCGAAGGAAGGTCGGCGCGACGAGGGCAGGTTCGCGCCGGCCCCGAAGTGTGGTTCAGCGCCCGCGGGTGAAAGTCGCGCGCAACTTTATTGACGCACGCCCCCCAAGTCAAGACATTTTCGCCCCGCCGCCCATAGCAACATTTCGGTTGACATTTCCGGGCGGCGGGAATACTTTGTCGGCTCTCAAGGGGGTCGTCGCCTCTGGCGGGCTCTCGCCCCCGTCAGCTTCTCATCCGGCACCCGCACGCGCTTGATACCGGCCTCCGCACGCCCCGCCGCCTCAAGCGCGCGCACTCACAAGGAGAATCCCATGCCAGATAACCGCATCAGCGCCACGCTCAGCGAGGCCGACCGGCAGGACGTGCTGGCGGCCATCGCGACCATCCGCGAGAAACTGCCCTTCCTCATCGACCTGACGCCCGAGCAACGGCGCTCGCTCCCCAAGATGGGCGACAAGAGCCGCGCCTTCGTCGGCAAGGCGCTCAACGTCGCACAACTCAACTCCAGCTACCTGCCCCGCGCCTTCAGCGTTGAGGAGATGGCGCGCGACGTGGCGCTGACCGAGGCCCTGCAACCCATCCTAGCCTCGCTGACAAGCCTGCAAGAGCAGTTGACGGACACCTACACCGAGGTCGGCAGCGAGGCTTACAGCGCCGCCCTCGTCGTCTACCAGTACGCGCGCACGAGCGGCGAGGCCGACGGGCTCGAAGCCCTGCTCGACGACATGGGCCAACGCTTCGCACGTAAATCTCGCGGCCCGAAGCCCCCCGCGCCCGGCGACGGCGGCGCTCAGGACTGAAGCGCCGCGCCCGAAATTTGCTCGGAGTTTCGAGCTTTTTTCTCGAAACTCCGAGCTTTTTACCCGAAGCCCCGAGCTTTTTTCTCGGAAATTCGAGAAAAAAGCTCGGGACTTCAAGCTTTTTGCTCGGAGTCCCGAGAAAAAAAGCTCGGGGCTCCGAGCAAATTTCTCGGGACTCCGAGTTTTTTTCTCGAAACTCCGAGCTTTTTGCTCGGGGCTCCGAGCAAATTTCTCGGACGCCCGACCTCAACAACTCCACACTCCGAGCTTTTTTCTCGGAATCCCGAGCTTTTTTCTCGGAAGTCCGAGCTTTTTTCTCGAAAGTCCGAGCTTTCTGCTCGGGAGTTCGAGCCGGAAGTGATAGCGGATTACATTTGAATGTGACCATTTAGAGGCGGGCTCTGCCCGCCGTCTCGGCCACCGAGGCTTGAGACGGCGGGCGGAGCCCGCCTCTAAACGGACGCTGAAGCGGTCATACTCAAACGCAAACAGCTATGAGAATGTCCGAGAAATTTGCTCGGACGTTTGGTTACGCCTGAACGGCGGGCGTGTGCGGGCCGGATTCGAGGTCGGCGATGAGTTGTTCGAGGGCGGGGAGGGTCTGCTCTTCGACGTAGTCGCGGCCTAAGAGGCGCATCATCTGGCGGGGGCGCGTCTCGCCGCGCGCCTCTTTGAGGAGGGCGCGGCAGAGGGCGAGGACGACGGGGGTCGAGAACTGGCGGCCGGCGTTGCGGCGGAAGTCTTCGACGACCTCGTCGAAGGTGCGGCGGCGGCGGTAGGGGCGGTCGGTCGTCATCGCGTCGAACGAGTCGGCGAGCGAGACGATCTTGGCACCGGCGGGAATCTGCTCCTCCGTCAAGCCCTCGGGGTAGCCGCGCCCGTCGGGCCGCTCGTGGTGGTAGCGCGCCATCAGCGGGATGTCGGCGAAGGGGTGTGTGATGGGGCGCAGTATCTCGTAGCCGGCGGCCGGGTGGCGGTTCAGCTCAGAAGACTGCTTGGCGTCGATGCGGTAGGGGGCGTTGATGATGTCGCGGTCTACGACGAGCTTGCCCACGTCGTGGAGGTAGCCGCCGATGGCGATGGCCTCGACCTCCTCGTCCGCCCAGCCCATCTCGCGCGCGATGATCTCGCTGTACTTGCCGACGCGCTCCGAGTGCCCCTGCGTGTACTTGTCCTTGCAGTCGATGGCCGCGGCGAAGGCGCGCACCGTGTCATTGTAGCTGCCCTTCAGACTCTCGTAGAGCCGGCGGTTCTCCTCCGCCCTGCGCTCGACCTCGCGCAGCAGACGGTGGTTGTGCATCCCGACGCCGACGTGGCGGCCGAGGGCGCGCGCCAGTTCCCTGTCCTCCTGCGTGAAAGACTCGCCGCTCGCCTTCCCCCCGAGGAGGATGACGCCGACCAGCTCGCCGCGCACGACGAGCGGCGTGACGACCTCGACGCCCGAGCCCGCGAACCTGTCGTACACCTCGTGCTCGACGCGCGCGAAGTCCCGCAGGGCGTGCGCGAGCGAGCCCCCGCCGTTCCCGTCCGACGGCTGCGGCTGCGGCTTGAGGGTGAAGTCGCGCGCGAGTTCTTCGTCGAAGCCGCGCGCCGCGACGAAGCGGAGCGAGTCGTGTTCGCGGTCGAACTCGGCCACCGCGCCGCGGCGGATGCCCATCGCGCCGAGGACGACGTGCAGCGCCGAGCGCACCATCTCCTCGAAGTCGCTCGTCTCCGCGATCTCCTCGCCCAAATCGGCGAGCGCCGCGAACGCGTGCAGAACCATCCGCGTGCTGTCAGACATATCTGGTGAATGGTGAATAGTAAATGGTGAATGGCGGTCGAGTGTTCATGCGCCGCGTTGAGATTTCATAACGTTGCGACTCTCAACGACTATTCACTATTTACCATTCACTATTTACTAGCCGTCAGTGTCCCGGGGGGGTTGTCGAAAACTCTTCCAACGTCGCGAGCGCGTCCTCCTCCCGGTCGGCGAGGACGACGAGGCGCGTGAGGCCGAGCAGCTCGAAGAGCTTGAGGGTGTGCAGGGAGACGTTCGAGAAGGCGACGCGCGCGCCGCGCCGTTCGGCCTCGTCGATGACGCCGAGCAGGATTGAGACGCCGATGCTGTTGACCAGCTCCGTGTCGCGGAAGTTGATGACGAGCGCGCGGCAGCCCCGCTCCATCCTCGTCAGGCACTCCCGCTCGATGCGCTGGCCGCTCAGCTTGTTGACGTAGTCGCCCGCGTAGACGACCGCGACTTCACCCTGCGCGGGCAGGGGCGTGCCCGTGAGTGGCTCTGACATCTCGGCAGGTTTTCCCTTCTTTTATTTGCGCAAGTATTTCGTCATCCGCAGTCGGGTGCCGTCGTCAACGCGCTCGAACTCCACGTCGTCCATCAGCGTGCGGATGAGTTTGAGCCCCCAGCCCCGGCGACCCTTCGCGCCCTCGCCGCCGCCGTTGTTCTTGTCGGCGGCGACTCCGTTCTCGGGGAGAGTAACGGGTACGGATAGCCCTCGGCTCGATACAGTGATGACTAATTTATCACCTTCCACGCGAAAGCGGTTATAGATTTTTCGCTCGGTGCTCAAGGAGTGCTCGGCGGCGTTGATGCACGCCTCGACGAGCGCCGTCTTGATCTGGTTAATGGCCTCGGGCTGGAACTCCATCCGGCGCGCGATCTGCTCGACCGTGTGCGCCGCGATCAGCTCCGTGTCCTCCGACATCGGAAGCTCTATGGCGAACTCGTCGGCCGCAGCATCGCCCGCGCCGCCGCCGCCCGAGAGCAACGCCGTCAGGTGCTCCAACTGCTCGCGGGACGAGCCGTAAGCGTCGCGCTCGTCCAGAAGCTCCGCCGCCTCCGCAGAAAAGCCCTCGCGCGAGACGAGCCAGAAGCGCACGCGCCCGAACCCGCACGCCTGCGCCACCTGTTCGAGCCGTTCGAGCCAAAGCTCGGTCAGCGCGCGCCCGGCCTCTAACTTGGATTCAACTTCCACCGCGAGCCAGACGACCTCGCCCGCGTCGGCGTAGACGCCGGACTCGAAGCCGTGCGCGATGGTGCAGCGCTCCTCGTCGCAGAGCTGCCGCATCGGCGGGTGGAACGAGGCGCAGCTCGCCGCGTGGACGACCTGCGGGAGTTGGAGCGTGTCGGCCTCGGCCGCGAGCCCGGCCCGCGCCTCCTCGCCCGCCATTCCGCGGTAGGCGCGCGCCCAGCGTTCGTAGCGCAGGAGGCTCTCGGGCACGCGCTGGAAGTTGAAGCCGCGCAACACGTCGCTGAGCCCGAGCGCCGACTCGCGGCGGTAGTGGCGCGCCATCGTCTGCGGCGCGCGCTTCAGAGCCTCGACCAAAGTGTCCGCGACGACGAGCGCGCGCGGCTCGGCGGCCACTTGCAGGCGGTAGCTCACGCGGAGGAAGTCGCGCCAGACGGTCGTCGGCGTCGTCTCGACGTAGGTGGCGTGGAAGCTCGCCAGCTCGTGCATGTGGAGCAGGCGCATCACGCGCTCGAACTCGAGCGCGTCCGCGCCGAGCCGCTTCATCCAGACCTCCGCGGGCGACTTCCCCGAGGGGTTCGACAGAGACTCGTAGAGCACGCGCAAAAGGCCGCGCCTGAGCGCGGGCGTCGCCGCCACGTCTTCGAGCGCCGAGGCGTAGCGCCGCCCGACCCGCCCGCCCAGAAGCTCGTCCACGTAGAGGCTCTGGAACTCGCGGAAGCTCGTCAGGCTCGCCGCGTTGGCGCGCGCGGCGTCGAGGACGGCGGCAATGAGATACGGGCTCGCCTCTAGCTGCTGCACGACGAGGTCGCGCGTCTCCTCGTTCAGGGGGACGCCGAGGCGCTGCGCGAGCCCTTCGACGAGGGCTCGCGCGTCCGCCTCCTTCAGGCGTTCGAGGTGAAGCCTGCGCAGCCCTTCGAGCGCGGCGAGCGGCAGCGACCCGTTGAGCAGGTCGAGCAGGCGGCGGCGCGGGCCTGCGATGACGAAGGGCACGCCCCACTGCGCGGCCGTCTGCGCGACCGTCGGCCCGAGCGCGGCCTCGCCGCGCAAGGCTTCGGCGGCGTGTATGTCGTCGAACATGACGACCGAGCGGGCCCCGTGCGCGGCGGCCTGCTGCGGCGCGCCGAGGCACAGGCGGACGAGTGCGCGCTCGTCACCCTCGCCCTGCGCGCGCTCGAAGTCCTGTATCAGGCGCTCGACCCACTCGTAGTCCTGCGGCGCGGCGAGGTCGAGCAGCGTGCGCAGCGTCGGCGTGGCCGAGACGAGCGCGGGGTCGTCGCGGCGGTGTGCCAACGTCTGCGTCAGGAACGTCTGGAGGAAGCGGCGGCCGGCGGCGGTCGTCGCCGCGTCGGCGCGCGTGAAGGCGAAGTAGACGGGGGCGGGGCCGCCGCGCTGCCGGAAGAGTTCGTCGAAGGTCTGTCTGAGCAGCTCCGAGACGCCCGACTGCGGGGCGGCGAAGAGGAGGAGGCCCTTCTGCTCGGCGCGCGCGGAGCCCAGGCCCGTCAACTCGCGCAGTTGCTCGCCGCGCCCGACGAACTGTTCGGGCGCGACGCGCGCGAGTATCCGCCTCTGCCTGGGAGTCCTGACAGGCATCCCCTCTTCAGCCCTCTTCGGCGCCCTCCTCGCGCCGCGCCTCGCGGCCCTGCGCGCCCGCGGCCTTCCGCCGCTTCGGCTCGTACGACTCGATGCAGTTCTTGCCCTTCGCCTTCGCGGCGTAGAGCGCGCGGTCGGCGGCGCGGATGACCTCGGCCGGCGTGTCCAGCCCCTCGCCGAACGAGGAGACGCCGATGGAGACGGTGACGGCCCCGAGCGGCTGCGACTGGCCGTGCGGGAACTGCGTGCGCTCGATGCGGCGGCGGATGCGCTCGCCGATGGAGCGCGCCTCGGCGAGCCCGGTCTGCGGCAGGAGGATGCTGAACTCCTCGCCGCCGTAGCGCGCCGCCACGTCGGCCGACCTGAGCGCCGTCTTCAGACACTGCGCGACCATCTCCAGCGCGAGGTCGCCCGCCTGGTGGCCGTGCTGGTCGTTGTAGTTCTTGAAGTCGTCGATGTCCACCATCATGAAGCCCATCGCGAAGCGGTGGCGCTTCGAGCGCTCCAACTCCTCCTGCAAGCGCTCTTCGAGGTAGCGGCGGTTGACGAGCCCCGTCAGCGGGTCTGTTATAGAAAGCAACTGGAACTGCGTCGCCTTGCTGTGCCACTCGACGCGGTCGAGCGCGAGCGCCATCTGCGGCGCGATCATGTCGAGCAGGCCGAGGTCGAACTCGTCGTACGCCCCGCCGCCCGCCTTGTCCGTCACGTTCAGGACGCCCACCTTGCGCCCGCCGACGGTGATGGGGTAGCTGATGAAGGACTTCGTCTTGTAGCTCCGCTCGGAAGTCGAGGCGGCGTCCCAGCCCGAGACCTTCGACACGTCGCGCACGACCGCGGGCCGTCCCTCGCGCAGGACTGTTCCGGCCACGCCCTCGCCGATGCGCACGCGAGTCTCGCGCGTCACGTCCGCGCGCGGGCCGACCGCCGCCTTGACCGAGAGTTCGCCCGCGCTCTCGTCGAAGAGGAGGAGCGAGCCGCGCTCCGCCTTAAGAAGCTCGGCCGAGTGGCGGAGGATGGTCGTGTAGGCGTCCTCGGGCCGCGCGGAGTTGACGACCTCCGTGAAGGCGCGCAGTTGCGAGGCGGCGCGGACGCGGCGCTCTAGTTCTTCGCGCAGGCGGCTCAACTCGAGCGGCATCGAGATGTCGCGGCAGAACTGCGCGAGCGCGCGGCGCTGCCCGTCGCTGAGGTCGCCGTCTCCGACGAGCAGCACGCCCTTGATCTCTTCGCCCACGACGAGCGGGAAGAGTTCGACGGCCTCCTCGTGCTTCGGGCCGGTGCGCCCGCCCGCGGGGACGGCGATTGAGTCGCCCTTCGTGGCGGCGAGCAGGAGCTTGATCTCCTTCGGCTTGAGGGCGACGCGCGGCGGCTTCTTCTCGAAGAGGCCGGTGACGCACGTCGTGTAGAAGCTGTCGTCGGTGCGCAGGAGCAGCGCGAGCGACTCGACGCCGTACTCGTCCGAGAGAGTCTTGACGGCCCTGCGGCACGCCTCTTCGAGCGAGCCGCCCGACTGCGCGCCCCGCGCCGCGGGGGCGGAGGCTTCGGCCCCGGCCGCGGGCGTCGCCGCCGCCCGCACGTCCTCGACCTGCGGGGCGGCCTCTTCGACCCCCTCCCCTGTCTTCGGCCTCCCCGCCTTCGCCTCCGGCGCGCGGTGGCCGTTGGTCGCGTGCTTTGAAACCTCCCCCTCCCGCCTGACGACCTGCTCGGCGGGGATGCCGTCGGAGCCGGCCGTCGGCGAGGGCTCGGCCGCGCGGCCCGCGTTCGGCCGCGCGAACGACTCGGCGGTCTGGGCGACGCGCGCGGCCAGCACCTCCAGGTCTTGCCGCGAGGCGAAGACGACGTTGGCGAAGAGGTCTGCCGAGAGGAGGTCGGCGAGGTCGCCCGCGCGTATGCGCTCGGCCAGCGCGCGGTAGTCCGCGACGCGCAGGAAGCAGCGGCCGCCGATGACGGCCAGCGCCGCGCCCGTCCCGAGGCTCACGGGCGCGGCGAAGCAGTGGAGCCCCGCGTGGCAGCGGTACTGCACCGCCTGCCCCTCGCGCACGGCGCGCGCGTGCGCCTCGCCGCAGTCGGGCTGGCAGAGGTGCGCGTGGGCGGGCGAGGACTGGAAAGCCTGGCAGATGGAGTTGTTGTTGGCGACGGCCAGGGCCGGCGGCTGGCGTCCCCCGACGAGCAGAAGCGACAAACCCGACGACGAGGCGAGCGTCTCCTGCGCCTCCGACCAACCGTGTGGCAGCACGGCGGAGGTCTCGCTCTGGGCAGCACCCACTGGGGGCGGGGTGGTGTTGTCCATCACCAGTCGCGGCACAATACTTCGGACTCAGAAATTGCGGACGGAGGGAGGTTCGACTGCGTTAGAGGGGGTGGCCCGTCGGGAGCAGATTGAATCTCTTGAGAGAGCGGGAGCACCAGAACAGGCGCCACCATCCTCCTACCGCAGTATATTTGCCCGCACGGCAATAGACAAGGCTGAACTCAGCCCCCGTGGCGGCACGCACACAAAAAGAGGGTCTGGGACCTTGTCTCCGTGTTTAAACTGCTAATAGCGGGGGAATTTCACTGCGCGATGACGCGCCCCGTCGAGCGCAGTCCCGGCGCGTCGCCCGGCGCAACCTTTTCGATGTCAGGCTCTTCCGGGCTGATGCGGATGCAGGCCGCGAAGTGGTTCGGCTTGATCTCCGCGAGAGGGGGAACGACCTCCTTGCACTTCTCAATCGCCCAGGGGCAGCGCGTGTGGAAGCGGCAGCCCGCGGGGGGGTTAATGGGCGAGGGCACGTCGCCCTGAAGCACGATGCGGCGGCGCGCGGCCTCGGTCGCGGGGTCGGGGACGGGGACGGCCGAGATGAGCGCCTTCGTGTAGGGCATCAGGGGGTCGCGGTAGATGACCTTGGCGTCGGCCAGCTCGACCAGCTTGCCGAGGTACATGACGGCCACGCGGTCTGAGACGTGGCGGACGGCGCGCAGGTCGTGCGAGATGAAAAGGTACGTCAGGTCGCGCTCGCGCTGGAGCTTCTCCATCAGGTTCATGATCTGCGCCTGGATGGAGACGTCGAGGGCGGAGATGGGCTCGTCGGCGACGACGAAGTCGGGGTCGGCGGCGAGCGCCCGCGCGATGCCGATGCGCTGGCGCTGGCCGCCGGAGAACTCGTGCGGGTAGCGCCGGAGGAAGCGCGGGCTCAGGCCGACCGTCCGCATCAGCTCGCTCACGCGCCCCTCGCGCTCCCGCCCGCGCCCGCCGAGCTGGAAGGTGTCGAGCGGCTCGCCGATGATCTGCGCGACCGTCATGCGCGGGTTGAGCGACGCGTAAGGGTCTTGGAAGATCATCTGGAGGTGACGCCTCTGGCCGCGCATCTCGCGCTTCGACAGACGCGCGAGGTCGCGCCCGCGGAAGAGCACCTGCCCCGAGGTCGGCTCGGTCAGGCGCAGCAGCGCGCGGCCGAGAGTTGACTTGCCGCAGCCCGACTCGCCAACGAGCCCCAGAGTCTCGCCGGGGTAGATGTCGAGCGAGACGCCGTCCACGGCCTTGACGACGCGGCGGACGCCCGCGCCGCCGACGAGCTTGTCGAAGACCGTGCCCCCGCCGAGGTCGAAGTGGACTTTCAGCTCGCGGATGGAGACGAGCGGCTCGCGCCCCTCCGAGGGCGGGCGCACGACGCCGCCCGCGCCGCCGGCCTGCACGCCCCCCACGCTCATCGGCCGGCCCCCCCCTGGATGTTTACCCCGCCGGGGTCTTGCCCGCCGACCGCCGCGCCGCCGCGCGCGGCGAGCGACTCGTTGTAGACCTCTTCGGCGAAGTGGCAGAGTGAGAAGTGTTCGGCGTTGAGCTGGACGAAGGGCGGGAACTCGCGGCGGCAGATGTCCTCGGCGCGGTAGCAGCGCTCGGCGAAGGGGCACTGGTCTACGGGGAGGTGCGCCACGTCGGGCGGGAGGCCCGGAATCTGGTAGAGCTCAGTCCCCTCCTCGTGCGCGGGGTCGGGGACGGACTTCAGGAGCCCCTTCGTGTAGGGGTTGCCGGGCCGCTCGAACAGCTCGCGCGTCGGGGCCTGCTCGAAGACCTTGCCGGCGTACATGACGATGATGTCGTCGGTCATCCCGGCGACGACGCCGAGGTCGTGCGTGATGAGGATGACGCTGGTGCCCGTCTGCTCCTTCAGGTCTTTGATGAGTTCGAGAATCTGCGCCTGGATGGTCACGTCGAGCGCGGTCGTCGGCTCGTCGGCGATGAGCAGCTCGGGCTCGCACGAGAGCGCCATCGCGATCATCACGCGCTGGCGCATCCCGCCCGAGAACTCGTGCGGGTACGCATCGACGCGCGCCCGCGCCTCGGGGATGCCGACCGTCTCAAGCATCTTGACGGCGTGCTCGTACGCCTGCTCTTTCGTGTGTCCGAGGTGGAGCTGCGTGATCTCCATCAACTGTTTGGAGATGCGCATGAAGGGGTTGAGCGAGGTCATCGGGTCCTGGAAGATCATGCTGATGCGCTTGCCGCGAATCTTCCGCACCTCGTCCTCCGGCAAGCTCAGGATGTCCTGCCCGTGGAAGAGCACCTCGCCCGAGACGATCCTGCCCGGCGGGCTCGGGATGAGGCGGATGACCGACAGGTTCGTCACCGACTTCCCAGACCCCGACTCGCCCACGATCCCCAGAGTCTCGCCCCGCTTCAGGTCGAAGCTGATGCCGTCCACGGCCCGCACGGTGCCGTCCTCCGTCTCGAAGTACGTCCGCAGGTCTTTGATCGAAAGAAGGTTGCCGTCGTGACTCATCGTTTGGTGAATGGTGAATGGGAAATAGTAAAACATCCCCACCGCAAGCGGTGGGGCTTTCGCCGGATTCACCCGAACAGGTCTAGCTGCGGGTCTTCGGCCTCTTTGTGACGGCGGATGTACTTGCGTATCACTTCCGCCGTCACCTTGTCC
>Ga0196978_1000016_pt1 | contig 154409 bp, 102 predicted proteins | sample S3v_2013CmetaG_FD_155491 | JGI IMG/M metagenome (GOLD analysis project Ga0196978, IMG submission 155491) | Soil microbial communities from Anza Borrego desert, Southern California, United States - S3+v_20-13C | ecosystem: Environmental > Terrestrial > Soil > Desert | place: USA: California... | reverse complement strand
GATGCCGCCTGCCGCTACATCTTGGAGATGAGCCGGCACGAGCGACTGAAGAAAGCCGGAGTCCTCTCTGGTAACTTCTGGCTGACGAACTGATGAAGTTGTGAAAGAACTTTTTGCAACCTACTTAGTAGGATGTGTCGGATAGGTAATTGCGTAACACCAGTGCGTGATGAATGCAACAGACGTAAAAGCCAATTAAGGTAGGTGTTTTCAATTTCACAGTCTAGAGATTTAAGGACTTCCGGCGGATAAAACTCACGGAACTGTTTTACGAGTTCGGCCGCACGGACATTCCTGTTGTAATAAGCGAGACCTCGGCTTAACAGGGAGTTGTAGTAACGCTCACTTCAGGCGGCCTCTTCCGTATGGCCTACGAGACAGTCGTAATTTCCTCGACGGATATTCTTAATTTCCGAATTTTTCAAGAATCGGGACAATCATAATTTCCGCATAAGTTAAGTCCTTGAGACAAGGGCGTTTACTATGCGGCGATATTATGCCCGAAAAGATGATTCAACGGGTCTTCAATCAAAGGTTGATTGTTCAACCCATACGAACATACCATTCTGGATGGATTCTCATCAAGAGGTAGTAGAAGTTACGTGTCTAGCGGTTCGCTTGGTGTGAAATTTCGAGCGCGTCTTCAAGAATTTTAGTCCCGCTACACTCTCCCGCTGCAGGTAGGCATGAACTGTACGTAGGTATGTCACGTCGATGGCCTGATTGTAAGGGGGCGGGAATAGGTTCAATTGCAGGATAAAAGTCGCCAGTCGGGATGGATAGCCACCAATGACTTCGTGCAGAAATTCTACCTGACGCCTGTGCTCGCTGTCTGACGGACTTAATGTACCGAAATGAGGGTGAAGCTCAGCTAACAGCATCCATGTATCATTCAGATCATACTCTTTGAAAAAACACCAATCTTCGACGCGCCGTAACGCCGCTCGCACCCGTCCCAAGGTGTTGCATAGCTCTGTTGTCCCGATAAAAATTATACCGATGGGCTGACCGAGACGCTGTGCGACACTATGTAGGTATAATATCGCCCTTATCCTCAGAGCCGATAAATAATCAGCATCGTCTATATAAACTGACCGGATATTCTTTTCCCGTAGTACCTCTAAAATGTACGTGGTCAGCCCTTCTGGAGAAGATCGCGTGTAAATACTGTGATCAAGAGGGGTATGAAAAGCCCCTTCATACAGACCTTTCAGCGCCCTTTTAAACTCTATTGAGCCACGCCCCAACCCATACCCGACTTGGTAGTAAAGGGCTTTGCCCTGACGTGAGGGTTTAGGCGGATGCCGGTTGTCGATAGCATCTGACAAATGGAGGGCGGCGGTGGTTTTGCCGAGGCCCGGCTCTCCAAACCAGACCCCGACGCCCCCTCGCATTTGGAGAGCTCCAGTCCTGGAGATAATGTCTTGCAGGGAAGGGGTTATGACAAACGTGTCAGGCCCGGCACACTCCTTTGGGGTCTCGTTCATAACAAACTTCTCCTTCCGCAGTAAACGAGAAATCGAGCATCATCCCGAATAAGTCTGCTGGTCAGGGAGTCATAGCTATACAGAATTCTTCGTGGCCTCTCCCGTCTATGGGCGAAAGCTCCCGCCGGTCGAGCTTCGGCCCGCTGCCACATAACCTCATACCCCCCACACCGTGCCGCTATGGCTGAACTCCATAAGCATGTTGCTCGCGAAGTAACGGACGGCTTCGTCCGGGTCAGCTTTAGCCCGACCCCTGAGCAATCCCCGCCAGTCCTTGGCGCCGGTAAAGCAGTAGGCCCATAGAGCAGATTGCCGTACGCCCTGATCGGGGTCTTCGGCGGCCAAGCGGCGGAGGTGTTCGTTACGTTCGTTCGACCAGAGGAAGGCCAGGCACGAGACCCCGACCAGGCGATCGTGAAAGTCGTTCGAACGTAGAGTGGGGAGGACGAACCTCGGGTCTCTTAGCAATCCCAACTCGTTGCGCGCGAGCCTCGCCTGGAGTCTGCACTCGCTGCCGCCGAAAGTGATGGCCATATACAGTAAAGCGTCGGTGCGATCATAAATGTGTTCGGCGGCCGCACGCGGATCAGTGACGAATCTATTCTTGTATTCAGGATTGGGGAGGCGTCGGACGTATCCCTCCAGCAGCGGGATGAGTTGTGAAGTCCGGTCGAGTCTTCGTGCCGCCGGGTAGAGCGGGCTGATGATAGGTAACAACTCCGCCGCGGTCCATCCCGGCACTTCCGGCCTTACCTCTGCAGGAAGATTGAGGTCGGCAGTCTCGTAGAAAGCTAACTTCTCTTTAGCGCAATCCAGAATGGAGCTGACCTGGTGACGAAAGGCTAAGGCCTCTTCCATAACCGACCCGCCCAGCCTCTTGCTTTCTATTTCCTCGTCTATCTCTTTCAGAATTCGGCCTGTCTCAATAACCGCACTCATTGCTCGGCCCGCCGCGACGGCAGGCAGCGAACACAATTTTATTCCTTCCAGATCCTCCGCGATTCCTGATTCCGACCACGTCTGCTCGAGTCGGCGGAGATTCACATAGGACGTGGCGGCGGCGAGTCTTCCGGCGTCGTTAAAATAATAAGACGTATCCCTCACGCTCCCCGCCCTGAAGACCCGGCGGCCGACCCTCTGCCGGCGGGGCGAACCCTTGACCCCCAGCGTCTCCCTCGCCGCTTCCGAGATTACGTTTGCAATGTCGGATTTACCCGCCGGCCGTAAGGACTCGTCGCGATCTACTTCGTCCCGGACATCGCTGACAGTGACCGGACGGCCGAGCCGTTTCACCGCGCGGTCGACGGCCTCGCAGATTCTCTCGATGTCGCTGGCGTAGCTGCTGCCGACATCGACGTCACCGTCTAACACCTCTAAGGGAATCCAGCGTACCGACCTCTCTTCATGGCGTCCGATTTTTCTTATCAAAGGGCGATCCGTGCCGGAGAGTTGAATCAACGCTTTCACCACCGACTTAGGGCCGGTCAGATTCGGATGCGGGTCAGGCTTAGATCTGAGGCGGGCTCGCACCTCTCCGGTAGTTACCGGTCTCGGACGGGAGTTTGTTGCCTCCGCGTCCTTCTTATGGTCGGCCCAGATCTCGTTAAAGGTATGTGCGACCGACTCCAGCCAGGTGAGCGGCCCCTTCGGCATGTAAAGCTCTGGATCCAAGCCGCTGGGTAGGTAAAGGTTGACACCCTTGGGGTCACCGCGGACCGTGCCGACGAGTATGACGTCCTTGGTCGGGACCAACCCGAGTATGTCGCGGGTGATAAATTCGGGGGAGATGTCGGCGTACGCAGCCCTGCCCGCAGCGTAGTCCAGGACTTCGCCGACGCGGACGGCGCGTTTTAATTCCGCCACCGATTCGCGAACCAGATCAAGCACACGCCGGCGCCTCGACTTCTCGTCCGGCAGGGGTGAGGCGGTCGGATCCAATATATTCTTGGAGCCGTAGTAGCTGTGCTTACCGATCCTGCCCGGGGAGAAGACGTTGCCCCGTTTGATTAACAGGTTGAGGATCACGCTGACAGACTGGTGAATGCTCTTGGCATAGCCGGCTTCCAACTCCTCGACTTCCTTACGGGACAAGGCCCTTCTAACCTCCTCGACGGTGGCGACACGCTTCAGCGCCAGGTTTGCGACCTCGAGGGCCTGTAATACGATCTCATGCGTCGCTTTGATCTTCGGAAACCTCGGCGCAGGAGGCCCTGTCCGACTATTTCGCGGGCCCGTATTGTCCCTCCCGCGCGGTTTGTCAGATTGCCCGGGGGTAATTGTTACGGTCATCGCAATTCTCCTACCACCCTCGGACGGCAACTATCTTCTGCGGCGACCATAGGCCTGAGGCCGCGGCCTATTTAAAGCCTGAGAGCTTTCCAGCATCTTTGCCTTAGGTTCGCTCATCAAGTAGTGGACTGTGCGCAGAAACTTTTCATTAACCTCCCCCTGAAAACTTCCTAGGGCTGAATCAAACTCCAGCAGGAATGAGACGATCGTCCCCGGGTAACCCCCGAATGTTTCGTAGATGAACTTGACTTGCCCGACGTGCTCTTTATTGTTTCTATCCAATCCCGAAAAGTGGGGGTTCAGTTTCGAGAGTAAATTCCAAGTCTCTTCAAAAGTGTACTCGGCGAAGTAGACCCACGGGTGGACACGCCGCCGTATCTGCGGGACCGTATTCAGCTTCTGGGGCAGATCGTCCATGCCGATAAAGATGAAGGAGATCGGCCAGCCCATTTTCAGGGACCGGTCGCGAATCGTTACGATGCCACGGATCGCGTTTATCGAAAGATTCCCCGCCTCGTCCACAAAAAAGACCTTGATCCTTTTCCTCCTCGCGATCTCTACAACGTCGTCTGCCAACTCGTGCGTCTGCCGAAATCTGTACTCCCCCTCGGACAGCGAGACGCCCATCGCCACGTACACGACTTTGATCCCCTGCTTCTGTTCACTACCCCCTTCCGTGCTTTCGCCGACCTGATAGTGCCTCGCGCGGAACGCATTCGGGTTCGCTTGTCCTTTGCTGAAGGCATCATTGATTCTCTTTTCAAGGAGTTCGCCGAGGGTGGTCTTTCCTATCCCCGCGTTGCCGTACCAGCAACTCAAGTTGCCCACTAGCTGATGTCTAACAACACTGTCCATCACCTCGAGCATGAAAGGCGTTTCGACAATCACTTGGGGCTTTGGTTCGGGAAAGACGATCTCAAAACACATATTCCTGCTCCACTACTTGGGTGGCCAATGTCCTCAATCTCGCCTGCCTGATTTGGTTGGCAAGGTCGACTATCGAGTCGTCTAACGGGTCGCTTCCCGCGGAAGCGGTTTCCGGAGCCTGCGCGGCGGTCTTCTGATCAGCCTCTTCCCTGATCTGTGCGTAAATTTGTTGCACCTTAAATGGGCGGTCGTCTGTCTCAACGTCCTCGGCGTGTTCTTTGAGCCTCCGCTTCAAGCCGCGCCGAAACTCGCTCCGGCATGCCTTGATGTCAGCGGTCGTATACCGCGGGTCTTCGCTGAACAGGTCCCAGGCTTCGAACAGGAACTCGCCAGTCTCTGCCAAATAGACGAGGACACTCTCCATATCATCAGGCCAGTGGGCCAAAACAACCTTGGAGTGCCAGTACTGCGCACACTCCGGAGACCAATATCTGTGTCTTATGTCGTCGAGTTTGAAGTCGATACCCTTATTTGTTACCGTCCGAGTTACGCCGTCCCGCAGCAGCAACGAATTCAAAGCGTCATCGTCTTGCTCAATTGAGCGAAAGCGGACTGTCTCTTCCCACAATTCGCCGGGTTTGCGCCCAGTTTCTGAGTGGGTGGCCTGATGGTAGTCGTCGACAAGCCAGCACTCGATTTCTGCGCGTATCTGTGGGATGGTGAGTAATTCGTCGAGGTGCTTTTCGGCGGCCTGGAGCGTGGTCCCGATTTTCTCCATGTGCCCGGGGAGGCGCTTGAGGCAGCACTCGTTAAGCGTCCTGTGGAATCGCTCGATCTTGCCGTTCGCGTTCGGGTAGTGCGCGGGGTTAGGATCCGGCTCTATATCTAATAGGCGCAATGACGCGCGCACGTCCGCGCAAATCAAGTCTCCTCCGCGATCGGTTTTAATCGCGGAAGGTCTCGCCTGAATTTTCCACTTCTCATTCTTCTTAGGCAGAATTGAAAAGCGATACAGCAGCTTGACCGTTTCACGATCCGGGTATCTTGCCGAGACAATGAATCCGGGGACCGCGCGTGAGTAATCGTCGAAGGTGTCGCTGAAATAAACGTGAACCGGCCTCCAGACACCCTTGATCTTTTTCTTTCCCCACAGAGGCAGGAAACAGTGATCTGCTTGCCAGAGTTCGTTGGCGTATCTTGTCGTATTTAAGGTCGCAACCGGGGCAGCTTGTTTTTCCCACTCGCGAATGCCCGCTTGACCTTTCTTCAGTAGCTTTATGGCCTCGGGTAGATTCGCGATATAGGCCTTCGTCGCACTGCAGCTAGGCGGGCGAATCACGCGGCCTTCTTTTTCTTCTATCCTCTTTAATTTGGCGCAGACTTCTTTCCAAACTTCCTTAGGGCCGCCAGCTATCTCGAGGTAGTAATACTCGATGATCTTCTTGACCTCGCCGGTTAAAACCGTCGCTTTCGTCTTGCGCGACCAGCGGCGGTCTATTAAAGCTGCCGCCCCTACTTTTTTAAATCTAGTGTGAAGTTTCAGGAGGGCGCTCACAGAAATCTTGCGCTTCAACGGTACTCTCTCAAGAGCAGCTTTCGCGCTAAAGCCCGAGTCCATGTGGGACATTAGTACAGACCGTTCGGAAATAATCTCGGCGTGTTCGGGGCTGAATTCATCCGCCCTTTTTTGCTTACGAGATCGCTTCCGTTCGCTCGTTACGGGCTCAACCGGAGCCTCAGCTCTGTCTTCCAGAAACTCAGCTCCGTCTTCCTTAGGTGGGAAGAGGGAGGAAATACATAGGCTGTTGAGAATCTCAGGCGGCGGACTGATCTCTCCGTACATGAGGTTTTCCTCCCAGATATTGCTCACTTCGAAATCTCGCGGTTATCACTTGCCCTTGTTCGATCTTCGAGTTACGAGCGCCCTACTGCGCTCTCGCCTTTGATCCTTGTTCTGCCTGTACGTCTCATCGATGAGAGCCATGAAGTCGCCGAGCGTGAGTACGGCTGTCTCTCTCTGATGGGATGCCTCTTCAGAGATAATGCACAGCCGAGTTGGGGAAACGCAGCCGAAAAAGCGTTCGATCCTTGCTTTGTAATTCGTGCTCCGCTGTACATTTTTTCGGCCTCGCATCGATTCACTCCTTTTCCGAGCTGCTAGGTGTCAGAAGAGCGCGTGAGCGCGTGCGGCGAAACCCTCTCTTTCACAAGTTACTTTAGGCCGCTGATTATCTCGACGGTCCTACGTTCTGCCTGGGTTCAACGAGGGCCTCAAGACCTCTATTCTGGTATCGTCTAAACAGGTTCCGGGCCCAGTGGACTGTCTTGGTTCGCAGGAACTGATACTCGGGCCTAAGGACTTCCAAAGCGCGCTTAGGAGAACGTCCATTTATGATTACGCAGATTAGGTTATATTTGATACCGTACTCCTCGAGCTGCCTTACTGACGGTTCATCCGCTCCCGCTACAGAGCGCGGCCTGCTCATATTCCTCGCCATACTCTTTACTAGGAGGAGGCGGGACGAGTGTTACAAGAATTTTGATTGTATATAAAAGTATGATGTAGCCCTTGGTAAGACGGCAGGCAGGGCTAATAGTTATGGGGAAGGCTATCAGGTGAGGAGGGGTTGTCCGGGGCTAATCGAGAAGTTGCTTCGCCTGTTTTTCTTCGAGGTCGTGGCGCACCGCTTCCAGCCAGTCTTTTATCTCGCCACTTCTAGCTTCGTCAGCCCAAGAGCTTCTCGGCGGAATTGCCCTCGGTCTAAGCCCCCGGCTATTCGCCACCGGTATTTGACTCGATTGCTCTGTGAGGGCTTTGTGCGAATTCTCCGTCAGCTCGCTGAAGGCATTAAAGTGTATTCGGAACAGGATAGCTATATCAGAGCCTATGGCGGCGGGGATCGTCCAGGGGAGGGCCTGACCCTTCTCCAACTGCTCGACGAAAGAGGGCGACTCTCCTAATGCCGTGGCTATAAAGCCGTGAGTCAGCCGGGCCTCCTTTCTGGCCTGTTCGATCCACCGCCCTAAAGTTATCTCACCTCCCACGCACCTCTCCGGCTCCGGGCGTAGCCTCTGTAGAACTTTTTCGACAAACCCCTTGCGCATCCTCTCGAGCATGCCGGGAGGGCTATCCGCCGGGCCTGACATGAACTCTCTAACTTGCTCATCGGTCGGGTTGGAAGCGACTTCCTCCAGAAGCGACTCCCTCAATTGTTCGATGAACTTATCCTGTCCCATGCCGTTTCCCCGGCCCACCTTCGAGAAGTGACTTGAGTTTTTTTCTGGCGCGGTAGTATTCAACCCGCACGGCTGCTTCGGTCTTCCCAAGTTTGTGCGCTATCTCTGCGTGTGTCAATCCCCCAATTGCTTTCAAAAACATTACTATCTGTTCCTCCCTATTGAGGGAGAAAAGAGCACGCCGAACGTCACCTGCACCTTCGAAAAAGTGTTCCGCCGTCGCACCTTCGTATTCGGCGATAGGGACAAATTTAACCCTTTCGCGGTAACGGCCGATCGCAATTTTGGCGGCAACCGCGAGGCACCAAGTTGAGAAATCTGCCGCCCCAGCCGGTTCGAAGGTTGAGACCTTCGACCAAACGACGACCATTGTTTCCTGGACGACGTCTTCGGCTTCGGCCTGAGTAAGACGATGGGGATGCTTGTGGCTCGTTAAAAACTGTACCCAGTGCGATGCGTTCTCGTCGAAAAAGGTCTCGAAGGCGGACTCGTCACCAGCCTGCAGCCTCCGAAGTAAGTGTAGATCCATCGCGCCACTCCAATCTTCAAATTTAATCCCCTTGACTTACGTCGGCGGGTGGACTAAATTTATTTGGGACAAAAAACTCCCTACGCGCGCGATTGGGAAGTCGGCTGCCAAAGGAGTTTTATTCAGTTTTAACGGGGTTGGTCGACTTGCTCTCGACTAATCCCGTTTCCCTTTTGGGCGGAAAAAAAATAGCATACGAGCGCCAATAAATAAACATTTAAAAGGGCTTAGGTCCCGTTGAGAAGATGCGGATGTAGGTTCAGAATTTTAATTGGAGACACAGTTGCGGACCCCCTGGACCGCTCTCAAGCGGGCTTAGATCCAGGGTCCAAGGGCCCTTAAGGGGTCCCGGCCGACTTAGTGGCCGGGACCCCTTATGGTATCTCCTGCTCAGGGATCTGAGTCCGTTACAAAGAATATAAGGGGGACCGGAAGGGAGCCACTTGGGGGACACGGCGGACCTTCGACTTGCGCGAGACGGCGGCGGAGGAAAATGCGCGCCGGGTCGTTAGCGCAGCGTTAGCTACGGGGGCGTCTGTTCGACTCTTCCCCGGTATACGCTGAGGCCGAACGAGTCCTCGGTCTCGTGCTTGAAGAAAGGCGCCGTGAGGTGCTGGTCACTACGAAGTTCTGGGCACAAACCCCGACTGAGGGGCGCGAACAGATAGACCGCGCCCTTCAATTCTTCGGCGGCCGCGTGGACGTCTATCAGATTCACAACTTGGTGAGCTGACGCGAGCACCTGCCTATGTTGGAGGAAATGCGAGAGCGCGGGTCGATCGGGGCCGTCGGCGCGACCAATTACATCGCTTCTGCTTTTGGGGAGTTGCGGCGGGTGATAGAAACGGCCGTGTAAGCGTCGTTCAGATCCCCTACAACCTATTAAAGCGGGACGTATAGCGTGAGGTACAGCCGCTGGTGGCCGAGCGGCGTATAGGTGTCGTCGTGATGGGTCCAATAGCCGAAAGTGGGTTTATGCGTCGGCGCGGGAACTGGCCCCCTGCGCCCCTTTGGCGTGACGATTTGGGTGCAGGCCCTCCTAATGTCGGTTCTGAGGGATCAGCGGTGCCACGTCAGCATCCCGGCCACCTCCAGCCCGGAGCGGATGTGGGAGAATACAGGGGCGGGAAGCCCGCCGTGGTTCAACGCCGCGAAGCGCGATTACGTTTCCCGACTGGCCCGGACCTGACAGTCGTCTAGTAGAAAGTCTCCACCGCGTTACACTTTTTTCTTATTGGTCCGACGGAGATGTTTCGAGGGATCTGCCGGAATACGTGTAGGCAGGTCCAGCGAGTCGTCTATCAGCGCCTCTAAAAACTCACCCCGGCCGGTGGATGAGATGGCGCGGGCGTACTCCAGTAGTAATTCCAAGGGCGGTTCCAACACCCCGCGCTCGTACTTGGAGATGTAAGCGCGCTCGGCCTCATCTCTGCCCAATCGCCTGCACATCCCACCCTGCGAGAGTCTGAGCTTCTCTCGGATTTCCAACAGCTTCTCGGGCAGCCTCGTCGGCCTCTTCTTTTGGCGCAGCACCCGCACGCTAGGAGACACCTCCTCTCGTACGGGCGCGACGCGCCCGAGACTTGTTATTAGGCAGAATTCTGCCTAATATGTTCTGGCGTGAGTGCCGCGCCGGGAGTCCGCACACCGAACGTCCCCCGGCGGCACTCATCTTCGGGAGTTACGCCTTTTCGCCCTGCTCATCAGACGAGATTGTCAAAGACGCGGGAATTTGTTGGTGAACCGTGCCCGGAATATACCACCAACAGACCCCGCCACCCACGGTAAGAATTACAGGAGAATCCTCGTGCAGCTAAAGACCGCCTTCCGGCCCAAACTTTACCTGTTCCCTTTGCTGATCCTCACGTTGTTTGCCGGGAACGCCCATGCCCAATCGGCAGACCCGGCCCTCAAAGGTCTGAAAGGGATACAACTCGTATTAGTGCTCAAACACGAAACCGAAAGCCGTCTGGGGCTGACAACCGGCCGCGCGTACAGGGCGGTGGAGGAGGAAATCCGCCAAGCCGGCGTCCGGGTGTTGCCGCCGACGGAGCGGGCGATGCAAATCGGCAGCCTCTTTCAGAAGGTGCCACAGGGTTACGCCGTGCTTTATTTCCAGGTGGCAACGGTGGCTGGCCCGGGGCGAGGAAATAACTACGCGGTGGACCTCAGATTCGATCTTCTCGATCAGGTTCGGCTCTCGCGCGACAACTCACAGGAAACAATCGCGTCGGTTTATGAAGGGCGCCAGCTCTTTCTGATTACCGGGCCGGGGGGCGGTGACGAGGCCTTGCGCGGGCTGAGGGCCATGGCCAGGGAATTCGCCGCCGACTTCAGGGCGTCGAATCCTGAGACGGATAGGCGCTGATACGGGCGTGGGCGATGAGAGCTATGCCTTACGAATCGTCCAAAGGTGTGACGACCGATGCCGGAACACCCGCTCGTAGAATTCGTTTATACCACCTTCGGCGAGCCGTTAGGCGCCCTCCTGCTCGTCGGCTACGCGGGGGAGGCGGAGAAGCAGGCGTCTTTTAAGTTCCGGGCCTCGAAGGGAGGGGCCACGCGGACGTGGGTCGTGGACGTGACCGCCCGTGCGCTGCCCTGCGGGAGGGAGCCCCTGGTGCTGGCCGCGCTCCTGAAGTTCTTAGTGCTCAGGATCGACTTGGACGATCCGAGTTATGTCTCGCGCAGTTTCGAGTTCGACATGCAGATGCTGCTCGGGGAGGTGGGGCGTGACGGCACGCATATGACGGAGGAGGAGGCGGACGAGATCATCGAGAAGTACGCCGGTCTCAGCTACACCATCCGCGAGTGGGAGCCGAAAGGACCCAGGGCGTTCAGGAGGGCCCGGGCCAGGGGCTATTATACGTTCCTGTCCGGCTACACGACGCTCACCTACAGGGACGAGGGTGACACAGCAGCAAAGCGGCTCGTAGATCGCGTAACCTTCAGCGAGGACTTCGTCGAGGGGCTTAAAAGGGGAGAGATCACCTTCGCGGGAATGAAGCTGGGTCAGAGACGGCCTGATGGATCGCCCCCTTTTTTTCCGTTCGGGCTATCAGTTTAGGTCGCTCGGGAGGGTCGTCCCGCCGACGCTGCCGACGATTGCGACTCACGCGGGCGACCGTTACCGACGGCAGGAAAATTTTCTTGCCGCCTACGATTTTTTGCTATGATGCGCGGGCACACTTCGCCTGTGCCGCCGCGGAGTTTGCGGCAGCCCTGTCACTCTAAGTTAGCGGCAGGTTTTAGATCAGCCCCAGCACACTCACGACGGTTAAAATCACTTCTGTCACCGTTGGAGCTTGCGGAGTTGTTTCGGCCGTTTCGGTTGTCGCTTGTGTGTCAGTCGTCGTCATCGGCTCGGTAGATTGCGCCTGCTGAGGAGGCGGTGTCGGCGAGCCGTTCTGCATGTTGCCGGCGTAGGCCGGGCCCGCCAGGGCGAGCATAAGGATCAGAGTTCTGGTCAGTTTCATCGTCGTTCCTCTCTTTATGGGTAGTCTTCGTTACCGCCGCTCCTTAGCAGGGGGCGGCGGTAAGTTCTTTCATGCAAAACTTTTGCATCCCCGGAGCCTCACATGGAGCTACAGCTAGACGACCCTAACCTGTCGCGCGACCGGCGGGCTGAGCTGCGTTGTTCTCTCGCTTCAGAACTGATTCATAAGGGTCAGTATGAAGAGGCGCAGGAGGCTCTCGGTGAGTTGTGGGCGGGGGTCGGGGAGCGTCCCCAGACCGAGAAGCTGTCCCCCGTGGTGGCCGCCGAAGTCATTTTACAGTGCGGCGTACTCTCCGGCTGGCTGGGCACTTCCCGTCCTATCCCAGGCGCTCAGGAGAGGGCCAAAGACCTGATCTTCGAAGCCCTGCGCGTGTTCCAGAGTAACCGCGTCCGACAGAAGGTGTCGGAGGCGAAGTATGAGCTCGGCATCTGTTACTGGAGAGAAGGCGCGTATGAAGAAGCACGCATCATCTTAAGAGAGGCCTTAGAGGGGGCCGAGGGTGAACTCAGGGCAAAGATACTCATCCGCAGGACCATCGTCGAGAACTGCGCCGGACGATACCACGACGCGTGGGAGATTTTAAGGGAGGCCCAGCCCCTCTTCGAGAATGCCGGCGATGTGCTCAAGGGCAAGTGGCATGGGCAACTGGGCCTGGTCCTGCAACGGCTGGCCCTCACCGAAAAACGAGAGGACTACATAGACCGGGCGATCATAGAGTTTACGGCCGCCATTTACCACTACCAGGAGGCGGGAAACGAGCGCTACCGCGCCATGAACCTCAACAACCTCGCCATGCTCCTCTACCCGATCGGGAGGTACGAGGAGGCCCACGAAGCCCTGGATCAGGCGGAGGAGATATTCGAGAGGTTTAAGGATCCGGGGAGCGTCGCCCAGGTGCGCGAGACGAGGGCGCGAGCGCTGGTGGCCGAGGGGAGGTACGAGGAGGCTCGGACGACCATCGACAGGGCCGTCGCGATTCTGGAAGGCGGCAGGGAGCAGGCGCTGCTCGCCGACGCCTTAACCGTGCAGGGCTTGGTCACGGCGAGGTCGGGGCAGCACGACCACTCGATAACCATCCTGCGGAGGGCGATGGAGATCGCCGACAGCTCCGGCTCGGCCTTCAACGCCGGCTTCGCCGGGCTGACGCTCATTGAAGAGCATCACGGGAGGCTCTCCGGGCTCGAGCTTTACCGGCTCTACACCCGCACCGCCAGGCTGCTGAAAGACACGGAGGACGCCGAAGGCGTCTCGCGGCTCAGGGACTGCGCCCAGCTCGTAATGAACAGGCTATTAGGCCCGCAGTTGACGGACAAAGGGTTCAACCTGCCGAGGGTCGTCAGGGCATACGAAGCCAAATTCATCGAGCAGGCGCTGGAGATGACGGGCGGGGTTGTGACGCGCGCCGCGAGGCTGCTGGGGTTCAAGCACCACGGCTCGCTCACCAGCCTCCTGCAGGGCCGGCACAAGGCCCTGGCGAGAAAGCGCACCCCTCCCTACCCGAGGAAGGCGGTCGTCAAAAGCCGCCGGGACACGGGCGAATGTAGGGCCCGGGCGCACCCGATCACCATCCTCCACGCCGAGGACGACAAGGTTATCGCCGACGCGGTCAAAGACACTCTGGAATTGGAAGGCTGGCGGGTCTCGGTCTGCGGCAACGGCGTTCTGGCCCTACGTGAAATCGAGGGATTGACCCCTTACGACCTATTTCTGGTCGACAACGAACTGCCGGGGCCGGGAGGGTTGGAGTTGATTCGGCGGATCAGGGAGCTCCCGCACAGGCGGGACACGCCGGTGGTGATGCTGTCGGCGACGGAGTGCCGGGGCGAGGCTTACAAAGCCGGCGTGGACGTGTTCTTGAGGAAACCGGAGGGGGTGAGGGTCTTAACCGAAACGATTGAACGGCTCCTGACGAGATAAGTTGAGGTGCGTGGGTCACTCACTCAACACGCACCTCTCGCCGGCACGCCTTACGGGCAGCAAGGCTGTGCCGCGGGGGAGGGACTGCTGAAAAGGGCACGGCGGTCTCTCCTTTTTTCTATATCATAAAGTGAGTCGAAATCTGACCTAAAAGGCGGAAGAAATCAGTCGCAGTGAAGGTTGTGAAGAAAACGCGCCGACCGCCCGCGACATTAGAGGTCAACGTCCCGGCTCACCTGCGCTAGGCAACTCGGAGCACTTCGTCAAGGCACGTAGTATAGCGCCGCGAGCGCCGCAGGAACTTCGTCTCCCACCACCCGCCGGCTCGCGCCACGCCGAAGCGCACCGTGCCGGACCCGAACTTGGCGTTGATCTCGTCCAGCGCCTTCATCAGCCGCCGGGACTTCTCGAACTGGCCATCACCGAAGAGTCTTATCGAGAGGCCGTCCGCCGGCGCCAGCCGGTTCAGCATCACCCCGGCCTTCTTGTATCTGTACCCGGGGCGGTAGATCCGCTCTAAGCAGTTGAACGCCCACGCCAGCAACTCCTCCGTCGAGTCGATCGAATAAGCCAGCTCGGACGTGGCGGAGTTGCTGTACTGCGGGCCGGGGTCGAAGCGGCTGGTGTTGATGAAGACCGTCACGACGCCGGCGGCGAGGCGGGCGCGCCTTAACCTCTCGGCCGCCTTCGTCATGTAGACCGCCACGGCCTCCCTCAGCTCTTCGAGGGACTCGACGCGCACGCCGAACGAGCGGGAGCACGTCACAGACTTCCGGTTTTGCGGGCACTTCTCCAGCGGGATGCAGCTCACGCCCCTCAGCTCTTCGACGATCCGCGCGCCGGCGACGGTCATTCGCTGCCTGACCCAGCGGCGGTCGGCGTCCCTGAGCTTCCGGGCCGTGTCGATGCCGCACCCTTGAATAACTTCGCGTAAGCCGGACCCACGCCCCACACGTCGCCGACAGGCGTCTCTTCGAGCACGGCCGCGCGGTCGGCCGAGTCCGTGAGGTCGAGGACGCCCGCGTTCGGTTCATCCCCGGCGTTAGGCAGGTGGAACCGCTCAAGACCGCTGACTACCACGCCGACACACGCCACATTCAACCCGCAAGGACTTAGTTTAGATCTGCGGATTTTTCATTCGGCTCTTGGCCACAACCCGAATCGGATTCGAACAAAGTCTGCACCATCGTCTGCGGCACATTAGTCTCGCTCAGTATCTGACGAAGAATCCTAGCCGCGGGTGGGTGCCGGGAGGCGATGTCGACAAGTCTTTCGAAATCCTGTTGCACGGAAAAGTTGGCCAGGTGCAATTCTCGCAACACCGGGTCGGAAGCAATCAATTGACGATCCAGTCCCAGCAACCCCACCCCCCGACCCATCCTCGGGTCGGGGTCTCCGGGGCCGCCGGGCCGAGGAATGTCGGGCAGTGATTTGGCATAGCGTTCGGCAAATTCGCGGAAGAAGCGGGCAGTGCGAGCGTGTGCTGCGAACTCCTCGTCGAAGAAAGATTTAGGCACATAGGTCAGTTGCCCGATGACCGGGACGGGCACCATCGTGTGGAGCACGGCACCGCTTCCCAGTTTCTCCTCGACAACGACATACACCACGTAGTTTCGATCTTCGGGCCGGTTATTGCCGAGCGATACCGTCACCTTATCGGCCTGCCAGTGCAGAGTGTAATCCAGGTGAATCTCGCTCTCCTTCTCTAGACGATGCTGGGCCTTGGCCGGCTCCTTCCCATCCTCCCAGCCGAACAAGTCCGAGAAGATCGGGGAGCCCTCGACGAGATCAATGTTTGCGAACTCTCGACGGGATGTTCCCCCACCCGCTGTTGGCAGCCCGGGCGGTGAGATCGTCTGGCCTCCCGCCTCCCAGCCCGCCGCCCGCAATGAGGCGTAGCTCACCGATGAACTGATCTTCGTCTCCAGACCTCCCAACGGCTTCACGGGTATCCACGAATCGAACGTGCTGGCCTTCAGCACGGCCGTCCCGGTGTCATCGCGCGCTTCTGGAATTGAGAGACCCTCGGCTATCAACAACTGGTCCAGCGCCGTTCCGGTCGTAGTGAAGAGTTCCTGGAAACCGGGATGCGCAGGGTCGTTCGTATACCCGACCTGGTGGTAAAGCCGGTACTCTTGCTCGGAGGGCAGAGTGCGGAGCCACACCCTGTAGGGCAATTTGCGATCACGACCGAGTGGTTGCGTCGTAAACCAGGTGGTGGCCTTGTATTGCTGCGACTGTCTCTCAGCGGGAGAGGAGATCACACCGCCGCTGAACCGAATTGGCTGGCTCTCCACGACGACACCGACAGAGGTCCCAGGTTTGCGCCGTAGCCAAGCCTCGGAACGGACGGTCTGGCTGCGGTCCGGATCCGTGGCTTCGTTTCGCAACGTTGCAACGAGATGGATCAAATTAAAATAGCCGCTGCTGTAAAGCAGGTCCGCATAATCCTGCTCCGCCTGGGCATTTGCGGCCGCCGCACACTCCTCCGGATTAGTTATACGATAGCGGCGCCGCGTGGGCGGCGGCTGATTCGGCGGCTCCCATCCCAAAGTTGGAACATGCTCTTCGTATCGTTCGAGTTTCGCCGGCGGCATCCATCGAACATTCAGCAGACCTTGTTTGGCATACTGCGGCCCTAGATGTTGGATACTGCTGGCCGTAAATCCAGATGTGAAATAGGCGTCGTTGTGACTCCGAAGGTCAAGCGCACCGACAGCGAAGCGTGTGTTCCCTTCGGCGAGAAAGGGAGGCAGTCCGAACATCGAGAAATCGACTACTTCTTCCGGCGCTAATCCCCAAGGGATTTGAAAATCAGCCGCCGTGTAGAGGGTGCGAGCCAGTCCCTCCCGACGCATGTTTTCCGCCAATGGTTCCAGTAACTTTGCGAAGTCCCAGAGGTCTTCGCGATTCTGGCGCGTGGAACGGAACTCCGGCGCGGAGGCTCGGAGGACGCTCAGGTAGGCGGTGACCCCGAAGATGGCCAGCGGAACCATCAAGCGATGATCGAAGACGTTCGTGCCTTGAGTGGGGAACAGCGCACGCTGCGGTGGGCCCGCCGTCGGGAATGTGAAAAGCCGATGGGCGATCCACGGCCACACCCACTTATGTTCCCCGCTGTCGAAGCTTACCAGCCAGGTGCTACTATCCAGTAAGTTTCGCACCGCGAGCCCGGCATTTCTCACCTCGGTTCGCACATCCTGATGACGTAGCAACAGCGTTGCTTCATCCGGCGGTGTGTTTTTGAGTTCAACGACGTAATTCTTTAGTGCCGCGATGGCAGCTGAGATCAGGCCGCGCTGGTTGCGCAGATCGCGCTGTTGAATCTGGATCTCGAGCGCTTTGATTTTCCGCTCCATTTCGTCAAAGCGGCGCGTGATCAACGTTTCAAGGGGGGAGGGGCCTTCTTTGAAGAGTCCGAGCAGCAGGGTCAGGATTGCCAAGGCTGCTCCGACGATGGGAACTACGCTTCCGATCACGCTGGCCACGGCGCCGGCGGCTTGCAGAACCCCAATCAAATCCTCCTTGTCCTGGGCCGCCATCCCGATGCCGTCCAGAATCTTGTCGAATTTCTCGCGACTCTTGGGATCGTCTTTGTCAGGCAACGCTTTCGCAATCCCTTTGAACACCTTCTCCAGAGTTTCGGGTTTAACCGGCAAGCCACCGCCAGGCGTAGGATACAGCGGTTTTCCAGGCTCCGGCCCGTGCGACAATACGCCATTGCTGTCCATATAGAGACCGCCGCCCAAGTGGATACTGAATTCTACCTGACCCATATTCCTATCCTCCGCCGCTGACTATCGCAAATCAGCGGTTCAGCCAACCCTTTTTCCTGATCCGCATCTACAATGAATTTGGTAGTGTTGCAAAAAATTCCTTCAGCCCCAATATCTTGAGGTATATGGACAGTGCCAAACGCAACTTATTGCGGCCAAAATATTTTTTGCGACACTACCGTCGTAAGTGAGATTTGGGGTCAGACGAGAATGAACCCGATAATCCCTACGATGGCTTGAACTGCAGTTATCGGTGATTTCAAGGTCGCGGTCCCGAAGACGCCCGCGACCGCCGCGCCGATGAGCAGCACACGCGCCACGTCGGCGGCCGAATCGCCGCCGAAAGCGGCCCAACACAGACCCCCCGCGACAATCGCGTTATAGACCCCGGCGTTGCGTACGATGTTCGCGACCAGCTTCCGCTGGGCGTCGGTGAACCGTCCTTCCTCGGCGCCGGGCAGCTCGGGCAGCTTCTTGCTGACGACGCGAAGTAAGATCGGGAGTCGCCAGGGGAAGAGTTCACAGATCATGAAGAGCGCGTGAAGCGCCGCGGCCCCGAGCAGAAACCAAGAGATTCCGGTAATCGTTGTCATCATCTTTCTCCCGCACCTCATCCCGCGCCTGACGTTTGAAGTTGACCCGCGCCCGTCCCGCTTGTGTGCAACGACTTTCTTCCAAATCGCCCGGGAAGTCCTTAGAATGTTCTGAGAGTTTCTGAAATGTTCTGAAGGTCACATGCCCAGTCAGCACACTCACGTTTACGAATTCGGCGACTTCAGTGTCGACGCGGCCAGGCGGCAGCTGCGCGGGCGCGGCGGGGAACCGGTGCCGCTGACGACCAAGGCGTTCGAGACGCTGCTCTATCTGGTGGGGCGCGCCGGGACTGTGCTCGACAAGGATGAGTTGATGGGGGCGGTCTGGCCGGACGCGGCCGTCGAGGAGAATAACCTCACCCAGGCCATCTCCTCGATTCGGCGCGCGCTCGGCGAAAGCCGCGCGGATCGTCGTTATATTCTGACGGTGCCGGGCCGGGGCTACTGCTTCGTCGCCGACGTGAGAACCCGCACGCCTCACGCGCAAACCTCGACCGCTTCGTCAGTCAGAACCATGGCGGTGCTGCCGTTCCAGCCTCTAGTCGCAGAAAGCCGCGACTCCGCGTTGGAGCTGGGCATGGCGGACACTCTGATCGCCAAACTCAGCGGGAGGGAGATCATCGTGCGCCCCATCAACTCGGTGCGCAAGTATGTCGAATTGGATCAGGACCCCCTGGCCGCCGGTCACGAATTAGGCGTCGAGCTGGTGCTGGAAGGCAGTATCCAAAGGTGGGGCGACTCGATCAGAGTCACAGTTCGACTGGTTAAAACGGCGGACGGCAGCTCGCTCTGGGCGGGAACTTTCGACGAGAAGTTCACCGGCATTTTCGTCGTGCAGGACGCGATAGCGAACAAGGTGGCGGCTGCCCTGGCGTTGCGGTTGGGCGCTGAGGAACAGAACCATCTAACCAAACGCCATACGGAAAATGTCGAAGCCTATCACTCTTATCTCAAAGGGCGTTTCCACTGGAACAAGCGCGCGCCGCAGGATTTGCGGAAATCAATCGAACACTTCAAGCAGGCCATCGCGCTCGACCCTTCTTACGCACTCGCCTACGCAGGGCTGGCCGACGCCTACACGCTGCTGGCGAATGCCGGAAGCCCGGCCCATGAGATCATGCCGAAGGCGCGAGAAGCCGCGCAGCAAGCCTTGTCGCTCGACGACGGCCTGGCCGAAGCGCATGCCGCCCTCGGCAACATCATCATCTACTACGACTATGATTTTGCCGGGGCGGAACGCGAACACCAACGCGCCATCGAGTTGAACCCGAACTACGCGACCGCTCGCCACTGGTACAGCGAACTGCTCATGGGTCTCGGCAGGCACGAAGAGGCGTTAGCCGAGATACGGCGGGCGCTGGAGATTGACCCGCTCTCGCTCATCCTCAACCGTCAATACGGCGCGAGTTTGCTCTTCGCGCGGCGATACGACGCGGCCATCGCGCAGATGAAAAAGGCGGTCGACCTGGACTCTAATTTCGCGGTGGCTCATAGCACTCTCAGTGTGGCTTACTGGATGAACGGCGACTACGCCGAGAGCGTCGAAGAGCTTGCCAGATTCCAGGAGTTGACCGGTGGAGAGCGAACGGCGGCGCTCATGCGTAAGAGTTTCGCCGAAGGGGGGTGGCGGGGATTCTTGCGAGCGATGACGGGCGAACCCCGACCGGCTAATCTAACTCCGTACAATGTGGCGACATTTCACGCGGCGCTCGGTGAGAAGGACGAAGCGTTTGTCGAACTGAATAAGTCTTATCAAAACCGCGAAGGCATTCTCGGCCTGCTCAAGGTTGACCCGCGATTCGATTCTTTGCACGACGACCCGCGCTTCCAAGACCTCGCCAGCCGCTTCAAGATTGCGCCGTAAGGCGTGTGTTAAATCGATCTCCCTTCCCGAATTAACACAAACGACGACGGACGGACGGGCCCATCAGGAATCGAAAGCGAGCGCGGAAGTGTACTTTCGCTCTCGCTTTTTAGAGTCTGAGAACGGCTCTGTGAAGTGGCGCCCCTGCGTCAAGTATTTTCTTTCCTGTCTGTTCCAGGTACACGTCTCCTCCGACTCGACGAGGCTTGTCTCACCACTCTGTTCGCGCTCATCCAGGGCGGCGCTTAGCCGCGGCGCATGATGGGGTCCGGTAGGCCGGCGGCACCATTCAATTAACGGCTCTCGAAAGAGGCCAGCCGAAATCACGTGCTCGCCGGTCAGTCTGTTCAGCCTGCTGAGTGAAGACCGTAATGTGTCAACGGCTACTACGCCGCCGCTGGCTCCGCGATACCGCGCCTGAGTGCCTCCGGATCGAACTCCGTCCCGTCTCTCCACATCGCGTAGAGTATCCCTGCCAGCTTCCTCGCCAGCGCGACGCAGGCCCTCGCCCTCCCGCGCCGGGCGGCGATCCTCATCGCCCAGTCGTAGAGCGCTTGGTTCTTCGCATTGCGCTATCGGAGCAGCGCCCACGCCGCCTCGACGAGCAGTGTCCTCGCCCGGCTCCCTCCAGCTTTGCTGATGCGCCCGCGGTGCTGTCGCTCGCCTGAACTGTACTCGCGAGGCACCAGCCCGAGGTAGGAGCGCACCTGCTTGGCCGCGCCGAACCTCCCTGCGTCGTCGATAGTGGCGGCGAATGTGGTGGCCGTCACCGGCCCGACGCCTGGGATAGTGCAGAGTCGCCTGACGACTTCATCCTCTTTAACGATCTTCTCCAGTTCGGCGTCCGCCTCGCTGATCTGCCGGTTGAGCATCTTCAGGCTCTCGAGGAGCGGGGCGATGGCCGCCAGCACGTGCGCCGGCAGGTTAGCCGCCTCGACGCGCGCGCCGAAGTTAGTAGAGCCGCCGGTGGCGATGCGGCAGCCCTCGCGGCGTGCCAGCGCGCCGATAAGCGAGATGTACTTCGAGCGGGTACGAACCAGTGTAGACCTGACCAGGATCTGCTCCCTGATCCTCCGCTGCTTCTCCGAAGTGCGGTGCGCGTGGCGGTACGCTCCGAGGCGGCAGGCTTCGCACAGGGCGCGGGCGTCCCGCTTGTCGGTCTTGATCTTCTTATCGCGAGTGGCATACATCAGGGCGAAGTTAGGGTCGGCGACGATGACCTCGTCGCCGAGTGTTTCGAGGTGGCAGGCGACCCACTCGCTCTCGGTCGAGGCTTCGACGAGGATGCGCGTCGGCGACCGGCCGGCAAACACCTCGTCGAAGCTCGCCCTGGTGGACTTAATACGGCGCTCCGTAATCTCGCCACCTTCGCTAAGTGTGCAAATCTGGCTGGAAGTCTTGTGCAGGTTGATGCCGACGTAATCCATGTCTGGCCTCCTCTAAAGCGGGTATCATCCGCGTGTTCAAAGAGCAGGGCATTATGCCGCAGCGCGGCGGCCAGCCGCTTCATCCCATTCAATTATGTAAAAATGCATAGGCTAAAATCCTTCGTCACCTACGCTGAGCGAGCAGCACGTAACATGAGCACGAGTAAGATTGATGAGAGTCACTCAACCAAGGCGTCGATCCAAAGTCAACAGTGGCGAGGAAGTTGCTCCCCAACGTGCGGCTACTATATAGCTCTGGCTAGAATACATGCATGCGGGATGAAAGTCTGTCGATGAAAATTTGACGATTGACATCTCAGCCGCCGGGGACTAAAAGTGCCTCGATACCGCAATGGTCTGCTCTCGAGCGAGAGCAATGTTGACGTGTGGAGACGCCACTATACGGGCTAGGACTTCAATTGATATTCTTTAGTCTCTTCGCGGCGAAAGATCTCCAGGCCCTCTCCTGACGTTCTCAAAGTCAAATAACAAATTCAAGCAACAGGCATCCGCAATTCACGACGGATGGTTGTTGGAACTAGGCGGCAATCGAGTCCCTGCTAGACGATGATTAAAGGGGGGTGGAAAATGCCTGATTGGTTGAAGAATTTGCTTGGTGATCTTACTTTGGCGGGAATCGTCATAGGAGGCTTGACCTATCTCGCCAAAAAGGTTGCGGACCTCGTCTTCGATCGGGTGAAACCGAAAGGGGGACAGAAGAAGGGACCTTTCTTGGTTAGCTTCCAAGACTTCTATGGCAGCGAGCTAGAGAGGCACCAGCAGGGGTACGTTCAGCGGATGGAGATTAGTGGCACGGGAGCCGTCGAACAACGAGGTGTGGTTCAGAAGATCGAAGACTGGGCCAAAGGCCCCGCGCATTTTCTCATCCTCTCCGGAGAAGGAGCCATAGGAAAGAGCCGTTGTTGTATTGAGACGGCAAAGATGAGGAAGATGCAATGGATCAATGTCAAGGGATATAAAAACAAACCTCAAGACTTAGCCGCCAGATTAGAGGACGTTGTTCGGGAGAAAATGGTTTGTGTCTATGAGGATTATCAGGACTATCGGGATCTCTTTCCCGAGGTGGTTAACCTGATTATCAGAAAGAAGGCGAAACTTCTCGTCGTCTCAAGGGAAGAAGAGGGGCCGAAACGCGAGATTGGAAATAGAGAGACGCCGGAGTTGATTCAGCTTCGTAAGGTGGCCGACGAAGCACTCAAGGAAATCGCTAAGGAAAAAGCTAGACTGACGGGGGAGGCTGAACTGGACGACCTTACTCTTCTTACCGTCATTAGCATTTCCCAAGGTATACCAGGGATCGTTATCTTGGCGCTCGAACATTATGCGGAGAAGAAGACCCTGCGCGGAATCGAAACATACGATCAATTGTTGTACTCCATTTTTCGGAATTTCGAAGATAGTTCCGGGAAGAGTTGGGAAGTAATCAAACCCCTGTTAGGGAAAATGGCTCTATTACGAGGAGCGCCGGGTAGTTTAATTCAAGATCATTACGAGAAACTCAAGGCGGGGATGTACGCCGGGCAAATTGTGAACGGCCAGGATGGGAATTTTCGTATTCAACCCGACATCCTTAATGATTACATCGCCAAACAAGTATACTTCGAGCCATCTCTAAGCCCGGATTTCGAGCCCACCATCGAAGAATTCCTCCAAACGAAATCAAGGGAGATACTTATCACTCTCATCAACTGCAATAACAGAAGGGCAGTGGAGATCCTTTTAAGGAAGGCACGTACGCTTGGGGCCAAAACAGTAATGACACTCGGCATCGACACCTATGAAGCCTTCAAAGACCTCGACCTCGTCCAGTCCAACCTCGGGGAATTCTGGGAACAGGTTTGGGAACTGACTGATCCGGATGATTATCACCGGACGGCGACTTTGCTCTCTCTTCTGGCGAAGTGGGATGATGCTGAAAAGTGCTGGAACAGGGCGGTGGAGCTGTGCCAGGCGCAAAACAATCAATGGGGCATCGGGACAATCTTCAACAGTCTCGGCTCGATGTCTATACAGAGGAATGATTGGGATCGGGCCATTGAGTTTCAGGAAAAAGCACTTGAAGCCTTCGGGCGCGTCGAAGGAGACCCTGGTGTCTTCGGCTCGGCGCAAACTCACAACAACATCGCGATAGTTTTTGCGAACCAAGGTGAGTGGGCCAAAGCGGCCGAACAGTCGAAACAAGCGCTTGAAACCTTCAGCAGGTTGAAGGGTGATTACGGAGTTTATGGCAAAGCGCAGACCTATCTGGTTAGCGGGAACATCGCGCATCGTGCGGGTGAGAGGAATCAGGCGATTCAGTTCTATGATATCGCTCGCCAAGGCTTTGAAGATCTGAAGAACGTTCCGGGGAGGGCGAAGACCTATACCGCACTCAGCCTGGTCTACGCGGACAATGGGGATTGGGAAACGGCCAACCAGTTCTATCAGAGAGCCATGGGCATAATGAATTTGTTCGGAGACCTCCACAGTATCGCCCAGATCTACCGTGACTTCGGATCGCTATATATGAAAAAGGGTGATTGGGATAATGCAGAGGCGTCCTATCACGATGCCCACGCGACATCCGAGCAACTCGGCGACTCTCAGGGGACCGCCAACGCGTTAATCGGTTTTGCATCGATTCATCAAGGCAGAGGTAACTGGGACGAGGCCGTCCGGTGCTATGAGACTGCTCGGCAGTTGTTTGACACACTGGGCGATGCCGTTGGCATCGCCCAGACTGAGCTTGGACTCGGTTCTACGTATTTTGCCAAGGCCGATTGGGATCGGGCAGCCGAGTCCTATCAACGTGCGATGGCGACATTCGAGCAGTCTGGAAATCGTGACGGTAAGGCGCTGGCTAGTTTGAATCTAGGCGCAGTCTGTCAAAGGAGAGGCGACTACGCACGGGCCATCGAATTGTATGAAGATGCTTTGAAGACCCTCGAACTACTGGGCAATCAACTCGGAACGGCAAACGCCTATCTAAACATTGGCTCGGTGCACCAGGACAAAAGCGAATGGGATGACGCCCTTCAATTTTATCAAGAGAGCCTACGCATTTCAGAGGGGATTGGGAACGGACGCGAAATATTGCGAGCGGATGTAAGCATCGGCTCGATATATCAAAACAGAGGTGACTGGGATAAGGCTATAGAGATCTACGAGAACGCCCTCAACCACTATGAAAGATTAGACGATCCGTTTGGGAGGGCGGACGTACGCGTTGACCTTGGTTCGGTCTATAACAGCAAAGGCGAGTGGGAGAAAGCGCTTCATCTCTACGAGGAGGCACTCGCGATTTCAGAGAAGCTGCAGAATAAACGGGGGATCGCTCACGCACAATCAGGCCTGGCTGACGTCCATGAAAAGAGAGGGGAGTGGGATTTAGCCATTGAGCTTTATCAGAAGGCCTTCACCGCATGTGAGAGCTTCGGAGACCGTCTCGGAATGGCGAATACTTCTCGCAGCATTGGCTGGGTCTTCCTCAGAAAAGGAGACACCGACCAGGCGGCTCAGTACTGCAAAAAGTCACTCGCCATCTCGGATGAAATCGGGGATGAAGTAGGGAAGGCGGCTACCTTTACGAATCTCGGCGCAATATATGCTGAAAGCGACAGCTACGAAGAGGCCAGCCACTTCTACGAGAAGAGTCTGGAGATTTATGAGAGGCTAGAAAGCCTCCCCGGATTGTCAGCAAATTACAACAACCTAGCTATCGTTTATCGCGATCAGGGTAGGCTTGACGAAGCACTGCAAGCTTGTGATCAAAGCTTAGCAATCTCAAAGAAACTGGGAGACCAGCAACTCGAATCGTATACCTATACCATTATAGGCATGATTTATTCTGACCGGGGCGATTGGGCCGAGGCGGTGCGATTCTATGAGAAGGGTTTGAAGATCAAGAAAGACCTTTTGGATGACTACGGGATAGCGTATAGCCATGGAGAGATGGGAGTCATGTATATGAGGACACGGGAATGGGACGAGGCCGAGGATTTCCTGTTTCGATCATGGAGATCGTTTTCGACCCTTGGGGCGGGCACCGACGCCTCCCGAGTACTCGGATATCTAAAGGAACTGGCAACGATCTCTAGGCAGGGAGGAGATCAAGCGAGAGTGAAAAGGCTAGAAGAGGCGATTAGAGGAAACCGATCCTATTAACGCTTTTCCGCGCCGGGATTCAAATCCACGAAGTGCGTCTCAGAGAGGGGGCTGGCTGGGCTTTCTAATGTGAAGGAGTATCGACTCTGTGCTGCCGAGGGCGGAACGCTCGTGGAGGCGCGCCAGCAGTATCTTCGCTTGAACGTCCCCGTGCTCTAACGGGAAGATGTGCAGGAAACTATCCGCAGGGGCGTGCCCCCTGCGGAATCTGTGGAGGCGGTCACGAAGCCCTGCGGCCCGCGCGACGACTGGTATTTCGGTGAGAAGATTGCGGCCGACGAGCCTTGAGTCGCCGTCGCCCTCTCCCCCCTCCGGCTTGAAATAAAGCACCGTCCAGTCCGCGTCGAGTTCAAGCAGGCCGAAGGGGATCGACTGAGGGTCTATTTCCTTTTCAGGCTGCGTGCTCATAGACGGGGGCGAAGCGGCGGAGGAGGTCGTCGAGCCGGTCGAAGTCTATCGGCTTCGTGAGGTACGCGCTGCAACCCGCGGCGAGGGCTTTCGTCTGGTCTCGCTCCGCCGCGTGCCCGGAGACGCACACGATGGGCACGGCGCTCAGGGCTTCCCACTCGCGCATCAGGCGGGTGGCCGACAGGCCGTCGAGCGAGGGCAGGCTCACGTCCATCAACACGATGTCCGGGCGCTCACGCCGGGCCGCCTCGACCGCCTCCCGTCCGTCCCCGGCCTCCACGACGCGGTAGCCCTTCCGCTCCAGCAATATCTTGAGCATTAGGCGAGTGTCGTCGTGATCCTCGGCCACCAGCACCGTCGGGTGAGCGGCTCCCTCTAATGTGTCAGGTACGTCCGGCATGGAGTGTGCGACTAAGAGCCACTTCCGAAGCGAACATTGATGAGCCGATTTAGTTGTGTCGGGATGGTCTGTCGAAGCCTGAAAGGTGGGCCTCCTCGCGGGGCCTTACCCTTCGCCCCCCTGTGTCCGTCTCGGTCAGTTCGGTGAGCCGCCGGGCCAACGCTTCCATCAACGCCACCCCGAGCCGCTAGTCCCGACCGGGGCATTCACCTTTAGCTGACACGACGAGTAAATCTTGTCGGAGGGAGAGGCGCGCGTCTATACGCTCCCGGTCTTAACCACGTTTAATATGTTGTCGTGAGGGAGGGTAAGTTCTGCTCGGCTCACGCGCCGAGCAGGCGGTCGTACTCGACCTTGACGACCCCGTAACACTCGCACGAGAACTCCCCCAAGCCTGCCCTGTCCGTGACGGTAATATGCCCGCGTGAGTAGCGGATGAGCCCCGCGCCTTGCAGGATGCCGGCGGCCTCGCTCACGCCCGCGCGGCGCGTGCCGAGCATCTCCGCGATGAACTCCTGCGTCAGACGCAGCTCGTCGCCCTCCACGCGGTCGTGGCACGTCAGCAGCCATCGCGCGAGCCTCTCGGCAACGTGGTGGCTGCGGTTGCAGGCCGCCGACTGCGAGACCTGCCTGAGCATCGCCATCGTGAAGCGCAGCAGCAGCGTTTGCAGCAGACCCCCCTGCTTCAGCTCCTCCCTGAGCGCGGCGGCTCCCATCCGCATCCCCTCGCCCGCGATCTGCACGATGGCCTGATTCGGAGACAAGTCGTCGCCGAGAGCGATGGAGAGTCCGACCATCCCTTCGTTCCCGACCAGACCGACTTCGACGCCCGACCCTTCTTTCAAGTGGGTGACAAGTGAGACTACGCCTGTGTTGACGAAATAGACGTACTTGATGCGGTCTTCAGTTTCGTAGAGGGATTCACCTAATGGCAGTGAGACCGGCGTCAGATGTGAGAGCAGGCGGTCGTATTCTTCGCTCGGCAGGGCGGCGAGGATTTTATTCTGGGGCGGCGGCTGAGTCGCTTCGGGCATGGCGCATCTCCTTCTACCGAGTCGCGTGTGTGAACACAGCAGACGGCAAAAGAAGATGCTTGGTTAAGGCAAGCTCCAGTGTCGAATGTTGGATTCTAAAAGAACGGTTGCCGAACTGACGCTGCCACCCTACCACCAATCCGTGCTGGTGTCGCGCGTCATAGCACAAGGCTATATGTACGGAACCGCGAATATAACCTTGACCGCATCTCGGATGGGGCCTAGACTCGCCCCGTTAAGCCTGTTTACTGCCGAAACCTTAATCCTTCGACGTAAGGCGCGTCCCCCGACCCCTGCCATTACGTTCCAGCCTTAATCTTTCCACGGCGAACACCCTTAACAGCGCGGATGGCGTTAGTGTCGGCTGACGGAAGCGAGCAACAGTCCGGGGGTGGCGCATGAGCACGACAGAGGCAAGCCCGACCGTGATGGTGGCTGACGACTCGGCGGACATCCGCGAGCTGACGCGGCTGCAACTGGCGATGCTCGGCTGCCGGGTGGTGGAGGCCGCCGACGGGCGCGAGGCCGTGGAGTTGGCGGGCAAAGAGTGCCCGGCGCTGATCCTGATGGACTTGACGATGCCGGTGCTCGACGGGTTGGAGGCGACGCGCCTAATCCGCAGGCTCGCGGAGATCCGCGACGTGGTGATCGTGGCATTCACCGCCCTCCACGACGGCGAGTGCCGCGCGAGCGCCCTCGCCGCGGGCTGCAACGACTACATTCAGAAGCCGCTCGGCATGGAGGAACTGTCCGGCCTGCTCGACCGGCACTTACGGGACGGTCGCTTGTGAACGTGGGAGGCCGACCACTTTACTCACCAGAATAGACCACCGGATACGCCGCATCCTCAAGAGGACTTGGAAAAGGTCTGATCTGAACTCAAACCACTCCATCCCGAATCCTCAGCCAAAAATTGATCAGCTCTCTATCGGCAGGTTGGTGAATCATAAGTATGACTTTATGAGACACCAATCGGTAAAACCGTAGAATTTGCCAACAAAACAAATAGCGGCTAGCCGGCTCATAACTCTTATGAGCCGGCTAGCGCTGCCGCCGATTCAATGATGAACAGAAAGTAGGATTCAATAGAAGTACACACCTGCTTCTCAGATCTGTCCTCTCTTGGAGACACCTTGTTACTCGACCGAACGCAAATACCTCTTTTGCGCCTAAAACAGGCCGAATGAGATCGGCCTCGTGCTTGGTATAAGTATTGCCGGTTGTATATGTACGACTCCTCGTTTCCAGCTAAGTAAGAGCCTCTCTTGTTAGCCTCACTTTAACCCTGGCACACGAATGAGCACCCAAAACTGAGGCGGCTCATTGCCACTCACAGCTCATCTTTATTCGTTCAACAGTGAAGATGACCTCTACCGATTCCTGGGCTCCTCACCGCACGAGGCGGAGTCGACTTAATAACTAGGAAGAGTGTTTTATGATGAGTTTAAGCAGGCTGTTGTTATTAACTACCATCTGGGGAGTCCTCTTAGTATTTCGATCATGCCCGTCCGCAGATCCGCAGGTAAGTAAGCCTGTGGTTTTGCCTGGAACGATGACAACGGGTTTGGCCACCGCGTTGACCGTCAGCAGCAAGATTACCACCAAGTCCACTGGTCCCAAGCAGATCCCGACTGACGTCAAACTGCTGCGTGTAAATTCCAGTAACGTCGTCACGAATGATTTGGGAACGATGCGGGATGATGGCTCCAATGGTGATGCAGTAGCCGGCGACCAGATATATACGCTGAAGCTAACCCTCACCGAGACGGCCCCTGGCGAATTGAGTCTGAGTGTGGGCGCGAGTTTCCAGGGTCTGCCGAAACAGATTCGCTCGCCCGTATCTACTGTGCCGGTTGTTGCCGCCAACGCGGCGCCAGTCGTCAGCGCCGGAACGGATCAAATCATCCTGCCCACCGCGATGGCCAGCTTGAGCGGAACGGCCAATGATGATGGCCTGCCGTCGGGGGGTAGCCTTACTTTCCTGTGGAGCCGCGTAAACGGGCCAGGAACGGTCACATTCGCCGACGCCGGCGCCCTCGTCACCACGGCGAGCTTCAGCACCGCCGGCAATTACCAGTTGAAACTGTCGGCCAGTGACTCTGAGCTGACCGGCACTGACGAGGTCAACATCACCGTCAATGCAGTCAATCAGCCACCCACGGTCAGTATTACTAATCCTGCCGGTAGCACCCCCCTGACCGCACCAGCCAGCATCACGTTCGCAGCCAGCGCCAGTGATAGCGACGGCTCCGTCACCAAGTTGGAATTCTTCGAGGGTAGTACGAAATTAGGTGAGGCGACGACTGCTCCCTACAGCTTGATCTGGAACAGTGTGGCGGCAGGAAATTACTCCCTCACGGCACGGGCTACCGACGATAAGAATGCCACCACCACTTCGAACGCGGTCAACATTATCGTTAAGGCAGCCTCCGTATTACCGCCTGACCCGGTCAGCGTAGCGCCGCCTTTAGATCTTTCGGTAGCTACCGACATTAAGACCTCGACGGAATTTCTTTACACTGGCACCAACCCGATCCAGACGGGCGTGACACCCGGAAGGATCGAGGTGCGCCGCGTAGGAATCCTGCGTGGCAAAGTGCTAGACCGCGCCAATACCGCGCTCCCTGGCGTAAAGATCAGCGTATTCGACCACCCGGAGTTTGGACAGACGCTCAGCAGGGTCGATGGTGCGTTTGACTTGGCGGTCAACGGCGGCGGGCCGATCACCGTGCGGTATGAGAAGGCCGACTACTTACCGGCTCAGCGCCAGGTAAGCGCGCCCTGGCGCGACTACGTCAACTTGGACGATGTGGTGCTGATCCCGCGTGATGCTCAGGTAACGACGATCAATCTGGGAGCCACGGCGACAACCATGCAGGTGGCGCGCAGCAGCATCCAAACCGATGCGGACGGTACGCGCCGGGCAACGGTTCTGTTCCCGCCGGAGACCACGGCCGGGTTGGTGCAGCCGGATGGCACCACGCTTCCAACCAACACCTTGAACGTGCACCTGACCGAATACACTGTGGGCCCGAAGGGGCCGCAGGCGATGCCAGCCGAACTGCCGCCGGCCAGCGCTTACACCTATGCGGTTGACCTGGGCGCGGACGAAGCTGTGGCTAAGGTCAACGGCCACGATGTCGTGTTCAACCAGCCGGTCTTCTTTTACGTGGAGAATTTTCTCAACTTCCCGGTGGGCGGCATCGCTCCCGCCGGTTTTTATGACAGAGACAAGACGGCCTGGATACCCTCGGCTAATGGGCGGGTCATAAGGATTCTCAGTGTCGGCAGCGGTCTCGCCAACCTGGATGTTGACGGCAGTGGTCAACTGGCGAGCGCGACGGCGTTGGCAGCTCTGGGCGTGACCGACGCCGAGCGGCAGCAGTTGGCCGCTCTCTACGGCCCCGGCCAGAGTCTGTGGCGAGTGCCGATCAGCCACTTCTCGTCCATGGACATCAACTGGCCGTATAGACCTGATTGTGACCCTGCTATCAAGAGTTGTGAGCCCAATCAGCCGCCGCCCCAGGGTGATCAACCCGAAGATGATCCTTGTGAACAGGGAGGGTCGATTATTGAATGCCAGAACCAAATTCTAGGCGAAGTGTTGCCCGTCAGCGGCACGCCCTTCACTCTTAACTACCGCAGCGACCGCACGCCCGGTCGAAAGGCGGCATACACGCTGAGCATTCCACTGAGCGGTGCCACAGTCCCCACGACCCTTAAACGCATTGACTTGGTCGTCGATGTCGCGGGGCAGCGGCTCACCCAATCCTTTCCCGGCGCCGCCAACCAGCGCACCACGTTTACTTGGGACGGTCGAGACGCCTACGGGCGTTCCGTTCAAGGGCAGCGTCCGGTCAGCGTGCGCATCGGCTACGTCTACAGGGCGGTCTACCTCCGGCCGGGCGAGGGCAGCTCTCGGGCTTTCGCGGTCCTCTCGGCTTCGGGCCTGGCTCTCAGTGCCGACTACGCACGCCAGCAAATCACCTTCTGGCAAGAGTGGCGTGGCTCAATCGGCCCGTGGGATGCGCGGGCGGAGGGGCTTGGGGGCTGGACCTTCGGCGTGCACCACGCCTACGACCCTGCGGGGAATGTTCTATACCTCGGAGACGGCGGCAGGCGGAGCGCTCGCAGCCTCTCCGATGTTATGACGACCGTGGCCGGAGACGGCAACTTCTGCTCCGGTGGAGGTACGTGTGGTGACGGGGGAACGGCGACGAAGGCGCAACTGACCGTGGCGGAAATCATCGCGGTCGGACCCGACGGGAGTCTTTATATCCCCGACCGGGACTACAGCAGCATCCGACGGGTCGCGCCCGATGGGATCATCACGACCGTCGCCGGCAACCGCAGCCTCGGCAACGGCTTTAGCGGCGACGGGGGGCGAGCTACCGCGGCCCGTCTCGCTTCACCACTGGGCGTCGCGGTGGGGCCGGACGGCAGCCTCTATATCGCCGACACCGGCAACAACCGGGTCCGCCGGGTCGGCCTCGACGGTATCATCAGCACCGTGGCAGGTGATGGCAGTACGGGGAACTGGGCCCCCAGCAGCCCGCTCGGCGACGGCGGCCCCGCCATCCAGGCGCAGGTCTACCAGCCGAGGTGGATCACCGTGGGGCCTGACGGCAGTCTCTACATTTCGGACCCTGGTTACTACCGAATCCGCAAAGTTGATCCCGGCGGAGTCATCACCACGCTGGCAGGTACCGGACAGCGGTGTGTTTCGAGCGAGCCCTGCGGTGACGGCGGGCCAGCCAGCCAGGCTACATTCTCTAGTCCTCGCGGGATCGCGCTGGGGCCGGACGGTAGTCTCTACGTCGCGGACACCGACGCCGGTCGCATCCGTCGAATCGGGCCCGACGGCAAGATCAGCACGGTCGCCGGTCGAATCACCAGTCTCGATCCCAGAGGGTTTGCGGGCGACGGCGGGCCCGCCAGTGACGCGCTATTCAATGTGCCGAAAACGGTCGCCGTCGGGCCGGACGGTAGCCTGTATATCGCGGAAGAGAACAACAATCGCGTTCGCCGGGTTGGGCCGGACGGCATTATTACGACCGTCGCGGGCACAGGGACTGCCGTCGCGGGGACCATCCAGACGGGGTTCGTTTTCTACGGCGGCGACGGTGGCCCAGCGACGCAGGCGCAGCTCCAGCCCAGCCATGCTCTATTGGGTCCAGACGGTGCCCTTTATATCTGGGGGTCTAACATGCGTCGGGTGCGGCGGGTAGCGCCGCTCGTGCCGGGCACCATAGCCGGCGATCTCGTAATCGCAGCCGAGGACGGCAGTGAGGTTTACATTTTTAGCAACACCGGCCAGCACCTACAGACGTTGCACGCGCTCACCGGCGCGGTCATCTACCGGTTTGCCTACGATAATAAGGGACACTTGACGAAGGTGACTGACGGCGACACCAACGTCACCACGATCGAACGCAACGCCCTCGGGGAGCCCACCGCCATCGTCTCTCCCTTCGGCCAACGCACCACGCTGGCAGTGGATGCCAACGGCTACCTTAAAAAGGTCACCAACCCGGCCTCCGAGTCTTTCCTGCTTGAAACCACCCCCGACGGTCTACTGACCAGGTTCACCGATCCGAAAGGTAACGGCTCGCAGATGACCTACAATCCGCTGGGCCAACTAACCCGCGACACGGATGCCGCGACTGGTTTCACTTCTCTTGCCCGCACGGATACGGATCAATCCTTCACCGCGAGCCTCAGCACGGCCCTGGGTCGAGCCACCAGCTACCAGGTCGAGCGCCTGGCCACCGGCGCGCAGAGGCGTGTGAACCGCTTCCCCGATAGCACCCATACCGAGTTGCTCATTGGCGCCGACGGCGGCCGCAAGAGCACCGTGTCGGACGGTACGATCACCAATCTCGTGGAAGGCCCGGACCCACGCTTCTCGATGCAGGCGCCGCTGCTGACGAGTTTAAGCGTGACGACAGGCGGCCAGACATCTACGCTCACCACAGCACGGACGGCTAATCTAACGGACCCTAATAATCCACTGAGCCTCACCAGTCTCACGGATACAGCGACGCGCAACGGCCGCACCTTCACGAGCGTCTACGACGCCGCGACCAGGACGGCAACTAGCACCAGCGCCGCAGGACGGCAGAGCAACACAGTCATCGACTCGCTCGGCCGGGTCGTGCAAGCGCAGCGCACCGGGCTGCTTGCCTACAATCTCGCCTACGAGCCACGCGGCCGCATGTCCCTTATCACCCGAGGAACCGGCGTGGACGAACGCGTGTCCACGCTGAGCTACAACACCGACGGCTACCTGGAGACGTTGACTGATCCCCTGGGCCGTACGTTTCGCTTTACGTACAATACCGCGGGCCGTGTCACCCACCAGACCTTGCCTGACGGGAGGGCCATCGTCTATGGCTACGATGTGAACGGCAATCTCACGTCACTCACCCCACCGGGGCGGCCAGCGCATCTCTTCAGCTACACGAAGGTGGATCTGCAAGGCGAGTACACACCGCCCGACGTCGGGGCAGGCAGCAACAGCACGCGCTACGCCTACAATCTCGATAAGCAACTGACGCGCATAACCCGACCCGACGGGCAGATTCTAGACTTTGGATATGACACAGCGGGGCGACCCAAGATGCTGACCCTCCCCACGGGCCAGATTAGCTATGCCTACGACCCCGTGACGGGCAAGGTCACCGGCGTTATGGCACCCGATGGAGGCACGCTTTCCTATACCTACAATGGCGCGCTGCTGACACAGACTACCTGGGCCGGAACGGTCGCGGGCGCTGTCAGCCGCTCCTACGACAACGACTTTCGCGTCACGTCGCTCAGCATCAACGGCACCGATGCCATCGCCTTCCAATACGATGACGACGGCCTGCTCGCCAAGGCCGGTGACCTGACACTGAGCCGCAATCCACAGAACGGGTTGCTGACAGCGACCACTCTCGGTAACGTCGCCGACAGCATCGGCTACGACGGCTTCGGCGAGGTGACCGCTTACACCGCTAACTACAGTGGAGCGGAGATATTCAAGAACCTTTTCAGTTACGACAAGCTCGGTCGCCTCACGACGAAGGCCGAGTCCGTTGCAGGCACGACCGCCACCTTCAAGTATGGTTACGATCTCGCGGGCCGACTCACGGGTGTCAAGAAGAACGGTACGCTCACGGCGACCTACACCTACGACGGCAACGGCAATCGTCTGACAGCCCCGGGCCTGAGCACGGCCGCCAGCTACGACGCGCAAGACCGCCTGACCCGGTATGGTGGAACAACGTATTCATATACCGCGAACGGCGAGTTGAAGACGAAGAGCGCCGGTGCCCTCGTGACAAGTTACGACTACGACGTGCTCGGTAATCTCAAGCACGTCACCCTGCCGGATAGCACAACCATCGACTATGTCGTCGATGGCGAGAACCGCCGCATCGGGAAAAAAGTTAACGGCGTCTTGGCTCAGGGCTTCCTTTATCAAGACGGCCTCAAACCCATCGCTGAACTTGATGGAGCCAATCATGTTATCAGCCGATTTGTTTACGTTACTAGGGTCAACGTGCCCGATTTCGTGATCAAAGGAGGTGTGACGTACCGCATCCTCACTGACCACCTCGGCAGCCCTCGGCTTGTGGTCGACGTTGCGCTGGGGACCGTGGCGCAGCGAATGGACTACGATGAATTTGGACGCATTCTGACCGACACCAACCCCGGCTTCCAACCCTTTGGTTTTGCCGGCGGATTCTATGATGGCGATACCAAGCTGGTTCGCTTCGGAGTGCGGGACTTCGATGCAGAAACCGGAAGGTGGACGGCAAAGGATCCGATTGGGTTTGCCGGCAGCAATGCGAACCTGTATGAGTATGTGCTTAGTGATCCAGTAAACTTGTCGGATCCTTCAGGTCGGAGCTGGTGGGATGACTTGTGGACGGCGCGGGAAATAACAAAGGCCACAATGGATCTGATCAAGTCCCTTAACGGCAAGCCGATCCAAAGACCACCACCACCACCGCCAGCAACCATCAGCAGACCGGCACCACAGAAATCACCGGTGTGCGGACCTGGGGGAAGCCCGCCTGGGCCGAATTTTCTCCCAACTCCGCTTATCATCATTTTCGATCCGGCGCTTTATGAGGATCTGTTGCATGACTTTCTGTTCCGTTCCAGGACCAGCGGTCTCGGTCCTCTTGGTCCGATGGTGTAGCGGCAAAGCCGCGTTACGACAAGCTCGGTCGCATCAAAACGAAGACCGGGTCCGTTGCGGGCATCAACGCCACCTTCGGGTATGGTTATGATCTCGCGGGTCGACTCACGGGAGTCAAGAAGAACAGTACACTCACAACGACCTACACTTACTAGAGAGGCTGCCCTTCTTCCTCCGCACGTAGAGGCGGGAGGTGTCGAGGTCGATGTCCTTGAGCCTCAGGTCGATCAACTCTGAGACTCTGAACCCGTGTCTGTAGGCCATCAGGAGCATCAGGTAGTCGCGCCGGCCGTACCTGCCGCCCTTGGCGGCGTCGAGCAGCCGCTTCATCTCACCTTCGGTGAGGAAGTCCTTGCCCTTCTTATCGACGGCCCCGGCAGTCGGTTTCTTAGCCCTCTTCGTAGCCATTCCCGATGAACTCTTTACATTACTGAAGTTGGGGACGCATAAAGACGGGGCAGGGGAGCCCCATCTTTACAGTACTCCACTCCCGCGACTCTTTACAAAAGGGCTAAAGAGTAAAGAGTATAAGAGATGATGCAGGGTGAAATTCAAATCTCTCTATTACCGACCTCGGCAGCAGGAACGTTAGTTCCTGTGTACTTCCACGCGTGTAAGTGTTGACTTATCGCCGTAACCGGCATACTGTTCCACACCTCAGTTCGACTCTTAGGCCCGTTACCCGAGTCTGCAGTTTCCTGCACCCTCCCCTGACCGGCCCCGCCGCCACTTCCAACCCCGCGGCTTCCTTCCTCGGCCTTAGTTATGTCTCTCAGTCGTCAGGCAACGCCATTGGGAAAGGGGCGTCGCCAAAGCCGAGCGATGTGCCGGTAAACAACCAACTGCTTACTAGGAGAACAGCATGAATACGAAAACGAAATTCCTTAGCATCGGTATTACGTTAAGCGCGGCACTCTGCCTCACCCTCCTGGCTTCGCAGGCGGGCGCGGGGAGGGTGCAGTCGGCTCACGCCCCCACGGTGACTAAGATCCGGGTGAACGGCCTCAGCTCCGACACGTTCCTGTTCGACGGAGACACCGGCACCAACGGATTCCTGAACGTGGGGAGGGATGAGATCGCAAACACCACGACGATAGACTTCTCATACGCGACCCCCGACACGGCCGATCCGGAGATCGTCATCCTGGTCCAGGGCTCGGGCGAGATTCCGAACAGCGCCTTCACCACCAGCGCTACCACGGCTCACCTGGCAGTCACGACGCCATTCCCGAGTCATCGCTGCGTGGTGAACATTATTACCGCTGTCTTTGTCTGCGACGACGGGGACCCGATCACATTCGACCTGACTTGGGTCAAGAACGGCTTTGCGAGCATACACGAAAAGACGCAGAGGACTGAGACCTACGGCCCGGTCACCACGAAGTTCAAGGGCGAGTACGTGAGCGTGGCGGCGAACGTGAATGGGACATGGACAGGGCACATCGCCTCGGATATGTTCGGGAATCTGGTAGACAGCAAGGGCAACACTAACATCCGAGAAATCACATTGGCGGCGAACCCTTAACGTGGCGGAGCACTCGTCAACCGCAGGATGGCGGGGCGGTCGGGTCTTGTGTTGACACGTTCTGCCTAACCGGCGGCAGCGCGAGAAGCCGTGCCGCCGCTGAGTTTATCCGAAACGAGACTTGCTTCTGTAAGGCTTTGCCTACAAATTCACTCTTAACCAACAATTATTAAGTCTGCCCAAAAATAGGAGGGACAAACGGAAAGCGAGGCCGCCGGGGAATTACTTGATGGCGGCCTCGCTTATCTAAACTCCTTATTGCGAGGAGCGTAGAAGGGAGTATGACTTTACGCCGACGCGCCGTCCGCCGTCCGTGTTGTACCGCACATACGCCCGGTCGGATGAAGGATATTCTGATTAGAGCAGACAAGTTCGGCCTGTTATCCAACCTCGCAGCGTGAGGCTAAGATTGATGGTAGCTTGTCTGCATTTTTCTGTATTAACCTTCTTGCCCAAAAGTCTACCATCTGCCTCAATACTGCTTGAGAGTCTGACCCTTTTGAGGCAAAGCTTGTGAATGTGTCGGCGGTCGGGTGCAGGCCGTTGTTGGGCGGCGGCTTCACCGATTCGGTCTGGCGCCACCCTCCTTTTTCGAGCCGGCGCCTTCTTCAAACATTATGGCCGCCAACTCCTTGCCCACCTGATTCGCGGGAATGTTCGTCACGTTACTGAGTACAATGATTGTGATCTGGTCATCCACATAGCGGGCGATGAAAGCGGTGAAGCCGGGTAAGCCCCCGCCGTGTGCCATTACCCGGTGCCCGAACCCTTCACTCATATCCCAGCCGTACCCGTAGTTATTCCGCACCGGAGTCGTCATGGCCTCGAAGGACTTCCTTGATATGACCTTGGCGGAATAGAGTGCCTGGTCCCAGCGCAAAAGGTCCTCCACGGTGGAGTAGAGGTTCCCGCCCCCGCTAAATATCGGCATGTACAGTGTAGGCGCGTTTTCCAAGTGCCCCTCACTATAGGCATACCCGGACGCGCGGTTAGCTATGGTGGGCTCCGGGTGGTCGGAACCGGTATCGCCCATCCCGAGGGGGGTGAAGATATTCTCCTTCAAGAATGCATCGTAGGTGCCCCCGGTGACTTTCTCTATCACCCGGGCGAGTATGAAATAGCCCAGCCCGCTGTAGAGGAACCCCTCGCCCGGTTTGAACACGAGCGGTTGATCCTTGAACTTGGCGAGCGTCTGTTCCGGCGTCGCGGGAATCATGATCGTCTTTTCGAAGTCCGGAAGCGCCCAGGAGTGCATCAGGCCCGACGTGTGACTCAGTAGCTGATGGATGGTGATCCCTTTCCACTGGTCCGGGAGGTCGTCGAGGTACTTGTCTATCGGGTCGGAGACGCTGAGTTTACCCCGGTCCTGAAGCATCAGGACGGCCGCGGCGGTGAACTGCTTAGTGACTGACCCGATGCGGAACTTCGTCTTAGTGGTGTTCGGGACCTTATGCTCGGCGTTAGCCAGACCGTATGCTTTCGCGACCAGAGGCTTGCCGTGTTCGACAACCAGAATGGCGCCGCTGAAGTGGCCTTTTGCGGCCGCGGTTTCGAGATACTTGGTTAGTCGATCCGCTCTGTCCCGCGTCTGCCCAACAGTGACGTGGGACGAAGTTAGCAGAATCAGGGCCAATGCCGTTCGGGTAAGAAATGACCTCATACTTATCTCTTCTTCAGTCTTCGACCAGACCCCTTACGGACACTTGTAGCCGTCTGACGCCCGTCATCACGCGACCGCCAGCCCCACTGAAGGTACCTGAGAGTGGTCATGTCGCGGGTCGGGTGCGTGCCGTTGTTCGGCGCGGCACGGCCGGTAACTCAACCCCTGACGTGGGGGCGGTAGGTGAGTTGGCCGGAGGGCCATCTGCTCTGGCATCGAATGGCGAACTCCGGCTAAGGTGCCGTGAAGCCCTGCAAAGGGTTGCCGTAGAAGGCGTCCGTCTTCCAGGCCGTCGGCCGCCACGGGCCGTCGGCAGTGCCCACCACTTTCACCGGAACCATGACGGAAGTGATGTTGAGCCTGTTGGCCACGGCGAGGCCGTTGTCCACGATCTTCCCGTCGGGGCCGATGCTGAATTTAGTCTCGCGGCACAGCGCGCCCCCGCACAGCACCTTGACCTCGTAGTCGCCGGGGTTCTTGTCGAGGAAGAAGATCGACGGGTGTAGCGTGGCCTCCGGGGCGGTGAAGTTCGCCGAGTACCACGTGAACTCGATGCGCTCCCAACGGGGGTCGGACGTGTCGTTGTCGAACGTGCTCAGCTCGACGGCGGAGATGTCGGAGCCCGACTCCTTCGTGCTCGCCACCTGCTTGCCCTTGTGGAAGAGGTAGGCCGCCTTCGGGCCGGCCGCCCCCTTGAACCACATCGAGGCGACGAGGTGCACGTTGGAGGCCTGCGTGGTTACCGGCCAGACGTAGCCGAGGGGCAGCGTCCAGTCGTGATCGACGTAGTAGGTGAACGTGTTCTTGAACTTCGGGATGCCCTTGCTCTTATCGACCTTGCCGACCTTGAACTTGCCGGAATAGAGGGACTGGTTCTGCCCCGTCAGCGCGTTCTTGAGGCGGATGTCGAAGCCGTAGACGCCCGTCGCCGTCGTGAACACCTTAGTGCCCCCGGGCGGGTCGCGGGGGGTCTCCACGTCGATCCAACGGTCGGCCCCGATCTCCGCGGTCGGGCAGTCGAGGCTCACCCACAAACTGCCGTCGGGCCTGCTGACGTCGACCGATAACTGGCCGCCGCCCGGGATCGGCCCGATGACCCTGAAGCGCACGTCCGGCAGCCAGGACGTGGTGTCGTACTGCTCCTGCGCCGCGTTCGGGGGCCAGTAGCTGTGGTTCTGCCACAGCTTGACGAAGATTCTTGTCTTAACCAGTCTCGGGCCGTCCTCGCCGCGTGCCGGGACAGCGCCCTGCCACACGCAAACGATCTCCAAGAGCACCAGCACCAACCCCGAAAGTGTCTTCCGACTCGAAATGGCTCTGAGCGTCTGGCTACTGTTCATGTGACACCACCCTTCCTTAAGAATGTAGAGAACTCAACAGACTCGGCGCGCTTCGCCGGCGGTGGCGGGCATGCCGGACGTGAAGCTTCACTGTCGTGAGGCGTGGCCGTTGCCGCCGACGAGGCGGTCGAACTCCTTCCTCACCAACCGGTAGCCTTCGCACGTCAGACCTTCCGGACAATGCGGTTTTTCTAATCGTGGGTTACTCCTTGAGGAACAGCGGACAGGTGGAAGAAACCGCGGGATATTTACCCGCGGCGCGGGGCGCTCACAGCGGGACGACCTCGCGGAAGACGAGTCGCGGGAACATCTTCTCCTGGCTGACGGCCATGTCCGCGGCCGGGACGTAGTTCTCGTACTCGCGTATGACCAGCCGCGCTTTGCCCGACCCGGCGAGCGCAGGGTCTACGCGGATCATGCCCTCCCACGTCAGCGTGGCGTCGGTCAAAGGCTTTTTCTTCAGCTTCGCGGCAGACTCTGGGCTCAGGCTCAGCGTGAAGAAGTCGGTCTGCTCGGCCTGTTTCCAGCCGAGTTCGTCGCCGCCGATTCCCGTCTTCTTCTCCAACGCGACCGTGAAGAGCTGTGTGGCGGCGGGCAGCTTGTCCGGGTTTGTCTCAGGCGCGAACGAGCCGGCGTGGCCGACGCCGCTGACGGTCACGCCGACATCCAACGTCGGAGACCTCGGCAGGGATGTGCGGACGACGGTGACGTTGCGTTCGGGGGGCAGTTGCGCGAAGTCCGTGAGAACGACGCGCGACAGGTGCGCGCCGTTGACGGAGTTGGGCTGGTAGCGCGCGAGAGCAAGGCGCACGAACGGGTAGTAGGAGTTGACCGGCTTGACGATGATGTCGCAGAACCAGAGGTTGCGATTCCCGTCGTATTCAACGTCGTGCGGGACGACCTGCATCTCCACCCCCGGCAGCTCTTCCAGCGTGAGGCCGGGCGCGACATCCAACTTCTTCCGGAGGATGAAACTGGCGGGCGTGAGCGGCTCCGCCGCGTTGACGATTCGCGTCGGGTCTACGCCGATGCGGGAGACGTAAGCGGACGACTCCGGCGGGGCCGCGAGCTTATTCGCCGCGGGCGGCAGCACGACGGCGAGCAGCTCCCCGCTGCCCGAAGAGTACCAGGGCCGCTCCATGTAGACGCGCAGGCCGCCACCCGTGCGTCTGTGGTTGCTGGTGCCCGGCTCCAGCATGTATGCGTCCCAGCCGAAGGTCGGGACGACGTAGAGGATTTTCGGGGCGGCGGGGCGCGCGGAGTTCAAAACCTTCCGCGTCACCTCGGCGCTGCTGGCCGTCTGCTCGACCGACCCGGGGCCGGGCGACACCAGGGGGAAATATTCGCGAAAGCGGGTGGTGGCCGTGACTTGGTAGCTCACCTCGCGGAACTTCGTGTCGCCAAACTCGTGCCGGCACTTGAGTGTAGGGAGGTTCTGCGCCGGGTCGGGCAGGGGCAGTTCGAGCACGTGCGCCTTCGTATCGTGCTGCCGCCCGTTCGGGTCGAAGGATGGCTGGCTCGGGTCGTCAAACGGTTCGTTCCACCTGGCGTAGAGGTCGAGCTTGCCGGTGCTCTTGCCGTCCACGGGAATCGTCGTGGAGAGGGTGGCGAACGTCTCGCCGAGGTTCCTGGCGGGCGCGCCGAAGGTCTGCTCGCCCAGGACGGGCGCGCTGAGCGGACGCTGCACGGCGTGGACGAGCGTCAGCTCGCGCGGCGGCGTGAACATCGGGTGGTAGCCGAGCGCGATCAGAGCCTGTAAGTCTTTCAGCTTGTCCGGCGGCAGATTGGGGTCGGGCTTGCTGATTAACCATTGCCACACGCCCATCAGCCGCACGTCGTCCGTTTGCATGTACGAGCTGAGCTGCAAGCGCGCGACCTCCGCCTTACGCAGCCCGACTTTGACCGCGCGCTTCTTGTCGTCCCTCACGACGCGCGCGCGCAGCTCGGCGGCGGCGTCGGCCAGCGGCGGGGCGGTGTGTTCGACCAGCAGCAGCCGCCACGGCCTGGCGAGCGCCTCCTTCGTGTCCCCGAGGGCGATGAGCCATCGCGTCCAGATGTTGTCGAAATCACACTGCACGGGCGGGAGCAGCTTGCCGGCCGTCAGGTTGAGAGAGAGGGTCAGGGCCGCGCCGCGCGAGAGGGGGTCGGGCAGGTAGGGAAGCAGGAGCGTGCCGTCGGCGGCGCGCGCGATCATCTTAGACGGGTCTTTGACCGCCGCCTGGTCTTCGTGGAAGACCTTGTCGCGCTCGGTGATGAGCTTGTAAGCATCACTACGCAGCCCGCCCGGGCCGTCGAGCACCCCGTGCTGCTCGGCCAGCTGCGGGCTGCACCTGGGCGGGGCGAGGTGTCGCTCGGCGGGGAGGACGGCGGGCGTGGTCGGCGTGCTGCGGATGACCACGCGTTCGAGCGATTCGCCCTCCTTGAACAGCTCGGTCGAGACGACGACCGGCGCGCCCACCGGCTCGAAGCGCGCGTAGGTGACCTCGCTCGTGCAGAGCGCGGCGTCAATCGCGTCGCCGCCCGGCGGCAGGCTGTTGCCGGCCAGATCGACCGCCCGCGCGCGGAGGCGGTAGCGCCGGCCGAAGCGCAGGCTCGGCAGCGTCTTCGACTGCGCCTTGAAGGTCGCTTCGAGTTTGAAGAAGGTCTCCGCCTTGTTCTTCAGCTTCTCCGCCGCCTCGTCCTGCGTGATGGTCTTGCCGGGCCGGCGCGCCGAGAGGCTCCAGCCGTCCCAGCGGCAGATCGACTCGTGCAGGAACAGGTCGGGGCGGGGCTGCTTGGAGTCGGCCGACTGCGAGACGCCGGCCGAGATGAACCCTTCGTCCGCGATGGAGCGCGACGCGCCGGTGCCCTTCGTGAAATTGTAAGTGCCCACGCGCAGGCACAGCGAGCGCCACTGGGGCTTGGGCGCCCACAGTCGGGCAATCACGTCGAGCACGTCTATCCGCTGGCCGCGCACGAGGTCTTCCGCGTGAAGCTCCAGCGCGTCGGCCGCAGCCTGGGTGGCGACGCCGTCGTTGAGCTTGGTCGCCAGTTGCAGGCGGTTGAGAAGCTGTACGGCGCGGTCGGTCCTGACGAGCGACAGCCCGGCCGTGCGCAGGGCGGGCGGCACGGCCTGCTGCGGCGTGTCGGCCGAGCCGAACGCGGTCGTGCGTCGGAGGTTGTAGACGAAGTTGAGCAGCAGCTCGACGGCGCTGTCCACGTCGAACTGCATCACCTGATATGCGGGGCCGCCGAGCTTCAGCAGCCCGTCCCGCAGGTCCGAGCCTTCGGACGCGGCGGCGACGAAAAGCTCCTGGCCCGGGCTGAGCTTATAGACCGTCCGCGGGCTGAGGTTGCGCGCGTCCTTGCCGAGCGCGGAGGCGAAGGTCGGGAAGACGACGACGGAGGCGTTCGCCGCGGCGAGGTCGGCGCTGAAGGGGACTTCGAGATCGACGACGATGCCGAGCGCGCGCAGTAGGCCCGGGTAGTCGCCGAGGCAGGAGAGCGCGTCGTGGAAGTCGAAATCGGGCGGCGGGGGTTTGGGCGGCGGCGTCCCAGCGGGCGGGGCGAGTAACTTGTGAAACAGACGCGCCTGCACGAAGTTGTGGGTGATGCCGTTCTCCAGCCCGGCGGTCGCCTTCGCGGAGAGTGCCCCTTTCTTGGTCAGGAGTTCGTCGATGACGAGGGCCGACGACTGCTCGGTGGGGAGGACGGCGCTGCCTTGAGTGGTGCCGGAGCCGATCTTGCCGCCGAAGAGGTTGATGGGGCCGAAGGCGTCGGTCTGAAGCAGGGATTCGATGAACGGCGAGCCGCCGTTGAGCAGCGCACACTTGCGGTATCGCTCTTCGACGAACGCGGCGATGCTGGCCGACGGGTAAGAGCGTATCCTGCGCTTGTCCAGGTCGCCGAACTTGAAAGGGCGGACGGGCGTGTCCAGGGGAAACAGGACGGGCCACAGGGCGGGGTCAAGCGACGCGCTGACGGTCGTGGCCTTGACGTCCTTCGGCTTCGGGCCGGTGTGGAAGCGCACGGTGAAGGGCGCGCTCTTGACGAGGTCGGGCCAGCTCTTGAAATCTTTGAACTGGGCGAGCGTCTGCGGCCCCTGCGTGGGGTCGGGGAACAGGCGCGGCGAGGCGTAGACGGAGAGCCGCAGGACCGTCTTGTTGCTGCCCGGCTTGAATCCGTTGGGCAGGGCCGTCCAGATCAGTTGTTGCTGCTGTGCCACCGCAAAACCCCCTTCCCGCTCACGCGGCGAAAGCGTCGCAATAGTCCGCCCAGTCGCCGGCGACTAACACATCGGCGAACTTGAAGCGCTTCGAGTTCTTGAACTCGCGGTGCATCGGCAACTCCACGCTCTCGCTGAAGAAGAGCACTTCGACCTCGACGATGAGGACGGCGTCGCCGTAGACGCGGTTGGTGGCCGGCTCGTAGGTCAGCCCCAGGTAGAACTCGACCGAGATGCAGATGAGGCCGAGCACCTCCATCTCGCCCGTGGCCCGTATGTAGCCTGTCAGCGCGACCTCGTCCACCGGGTTGCCTTTGACCTCCTTCCGCTCGACCTTGAAGTAGATGCCGGCCATGATCGTGACCGAACCCGCGGCCACGCCGATGTTGAGCGCGATGCTGCCGCCGAACTCCAGCGCGGCCTCGACCGTCTCGACGCCGTCGAGGCCGACGGCGACGCCCAGGAAGCCGCCGCCCCCGATGCCGTAGACGATGAGGTGGAACGGCCGGTGCCGCTCGCTGAAGTCGAAGCGGGCGCGCACGGGCCGGCCGTCGAAGGGCAGGTTGAGCGCGGCCGACAGGCTGACGTTCTCCAGGCTCATCACGCCGACGGCGACCGCCGGCAGCGGCAGGGTGAAACCGGTGCGCACGCCCGCCGCCGTCACGTCGAGGAAGGGCCCGCCTGCGATGCCGGTCTTGGCGATGAGCTCCGACAGCCCGTTGAGGAAGGCGAGCGGGCCGCGGAACTCGACGACGCTGAGGTCGGCCGTGAAGTCGAGCTTCCGGTCGCGCCCCGCTTTGAAGGCGAGCAACTTGAAGCGGACGGCGATGATGTCGGCCAGGTCGAGCGTGAAGTTTGTCAGTTCGCCGCTGACGCTGTATTCCGCCGCGCCGGCGAGCGTCGCGGTGCGCGAGGTGAGGTGAAACGTCGTCTCGTCGTCGGCCTTAAAGGCCCCGGCGGACTTGACGGCTGGCGACCACTCAAGCACGGTCTCGGCGCCGGCCGGCCCGGCGCTCGGGTCTTCCTTCCCGCCCTTCAGGTTGTAGACTGTCCGCGTTAGCAGGCTCGGGGCTTCCGCGGTCGGGGCGATGATGTCAGCCAGGTTTATGCCGCCGAGGAGCTTGGCGCTGGAGTCGAAATAACTCTTGGGGTTGAAGCCGCCGAGCGCGAAATTCTCCGCGTTCCCGGTGGAGTCGCTGACGACGCCGACGCCGCGCGCGAGGCCCGCGACCTTCATGTTGGGCGTCGCCAGCCCGCCCGCCTTCTCAGGCGGGCATGGCTGATTGGAGACGGGCGCGGTCAAGATCACCCCGGCGAAGACCTGGCCCTTATTATCCTTGCCGAAGCCGTGAATGAGGTAGGTGTCGGAATAGCCGATGGCAACCGCGCCCATCGGGACGCCGGTGAGCTGTTCGTAGGCGACGATTCGCACGCGCGCTTCCGTCAGCACCGGGTGAAAGCCCGGAAAGGCGTTCTCGACCTTCACCGCCTTGAAGGTGAGCAGCGAAGTCTCCAGCGTCGTGTCCCCCGGCTTGGCCGGCATGCTCTCGGCGAACGCCACCTTCTGCCCGTTCAGGGGACACTCTATCTTCTGATTGAGCAACGTGGGGGGCGGCGACTTGGCGGTTGAGACATCGACGAAGATGAGTGGTGACGTAAACTCGGCCGTCTGCCCGTCGGCGTCTTTCGCTACGAGGTTGAACAGGTACGGCTTCCCCCCGTCTTTCGTCAACAAGGGTAAGGGGCCGCTGCTCAGAGTCAGCTCGGGCATGACCGTATTCGTGATGCGGACGCGCTTGAACGGCATGGCACGCCCCGTCTTCGAGCCGCTCCCGTAGGTCTTCTCGGCCTCCTGCACCACGACGAACATTTTTTTGCCGAGGTAAGCCCCTAGGCTGCCCGTCGTACTCCCCGGCGGGAAGGGGCGGAACTTGCGCTCGCTGACCTCGATCTTCGCCGCGCGGTGGCCGAACGGGTACAGGTATCCGACCGACACGACGCGCACGTAATGGTCGCGGCCCATCGCGGCGTGGTGCGTCCAACTCTCGACGCTGAGGCCGGTCTTATCGATGACCGACTGCTCCAGCTTCCAGTCGCCGCGCACCTTCAGCCACGCGCCGAGCGACGAGAGCATCAACTGCTCCACCCTCAGCGGCTGCGGCTCGAAGCCCTTGATGTTGGTCGCCTTCGTGAGCTTGGCCAGTTGGGCGCACTGGTCGTTCGACATGGCGAGCAGATCTTGGTTGCCGGTCGGCGTCATCGGCACAGACCCGAGCACGCGGGCGGTCTGAAACTCGGCCGCGTCTTCGCGCACGCGTGGGGCGACGAGGAGTGAGCCGCTCCGCACCCCGAGGCGCGTGTGCCACAGCTCCGTCATCCCTTTGTTGGTGACCGGCAGGGACGCGTGCGCCCAGCCGGCGTACTGGTGCGGAGAGATGAAGACGCGCGCGGGCGCCTCGATGAGGGTCATCACCTGCTGCGCGCCCGACTCGACCGCCTGCGACTCCACGGCCCACGGGGGCTTCTCCGGCAGCGTGGCCGAGGGGGCGACGATCAACTCTAAACGCCTCCAGTCCAACAGCGACGAGAGCGTGTAGGGAATCTGCTTCCAGGCGGGCGGCACCGCGAAGACAAGACAACTCGGGCCGGACGACACGCTCGGGATGAAGGGCAGGGCGAAGGAGGAGTTGAATAACTCCTCCTTGAAGGCCAGCTCGATAAAGCTCTGGGCCTGAAAGTAGACGACGAGCCGGGCGTCCTTCATCGTCTTCCCCTGGATGGGGACGAGGGCTGTCGAGCCGTCCTTCGCGGGGGGCAGCAGACCCAGGTTGACGAACTGGAACATCAGGCACAGAAAGTCGTCGCGGCGCTCGACGAAGACGGGCGGCGCGACGCCGGCTGGCGGCGCGTGTATCAAGCGGGCGGCCCCAATCAACAACGGAGCCCGGTTCAACGCGTCGGAGAAAGACCCAAGCGCCCCCGTCACGTTCGGCGGCGACGTGGCGCGCGGCACCGCGCCGCCCGTCAACCTGTGCAACAGTTCCCGCGCCGGATCGACTCCGCGCGAGTCAGGCTCGTCGCCGCGTGTTCGTGACATCCGTCTTCTCCTATCGCGGTAGGTTAGTTTGGCAAGCTCAACCCACTCACGCGGGCCGGCCCCCGCCCGGCAAGTCAAGGCCGGCGGGGCAGGTTGCGCGAGGCGCGAAGCTGGCCGGCGAAGAGGCGTTCGTTCTGCTGGTGGATAGCCCGCGGCATCGAAGGAGCGAGGCGCTGCTGCTCGTCGTAGGCCATACTAATTCGGCGGTTATTTAATCAGTCGCGAGGGCCTCCGTCTGTGCTTTAGCACACATAGCCCAACCGCCTCTTTGCTCAACAATGAAAATGACCCATTACGGCCAACAATGACACCTCGACGTCGGCGCGGTTTGGTGATAAGGTGTGGCCGAATTTCAGCCGCTGTTCTTTCTGAATACAACACTCGACACCAGGACCTGCCTTAGCAAGCATCTTCTCCTGCCGCCTGCTGCGTTCACACACGCGACCCGGTAGAACGAGTTCGACGCGCGCGAAACAACCCCGCCCGACGCACCGAAACAAAATCCTCGCCTCCTCGTTTCCCGACTCGCCTTCCGATCTCTCTGCAACGCCGTCACCCGACGGAAAGGACTGTCTCATGAAAAGTCTTCTCAAAACCCTCCCGGCGATCTGTGTCTTGTTGCTGGCGACGTTCAGCAGCAGCCCGGCCTTCGCCCAGAGCTGGAGCCCGTTAGCGCCGACGGGTGGCCCCCCGTCCAACCGTGCGTATCACACGTCCGTCTACGACGCGGCGAACAACCGCATGACCTTGTTCGGAGGAGGAACGGGTCAATTCTGTTCCGGGGCTCCGCCACTAAAGAACGACGTGTGGGCGCTGACTAACGCCGACGGCTCCGGCGGTACGCCCAGTTGGAACCAACTGTTCCCCACCGGCAGCCCGCCGGCGGCGAGAGGCGGCCACGCCTCGGTTTACGACCCGGCCACCAACCGCATGATCGTCTACGGCGGCGATCTCAGCATCGGAAACTGTTTCAGCGCGGTTAATGATGTCTGGGTGCTGACGAACGCGAACGGGTTGGGCGGCACTCCGACCTGGACGCAGCTCGCGCCCTCCGGCGGCCCGCCGCAACTACGACAGGAAGTAAAGGCCGTCTATCACTCGACGACCAATCGCCTGATCGTCTACAGCGGAAACATCAACGGCTGTAGTGGTGTCAACAATAGCGAGGTGTGGGTGCTGAGCAATGCGAACGGGACGGGCGGAGCGCCCGTCTGGACGCAACTGGCCCCGACGGGAGGCCCACCGGCTCCGCGAACCAGCAACTCATTGGTATATGACGCGGCGAACAATCGCATGATCGTTTTTGGCGGTGGCACAACATCCGGTTATCAGAACGACTCGTGGGTGTTATCGAATGCCGACGGTCTCGGCGGGACGCCCAACTGGACACAGCTTTCGCCCGCAGGCTCACTCCCCGGCATCAGAGTGCATCACACCGCTGTTTACGACCCCGCCGTTAATCAGATGGTCGTTTTCGGCGGGGCCGACCAAGTCGGCAACCGATACAATGACGTGTGGGTGCTCTCCAACGCCAACGGGCTGGGCGGGGCACCGGCTTGGACTCAGGCCGCAACCACGGGCGGCCCGCCGAACTCGCGAAGCGTCCACACGGCAGTCTATACCCCCACCTCCAATCGCATGACCATCTATGCCGGATGGGATTCTTCCTGCTTCACGAGAGGTGACCTGTGGGTGTTGTCGGATGTAACCGCCCCGCTGCCGACACCCACCCCCACATCGATACCCACGCCGACGCCGTGCGCATGTGAACCGGGGCCGGAAGGCCCTCCGGGGCCGCAAGGGCCGCAAGGGGCCACCGGCCCGGCCGGCCCTCAAGGTGCGACAGGCGCAACGGGGCCGACCGGCGCGACCGGCCCGCAGGGGACGCAAGGGCCGACCGGCGCTCAAGGCGTGAAAGGTGACACCGGTGATACAGGCGCGACAGGGCCGACAGGTGCCACCGGGGCGACCGGCCCGCAGGGCGACACGGGGGCAACTGGAAGTCCGGGGCCGGCGGGCCCGGTGGGGGCGCAAGGGCCGCAAGGCTCACAGGGGCCTGCCGGGCCGCAGGGCGCGATGGGCGTCTCCGGGTACGAGTTGATAACGGGCACTCCCGTCATCATTCAAAAGCAGTCGAACGGGGCGGCCATTGCGACCTGTACGAGCGGGAAGAAGGTTCTCGGCGGCGGCTACATGACGGTCGTTCCACCGGGCAGCTCGTCGAGCCGGGAGATGATAATCATCTTCGCCTCGTTCGCCGACAGCCTGTCGTCGTGGAGCGTCGGCGGCTTCAACAACTCGAACGGGGGACAGGATCGTAGCTTGTCGCTCACGGCTTACGCCATCTGCGCCCTGGTGCAGTAGCGCACGCCGCCGCGCAAGAGGTCTGACAAGGAGGGGTGCGGGCAAAGACGCTCGCACCCCTCCTTTCTATCACCCGCCCTAATCTAGCAGACTTTCTATCGGCGGATTGGTGTATCATAAAGGAATAGGATGAAGCGGCTGGTCGCCACCTCCGTGGTGACATAATGCTTGGCCACAACACGCGGCACACGACCGCGGGAAGGAGTCAAGACCAGCCATGAATCACATCGGCATCGACCTCCATAAGACCTCCAGCCAGGTCTGCATCCTGACCGAAGACGGCGAACTCGTCGAGCGCCGCATCAAGACCGACAGGGAGAGCTTCGACAGCCTACTCGGCACTCAGCAGCCCGCCAAGATACTGGTCGAGGCTTCGACCGAGAGCGAGTGGGTCGCCCGCCACCTCGAAGCGTTCGGTCACGAAGTCATTGTCGCCGACCCGAACTTTGCGCCCATGTATGCCACCCGTGACAAGCGCATTAAGACCGACAAGCGGGACGCCCGCGCACTGTGCGAGGCGTCCCGCCTCGGCGCTTACCGCCCCGCGCATCGCACCTCCGACGCTCAGCGTGACATCCGCGCGCACCTGGCCGTGCGCGAGTCGCTAGTGCGCACGCGCGCCAAGTACATCTCGCTCATTAGCGCGCTGGCTCGCCAGGAAGGCTGCCGCATCGGCCGCGGCACTTCGGCCAACTTCGCCGCCCGTGTCGCACAGGCTCAACTCCCAGCTCACGTCCTCGCGCAGGTCGAGCCGCTGCTGGTCATGCTCGAAGCACTCAACGAGCAGATCACGAAGGCGGACGAGCGGCTGGCCGAAGTCGTCAGAGGCGACGAGGTGGTCAGGAGGCTGTGCAGCGTGCCGGGAGTCGGGCCGGTCATTGCCACCACCTTCGCCGCCACGCTCGACGGCGCGTCGCGCTTCCATGGCGCTAAGCATGTACGCTGCTACCTGGGGCTGGTGCCGCGCGAGTACAGCTCGGGCGAGCGGCAGCGCCGCGGCCGGATCAGCAAGGCCGGGAACAGGAGGGCCAGGGCGCTCTTAGTCGAGGCGGCCTGGTCGCTGCTGCGGTGGAAGACCGAGAGGACGAGGGCGCTGCACGAGTGGTGGGCGCGGATCGCGCAGCGGCGCGGCAAGGCGGTCGCGGCGCTGGCGCTGGCAAGGAAGTTAGCGGGCATCCTGTTCGCCATCTGGCGAGACGGCACCGAGTTCGACGTGAGGTTGCTGCGGAACCCGGATGCCGCGGCGGCGCCATAGCCGCCGGTGAGACAACACAGCTCCGCGACAGCGAGGTCAGAAGCAGAGGCCGGTGAGCGCGGCATAACGTGTGGCCGCCCGGAGAGCCGCTAAAGGAATAGCGCCACCCGCCTTCGAACCCTAGCGTGCGCCGGGCCAAGAGAGTGGCCCTACTAAAGAGCGCGGACAGAGGGATGATAGGAACTCGCTGGGCAGGAGCAGTGTGCGATAACTCTTGACACCCGACGCCGCTTCACAGAGAGGTTATGATGCTCCAACTGTAACCAGCTTAAATAGGTAAAGAAAGGATGCGTGGGCGCTCTGTCTGGGAATATAAAGATTCCTAGTAGACATTAGCTGCGCCTTATTGAAGCGGCTAAGAAGGTCTGTCATTGAGAAGATTTGATGCGCCTTTTTATAGACGAACTGGACTTGTCCCGCTTTATGGCAATCCGCTGAACGTACGCCCGCGTGGTTGCCACGTTCGCATGATCCAGCGCCTCCTGCGTCTCGGCCATACTTCCCGAATCTTCTGAAAAGATGCGGGCAAACGTATGCCTAGTCTGGTGGAGGTGAAAATCCTTTAACCCCACTGCTGCTGCATGCTGCTTGATATTTTTTACGAAAGCGTGGGATGTGAGGGGGGCCCCGGCGCGACCCGCCCGGTCATGCCTGGTCCAGAGCGGGCGTTCTGAGTCGCGCACGTTTACACGCCCGGCGCAGTCAAGGTAATCCTCGATTGCCGTGACCACGTCGGAGTCCGCCAACTCACGCCCCACGTAACGCCCGCCCTTCCTCCGGTACTTGATGATTAACTTCCCATCAACTACGTCTACGTCCTTCCCGCGCAGGCTGATCACCTCGCTACGCCGCAGCCCGCTCAGGAAAAAGAGTAGCAATAGAGCGTAGTCACGCTTATCAATAACCGACCCATCGTCGGCTTTCTTCCTGACGGACCCCAGCAGACGGTTCATCTCGTCGTCACTCAGAGATTTACTCGACTCCGACTGATACGGGGGCGGGCACTTTGGGCGGGCAAGGGAGACAGGGTTGACCCTGATGCGTTTGCCAATGGTAGGGTCTGCGATCAGCCAGCCGAAGAAGGATGAAAGCCGCGACATTCGCGCGTAAACCGTGTTCGGCTTATAGCTCTTCTCAAGGTGCTTGCGCCATGCCATGCAATCACGTGGCTTCACCGTGAAGGGGTGTTCCCCAGAGTAGGCGAAGAAACTTCTCACCGAGCTGAGTTTGTCGCGCAGAAGTTCCTCACGACGGTATGAGGCTGAGTCGGTAGTCTTCTCAGCCCAGGCCTGCAGAGCCGCAAGAACCGCCTGATCATCATTGAGGGAATAGTCTCGCCTCTGCAACGCGGGCCTTTTTATAAGGCTTTTTGCGGCTGGGGGTCGCTGTTTTGCCTTCACATTGACATCATATCAGATGGTTACAGTTATGTGCTAATCGTGTAACCATCTTTGATGCGTTTCGCTATTATTGCCTATCCGTTTGGCAATAATGTGCTATCTTTGCATTTCGTTGATGAGCTCGCAGAGCTAAAAGGAAAAGGAGCTACTGTATCGACCTATGCGTGTCTCCCGACGCCGCACACGAAGAACTGACCCGTTGGCCTCGCCCGAGTCTGTGCGCGACGTGCTCAACAAACTGCGGGGTCAGTGTCCCGATGTCCTTCCGAAAAGTGAAAACCAACTCGTCAAGATGCTCGAATCGGTCAGGCATCACGGGCGTAGCCCGGCCGGGTCCGGAAAACGCGGCCGCCCGCGCCGCTGGCCACGTGAAGAAGTTGCATTAGTTGCCAGGAAGCTGAAGACGGTGCTTGCGCGGGAGACAGGCGGCAGAGTTTCGCAATCGAGCTTCGTCAGTCTCTACTTGCCTCTTTTGCGGTTCCCCGCGGACGTGACCACCGCGCTTACCCAAGGTGAGATCAATATCAGGGAAGCGGCGTATTTGGCGCGTCTCACGCCCGAGCGGCTGAAATGTAGCGTCCGGGAGGCTCGGCAGGCGCGGGGTGCAATGGTTAAGGCTCATATCCTCACTCAAGGTTCCCAAAGCAGTCTCCGCCTGAGAGTGAAGGCCATTTTGGGTGAGATTTCGGAGGGGATCTCGAATTCTGTAGGGGCTGGCGGGTTGAAGGCTGACGCGCTGCTCAGGGAGAATCCTCACGACCCGCGGCACCTCTTCTATGAGGAGATACAGCGGCTAACGGATGCGATGGATCAGATCGAGGCCGACGAACTCAAAGGCGAGGCGCTTGGAGAACTCCTTCGACAAATCGATAAATTATTCAACATGCTACGGCGCATCAAGCAACAAGGGCGTGGTAAACACAGCAAGAATTCCGACAGTTAACATGGTACTTGGGCACAAGATTAGAGGCCGCTAGGTGAGCATAGCCGAGGACGCGTCGCAACATTCAAGGTTATGAATTTCCAAAAACCGAAGATGCCTAGCGGGAGAATGGCGCAAGAGATTACAGGTTGTTCTTGGCCGCAAAAAATAAGAAGGACAAAACTATTAGGTGAATATGCTGTTGATAAAGTATGGCAGATAAGGCACAACTGATTGCCCAAATTCGCTTCGCACTCGAGCAGTTGTCGGAGCGCAACGCTCAGCACGAGTGGGAACACCTTTGTCGCCATCTAGCGCGCGAGCGGATTTGCTCCAACATCTTGCCAGCCACCGGACCCGTACAGGCGGGAGGTGACCAGGGCCGTGACTTCGAGACATTCCGCACTTTCCTGGCGCGCAGCCCGCTGGCCGAGCGGTCATTCGTCGGACTCATCTCGGACAAGCCGCTGGCGTTCGCCTGTACCTTAGAAAAGGCGGCTGCTCCGAAAATCCGTAGCGACGTGGCGACAATCATATCCTCTGGCATGCCGGTCAAAGGTATCTATGCGTTCTGCTCGCGCGACGTACCGGTTGCCAAGCGGCATGAGCTTCAGGAATGGGCTCGCACGACTCACGGAGTCACGCTTGAAATCTTAGATGGTGCCGCGATCTCGGAACTGCTCGGCGACCACGACTTGTTTTGGCTTGCCGAACGCTTCCTGCAGATACCGTCTGAACTTATCCCGCCGCCACCCGAAGGGGAGGACAAAAGGGACTGGTACGCGCGCACGCTTGAAGAGTGGCGGGGAGCGCAGCAACCCCCACAGACCTTTGCCGACTTCTCGGAAATCCGGGCGGCTGCCCGAACCGCAATGGGCCCGTTCTCTTACGACGCCGAGGGGCGACCTGTCAACCAATATGAGCGACCGGAACTTCCCTTCTGGATTGAGTTGCTTGACGAAATCGCCGGCCGTGAAACGCTGCCCTCGCTTCGCCGCCGCGCCCTTTATGAAGCAAGCGTTCTGAGACTCCGGGGTCTCGGAACGTTGCACGGGCAGGAAGGGAGGCTTCGCCTCTACTTTGCGGAGATTCCTCGGCTGGACGATCCAACTGACCTCAAAGATGTGAGCGTACTGCTGACTTATGTACTGCCGGCGAAAAGTCGCGGACACGTACTTCTGGAAGATGCCGAGATGAGTGCTTGGTCCGCAGCCCTTGAGCGGCGGCTGGACGAGCGGCTCAGTGAAACAAAAAAGCTGGGGCAGGTGAACGAGCGGTGCGCACTCTTGGAAGTGCGCGGGCACGCAGCGCTTTTCCGGCGGCTGGGCGAAGGAGTCACTGATGAGGATGCGGCGTTCAAGTATTGGGGCAAGCTGGCGAAACTCGCTAACAGCGCGCCCCTCTTCCCGCTCGAGCATTTCGCCGACGTATTGGCCGATTATGCTCGCTTTATGGGCAAGCACCCTCACTATGACTCACTCGTTGGGGAGATCGACTCCCTCCTGACCGAGCGCTTTGGTCAGTTTAAGGCAGCCGAGAAATGCTTAGCGAGAGCCAAGTCATTCCGCGCCGCCGGGGATCTGCCCAGGGCCATGGCGCAACTTCATCGCGCAAAGATTGATTGGTTCGCCGAAGAGACATTGGGCAAATCTCTCCTAGCGCTCGACTGGCTCGGTCTAGCATACATTGAGCAGGGGTTGTTCTTCGCTGCCAAGTATTATGCGCTCGGTTCGGCTCATGTGGCTTCTCTGGCCACGGATTTGCGCCTGAAACCCTTGATCGCGCGCAGTCTGGAACGAGCTTCTTCTTGCGACTACGCGGTGGGAGCATGGCACGGCTTTTTGGAACTGGCCGAGGCCTGCACGATCTTCTACCCCCACTTTGAACGTGACCCGGAGGCGGATTTTAATAGCCCGGATGGCGTGCTGCATAAACTGATGTTCCATCTGGCACTTCTCGGCGCTGCGACGGATATGTTGCATCCCGCCTTGGGAGATTTCGCCCGCGAGAGGTCTGAGGCGGTGGCTGAGCGTGTGGGGTTTTCCGAAGTTCTTGGGGAACTGCGTGAGCAGACCACGAGATATTGGGAGGGCGAAGGGGTAGAAACACTTTGGGAGACAGTGGAGAATCAACTCGCCGGGCCTCCGTGGGATGACGCCGGGCAAGTCCGCCGTGCTCAATGGAAGGCGCACGGCGTGACTTGGAAAGTCGAGTGGGCCAATAACTACGATACCACTCTGGCCGCAGAGGGCTTTCTCGCCGCCCTACAGATCCTGCTATCTGATTTGGCGGGCTATGACCTATGTTTGATGCGTTCAACCCTTAATGTCTCGCTCCGGCTCGTACCCTATGGAACTGAGGGAATCCGAGCAGGCCGTGGAACTTTCGAAGGATTCGACACCCGTTTTGAACCTTCAAACGCCGAGCGTATAGCCGTCGTAACGCTTCCGTCCGATGACCATTTTCGTGACGGCACGTTGACGATCGATGACCTGTTGACCGGTGCGCTCGGCGTCGCCGCGAGCTTGCTTGAGCAGGTTTCGCTGCTGCCGAACGAGCAGTTTTACGATGTGCTTGGTGAGCGCTTCAAGCACGGCCTCTCGAACAAGCTCCTCATTGGCGCTACCTACGGCCGGTGCTTTCGGAAGTTTGTAGACCGCGAAACCTTCGACGCCTCATCTCGTTCAATTCATGATAGCCTCGATTCGCCCGCGCCATTCGCCTCCAAGCTCCCGGAAGCGCTCCCTTGGGTTGACGGCCCCGGCCCCGGCTACGACCCTGATGTAGCGCGCGAGCAGATGGGGAACCGGTACCGTGGCTTCGCAAGCCCAGTCGCACGGACCCTGAGGCGCCTGGCCGCGGAACCGGAGTTTCAAGCGACTGTCGAAAGTTTGCGCTCGGCGGGCTGGAAAGACTGGCATATCCTCAGTGCCGTCTACCACCGGACGGTCAATTACCGCATTAACAATCGCCGCATCCGGATGAGCCGAAGGGAAGAAAACTTATATGCTGAGCGTGTGGCGCGTGAGCCAGAGCCTGAAAATGCACTCCCCGTACCACTGGAGGAGTACCAAGAGGAGAAGCTGCGTGAGCATTTCCCAGTTTATCTGGGCGCATTCACCAAAACCTTCGGTCTCGAGATACACCAACTCACGCCGGATTTCACCGCGATAGAAGACTTTCTGGCCAAGCGTTACAATTTTTGGACAGATGATATAGAACACGATGACCCTTTCGCCCCTTAACACCAAGCGGCCTCACGCTCCTTCTATGAAATAGGTTCACGATGAACAACAAACAGGTAAAGAAGTCTAATGAAATAGCTTCTGGCTCAGATCGGCCAAAGAGGGAGGGTGCCAGTGAATTCAGCCCATCAAAATTCATACGGGCGAGGCGCCCCGAAATCTTCTCCGACTCACGAACGGTGGGCGAAATACATTTACCGCGGGAGGTTTTCGAGTATCACCTTGACACCCTGACCAGCCGGAAACAGGAGACGGAGTTCGAGCACTTCTGCCGACGATTGGCGGAGAAGGAACTTTGCCCAAACCTCTTGCCGCAGACCGGCCCGACCGGCGGCGGCGACAGTAAAGTCGACGCCGAGACATACCCCGTCGCCGATGTAATCTCTTTGAGGTGGTATGAGGGGGTGGCCAGATCGGCCGACCGAGAGCGATGGGCATTCGCGTTCAGCGCCAAGAAGAAGTGGCGTCCGAAGATCCAATCTGACGTCGAGAATATTGTAAACACCGGGCGTGATTACAAGCTCATTTACTTCATAACCAACCAGTTTGTGAGAGATAAAGTAAGGGCGGCGGTCGAGGATGAGTTAAAGGATAAGCACGGCGTCGACGTGAGAATCCTCGATCGCAGTTGGATTACCGAATGCGTGTACGAGCATGGTCGATTAGAGATAGCTGTTGAATCTCTTAGCCTGACAGGGTACGGGCAGCAGCAGCAAAGGGTTTCGGGCCCGTATGACACGCAGCGAGAGGCCGCACTCCAAGAGCTCGACCGGCAGATTGCCGATCCAGACCGCTACCGCGGCGTGACCTATCAACTGGCCGAAGATTGCCTGTCGTCCGCATTACTGGCTAGGGGGCTTGAGCGCCCCCGCGTGGAAATAGAGGGGCGGCTCTTGAGGGCCGAGCACATCGCAGAGGAAGTGGGTCATCAACAGCAACTTCTGCGGATCGCCTACAACAGAGCTTGGACAGCCTTCTGGTGGTACGACGATTTCGCGGAACTAAATCGACTATATGATCGGGTCGAGGAACTGGCCGTCGGCAGCCCTCGCGTGGATGACGTTGAACTATTATCCAACCTATGGACCGTCCTTCAGACCACCGTCAAACAGGCGGGGCTGGATGCTAAGACCGCTAAGCTCGACGCGAGAACCGAGATTCTTAAAGCCGAGTTAAGCCGACTGGCCTCAGACAAGGCGCGCCCCAACACGTCCCTTCAAGCCCGCACCCTTAGTGTTTTTATGAATCTGCAGGGGGCGTTCGGGGACGAAGAGAAATTCGGGGCCCTGTTGAAGGAACTCAAGGAAATTTTAACTGAGACAGAAGGACTGGTCTCATACCCGGTAGAGCCTACCGTCAAGATGGTACGTGAGATAGGCGAGTACCTTGGCGACAACGAAGCCTACGACGAACTGTTCGAAACCGTGGTCGGTCTGACGGAGCATAGGGTTAGCGAGGGGGAAGCCGGGAAGGTACTCTTGGAACGCGGATGCCAGAAATTGCAGGCGGGCAAGAGATACGACGCGATAAGGCTGCTCGGAAGGGCACAGCAGAGACTTGCAAAGCGGGAGTACCGCGGCGAACTCGTCGAGGCGCTTCTCTGGTGCGGCGCTGCGTATGAGTCGGCCGGGCTGTTATGGGCCGCGCGCGCGAACGTGCTCGCGGCCGCTAACCAGGCGTTCTCTGATTACTGGGAAGACGGAGAACTCACCCGGCAGGCGCTGTTCTGCCTACAAGGTCTTGTCTGGCTGGAGCTACAACTCGGACGTGTGCCCTGTATGCTCGGGTGGGGGGAGTTAGCGGCTTTAGTGGCGCGTCAACTGCCGCTCGACGACGAAGAAAAGAAGGCTTTCAAGGATAAGCACGACACCCGTGACCGCATTTTGGCGGCCCTCCTTTTGAAGACTGAAATGGAGGAACTGAAGCATCTTGACTTCTTGCCGGGAGTTCTTGACGGCCTCGGGCTCTACTACTCTTGGATGGCACTGTTGTACGCGCTGGGGTATGAGGATCACATACGGGCGGAGAACGTGATCCCTGCGGAGATGCCTCCGGAGGATGTCCGAGCCTTCTTCTGGAGATGGTCAAACCAGCCTGTTGTAGCCGACCTGCCACCTCATCCTGAACTGCTTCGTGACGACACCGTCACGCTTCGCTCAAACGTACTCGGCTGTGAGGTCATTGTTAATTCTGCTAATAATCTGGAGTCAATTCACCTTGCCGAAACCATAGTCGGGGCTTTGGAAGCCTTCTTGGCGACTAGCTTAGGCGAAGACCTAATGCCGTACCGGTCGGAGTTGCGTATCAGTGTCGCCCCGTCCGATACGATCAAGGGGATGCCGGAACGCTACTATGACGATGGCGATACAGGCCACATCTCAATCCTTCATGCCCCTAACCTCTACAACCAAGTGTGTAATGAGCTAGGGGCGTTCCGCTCATGGATGGAAACCTTCCTGATCGACGTACTACCCCGGATTGCTGTCATAAAACATCTAAAATCTTACTTGGAGAAGCTGCTGGGGGACGAGGTTGGGCTTGGAAGGGCTCTGAACTTCACCGAAACAGCCATACCTGTCAGGAACATACTAGGAGAGTCACCTAAATTTAGCCTCTCGGAGTGGAAGCGGGAGGCGGGCACTCAGCTATTCCCGCTACGCCGCACAACTCCGTGGTATGAGGGACTTGAGCGGGCTGAGGACGGCGGCGAAATCGGGCGGGTGTCGGATCATGACGAGTATGCAGAAAACCCGTTCGTTGAGGAAAATTTGAAGCACCGGGATCGGAAGGTCTTGTCCCTAATCGATATGCCGTTGTGGGATAAGGCTGGGTGGAAGGCTGTCGTCTACTTATTATACCCGAAGTTGGATATGCCACCTGTTTTGGCGCTCGGCTTCACTGACGCCGAGGCTGCCCAATCCATTTTCCGGGGCTGGCGCAGCAGGCTTGGCAAGGTAGACAAGGACGAGCAACTCAAAATTTCAATCATCACGGGCATCGACAGGAGCAAACCCTTCAGCTACAGGATCGTAATCGGCACGAACCCTGACTTGGAGGGGCAGGACTCAAGCGAGACATTCTTCCTTATTGTCTCGCGTAGACACCGTATGGATCCGCGGGATCATAAAAACCTGAACGGGTTTCTCAGGCGGTACGATCACCTCGGAGCGTACATACTTTTGCCAGCGCATTACGTGAGTGAGACGGAGGAGCCCAAGCTGTTCCAAGATCTCTGGATAGGGAAGGGAGAGCTGACCGTGCGCCCCGCGTGGCAGATCGGTGAGGAGGATCCGGAGATAAACACCCTAAGTGATGACGACGACCCGATAATTCCCGAGGGGGTTCGGGACGCCCCGGTGGTTAGGGCACTTCAGAGGATTCGCAATCAAAGTTAATAGTTTATGCGCTGAAGAATTCGAGTCGGTAAGTTGTTTTGTAGTATTTAGATTGAGTCGTGCGAGCAGGTATGCACAAGATCCGTGGGGCCTGAGTCGGTCCGCACTCTTCCAGTCAACCACAAATAGGGGGTGTGACGTCGAGTGTTGTGAGATCTGCCAGAATTTAGACTTGCCGTAGCAGGAGCCTTTATGCGTAACCTTGGTAATGCGACGGGAGACAAGACTGTTAGGGTGTTATTACTGGATGATAACGACGATTATCGGGAAGCTGTAGGGAAGACGTTAGAGTTACTTGGGGCTCATGTTAGCCATGCGTCCGACTCTGAAAAAGCTAAAGAGCTGCTAAAGAAAGGTGCCTTTGAAGTAATTATTTCAGATGTGAATCTTGGGGATAGTAAGCCTGCCGGCGATCTCTTCATCACCGAAAACTACGATTTAATGAAAGGGGCAGATGTTTTCGCTGTTACAGGCTACGGGGCCGATCGAGTTAATAGAATCGATGAATTAAGGAATTTAGGTGTGCCCGTTATCGAGAAGGGGGCAGGGTTACTAGAGTTCCTTCGGGATGTGGTTAGTTCTAATAGAGAAAAACTAAAAAAAGTTGTGGAAGAGCAAGTCGCGCACGCTTTGAAGAGCGGCGCGATTACTCGCCCCGCAGAAGAGAAAGTCAGCGCCCGTCGGTTACGTATATTTCTTTGTCACTCCTCCGACGATAAGACTTCAGTAAGAGTTTTATACCGCCGTTTACGTGACGACGGATTTGAGCCTTGGCTCGATGAAGAAGATTTGCTGCCAGGTCAAGAGTGGAAGCGAGAGATTCCAAAGGCGGTACGCAGAAGCGATGTAGTTATCGTGTGCTTATCCCATGCAGCGATTAACAAGAGAGGCTATGTCCAGAAGGAAATCAAAATTGCTCTGGATATTGCCGACGAGCAGCCTGAAGGCACCATTTATATCATCCCTTTGAAGCTCGAACAGTGTGAGGTGCCCGAACGCCTGAGCCATTTGCAATGGGTAGATTTCTTCAAAGAAGAAGGTTACCGGCGGCTAGTGCAATCCTTGGAGACGGCGTTGGCACAATTCCAGAATATAGAAAATTAAGGCCTACACTACAGCTCACATAGGGTGGAATCTGACTATGTCCATCAACGAAATAGAGATTAGAAACTCAGACGGGCCGCTCACTGGAAAGATAATCTTCATTGAGAAACCAGTACGCCTATACGCTTATAGGACTGCAGGCGGGTTCAGTCTGTCGCTGCCAATGAAAATCATGCTGAGGTATGTGGCGGAGAACGAACCACTCCCAATGGTTAGTAATCTTCGAGGCGTAATCACGGCCGACGTCGGCGGCTCCAAGATCGAGGTCGGAAGGGCCAAGTGGGAGTCGTGGTCCACAGGATATGTGTATAGAGAATCGCCTGGCGGCATGTCCAGCAAAGATGCCGACCTGACATGGCACGGAACCTTCGCCGAACTTGCCTACTTCGAGCGCCTGCGGAATGGCGACAGTCCTAAGCTGGAAATCGTCGTACACGGAGAGCTCTGCTACTTGATTAACGACCCCGGTACGGGGAGGCGGGTACGTACCCAACCGGAGACGGTGTTTTCCAGCTACGGCTATGTAGCCGTTTCCTACCCGAAGGAAATCTGGATCGCAATGCTCAATAGCATCGGGGCCGCCGAGAATGTGTTAGTCGAGGTACCTCTGCCGAGCGTCCCACCCGCCCCCTGGGATGAGGTTTGGAAGTCTCTGGTCGAAGCCCGGCAGGCGTTCGAACAAGGCGGTGCCCCCGGGTGGAAAGCCTGCGTTACTGCCGTCAGGGTAGGGCTGGAACAGTGGCGCAGGATTGAGCAAGAAGATATGGGACCCGGATGGAAAAACGCGCTTGGTAAACAGGAGGACCGCACTCGAGAGCAGAGACTTGATAATATGCGCTATCACCTACACCTCGCCACCCATCACTGGGTTCATAATCCAGCAGCAAGTTGTACGCGTGATGACGCGCTCTTGATTCTAGCTACGTTCACAAGTCTCCTGTCAGAGAGGGTGCGACGTCCATGAAAAATTCGAGCTTGATGAGGAGTTTGCGTCTCTACTTTCCATTCCCTTGGCAGCTTCTTGGTTAAGCCAACTTGGAGCTAACCTCAATCATAACTTCCTCATTGGTCTTGATTATCTTCCACAAATGACGGTACGCCCATGACGCAACCAGATTACCGCGGCGCCCGCGGGTCAAATGCAGGCGATAATTTCCACGAGCTTTGGGCTCTGCGTCAGGCCTTAGCGCTACTCGACCAAGATACGCAATTAAAGGCAGTGACAGTTGAGGGGCTAAAGGCAGAAGACGAGATTGGTACAGCAAAGGAAAGCTGGGATGGTGTAGATTGCGCCTTCTATTATGGAGGGGAAAGCATTGTTACTGCGTCCCGTGTCGTAATAGATCAACTAAAATACTCCGCCGCAGATCCTGATAAAGCGTGGACAATTGCTAGGCTCACCTATAGCAGCAATAAAAAGCAGAACAACTCGGTTATTAGTAGGCTGGCCACCGCCTTCGCCGCATTGAAAGACCTGCGGCCTGACCTCAGCTCCAACGGCGATTTGATTATTCGTCTAGTGAGTAACCAGCCCGTTGACCCAGAAGTTTTTGAGGCGTTATCGGGAGCCAAGCCTTCGGCGCAAAAGGGTAGAAAAAAGACAGCCCCTAAATCAAGGCGTGCCGCGCTTATGAAGGCAAGCGGGTTAAGACAAGACGATTTTGAAGATTTCGTTAAGAGCTTTGATCTATACCTCTGCGGGCAAGGTTCTCGCTTTGCACTGGAGGAGCGGGTCTTAAGGACTATTTCAGAGTGGACTGACGACGACTCCCGGTCATCCGTTTATTACCTGTTGAGGTTTATAAGGTCCGCGATGTTGCCGGAGGCGCGGCGGGAGGTTATTACTCGCGAATCAATTTTGGCCCAATTAGGCTTCTCGGATCCGAAGGCTCTGTTCCCCTGTCCCTCTCAAATTAAAATTGTTGACCACCTTATACCGAGGGAGGCTATACGAATAACGGTCGAGCAGATGTTAGCTGGCGAACAGCGTATCTGCCTACACGGCGAGGGCGGTTGTGGGAAGACGACCGCCCTTCAAGAGATTGAAGCAAAACTGCCAGAGGCTTCAGAAGTCTTAATTTACGATTGCTATGGTGGCGGTCGATATTTAGATTCTGACGCATACAGACACCGCCCGGTTGACGCTTTCTTGCAACTCTCAAACGACTTGGCGAGTCGCCTCAAGACACCTCTTCTCGTTAGCCGTTCAGATAAACAGGATCTCCCCCGGATATTTAAGAAGCGCATGGAGAGGGCCGCCGAAATAATCGCCTCGAAAAATCAGAGCGCGCTTCTGGTCATCGTAGTCGACGCGGCAGACAACTCTGTAACAGCCGCAGCCACCCGCTCCCCGGCCGAAAAGAGTTTCGTTCACGAATTTGCCTCGCTAGGTGACTTGCCCCGCAACGTGCGGCTGGTATTGACGTGTCGGACAGGAAGGCTGGATACCCTCGAACTTCCCCGTGGTTTCACTCTTGTGGAAATCAAAGGGTTCACACGCGATGAAACAGCCTTACATGTAAGGACAGTGTGGGGCGATGCACCGGACTCTTGGATTGATGACTTCGACCATCTGTCACGCGGCAACCCCAGGGTTCAAAGGTACGCACTTGACTACGCAGGAGCGGTACCTGCCGCGGCTCTCGACTACCTCCGGCCGCACGGAAAAGGGTTAGATAATGTTTTTAGCGAGCAATTCGAACACGCCCGACAGAAGGTAGGACGTGAACACGATTTGAACGAATTCTGTGCCGGTCTTGTGGCATTGCCGAGGCCCATCCCGGTAACAGACCTGGCAGCCGTTACAGGGCTCTCCGACGCGCACATACGAGATTTATGTGCCGACCTGGCACCCGGTGTAGTCGTTACGCGGGAGAAAATAGGGTTTGCTGACGAGGATTTTGAGCATTTCGTACGGGAAGTGGCTGAACCGGAACTAGGCCGCCTCAGAAAGAACATCGCGGATCATTTCATTACCCGACACAAAATAGACGCCTACGCCGCCACTCACATTGCCGCAGCCCTTCTAGATGCCGGAAGGGGCTCTGAAATCATTGACCTCATCAAGTCAGAGCAAGAACCCTCCGCCATAGGGGATCCGGTCTTACGTCGCGAAGCCCAGTTGCAGCGGCTAAGGGTGGCTATGAAGGTCTGTAGGGAGACTGGTAATGATGTGGACGCCATGCTCACTCTTCTCATCGGCGCGGAAGCTCTCAAGACCGACGTGGCCATCCGCAACATGTTAGTAGGAAACCCAGACTTGGCTGCCAACTTTGCTCGTGATCCTTCTAGCAGAGTAGTACTCCGCGATTCCCACCAGATAGAAAATCACGGGCCTTTGCTTTTTCACCTAATGGCCGCGGACGCGTGCAACGGTGATGCCATTTCGACCCGTGAAGGGGGAAGACAGTTAAAGGCTTGGCTGCAGCGTCGTAATGAGTACTTTCGGGAGGAGAAAATAAAATTTCCCAACATGGATCCGCATGGCTGGTCAATCACAGCACAGGACATCGCCGCAGAGACAGAAGCCGCTCTTCGTATCAATGGGCCTCAAAGCGCAGTCAATTCGCTGCGAAGGTGGAAGCCAAAACGGGCAGCCTTGCAAGTGGCCTCCGTCCTATCTCATCGACTGCTTGTTTCTGGGGATAATAAGCTCTTACGAGGTTTCGTATATGAGGGCGGGGTTAGGGAACCTTGGGATCTTTTTCTTCTTACGCCACTTGCGTTGGCTGGAGATCAGGTAGATGTATCCCGTCTACAAATCGATTTAGAGAAACTACATCGGCGTGGTCTCATCCGTGTCAGCGCCCTTGAGCGCCATTTCAATGAGGAAAACCCCTATGCCGACATTTTAGAAGTGATTATCACAGCGTGTGAAGTAGTCATCTCACGCGGCGGTGATAAGGGGCGTGTCGTGCCCGTTCTTGAGCAGTTCGCGCCCCCAGACGTGCGTCGGAGAGACCGGTATCACACCTCACGGTCCCCTCTAATAGACCTTACTCTAAGAGCCCACACTTTGCTGGAGCGTATCGCCGGTCGTAAGCCAAGTCTGGACACATACTTCATCAATCCACCAGATCTAGCTGAAGGAGTTAAAGACAAGGAGTTAGCCAGACTTAAACGACAAGCGGGTGAAAATAAAGAAAAGCTCGATCTATTCGTCGGCTCATTCATCGAGTTGTACGATCTGCGAGCGCAATTTCTGCTTGGAATTGAAAGTACAGACGAGGGTTATGAGCTTCTCCGTAAGGCGGTTTTAAAATCACACCAAGAGGACTACCGCCTAAATAGGGAGTATTGGTTGTCAGGGATGAAAACACGCGTCGCCCTGTCACTTACGAGATTACTTACTCTCCCCAATTTTGATAGGTCCATTCTCCTCGAGATCGCCTGTTCAGTGTTGGGCACGGTCCCAAGTCCGTTCAGCGCATCGGAGCCGAAGGTACTTGATAGCCTCGCGGTAGACCCGTCGCTGCATCAAAGGATTCTTACGACGGTAACAAATCGGGTCGAAGCTATTAAGGGGGCGCGAACCTCGGCGGAAGAGAAAATAGAAGCACTGCTGCGGTTAGCGCGCTTAATCGCACCGATAAGTTATGCCGACGCAGAAAGCGTTTTTAATGATGCGATCGCCGTGGCCAGTGAAGTTGATACGGAAGTGGTTCACGAGATTGCGTTGTTTGCGCCCTTAGCCAAACGAGCAGCGGACACGATGAGCGTGGATAGGAGACGGGCAGTAGCGCGGAATTTCGCGATCATCGTCAGCGATGCAAGCATTCGACTTGACCGGGTTGATATTTTCCCTTGGGATAAAGCGTCCGAAGCACTGACTCATTTTGATATTTGTGTAGCCCTCGCGGCCGCCGGGCGCTGGGAGGATGCCGATGTTGTTGGCAGAGAGACCTCTTTGCCCCCGGTACTTGGTACGGGCCTACAACGTAAAACATTGTCGCCGGCACTCGTTACTGCTTTTCTACCTCTCTTCGAACGTGTAAAAACAGAACTTATCGAGCTGATATTAGAGGCAATTCGCCAGAGAGCAGGGCAGTACGATGTGAACGCAATTGTTGAGGAAATCTCCAAGTTAGAAATCCTATGCTTCAACCATGACCGTCAGGACGAAGTGCTAGAGGCATTAGGCTCGGTGGGTCAGAACGGAAGTCCCGGTTTATGGCTCTCTTCTTTGCAGCAGGTATCAGCTTTTCACAAAACGCGAGGTCAAGCAAAGAGCGCTGCAACTGAAACAACCGAATCCTCAGCACGACCAGATAAGAATGTAACAGGAAATAATGATCCGTTCAGCGAAATCGATTGGACGAAATATAGATTCGTGATCCCTGATGAAATTAGTGAGGTGGTCGAGTGTGTACTAGCGACCTCGCGTCAAACGGAAGCCTTCGTCTCAGTCTCGGCAATCTTAACCCGTATAAGTAGCGCGGTCGCTATCAGGGACCGCGCGGCACATCTGGAAGCACTGAGCCGCGTTCGATCATTTTATATTGAATACGACGACATTGGGCGAGCCATTTCTTGGCTGACACAGGCCTGGCGCGAGTCCCCGTCAGTGGAAAGATGGGGGCGGGAGCATTTTCTTCGACTCATCTCGGATCTGCTCCCCGGTTTAATAGGTTATTTGGTTTACGGTGATTCACGTCTGGAAGCACTGCTTAAAGGAGCTTCTCTGCCCGATGAGCGTATCTTCTCGACACTTCTAGATGCAACGGCAAAGCATGTGGAGTCACTGGACGCCCCGACTGTATTCGCGCTGGTCGGCCTGATGGGCAACTACTGCGGCCGCGACGATGCGGCCCGGGTTTGTGAGCTATATTCTGAACGATTGGTGAATCGTATCCCGGTTACGGATCGCGATGAGTGGGATCTCGCTGACATCCCGGAAGAACCTATAGAGGGGGCGGCAAGGCTTCTGTATGCCCTCATGGGAGATGTTGATCTTCGTGTTCGGTGGCGTGCCGCACACTCTACGCGTAGCCTCGCCCGCCTCGGCGCCATTAGTGTTATCGACGAACTTGTCAGGCTATATCCCAAACCCTTGGAACGAAGCTACCGCAGGCCTGATGCACCATTTTACTGGCTTGCCGCCCGACTCTGGCTCGTAATTGCGCTTGACCGCATCGCACTAGAAAGCCCCGCAGCGGTCAGACGTCATACCAACAAACTTCTGGAGGTAGCTACGGACGAAGTGTTCCCTCATGTAATTTTGCGCGCCTTTGCCAAGTCTGCTGTGTTGAAGTTAGTGGAGAGTGAAGAAGTCAAACTGGATAGCGAGCAGCAGGCAGCCCTGGAACGCTCGAATACAAGTCCTATTCATCGTAGAAACCCACGGAAGGCGCGGGACGCTACCTTCGAGAGGTATCATTATGAAGATAAAAAAGGTCGTCGGTTCACTTTTGACTCCATGGATACCCTTCCGTATTGGTATTCAGGCGCGCTGAGAACTTTTGCCTCTCTAAGCAAGGGAAAATTTCTTGATGTGGCTGAGAGTTGGATCGTAGATCGTTGGGGTGTGCAAAACGATCCATGGGAGTGGGAACAAGAGCCGCGTAAGAACCGACTCTCGGGACGAGCGTATTCATCATTGGACCATGACCACGGATCACTCCCGGTTGGGGAGCGTTTCCACACACACCTCGAATGGCACGCGATGTGGTGCGCGATGGGGGAGTTGATGCGGACCCATCCGCTCACGAAAGTCTCTGAAGACAGCTACTATAGCTTCGAGGGCAAGATAGGCAGTGCACTCCTTACATCGTCACCTTTTTGGCTTGCTGATTTACGGAGTATGAAACCACTAGAAAAGCGATTGTGGTTTCCTCCAGAGGGAGATGTTGATGCTTGGACAGAAGACGTTAATGATTCTGACTTTCTAGCTGAGCTGCAACTATCAAACAGTCCTGATACGTTGGTTGTTTATAGTTGGCATGCAACACGGTCCCGTGATTTCGACCAGACAACTCACGTCTCTACAGCGCTTGTTTCGCCGGATACAGCGGTCCCCCTCGTCCGGGCTCTACAGACGGTTGATGAACCTTATGATTATAAAATTCCTGAGGCGGGAGATGAGCTGGAAATAGAATCTCCCCCATACCGTCTCAAAGGATGGCTTGATCGTAGGTACGCCGATTCAGGCATCGACGAGCGAGACCCGCTTAGGTATGACGTTGGACCAGTACAGTGCGGCCCATCCGAAGGTGTCATAGCAGCCTTGGAATTGAGGTCGGTTTACGATGGTTATCAAAAATGGGTGCGAATTGCCGACGGTGTCCAGGCCTTCAGGTATAACGCATGGAGCGATAATCGTTGGGATGATTATGACGAAAGGCGCATCAGCGACAATAAGGTACGCTCCGAAGGGTGGAGGCTGCAGGTGTCTAAGGACAGCCTCTCCAAGCTCTTGGCCGAAATAGGCCTTGATCTAATAGTCGAAATCCAAATTACGCGAAAGAACAAAGGCGATGAGTACTCGCAACATAACGAAAAAAAGACCAAGGAGGGAAGATTCGATAGAGTCATCCTCCTCCGAAGAGATGGAACCATTGAAGCCGCCGACGGACGTCTTGGCTCTTGGAGAATACTTGGTCCGTGAGTTGGACTTAAAAGACGGGGTGGATACGTTAGGGCGTTGGATGGCGCACCATCTGGCCGAGTTGATTCATGAAGCTAAGAACGGAGGGACTACCGCCAAACGCACGAAGGCCAGCCGCCAAGCAACGGAGACCATCCTCAAGATATGGGAGCACCGGAGGTCGTTGCCAGGCAATGCCTACCCCCTTGCCCCCTACAACGAACTCCTTGCCGTGCTTCACAGACTCCGACCAGATGCCAATCCATTTGGGGTTTACAGACAATACGGCGAAACCAGAAGGGATCATCTTGCGGCTGTTATATTTGACAGGTTAACGCGGTTAGTCATCGCGCTCTTACTGGTGAGAGTGCCATCGGGCTCTAGTTCCGATGCCAAGGAGAATAATGTAACTGAGACTCTGACCAATGAAGAACAACAAGTCCTGAGTGCTATCCAAGGATGGTTTGAGTTCTTTACCCCAAAGACAAGAAGCCCAAAAAGAGGGCAGAAGCGCAGAAAAGAGGATGGTGAAGACTCAATAGATTTGAACAAGGTCACGCTTGAAATCATAGATGATATTGCAGTCACCATTGTGGAATTACGCAATGAGCTTCAGTCACTGGATGAAGAATCATCAGAGGGTAAAGTAACGCCTACACCCGGCACGTCTAATTTTGATGTCAGCGAGGGCGTATGACCTAACATTACCGTCGTCTTATTGGGCTCCTCGCTGGGACACGGCATTAGTAGAGCCGAGCATGGCCTTTCCCATTAGGTCGCTGATGAATAAGTTGAACACCGGAATACTGTGAGCATTTCATTTACGTTCCTTCGATTGGCAGAATAGTGATGACAATGTAATGAAGATGCGCGAAGCTATAAAATCTATCTAAGGGTAAGTATTCACATAGGTTAGTGCACGTATACGTTAAGGGCATTGGCAGAATAGTGATAGCTAAGTATTCTTAAAGATTCCTCAGCAATCATCGGTTGTAGAAAGCCGCAGACTGTCTTCCGTACTAGTTAAATAAAGAGATAGTTGTGCAAAGAAGAGCCCGTAACCTGCCGCTGATCCGCAGGTTACGGGCTTCGGAATTTATGGTTGACCCACAATGCCGGTTATGGTTAGCCGGAATTGCCAACTATGATTGTCCCGTAGGCCGTATGGCGCATCTTTATTCTACAGAGCGCATCTTTATTTTGCTCCCACAAAAAATCCCTCTCAGGGAGCCGTTACTGTTGAGCCATCTTGCCGATGAGGGTGAAGAGGGGGAGGTACATGGCGATGACGATGGAGCCGATGGTGACGCCGAGGAAGCCGATCATGATCGGCTCGATGAGCGTCAGCAGGGAGGCGATGGCCGAGTCCACCTCCTGCTCGTAGAAGTCGGCGATCTTGCCGAGCATGGCGTCGAGCGCGCCCGTCTGCTCGCCGATGGCGATCATCTGCGAGACCATGTTGGGGAAGACCTCGGTCGCCTTCAGGGGCTCGACCACCGACTCGCCGCGCTCGACGCCGGTGCGCACCTTCTGGATGGCCTCCTCCAGGATCACGTTGCCGGCCGTGCGCCCGGTGATCTCAAGCGACTGGAGGATGGGCACGCCCGACGAGAGCAGCGTCGAGAGCGTGCGCGAGAAGCGCGCCACCGCGATCTTGCGCAGGATGGAGCCGATGACCGGCACCTTCAGCAGCACCTTGTCGATGATGCGCCGCCCGCCTGGCGTCTTGTAGTAGAAGCGGAGGGCGAGCGATATCGCCACGACGACGCCGAGGATGATCAGGCCGCCGATGCCCGCCAGGAACTCGCTGATGCCGACGACGATGCGCGTCGGGAGCGGGAGCAGCTCGCCCGGCCCCAGGAGTCCCGTGAAGATGTTCTGGAACGATGGGATGACGAAGACCATGATGACCGCGATGACCGCGATGGCGATGACGATGACAGCCGAGGGGTAGACCATCGCCGAGACCACGTCGCGCCGCAGCTTGACGATCTTCTCGATGTAGCTCGACAGACGCTGGAGGATGAGGTCGAGGATGCCGCCCGCCTCACCCGCCTCGATCATGTTGACGAAGAGCGAGTCGAACGTCTTGGGGTGGCGCGCCATCGCGGCCGCCAGCGTCGAGCCCTCCTCTACGTCCTGGCGCGTCTGCGTCAGCACCATCTGGAAGTTCTTGTTCTCCTGCTGCTGCGCGAGGATTTCGAGGCACTGCACGAGCGGCAGGCCGGCGTCGATCATCACCGAGAACTGGCGGGTGAAGATGGAGAGGTCTTTGGCAGCGACCTTCTTGCGCCGGCCGAGCTTCGGCACGGCGATCTCGCGCCCCTTCTCCTTAATCGAGGTGAGCGTCACCTGCTCGCGCCGCAGGAGCTGGCGCAGCATGTCGCGGCTGTCGGCCAACCGCTCGCCGACGATCACCTCGCCCATCCGGTTCCGACCTTTGAAGACATAAGTGGGCATGAACTAACTCCTGGTACTGAGGACTGAGTACTGAGGACTGAGTGAGGATGAGTCTTTAACTCAGTCCCCAGTGCTCAGTCCTCAGTACTGCCTTATCTCGCTCCCGGGCGGACGCCGACGGGGCGGCCCTGGGCGTAGGGGGAGGGGTGCGGGCGCGCGCCCTGCGGGCCGGGCGCGCCGTTGCCGGTGTTGACGCCCGCGCCGTGCTCGATCAGCTCGCGCAACTCGTCGGAATTGGACGAGCGCTGCATCGCCGTCTCGATGGTGATGAGCCGCTTGTGGTAGAGCGTGGCGAGCGCCTGGTTGAAGGTCTGCATGCCGTGCTTGCCCTGGCCGGTCTGCATCATCGAGTAGATCTGGTGCACCTTGTCCTCGCGGATGAGGTTGCGGATGGCGGGGTTCGGGACGAGTATCTCGAGCGCCATCGCGCGCCCCCGCCCGTCGGCGCGCGGGATGAGCGACTGGCAGAGGATGCCTTCCAAGACGAGCGAGAGCTGCGCGCGAATCTGCGCCTGCTGCGCCGAGGGGAAGACGTCGATGATGCGGTTGATGGTCGAGGCCGCGGAGTTCGTGTGCAGCGTGGCGAAGGTCAGGTGGCCTGTCTCCGCGATGCGCAGCGCCGACTCGATGGTTTCGAGGTCGCGCATCTCGCCGACGAGCACCACGTCCGGGTCCTGGCGCAGCGCCGTGCGGAGCGCGTCGGCGAAGCCGTGCGTGTCGGCCCCGACCTCGCGCTGGTTGACGATGCAGGACTTGTGCGCGTGCAGGAACTCGATGGGGTCTTCGATGGTGACGATGTGCTCGTGCCGCTCGCGGTTGACCTTGTCGAGCATGGCGGCGAGCGTCGTCGATTTGCCGGAGCCTGTCGGCCCGGTGACGAGGATGAGGCCGCGCGGCTTGTCGCAGAGCGCCGAGACGACGGGCGGCAGCCCCAGGTCGTCGAACGACTTGATCTCGTAGGGGATCGCGCGGAAGACCGCGCCGACCGCGCCGCGCTGGTTGAAGAGGTTGGCGCGGAAGCGCGAGAGGCCCCGCACGCCGAACGAGAAGTCGAGTTCGAGGTTCTCCTCGAAGCGGTGCTTCTGCGCGTCGGTCAGGACGGAGTAGGCGAGCGACTTGGTGTCGGCCGAGGTGAGCGTGCGCACGCCCTCGACGGGGCGCAGGTGGCCGTCCACGCGCACCTGCGGCGGCGTGTTCGTCGTCAGGTGCAGGTCAGACCCGCCCATCTCGATCAGCTTCTTCAAAAGGTCTGAGAGCGAGAGCGGCTCCTGCGGCTGTTCTTGTCCGGTCATAAAGTTTCCCTGTGTTGTTCTTAAGTCCGCCGTGGACTTCGGCGGGTCGGGGAGAGGGGGAGGCCGGGCCGGGCCCGGCCCCCCGAGTCCTCATTTCTGCGAGGCCGTGTTGCGGCTCGCGGCGGGTTGGAGCGAGGCCATGAACTGCTGGGAGCCGGCCGCGAGCGGCGCGGCCATGTCGAGCGGGGCCGTCGTCGCGAGGCTGTAGAGGCGGCCGTCGATCTCCGTGAAGTAGAAGGTCAGGGACTGCGTCGGCGCGCCCGGCGCGCCCGTCTGCGCCTGCACCACGAAGACCCTGCGGCCGCGCAGCTCCTGCACGAAGTCATTCGTCACCCAGCCGCCCTCGGCCACCATCCGGTCGATGACCGTGCGCCGCAGGGCCGCCACCGGAGTCCCGCCCAGAGTCTTCGTCTTCGGGCCGACGGGCACGCCCGCCAGCTCCGCGCCCGACAGAGTGACCGGCGCGACGACGGCCGTGCCTGCCGCGCGCCCCGAAGCGTTCGCGACGGTGAAGACGGCCGCGCCCCCGCGCAGCTTGCGACCCGCCGTCCAGTTGTGCGGCGTCGCGAAGTCGAAGGGGAGCAGCGACGAGCGGGCCGGCGAGGCCGCGCGCGCGCTCGTCGAGGCGAGCGTCGCGGGGGAGACGGCGCCCGGCGCCGGGGCCGCGAGGTTCGGCGTCGGGCCGGAGACCACGGGCGCGCCGACGTTGGCGTTGAAGGTCAGCAGGGCGGTGTTGATTCTGGGGTTGGCTTTCGCGCGGGCCAGCTCGGCCAGGCGGCGGCGCTCAAGCGCCCGCGCCCGCCTCGCGCGCATCAGCGCGCGGTGGCGTCGCCACCAGGCGCGCGAGTGCTTGCGGAAGCGCTTGCGGTGGCTCACCGCCGAGCGGCGGCTCCACTTGGCGAGCGTCTCCGTCACGGGCAGCGCGCCGGCCACCGTGACGAGGACGAGCAGCGAAAGAGTGATGATCCTCAGCCTGTTCATGTTCTATGCCACCGTTTCGCGCACCACCTCTTCGAGCGTGGTGACGCCGCTTCGTATCTTGTGCAGCCCCGACTCGCGCAGCGTGATCATGCCGTCCTCGATGGCGCGCTTGCGCAGCTCGAGGGCCGAAGCGCCGATCAGGATCAGCTCGCGTATCTCGTCCGTGACCTCCATCACCTCGTAGAGGCCGACCCGCCCCTTGTAGCCCGTGTTGTTGCACTTCTGGCAGCCCGTCCCCTTGTAGGTCTTGAGCTGCGCGGCCTCCTCCTTCGAGAAGCCGATCTCGACCAGCCCCTCGACGGGGACGTGGTGCTCGGCCTTGCAGTCCTTGCAGATGCGGCGGATGAGGCGCTGCGCCTGGATGAGGTTGACGGAGGTGGCGACGAGGAAGGGCTCGATCCCCATGTTCATCAGGCGGGAGATGGTGGAGGGCGCGTCGTTGGTGTGGAGGGTCGAGAGGACGAGGTGGCCCGTGAGCGCGGCCTTGATGGCGATCTCGGCCGTCTCGAAGTCGCGGATTTCGCCGACGAGGATGATGTTCGGGTCCTGGCGCAGGAAGGAGCGGAGCGCGGCGGCGAAGTTCAGGCCGATCTGCTCCTTCATCTGCACCTGGTTGATGCCCGGCAGGTTGAACTCGACCGGGTCTTCCGCGGTCATGATGTTCGTCTCGGGCGTGTTCAGGGATTGCAGGGCGGAGTAGAGCGTGTTCGTCTTACCCGACCCGGTGGGGCCCGTGACGAGCACCATGCCGTAGGGCTTCGAGATGTTGCGCTGGAACTTGACGAGGCTCTCGGGCTCGAACCCGAGCTTCGTCATGTCGAGCATCAGCTTCTCCTTGTCGAGCAGGCGGAGCACCACCTTCTCGCCGAAGAGCGTGGGGAGGGTCGAGACGCGGAAGTCCAGCTCGCGCGAGCGGCCGTGCACCTTGAGCTTGATCTTGATGCGGCCGTCCTGCGGCAGGCGCTTCTCGGCGATGTCGAGCCTGGAGAGAATCTTGAGGCGCGAGATGAGCGCGTCGCGCAGCCGCAGCGGCGGGTGCATCACGTCGTAGAGCACGCCGTCGATGCGGAAGCGGATGCGCATCTCCTTCTCGTAGGGCTCGATGTGGATGTCGGAGGCGCCGCGCTGGAGCGAGTCGGCCAGGAGCACGTTGACGAGCCGGACGACGGGCGCGTCCTCGCTCATCTTCGTGAGGTTCGAGAGGTCGATCTCGTCGCTCTCCTCGATGACTTCGAGCGCCTCGGCGCCGTCGGCGTCGAAGTCGAGCGATTCGAGCGTCATGGCAGAGGACTGCGGCAGCGCCTCGATCTGGCTGTCGTGGTGGCCGTCTTCGTCCTCGATGTTCCGCGCCAGCTCGATCTCGCGCGAGCCCGAGTAGTAGCGCGAGATGGCCTCCTGCACGCTCGCCTCGGAGACGACCACCGGCTCGATGTTGAGCCCCGTCATGAACTTGATGTCGTCCATGGCGAAGACGTTGGTGGGATCGACCATCGCGAGCGTGAGCGTCGCGCCGACGCGGGAGAGCGGGAGCACCGAATACTTGTCGGCCACGTCGCGCGGGATGAGCCGGATGACCGACTCGTCCACGTCAAACAGCTCCAAGTTGACGGAAGGGACGCCGTACTGCCTAGAGAGCACGGCCGTAATCATGTCGTCCGAAACGAGACCCATCTTCACGAGGTTGAAGCCGAGCCGGCCGCCGTGCTCCCTCTGGAATTCCAGGGCTTCGCGGAGCTGGTGCGGGGTCAGGAGATTTTCGCGGACGAGGATTTCGCCGAGTTTGGCTGACATTGTGGAGCGTTCCGTGTTTTAAGAACCGAGAAGGCGGGGCGCGTGCGGTTTTCGTCAGAAGGGCGGGCCGACGACCGCACCGTCGGCGCATAGCCAAAGGTTTAAAACACCGTTGGCGTGAAACATGTTACTGTTTAACCAAGGGGCTGTCAAGATGAATCTGGAAGTGACTATGAGGAGTCCAAAAAAACGCGCCCGGCACGGCGGCCGGGCGCGTTTAAGTTATTGCCTGTCTTTCTCTTAGAGTGCCTTACGGACGGTTCCCGCGGCGGGGCGCGCGCGCGGGAGACTTCTCGGGTTTAACGTTCTCGGCCGTCTTCAGGTAATCGAGCGCCTCCTTGGCCGACTGCTTCAAAGCGTCGGTGTCGTCTGCCTTGTCCACGTAGCGCTGGAGGTAGTTGGCCGCCTCCTGGAACTTGGCCTTGTCGCCGGTCGCGAAGAGGGCGAGTCCGAGGATGCGGTTGGCGTCCGGGTTATCGGGGTTTTCGGCAAGAACCTTCTGCGCCTCGGCCTGCGCCTGCTCGACCGCCCCGCCGTCGAAGAGCGCCTGCAAGGTCTCGGACCTGATTTTGGCCTTCTTGGCCGGGTCGGCCTCGACCTCCAGGAGTTCCTGGTTGGCGGCGACGGCGTCGGCCGCCTTGGTCGGATCGACCTTGGAGACGACGCGGCGCAGCACGAGGGCGCGGACGGAGAGCGCCGCCTTCTTGTTCTGCTCGTAGGCGCTGGCGTTGACGTTCGGGCCGGAGGGGGTGGCCCCCTTGACCAGCGTCACGGCCTTAGCGGCGAAGTCGGCGCTCTCGGTCCAGTCCTTCTTGGCCTCGTTCATGGCCGCGACCTTGGCCTCGGCGTTCGCCTCCTTGACGGCGGAGTTGTAGCGGCTGTCGGCGCGCTGGCGCAGCGCCTCGGCGAGGTTGGTCAGGAGCGCCACCTCGTCGGGGCGCACGGCCAGACCTTCGCGGTAGTTGCTGATGGCCTCGTCGTAGCGCGGCGGGTTGGCGAAGAGGGCTTCGTTGCCTGCCTTGAAGACGCGGCCGACGACCTCGTTGGACTTGACGATCTCCTGGTTCTTCTTCTCGATCTCGGCGATCTCTTTCTCGCGCGCCTCGCGGGCGGCCTTATCCTCCTTGCTCTCGCTGCGCGGGGCTCCACCCGCCGCGGGCGCGGCGGCCGTGGCGCCGGCCGCCTCACGCTTGGCGACGTCGGCGAGGGTCGGGCGCGAGCCGTCGCCGGGCCTCAGCTCGAAGTCGTACTGCGTCTGCTGCGTGAAGCGCAGCTTGGCCTGGTAGGTCGGCGACGCGCCCGGGGCGCTGACGACTAAGGTGTAGGTGCCGACGAAGGGGAGCCCGGCGTGGATGTACTCGCCCTTCTTGTTAGTCTTGGTCTTGTACTCGGCCTTGATGTCCGTGCGGTAGATGTCGATCTGCGCGTCGGCGACGGGGACGACGGTGCCGTCGGCCTGCTTCATCGTCACCTTGCCGTTCACCTGCGTTGACTGGGCCGAGGCGGCGACGGCCGACGCGGCCACGAGGAGCGCCGCGAAGAGCGTGCGAAGAAATGGATTGGAACGCATGGTCGGTGGTCTCCTGCTACTGATGATTGCTGACGCTTCCGAGGGGAACCGTAGGCCGCGCTTAGGATGCAGACGCGCCCCGGTCGGTTGTCAGTTGCTGCCCGTTGTTCAATTTCTACGCGCCATTTTAGCAGCAAAACCGGCCGTTTTGCGAGCCTCTAGGCGTAAGGAATCGGGTCTTCGACGCCGGCCTCGCGGAAGGCCCGCAGCCGCAGAGCGCACGAGTCGCAAGTCCCGCACGCGAGCGCCTCCGCGCGGTAGCAAGACCAGGTGAGTTTGAGCGGCGCGCCCAGCTCAAGGCCGCGGCCGATGATCTCCGCCTTGCGCATGTGTATGACGGGCGTCCTGACCTGGACCCGCGTCTCGGGGCGCGTGCCCGCGTCGATGGCGCGCTGGAAGGCTTCGTAGAACTCTGGGCGGCAGTCCGGGTAGCCGGAGGAGTCTTCGGCGACCGCGCCGATGTAGACGCGCGTCGCCCCGATGACTTCGGCCCAGCTCGTCGCGGCCGCGAGCAGGTGCGCGTTGCGGAAGGGGACGTAGCTCGTCGGAATCTCGGTCGAAGCGAGGTCGGCCTCCGAGACCGGGATCGAAGCGTCGGTCAGCGAAGAGCCGCCGATGCGCGCGAGGTGTTCGAGCGAGACGACGAGGCGGCGCGGGACTTTGTAGAAGTCGGCCAGCTCCTCGAAGGCGCGCCGCTCGCGCGCCTCTGTGAGCTGCCCGTAGGAGACGTGGAGGAAGGCGAGACCGTCGTTCTCCCCGCGCGCGATGGCGGCCGTCACGCACGAGTCCATCCCGCCCGAGACCAGACAGACGGCGAGCGTCCCCGTAGCAGCACTCTCATCTTCACTTGAGAGTTCTTCCGGCTCCTCTTCGTAGACGAAATCCCTGTCGCTCGGCGAGCCGCCCATCAGACCCCGTGCACCTCCGGCCCCCAGACGTATTTGTGTAGCTGCAACTGCATCCGGACGTTCTTCAGGCCGCTCCGCGAGACGAGGTCGGCCAGCTCCTTCAAGTCCGTCTCGCCCCAGACGGGCGAAACCAGAATCGCCAGCGCGCGCCGCTCGAGCCCGTACTCCTCAATAATCCTGCGCGTGAACTCCCAGTCGGCGCGGTCTTTCACGACGAACTTGACCTCGTCGCGGTCGGCGCGCAGGCGCGTGAGGTTCGGCCAGTGGTTCCGCTCGGCCTCGCCCGAGGCGGGGCACTTCACGTCGAGTATGATCTTCGCGCGCTCGTCCACGCCCTCGGTCGAGACGAAGCCGCCGGTCTCTATAAGGACCTCGAAACCCTCGTCGCAGAGTCGGCGGACGAGTACGAGCGCCTCCTTCTGCGCCAGGGGTTCTCCGCCCGTCACCTCGACGAGTTGGCAACCATAAGCGCGCACCTGCCGCATCACATCCTCAACGGAGACGCGCTCGCCGCCCGTGAAGGTGTACTCGCTGTCGCACCACGTGCAGCGCATCGGGCAGCCCGTCAGGCGCACGAACGCGCACGGCCGGCCGGCGTGCGTGGATTCTCCCTGAACGGAGCGGAAGATTTCAGTGACGCGGAGCACAGTAAAGCAGTAGTCAGTAGCCGGTAGGGCCCCGCCCTGCGGGCCTTGACGATGACAGACGCACGGTTCGCAATAGGTAAGGTTTTACTACTGACTACTGACTACTGTCTACTGACTACCGTTTTCGTGGTAGCATAGGCGCACCGGCCGGCGTGGCATCTTGGCTCCTGGACTCGCGGATGCCGACAGACCTCGAACATCTCGTGCGTGAAGGTGCGGAGCGCCTGTTGGGGCGCGCGGGCGACGTGCGCTCGCTCGACGTGGCGGCGGTCGCGCCGCGCGTGCGCGCGACGGTCGAGAAGTACCTGCTGCGCCACAGCCCGCGGGCCGGCGCGAAGGAGGTCAAGGAGTTCATCGACGCGCTGCACGCCGAGGAGTTGTTGCTGGTCGTCGCGTGCGAGCGCGGCGACTCGGCCGCGTGGGACGACCTCGTCGCGCAGTACAGGCCGACGGTGATGTCCGCCGCGCGCTCGGCCAGCCCGGGCGAGGCGGAGGCCGAGGAGTTGGCCGGCTCCGTCTGGGCGGAGCTGTACGGCCTGCGCGAGCGCGCCGACGGGAAGCCCGCGGGCAAGCTCGCGTACTACTCCGGGTGCGGGAGTCTGGGCGGCTGGCTGCGCGCGGTCGTGGGTCAGTTGGCCGTCGATAGGCACCGCCGCACGTCGCGCCTGGTTCAGACCGAAGAGCCTTCGGAGTTCGACCGCGCCGCCGCCGAATCGCACGAGCAGGACGGCTGGCGGTCGGCGGCGCCGCTCGACCCCGAGAGCGCGCTCGCCGAGTCGGACGCCGCGCGCGCCGTCGAGGAGGCGCTCGCGCGCTCGCTGCAAGGGCTCGACGCGGAAGACCGCCTGCTCGTGCGCCTCTACTACTTCGACGGGCTCAAGCTGAAGGAGGCGGGCGCGGTGCTCGGCGTCCACGAGGCGACGGCGAGCCGCAGGCTCACGCGCATCCACGGCGAGGTCAGGAAGCGCGTCGAGGCGCTGCTCACGGGCGAGCGGCGCTGGACGCGCGAAGAGGTCGCGCGCTCGCTGGCCGACGCGTCGCACGCACAGACCGACGCAGACTTGCGCGCGATGCTCGCGCCCGGCGCGCCCGCGGCCGTCGAGAAGCGCGAAGAGTTGTACGAATGAAGGGCGGGGGAGTAAGAGTCAAGTGGCTTGAGCGGCGCAAGTTTGCGTCGCCTCCGCGTTCAAACATCGGACGCCGCGCGGGGTCGGTTCGCGGGCGGCACGTTTGAGATGAGAGAGGGCTTCGACAGAGAGATCGACTCGCTGCTCCGGCGCCGCGCGCGCGGGACGGCGGAGTCGCGCCCGTGGGGCGACGGCGCGGGCGACGGTTCGCAGGGCGCGCACCTCGACGCGGACGAGCTGGGTGCTTTCGCCGAAGGCGCGCTGCCGGCCGCGGCGCGCGTCGCGGCCGCCTCGCACCTCGCCGACTGCGACCGCTGCCGCGGAGTCGTCGTCGGCCTCGCGCGCGTCGCGGGCGCCGGGGCCGAGGTCAAGCAACAGGCCGTCGCCGCGACCGCCGCGGCCGGGTCGGAGCGCACCCCGGCGTGGCGTGCGCTGTTGGCGTCCCTCTTCTCGCCGCGCGCGATGCGCTTCGCCGTGCCTGTGCTCGCGCTCTCGCTCGTCGGGGTCGTCTCGTACGTCGCGCTGCGCTCGAACCGCGGGGCATTGGATGCGGCGAGGAGCGCGCGCCCGCAGCAGGGGGCTCTCGAAAATACGACGAGCGCCCCCCCAGCCTCGAACACAGGCACCGCCGACCCGAACGCCGGGTTAACCTCCTCGCAGAACGCCAACGCCGCACTACACGATGCGTCCGCGCCGGTCGTGCAGCCGGGCGAGACAAGGGGGCACGGCGGGGCCGACGGGCCCGTGATGGCGGACGCGGAGAATAAGGACGCGCAGCCCTCCGTGGCGGCGGAGCCTCCTTCTCCTGTCCCTCCTCCTCCCCCGGCGTCCGCCGCCGCCGAAGGCCCTGCCGAGTTGAGCAAGGCCGCGCCCGCGCCGAAGCAGGCCGCGACCGAAGAGGGCGAGGACGCGAGGAGCGACAGCAGAGAGAGCGCGGAGCGAAGGGAGAAGTCCGCGCGCGCGCCCGAGCCCGCGGACGATGCCGCCCTGTCGAACAACGACGCCGTGCAGCGCAGCCGCGCCGCGCAGACGCGCATGAACGAGACGCAGGTGCAGATGCCCGACGGCGGCACGCGCAACCAGAAGCGCGCGGCCGACAACAGCGCTTCGGGCGGCTACGTCGGCGGCTCCGCCGCGCCGCCGAAGGAGTCGGAGCGCGACCGCGCCGGCACTCGCTCCGAGGGCCGCGCCGCGGCCAGGCGGCCGGAGAAGAAGAAGGCCGACGACGACGAAGACGCGCCCGCCCGCGGCGGCGACACGCGCACGGCCGCGGGGCACCGCTTCCGCCGCGAGGGCAGCGCGTGGGTTGACGTCAACTACAAACCTTCCATGCCCTCGACCGGGGTGCGCCGCGGCACCGAAGCCTTCCGCGCACTCGTCGCCGACGTGCCCGAGGTCGGCCGCGTCGCCGAGGCCCTCGGCGGCGAAGTCATCGTCGTGGTCGGCGGCCGCGCCTACCGCATCCGTTAGTGAATAGTTAATCGTAAATGGTAAATGGATGCGGTAGCGCGAGGCCCGGCCGACTGAGGTTGGGCCGTGCGAAGCGCGTCAACATTTACCATTTACCATTCACCATTTACTATTCACCAACCATGATCTTCCGCAGCCCTTTCCCCGACGTAGAAATCCCGGATTTGACTCTCACGGAGTTCGTCCTCGGCGACTTAGGTGAACGCGCGGAGAGACCCGCGCTCGTCGAAGGCGTGAGCGGGCGCGTGTTGACCCACGCGCAGTTGGCCTCCGCGGTGCGCGCGGCGGCGGCGGGGCTCGCGCGGCGCGGCTTCGTGAAGGGCGACGTGCTGGCGCTCTTCAGCCCGAACCTGCCCGAGTACGTCGTCGCCTTCCACGCGGCCGCCACGCTGGGCGGCGTCGTCACGCCGGTCAACCCGCTCTACACGGTCGAGGAGCTGCGGAAGCAGCTCGAAGACTCGGGCGCGAAGTGGCTCGCCACCATCCCGCCGCTGCTCGGACGCGCGCGCGAGGCGGCCGAGGGGAAGGGCCTGCGCGAGCTTTTCGTCTTCGGCGAGGCCGAGGGGGCGACGCCGTTCGCCGCCCTGCTCGAAGGCGGCGCGGACGGTCTGCCGAAGGTTAACATCAACCCCGCCGAAGACCTCGTCGTGCTCCCCTATTCGAGCGGGACGACGGGCGTCTGCAAGGGCGTGATGCTGACGCACCGCAACCTCGTCGCGAACCTCGCGCAGATCAAGGGGGCGGGGCACGACTGGCGCGACGAGACGGTGCTGTGCGTGCTGCCGCTCTTCCACATCTACGGGATGGTCGTGGTCATGAACCACGGCCTGCGCTGCGGCGCGACGCTCGTCACGCTGCCGCGCTTCGACTTCGAGCAGCTCCTGCGGACGATGCAGGAGCACCGCGTGACCCTCGCGCCCATCGTGCCGCCGATTGTGCTCGCGCTCTCGAAGAGTCCGCTGGTAGACGCCTACGACCTCTCGGCGCTGAGGACGGTCTTCTCGGGCGCGGCCCCGCTCGGCGCGGAGCAGTCGCGCGAGTGCGAGGAGCGTCTCGGCTGCACGGTCATACAGGGCTACGGGATGACCGAGGCGAGCCCGGTCACGCACCTCTCCGCGCCGGGGCGGAACAAGCCGGGCTCGGTCGGCCCCTGCGTGCCGAACATGGAGTGCAGGCTCGTCTCGGTCGAGACGGGCGAGGAGGTGGGCGCGGGCGAGCGCGGCGAGATACACGTGCGGGGGCCGCAGGTGATGAGGGGCTACCTCGGCCGCCCCGAGGCGACCGCCGAGACCGTGGACGCCGAAGGGTGGCTGCACACGGGCGACGTGGCCTACGCGGACGAGGACGGCTGCTTCTACATCGTGGATCGCGCGAAGGAGCTGATCAAGTACAAGGCGTTCCAGGTCGCGCCTGCGGAGCTCGAGGCCGTGCTCCTGACGCACGGTTCGGTGGCCGACGCCGCCGTCATCCCGAGCCCCGACGACGAGGCGGGCGAGGTTCCGAAGGCGTTCGTCGTCGTGAAGGAAGGGCACCGCCTGACCGAAGAGGAGGTGCTCGGCTACGTCGCCGCGCAGGTCGCGCCCTACAAGAAGGTCAGGCGGGTCGAGTTCGTCGCGCAGATACCGAAGTCGCCCTCGGGGAAGATTCTCCGCCGCCTGCTGGTCGAGAAGGAGCGCGCGAGAGAGACTCAGTAAAACAGAACCGCGAGCGGTAGCGAGCGGGTGCGGGTGGCATCAACCGTGTCGTTGGTGTCACCCGCACCCGCTCGCTACCGCTCGCGGTACTGTTTAAAATTTTCCGGCCAACGGCCGCCGGCGTGCGTCTTAAAGCCGTCGGTAATCATCAAAGTCACTGGAAAACAGTTAGTTTTGAGCGAATTCGGAGTCGTCATGAAAGTTACTATGTCAGCCGGTCGCAGTGCGCCGCGGGCCTTCGCGCTCGCGGCCGTGTTGGCGCTCCTGTCGAATAACTTCCTCGTCGGCGTCGCGCAGACGAAGGCCGGCGCGCAGAAGATGACCGAGGAGCAGCGCGTCGTGCACGTGCTCAACCGCCTCGCCTTCGGCGCGCGGCCGGGCGAGGTCGAGCGCGTGCGCAGGATGGGGCTCGGAGCCTACATCGAGCAGCAGCTCAACCCCTCGAAGGTAGACGACTCGGCGCTTGAGGCGCGGCTGCGCAACTTCCCGACGCTCGGCATGTCGAACGGCGAGCTGCTGGCCAAGTACCCGCAGCCCGGACAGCTCCTGCGCCGCCTCGAACGCGCGGGCGAGCTGCCGCCCGAGCTGGCCGCGCTCGTCCGTCAGCGTAATCAGGGACAGGCACAGCCGAACGGCGCGGCGCAGACGAACGACGGGCCGAACGCCGACGCCGAGAAGATGATCGCCGAGGCGATGCGCCCGCCGGGGCAGGGCGCGATGCAGGAGGACGTTAACCCGCAGCGCCGCCAGTACCGGCAGGCGATTACGAAGTACATGCGCGAGCAGGGGCTCGAAAGTCCGCAGCGCATCATGTACGAGCTGAACTCTTCGCGCATCCTGCGCGCCGTCTACAGCGAGCGGCAGTTGCAGGAGGTGATGGTTGACTTCTGGACGAACCACTTCAACGTCTACGCGCAGAAGGGGGCCGACCGCTGGTTCCTGACCTCCTACGACCGCGACGTGATTCGCCCGAACGCGCTCGGCAACTTCCGAGACCTCTTAGAAGCGACGGCGAAGAGCCCGGCGATGCTCTTCTACCTCGACAACTTCCAGAGCGTGAGCCCGAACGCGCAAGGCGGCCGCCGCATGAACCGGCGGCGGGAGCAGCGCCGCATGAAGCGCGAGCGGCAACAGCAGCAGGGCGACGTGACGGCGCAGCAGCCGCCGCGCCCGCAGCAGCAGCGCATGCGCCGCGGCATCAACGAGAACTACGCGCGCGAGCTGATGGAGCTGCACACGCTCGGCGTCGAGGGCGGCTACACGCAGAAGGACGTGCAGGAGGTGGCGCGCGCCTTCACCGGCTGGACGATCTTCGCGCCGCGCGGCATGGGGCTGTACGGCGCGGAGGGTGAAGAGAGCCGCGCCGGCTCCTTCTTCTTCAACCCGCGCACGCACGACGACGGCGAGAAGACCGTGCTCGGCGTGAAGATTCCGGCGGGCGGGGGCGTGGAGGACGGGCGGAAGGTTCTCGACGTACTCGTCGCGCACCCTTCGACGGCGAAGTTCATCGCGACGAAGCTCGCGCGCAAGTTCGTCTCGGACGAGCCCGACCCGGCGCTGGTCAAGCGTGTCGCCGACGCCTTCCACAAATCGAAGGGCGACATCAAGACGACCTTGCGCGCCCTCTTCAACTCTCCGGAGTTCAACTCCTCGGAGGCGCGGCGCGCGAAGATCAAGACGCCGTTCGAGCTGGCGGCGAGCGCCCTGCGCACGCTCGGCGCGGACGTGGAGGTGCGGCCGGCGCTCATCCAGTGGGTCGCGCGGATGGGCGAGCCGCTTTACGGGTATCAAGCGCCGACCGGCTACCCCGACGAGGCGAGCTACTGGGTCAACACGGGCGCGCTGTTGGAGCGCCTCAACTTCTCGCTCGCGCTCGTCTCGAACCGCATCCCCGGCGCGCGCGTTGACCTGGCGCGCTTCGTCGGCGAGGAGGCCGTGAGCAGCCGCGCCGTTGACCAGAAGGCGGTCGTCGAGCGCTTCCTCGGCGTGGCGCTGCAAGGGGACATCTCGCCGAAGAGCCGCGAGGTCTTGATGAAGCAGTTGACGACGCAGTCGGACGCGCCGATAACGTCCGCGCCGGAAGACGAACAGACGCGTGAGATGAACACGCGCGCCGCGCGCCGCGAGCGACGCCAGGCCGGCGCCACGGTCGGCAACCCCGAGGTCGCGCGCATCGCCGCGCTCGTCATCGGCTCTCCCGAGTTCCAGAGGCAGTGAATGGTGAGTGGTGAATGGTGAATAGTAAATAGTGAATAGAAGAATCGGTTTTTAACCATTCACTATTTACCATCCACTCGAACGGAGTGAGCAATGAACCGTAGATTCTTCTTGAAGAGCGGCGGGCTGGCGCTGGCGAGCGTGGGGCTGGTCGGGAGCGCGCCGTCGTTTTTAAGGCGAGTGGTCGAAGCGCAGGGGCTGACGGCCGCGCCTGCGGGGCGGCGGAAGACGCTCATCACGATCTTCCAGCGCGGGGCGGTGGACGGGCTGAACATGGTCGTGCCGCACGGCGAGCGCGCGTACTACGACCTGCGCCCGCAGATCGCGATTGCGCCGCCCGGCCGCGGCGAGTCCGCCCTCGACCTCGACGGCTTCTTCGGGCTGCACCCTTCGATGTCTCCGCTCAAGCGCCTGTGGGACGAGAAGCGGATGGCGGTTGTTCACGCCGTCGGCTCGCCCGACAACACGCGCTCGCACTTCGACGCGCAGGACTACATGGAGTCGGCGACCCCGGGCGTGAAGTCCACGCAGGACGGCTGGCTCAACCGCTACTTGCAGGCGCGGCCCGACCCGAAGGCCACGCCCTTCCGCGCCATCTCGATGACGCAGAACCTGCCGCGCTCGATGCAGGGGCGCGCGCCGTCGGTCGCCATGCGCAACATCGCGGACTTCCAGATTCGCGCGGGCGCTTACACGCAGAGCGTGCAGGGCGGCTTTGAAAGCATCTACGAGCAGGGCGTCAGCGACGTGCTGCGCGGGACGGGCAAGGAGACGTTCGAGGCGGTCAACTTTTTGAAGAGGGTCAACCCGGCGCAGTACAGGCCGGAGAACGGCGCGCAGTACCCCGCAGGCGAGTACGGGCGCGCGCTGATGCAGATCGCGCAGCTCATCAAGGCGGGCGTCGGGTTGGAGGTTGCCTTCACGGACGTGGGCGGCTGGGACACGCACCGCGGGCAGGGCGGCGCGCGCGGGCAGCTCGCGAACCTTTTGGGGCAGTTCGCGCAGGGGCTCTCCGCGCTCGTGACCGACCTCGGCCCCGCCGGGATGCAGGACGTTGTGGTGCTGACGATGAGCGAGTTCGGGCGCACCGTCCGGCAGAACGGGACGAACGGCACGGATCACGGACACGCCAACGCGATGCTCGTCATCGGCGGCGCGGTGCGCGGCGGGAAGGTCTACGGCCGCTGGCCGGGGCTCAGGGAGGAACAGCTCCACGAGGGGCGCGACCTCGCTTTGACTACGGACTTCCGCGACGTGTTCGGCGAAGTGGCGTCGAAGCACCTCGGCGCGGTTGACCTGAAGAAGGTCTTCCCCGGTTATACGTCCGAGGGCAAGGTGCGCGGGATGTTGGGCTGAGTGTTCAAAGCCCCGAAGGGGCGTAATGAAAAAGCCAGGGGCAACGCCCCTGGAAACGAGGCACGTTGAAGCGTTGAGCCCTGAAGGGGCGAAATAACGGTTGGAGTTATTTCGCCCCTTCAGGGCTCCACGTATTTGGCGGCACTTTCCAGGGGCGTCGCTCAGGCTGACGCCTTCGCTCTGCCCCTGGCTATCTTATGACGCCCCTTCGGGGCTTTCCCTCTACCAGGGATTCGCGGCGGCGACGGCTTCGGGGGCGAGCTGCTTGTTCTGCTCGTCGAGCCAGGCTTTGAGCGGCGCGTAGTAGTCGATGATGGCGGTGGCGTCCATCTTCTCCTCGCCGGTGAGCGCCTTCAGCGCCTCGGGCCAGGGGCGGCTCCGCCCCAGTTCGAGCATCTGCTTCAGCCGCGCGCCGACCTCCTTGTTGTTGTAGACCGAGCAGCGGTGGAGCGGCCCCTGGAAGTTCGCCTGGCGGCACATCGCGCGGTGGAACTGGTACTGGAGGATGGCCGCGACGAAGTAGCGCGCGTAGGGCGTGTTGGCCGCGACGTGGTACTTCGCGCCCGCGTCGAAGTCCTGCTCGCTGCGCGCGGCGGGCGGGACGATGCCCTGGTACTTCGTCCGCAAGTCCCACCAGGCTTTGTTGTAGTCGCCCGGCCCCACCTCGCCCGAGAAGACCTTCCAGCGCCACTGGTCAACTAAGTAACCGAAGGGCAGGAAGGCGACCTTCGCCAGCGCGCTCTTGAGCAGGAGCCCCGTGTCGGCCGAGGCGTCGGGCACGCGCTCGATGAAGCCGAGCTGCTTCAGGTACTCGGGCGTGACCGAGAGCGCGACGGCGTCGCCGATGGCCTCGTGGAAGCCTTCGTTGGCGCTGTCCTGGAAGAGGAAGGGCTGCGGGGCGTAGGCCATCTGGTAGTAGTTGTGCCCCAGCTCGTGGTGGACGGTCTGGAAGTCCACGTCGTTGATCTGGATGCACATCTTGAGGCGCACGTCCTTCTGCGCGTCGATGTCCCACGCGGAGGCGTGGCAGACGACCTCGTGGTCTTGCGGCTTGACGAACAGAGAGCGCTCCCAGAAGGTCTGGGGCAGGGCCTCGAAGCCGAGCGAGGTGAAGAAGCCCTCGCCGTAGCGAACCATCTGCTTCGCGTCCGTGTTGCGCCGCTTGAGAATCTCCGTCAAATCATACCCGGGGTCGGCGGCGGGCGGCGCGAGCAGGGGGTAGATGTTGCCCCACTCCTGGCTCCACATGTTGCCGAGCAGGTGCGCCGGGATGGGGCCGTTCTTCGGCACGACCGCGTCGCCGTACTTCTGGTTGAGCTTCGCCCGCGTGTAGACGTAGAGCGAGTTGTAGAGCGGCCTGACCTGCTGCCAGAGGCGCTCCATCTCGGCGGCGAACTCGTCGGGCGGCATGTCGTAGTTCGAGCGCCACATCGCGCCCACGTCCTTGAAGCCCATCTCCTTCGCGCCCTTGTTCGACAGCTCGACGAAGCGCACGTAGCGTTGCCTGTAAGGCGGCGAGACGGTGTGCCAGCCCGTCCAGATGCGCTTCAGCTCTTCGGGGTCGCGGCTCCCGGCGAGGATGGGCTCCATGTCGGAGAGCGTGAGGCACTTGCCCTCGGGGCCGTCGGGGCACCACTTGCCCTTGCCGTAGTCGCTCTCCATCGAGGCGGCGATCTTCGTCAGCTCGTCGCGCTCGGCCGGGTCGGCGGGCGCGGGCAGCACCAGCGCGAGCTTTAAGAGCGCGAACTTGCGCGCGAGCGCCTCGGGCTTCTGCAACTGGTCGAAGCGGCGGGCCTTCTCGGCCAGCTCGGTGACGGCCGCGATGTAGTCCTTGTTGGTGTCGGCGGCCAGCACCTCCGTGTCCTCTGTGATGAAGTTGCTCTGCACCCACGAGGCGCGCGCCGCCCGCAGTGAAAGCTCTTTGAGCCGCGCCTCAGCGTCGGCCATAAACTTCTCGGCCTCGGCGACGGTCGGCGCGCCCGACGGGGTCGCGGGCGCGTTGACGTTCTGCTGAGTCGCGCACGACAGCAGGAGGGTGAACAGAACCAGCAGGAGCGCGGGCGCGAGCAAGCGGCCCCTCACGCGGCGAAACAGTCTCATCGCAGACCTCCGGCCAAAGAAGAGTTGGAAGAGCTTAGACTGCGGGGAGAGTCGGTTTTAGTCGCCTGGCGTCGGCAATTGTAGCGCAGGCGCGCGCCGTCTGTCGCCGCGTGCGGCGCGCCCTGTGCTATCATCCGGCGCACCCCTGACTGCGATGCCTTCACGCTACATCCGCGGCATGTCGCCCGAGTCGCCGACCCTGCGCCAGAGGGTCGCGGCGCTCCGCTACGTCCCGCCGTTCGTCCGCATGGTCTGGCGGACTCACCGCGGCCTGACGCTGGCGATGGCGGCGCTCCGGCTCGTGCGCGGCTGTGTCCCCGTCGCGCTGCTCTGGGTCGGCAAGCTCATCATCGACGAAGTGGTGGCGGCGCGCGGCGGCGCGCCCGACGCGGCGCACCTCTGGCGTCTGGTCGCGCTCGAAGTCGCGCTCGCGCTTGTCGGCGAGGTGCTCGCGCGCGCGTCCGCGGTCGTCGAGAGCCTGCTCGGCGACCTCTTCTCGAACCGGACGAGCGTGCTGCTGATGGAGCACGCCGCGCGGCTCGACCTCTACCAGTTTGAAGACCCGGACTTCTACGACCGGCTCGACCGCGCGCGGCGGCAGACGACGGGGCGCATCGGCCTGCTCGCGCAGCTCCTCTCGATGGGGCAGGACTCGCTGACGCTCCTCTCTCTGGGCGCGGTGCTGCTCGTCTACAGCCCTTGGCTCCTGCTGCTGCTCGCGGTGGCGGTCGTGCCGGGCTTCCTCGGCGAGGCGCACTACGCGTCGCTCGAATACTCGCTCCTCTTCCGCCGCACGCCCGAGCGGCGGCTGCTCGACTACCTGCGCTACCTCGGCGCGAGCGACCAGCCCGCGAAGGAGGTGCAGACCTTCGGCCTCGCGCCGTGGCTCGTCTCGCGCTACCGCGCGCTCTCCCAAAGGTTCTACGAGGAGAACCGGCGGCTCTCTCTGCGGCGCAGCGTCGTCGCCACTCTGCTCTCGGGCCTCGGCGTGCTCGGCTACTACGGCGCGTACGCCGTCATCCTCCTGCGCGCGCTGGGCGGCGCGATTTCGCTCGGCACTCTGACCTTCCTCGCGGCCTCTTTCCTGCGCAGCCGCGACCTCGTCCAAAGGCTGCTCGGCGGCGCGTCCGACATCTACTCGCAGTGCCTCTACCTCAAAGACCTCTTCGACTTCTTCGAGACGCGGCCGACGATCACCTCGCCCGAGGGCGCGCCGCCCGTCCCGCGCCCGGCGCGCGAGGGGGTCGCCTTCGAGGGCGTCGGCTTCCGCTACCCGGGGAGCGAGCAGTGGGCGCTGCGCGGCGTGAGCTTCCGACTTCGGCCGGGCGAGCGCCTGGCGCTGGTGGGCGGCAACGGCGCGGGCAAGACGACCCTCGTCAAGCTGCTCGCGCGGCTCTACGACCCGAGCGAGGGGCGCATCCTCCTCGACGGGCGCGACCTGCGAGAGTACGACCTCGACTCCTTGCGCCGCAGCGTGGGCGTCATCTTCCAGGACTTCATTCGGTACGACCTGCGCTTCGACGAGAACATCGGCGTGGGCGAGATCGAGGAGGTGCGCGCCTGGCTCGACGCGGCCGAGGCCGCGGAGGCGGAAGGGAAGAGGGAGGAGCGGACGGCGGCCCCGCCCGCCGGCGCGGAAGCGCCCGAGCCGATCGAAGAGGCCGCGCACAAGTCTCTGGCCGAGACGCTGCTGCCGCGACTGCCGCGCGGCTACCGGCAGATGCTCGGCCGCCGCTTCGAGGGCGGCGTCGAGCTCTCGGGCGGCGAGTGGCAGAAGGTCGCGCTCGCGCGCGCCTACATGCGCGACGCGCAGGTCTTGATACTCGACGAGCCGACCTCCGCGCTCGACGCGCGCGCCGAGTACGAGGTCTTCCGCCGCTTCGCCGAGCTGATGCGCGGCCGGATGGCCGTCATCATCTCGCACCGCTTCTCGACCGTGCGGATGGCCGACCGCATCCTCGTCTTAGACTCCGGCCGCGTCGCCGAGGAGGGGTCGCACGAAGAGCTCGTCGCGCGCGGCGGACTCTACGCAGACCTCTTCGCGCTCCAGGCCGAGGGCTACCGCTGACGCCGCCAAATTGAGCGCGCCGCGCGCCGCGTGCTAATATCGCGGCGACGATTCCCCCTTAAAGAATATTTTGTCGGAAGGCGCGTGCGCTCGTGTCGCCTGGTCGCCCCGGCCCGCTTTGCTTTAGAGACTATTAACCCGAGGGAGAGAAGAGAATGGTACAGAGTGGTGCAGCCGAGAGTAACACTTTGGAGGCTATCATCGACCGGCTGGCGGAGTTCGAGCCGGTGGAGCTGCCGGTGTTGAGCCTCTACCTGAACGCGCAGGCCAACGAGCACGGCCGGCAGGACTTCGAGCGCTTCCTGCGCAAGGAGTTCTCGGAGCGCGCCCGCATCTTCCAGGCGCACAGCCCCGAGCGCGAGAGCTTCGAGCGCGACGTGGAGCGCATAGGCGAGTACCTGCGCGACGAGCTGCGCCCCGAGACCAACGGCGTCGCCGTCTTCGCCTGCGCGGGCGCGGAAGAGTTCTTCGAGGCCGTCCAGACCGCCGCGCCGATCGAGAACCACCGGCTCTACATCTACAACCAGCCGCACCTCTACCCGCTCGCGCGCCTGATGGATCAGTACCCGCGCTACGCCGTGCTCGTGGCCGACACGAACCGCGCGCGCCTCTTCGTCTTCGGCCGCGGCAAGGCGCTCTCCTCGGACGAGATTCAGAACGTCAAGACGCGCGGCGCGAAGGTCGGCGGCTGGTCGCAGATGCGCTACCAGCGCCACCTGGAGAACTACCACCTCCAGCACGCCAAGGAGGTCGCCGAGCAGTTGGAGCAGGTCGTGCGCGAGGACAACATCGAGCACGTCATCCTCGCGGGCGACGAGGTCATCATCCCGCAGCTCAAGGAGCAGTTCCCGAAGGCGGTCGCCGAGAAGGTCGTTGACGTGCTCAGCCTCGACATCAACGCGCCCGAGCACGAGATACTCTCCGAGTCTTTGGCGGCCATGCGCGAGCACGACCTGGTGAGCGACCAGGACAAGGTGCAGGAGCTGCTCAACGAGTACCGCGCGGGCGGCCTGGCGGTCGTCGGCTCGACCGACACGTTAGAAGCGCTGGCGATGGGGCAGGTGGAGGAGCTCGTCATCGCCGCGCAGCAGCAGAACGTCGAGGGCGACCGCGAGGACGTGGCGATCCTCTCGGACGCGGGCGAGGTGGCCGAGCCCGTCGTCGCCGGAGACGACGGCGGCACGGTCGCCAACATCGACGCGGACTCAGTCATCGTCTCGGCCGACCTCGTCGCGCGCGCGCGCCAGACCGGCGCCCGCATCACCTTCATCGAAGACCCCGCGCTGCTCGAAGAGGTCGGCGGCTGCGGCGCCCTCCTCCGCTACCGCATCCGGCCCCAGACGACCGAGAGCGCCCCGCAACCCCAACACTCCTGACAGAACCGCGAGCGGTAGCGAGCGGGTCAGTGTTACAAGATGCGCCTGAATAAAGTAACACTGACCCGCTCGCTACCGCTCGCGGTTCTGTATAAGAGGTGAGCATGTTCTGTCCGCGCTGCGGCCAGCAGGCCGCCGAAGAGATTCGCTTCTGCTCGCGCTGCGGGCTGGCGCTCGGCGCGGTCGCCGAGGTCGTCGAGGCGGGCGGGGAACTGGCGCGGCCGGAGGCGGGCGGCGGGCTCACGCCGCGGCAGAAGGGGACGCGCAAGGGCTTGATGCTGGTCGTCGGCGGACTCCTCTCGCTCAAGGCGGCCGTCCTCCTGACGTTGTATAAAGAAGACCTCTTCGTCTTCCTCATCCCCGCGGGAATCTTCGTCATCGTCGGCGTCATGCGCCTACTCTACGGCCTCCTGCTCGAAGAGCACGCGCCCGCCAAAGAGCCCGCGAAGCGCCCCGCCGAACTGCCCGGCGGACAGGCGCGCGCGGCCGAACTGCCGCCCGCCCGCACAGTCCCCGCCGGCGTCTACGCCAGACCCGGCGCACGCACCAGCGACATGGCCGCCCCGCCCACCGTCACCGAGAGCACGACCCGCCTGCTCGACGAAGAGGAAGGCCGCAGAGCGTAGCCGTCCGCCGAGGAGAGACGCTTGAAGGGTAAGCTGCCGCTTCTCTTTATTCTGCTGTTGGCATTAACGCCGCCGGCCTTTTGTCAGTCCACAGCCGAGACCTTCACCAACCCGCTCGTCACGTCGCGCGACTCGGCCGACCCGTGGATGGTCTTCCACGGCGGCCACTACTATTTCACCGCGACGCTCGACCCCGAGGGCGGCATCTGGGTCTGGAAGTCGCGCACCCTCGCGGGCCTCGACTCCGGCGTCAAAGTCAAAGTCCACACGCCCGATGCGACGGAGCGCTCTAAACAAATCTGGGCTCCGGAACTCCACCTCATCGGCAAACGCTGGTACATCTACTACACGGCCTCCGACGGCGTGGACGAGAACCACCGCCTCTACGTTTTGGAGAGCCGCGGACGCGACCCGCTCGGCCCCTACTCTTTCAAGGCGCGCGTCTACGACCCCGCGCACGACGGCTGGGCGATTGACCCGACCGTCTTCCGCGCGCCCGGGGGCCGCCTACACCTTTTGTGGGTCGCGCACGTCCCCGGCAACGGCAACGGCATCCGCATCGCGCCGCTGAGCAACCCCTGGACGGTGGCGGGCCGGAGCACACTCATCGCGCAGGCCGACTACGACTGGGAGCGCGTGCGCTACCCGATCAACGAAGGGCCGGTCGCGCTGCGGCGCGCTGGGCGACTCTTCCTCGTCTACTCGGCGAGCGACACGGGGACGCCCGACTACGCGCTCGGGATGTTGACGCACACGGGCGGCGACGTGACCGACCCGAAGTCCTGGAAGAAGTCGCCGACACCCGTCTTCAGCCGTTACACGGGCCCGGAGGGCTCGGTCTACGGCCCCGGGCACAACGGCTTCTTCAAGTCGCCGGACGGCAGGGAGGACTGGATCATCTACCACGGCAAGGAGACGAGCGAGTACACCTACCGCGGCAGGAGCACGCGCGCGCAGAGGTTCCGCTGGCGGGCCGACGGCACGCCCGACTTAGGCCGCCCCGTCCCGCGCGGCGTCCCCCTGCGCGCGCCTTCGGGCGAGCGCGAGACACGTGTTAGAGGACGGCCGCCACGGCGGCAGGGAAGGCCGCGTTAAGTAAGACGTACCCGCTCGATACCGCTCGCGGTACTGCTATAATTTCCCCGTGCAGAAGCTTCAGCTCAAGCCCAAGACGGTCAAGTCCTATTACGAAGCGCTCGGGCAGTTCAAGGCGCTGGACGTGTCGCACGAGACGGCGGTGCGCGACGCGTTCCAGGATTTGCTCAAGGAGTGCGGGCGGCAGTTCGGCTGGACGCTCGTCCCCGAGTGGCCGCTCAAGCGCGCGGGGCAGATGCCTCTGCGGGCGGACGGCGCGCTGGTGGATCAGTTCCGCCTGCGGCACGGGCTGTGGGAGGCGAAGGACGGGGCGGACGACCTCCGCCGCGAGGCGCGGAAGAAACTCGAACTCGGCTACCCGTCCGACAACATCCTCTTCCAGTCACCCGAGCGCGCCATCCTCTACCAGAACGGGCGCGAGGTCCTCGACGCCGACATCACGGAGGCGGAGAACCTCGTCCGCGCCCTCTCACAGTTCTTCGACTACCAGCCGCCCGCCTACGAGCAGTGGGAGCAGGCGGTCGAGGATTTTCAGGCGAAGATACCGGAGTTCGGGCGCGCGCTGAAGGAGCTGATTGAGAAGGAGCGGCGCGGTAACAAACGCTTCCGCGCGGCGTTCGACGAGTTCTACGAGCTGTGTCGGCAGTCGGTCAACCCGAACCTCTCGGAGCCGGCCGTCGAGGAGATGCTCATCCAACACCTGCTCACCGAGCGCATCTTCCGCACCGTCTTCAACAACCCGGACTTCCGCAGCCGCAACGTCATCGCGCGCGAGATCGAGCGCGTGATAGACGCGCTGACCTCGCAGTCGTTCAGCCGCGACGAGTTCCTGCGCCGCTTCGACTACTTCTACCGCGCAGTCGAGGAGACGGCGCGCACCATCGAGGAGTTCTCGCAGAAGCAGGAGTTTCTGAACACCGTCTACGAGAAGTTCTTCCGCGGCTTCGCGGTGCAGGTGGCGGACACGCACGGCATCGTCTACACGCCGCCGTCGGTCGTCACGTTCATGGTGCGCAGCGTCGAGCGGCTGCTCGGCGAGCGGTTCGGCAAGTCTCTGGGCTCGCGCGGCGTGCACATCCTCGACCCGTTCGTCGGCACGGGCAACTTCGTCGTCCACTGCATGCAGGAGATCAGGCGCACGCAGTTGGGGCCGAAGTACGCCGAGGAGTTGCACTGCAATGAGGTGATGCTTTTGCCGTACTACATCGCGTCGATGAACATCGAGCACGAGTTCTGGGAGTTGACGGGGAAGTACGAGCCGTTCGGCGGCATCTGCCTGGTGGACACGTTCGAGCTGGCGGAGGACAGGCAGATGTCCTTCTTCTCGACCGAGAACACCGAGCGCGTCGAGCGGCAGAAGCGGAGCCCCATCACGGTCGTCATCGGCAACCCGCCGTACAACGCGTGGCAGTTGAACGAGAACGACAACAACAAGAACCGCAAGTACAAGGTGGTGGACAAGCGCGTCGCGGAGACGTACGCGCGCGACTCGAAGGCGACGAACAAGAACGCTCTCTCTGACCCTTACGTGAAGGCGATACGTTGGGCATCCGACCGCATTAAGGATGAAGGTATTGTCGCATTCATAACAAACAACAGCTTCATTGAGGGACTTGCCTTCGACGGTGTGCGAAAGAATTTGGAAAAGGACTTCGATGAGATATACGTGCTTAACCTTGGCGGTAATGTACATAAGAATCCGAAGCTTTCAGGGACGACGCACAATATTTTCGGTATACAGGTCGGCGTAAGCATTAATCTCTTTGTGAAAACAGGCAAGCGAGAGGAAACGACAAAAATCTTTTACGCGAGCACGGATGAATTCTGGCGCAGAGAACAAAAGTACAAGTATCTTGACGAGATTCAACACGTCGGTGGTGTTGAGTGGCAAATGTTAAAGCCGGACGAGGAAAATAACTGGCTTACGGAAGGATTAAAGAGTGAGTACAAGAGTTTCGTTTCTCTCGGTAATAAAAAGGACAACAGCGCCGGGGAAATGATATTTACAACCTTCGGCGCAGGCATAAAAACCAATCGAGACTTTTGGGTATACAGATTTAATGCGACAGAGCTTGAGGAGGACATCAAGCGAACCATTGATGCATACAATGAACAGGTTTTTAAATGGCGTCAGTCAAAAATTAATAACCCGAACATTGATGCCTTCGCACAAGTCACCGCCAATAGAGTGCCGTGGAGCAGAGACTTAAAACTAGACTTGCAACGCGGGAAACTGGGCGAGGTTTCGACCGAGAAGATTAGAAATGCTCTGTATCGTCCGTTCACTAGGAATTATCTTTTCTTCGACAGAGTGATGAATGAAGAGGTTTATGTTTTCCCTTCTTTCTTCCCAACCCCTGAAACAGAAAATGAGAACAAAGTAATCTGTCTTACGGGTGTAGGCTCTGAGAAGCCATTCATGGCTCTTGGGAGCGATAAGATTGTTGACCTACATTTTAGTGGCCCTGGCTGCACAACACAGTGTTTCCCCTTCTACACCTACGATGAAGACGGGACGAACCGGCGCGAGAACGTGACGGATTGGGCGCTGGCGCAGTTCCGTGAGCGCTACGGCGACAGGAAGATTTCCAAGTGGGACATCTTCCATTACGTCTACGCCGTGCTCCACCACCCCGAATACCGCGAGCGCTACGCCGCGAACCTGAAGAGGGAACTGCCGCGCGTCCCGTTCGCCCCGGACTTTCGCGCCTTCGCCGACGCGGGGGCGCGCCTCGCGGAGTTGCACGTCAACTACGAGCGGCAGGCGGAGTACCCGCTCGAAAGAATCGAGAACCCGAACGCGCCGCTCGACTGGCGCGTCGAGAAGATGCGCCTCAGCAAAGACCGGCGGCAGATTATCTACAACCACTTCCTTACCCTCTCGGGGCTCCCGCCGGAGGCTTACGAATACCGCCTCGGCAACCGCTCCGCGCTCGAATGGGTCATCGACCAGTATCAGGTGACGACCGACCGGCGGAGCGGCATCACGAACGACCCCAACCGCCCCGACGACCCGCAATACATCCTCCGACTCGTCGCGCAAGTCGTCACGGTCAGCCTCGCCACAGTCGAGATTGTCCGCGCGCTCCCGGCGCTGGGTTTGCAGGGGGGAGTTTGATTACGTCCGGCCCCGCGTCCGCCCGTCCGCGCGGACTTTCATCCCGTCGGATGACGTATCCGAGCAGTTGCATCCGACATGCGGGCCGCCGGACTCCGTGCGGCGCTTTCCGACCCCGTTCTGAACCGCGCGCGAGAGAGGTTTCCGCCGCCGGAATCCATAAACGTACAGTCGAGGGCCGTACGACGCCGTCGGACTTCATATTCGAGTTGTCGAACTCCGTATTTGAACTGCCGGTGTCCATGCTGGTACGCGCACATTTCATTTTGACGCTGCCGAACCTTCTACGAACGCTGCCGGAGTCCGTACGGGCTCGCCGCGTTCGAGATTTTCACCGCCGGAGTCCGTACCGGAGCCGCCGGACGCCATACCGGCCGAATTAACGTGCGTCTGACGCCGACCGTCCTGCGCTTCGACTCGCTGCCTTCGACCAACACGGAGGCGGCGCGGCAGGCGGCGCTCGGCGCGCCGGAAGGGTTGTGCGTCGTGGCGCGCGAGCAGACGGCGGGGCGCGGGAGGCGCGAGCGCAGTTGGGCCTCACCGAAGGACGCGGGGCTTTACCTGAGCGTGGTGCTGCGGCCGACGTTGGAGGCGCGTCTGTGGCCGCTCATCACGCTCGCCGCCGCGCTGGCCGTGCGCGACGCGCTCGAAGAGGCGTGCGGGCTCGGGGCGGACATCAAGTGGCCGAACGACCTGCTCGCGGGCGGGCGGAAGCTCTGCGGCATCCTCGCCGAGACCGCCGAAGGCGCGCGCGGCCGCGCCGTCATCCTCGGCGTCGGCGTCAACCTCAGACGCGGCTCCTTCCCCCCGGAGATAAGCGACACGGCCACCTCCGTCGAAGAACAGACCGGCCGCGCGCCCGACGCCGAAAGACTCCTCGCGGCGCTCACGCGCTCGCTCGCACGTTTTTATGAAACCCTCCACGCGCACGACGGGGCCGCAGAGATTCTGCGCGACTGGCAGCGCCGCTCCTCCTACGCGCACGGCCGCCGCGTCCGCGTCGCGCTCGCCGCAGAGACCTTCGAGGGCACGACCCGCGGCCTCGACCCCGACGGCGCCCTCCGCGTGGAGACGGACGAGGGGACAGTCCGAACTGTGAGGGCGGGGGACGTGACGGCACTACGTCAGGCAGGCTGAGCTTTACCCATCGCCGAAAAGAGTCATCACGAGTCGCAAAGCCGCCGTAGGCGGCGGTAGAACATTAGCCCAGGGCGTAAGCCCTGGGGACTGGGTCATTAAAGAGTTGGAGCCCCGGAGGGGCGAAAGAAATCTGGGCGGCACGGTTCGCCAACCCGAATCTCTTTCGCCCCTCCGGGGCTCTTTGAAAATAATGTGGCGTGCTCCCACGGCTTACGCCGTGGGCTATTGTTCTTCCGCCGCCTACGGCGGCTACTTGCCCGTTGAATGTTTCGATGACCGCGGCTGCTGCTTCTTTGTTACAATCCGCCGCGGCCTCAGCCGTGGGGATGCGATAAGCAAAAGGAGGGCAGCCCCGCAGGGGCGAAAGAGATGCCTCACACCCATACGAATCTCCTGACGCACGTCGTCTTCGGCACGAAAGACCGAATGCCTCTCATACCTTCGGAGTTAAAACATCAGTTGCACGCTTACATGGGCGGCATTGTCCGGGAGCTAGGTGGGAAGGCTTACATCGTTAACGGCACGACCGATCACGTGCACCTTCTCATAAGCTTGCCGCCCGCGCTCGCGCTGTCCGATGTCGTGCGCGTGTTGAAGACGAATTCATCGCGCTGGATGCGTAGTGAAAAAAAGGCGGGCAAGTTCGGCTGGCAGCCCGGATACGGTGCTTTCAGTGTTAGCCAGTCGAACGTGAAAGCCGTCGCCGCGTACATCGACAAGCAAGAGGAGCACCACCGCAAGGTCTCATTCAGAGACGAATTCGTCGCGTTCCTGAAGAAAAATGAGATTGAATTCGACGAGAATTTCTTGTGGGGGTGAGAGTTCTTTCGCCCCTACGGGGCTCTGACGTTTTCTATAATGGGGTGCCCGGATACCCAGATGCCCAGGGCTTACGCCCTGGGCTAATGTTCTACCGCCGCCTACGGCGGCTCGGCTCGTGGCGTCCGTGGCGTGGCGCGCGGCGTGTCGAACGTCTGCGGGCTGATTCTCAAACATCCAGTCACTAATGAATCAAACGGGGCAAGGGAGGCGCGTCGTCATCTCCACGTTCGGGTCGTTCGGCGACGTGCACCCGTACATCGCCGTCGCGCTTGAGCTGAAGCGGCGTGGGCACAGGCCCGTCATCGCCACGTCGGAGATTTACCGGGAGAAGACTGACGCCCTCGGGCTTGAGCTGCACCCCGTCCCGCCGGACTTGCCGGGTTACGACCGGCCCGCAGAGGTCGCGCGGATGATCTCGGAGATGATTGACCCCAAGAAGGGGCCGGAGCGCGTCTTCACGCAATTCATCACCCCGCACCTGCGCGGGATGTACGACGCGCTCGCCGATGCGACGCGCGGCGCGGACATGCTCCTGACGCACGTCCTCTCGCTCGCCGGCCCGCCGCTCGTCGAGAAGACGGGCATCCCCTGGGTCTCGTCCGTGCTCGCGCCCATCTCGATGTTCTCCAACTACGACCCGCCGGTCTTCCCGCAGATGCCCTGGCTCTACAAGGTGCTCAAGCTGCACCCGGCCGTTTCGCGCGCCGCGATGCGCGTCGGGCGTCTGAAGCTCGACCGGATGGCCGCGCCGCTCTACAAACTGCGCGCGGAACTGGGCCTGAAGCGCGGCGGCAACCCGATGCTCGAAGGCCAGCACTCGCCGCGGATGGTGCTCGCGCTCTTCTCGACGGCGATAGCAAAGCCCCAACCCGACTGGCCGCCGCAGGCGCGCGTGACCGGCTTCTGCTTCTACGACCGCCGCGACCGCCCGGGCGACGAGGAACGTTTAGACCCGAGCCTTCTCAAGTTTCTCGACGCGGGCGAGCCGCCCGTCGTCTTCACGCTCGGCTCGTCGGCGGTCTACGCGGCCGGGAATTTTTATCGCCATTCGGTCGAGGCGGCGCGCGCGGCCGGGGTGCGCGCGCTGCTCCTCACGGGCGAGCCCTGGAACCGCCCCGCCGAACTCCCGGAGGGCGTCGCGGCCTTCGACTACGCGCCCTACGGCGAACTCCTGCCGCGCGCGCGGGCCGTCGTCCACCAGGGCGGCATCGGCACGACCGCGCAGGGGCTGCGCGCGGGCATCCCCGCCCTCGTCGTGCCCTTCAGCCACGACCAGTTCGACAACGGCTCGCGGGTCGCGCGCGTTGGCGCGGGCCGCACGCTGCCGCAGGCGAAGTACGACGCCCCACGCGCCGCGAAAGAATTACGCGCGCTCCTCGCGGATGAGAGTTACACTACGCGCGCCTCCGCGGTCGGAGAGCAGATACGTTCCGAGGACGGCGCGGCGGCTGCTGCGGATGCAATAGAAGAGGTGTTAGGTTCAAAGTAAATGCCGCGTCAGCGGCGAACTACACACATATGTTACTTGTCGTTGACGTGGGGAACACGAACACTTCGCTGGGCGTGTTCGAGGGGGAGCGTCTGGCGTGGCACTGGCGTCTGACGACGGAGCGCGCGCGGACGGTGGACGAGTACGGCGTCCACGCGCGCAACCTGTTCGCCTTCGCCGGGCTCGACTTCAAGGCCATCACGGCCGTCGCCGTCGCCTCGGTCGTGCCGCAGCTCAACTACACCCTGAAGCGGATGTCGGAGGTCTACTTCCACCTCACGCCGCTCTTCATCGACGACTCGGTGGACACGGGCCTGACGATCCTCTACGACCCGCCGTCGGACGTCGGCGCCGACCGCATCTGCGACGCCGTCGCCGCGATGCACAGGTACGGCACGCCCTGCATCGTCGTGGACTTCGGCACGGCGACCAACTTCGAGGTGATAGAGGACGGCGGGCGCTACCTCGGGGGCGTCATCACGCCCGGCATCTCGATCTCGACCGACGCCCTGTTCGCGCGCGCCGCGCGCCTGCCGCGCGTCGGCATCGAGCGCCCGCACAAAGTCATCGGCGACTCGACCGTCTCGGCCATCCAGTCGGGACTTTACTACGGCTACGCGGGGCTTGTGGACGGCATCCTCCGGCGGATGATCGAAGAGCTGGGGAGGCGGCCGCGCGTCGTCGCCACCGGCGGGCTCGCGCCTTTGATCGCCACCGCCTCCGAGTTCATCGACGAGGTTGACCAGACGCTCACGCTCGACGGCCTGCGGCTGCTGTACGAGAAGAACCGTGAATGAGAGATGCGCTGAGGATGGTCGAGCTCAATGACTTGTTATGTCATGCGTGGGGCTAAACTTCTACAGATTAGTAAGGCTTGAGACCGCGATATGTCCATTTGTAAAGTCCGCCGGTTGCTCGAATTGCGCTATCATACTCCAAGCCCTCCCCCGGCCACACACCATCGAGCCAGCTATAATCAACCTTCGCATTCAGCGGCTCGTAGTTGGCGTCCTCTTTTGCCAGGTCAACCCTAGCAAGCTGGTCGCCGAAAATTGAAGGTGTATAGCTTGATACGCCGCCTTTAATAAAGTAGGCGAAGTCATCGACGGTAGGAAATACTTTAGAAGTAAGTTCCCCTTGCGTCACTTGGGCTGAAAATAAGGGTTGCCTATCCAAGTATGTGGCTTGGATATTGACTACATCACCGGCACGCTGGATGGAGACACGAGCCATGGGAATGGTATCCAAAAACAGAAAGGGCGCTAAGCGTGCAATCATGGGAAGGTCGGTGTTTCTATCGGTGATGTAGACCGACGACTCCTCGCTTCCCCCCGAAGTGTCCATAACTCCGCAACGGTATGCGCAGGAGGTCGTCTCAAAACCGAATGCGCCCGGTAATGGTGAGATCATGACTCGGTCTAATTTAAGGATGCAGAATGACACCACGCTCCAGCCGTTACAGATTTGTGGCTTGAGCCACGTTGTGGGTAAGCGGCGAGCGAAGGCTTCGGGCGGCATCCGGAAATTAAAGATGAAACGCTCGACAAGACGGGCATGTACCGAACGGGGAATCGCCATGATGCTATTCCTCCAGGTGTGAGATGTGGTAGTTAACGAGGGTAAAGTCGCTATTACCAGGAAAGAACATGTCGAACGAACGCACCATATTCCTCCCGAAGTAGAATGTCAACAATTTTGGACGCGTGAATCGAGGCAGCACCCGCTTACCTGAAGAGTTGCTCACTGCTCACTCTTGACTATTCCTCTCCGCCTGTTCATTCTTTCCGGGCAGGCCGGGGCCCGGGAGCCCCCGAAATCCTTCTGAAGAGCTTACCGTTCAGCGTACAGGTGATGGACAAAGCGGAGGCGGCGCGCGCCGCCGTCGAGCCAGAGGGGCGCGCGCCCCTGAACTACTTCAACTATTTCACGGAGATCGAAGACGCTTTCATCCGCCGGCGGGGGCGTCACCTGCTTTTGAGCCCGATGGACTGGGCGCTCATCGAGAGCTGGAAGGAGATGGGCGTGCCCCTGCACGTCGCGCTGCGCGGCATCGAGAAGTCCTTCGACTCCTACGAGGCGAAGCCGCGCAAGCGCACCGTCAAGTCGCTCTTCTACTGCCAGGAGGAGGTCGAGGCGCAGTTCGCCGAGTGGGTCGAATCGCAGACCGGCGCGCACGCCCCGGCGGCGGACGAAGGCGGCGCGGTCGGGACTGTCGAAGAGGGCGGGCGCGGCCTCCCTTTCCCGCGCGAGGTCATCGCCGCGCACCTGGCCGACTGCCAGGCGAATCTGGCGCGCGCCCTGGAGAAGAGAAGGGCGGCGGGCGAAGACGCCGTCACGGAAGCACTCGCGCGCGCGGCCGAGCGTTTGAAAGGGTTGGCCGAAGACTTCCGCCGCGCGCCGCGCCCGGACGCGGAGCTTCTGGAAGGCTCGCTCACGGATTTGGAGTCGCTGCTCGACCGCGCGCTGCGCACGGCGCTCTCCGACGAAGAGGTCGGGGCGGCGCGCGCTTCGGCCGCCGAGCAGTTGCGGCCCTACAAGGCGCGGATGGAGCGCGCCACCTACGAGCAGACGCTCGACAACCTCTTGGCGAAGTCACTGCGCGAGACGGCCGGCGTCCCGCGCCTCAGCCTGTTCTACCTCTAAACCAAAATTCCCCCGGGGGGTGAAGGAGCAACAGATGGCGAAAGTTCAAATCAAGCGCATGGGCGTCTTCTCCTGCGCCAAAATCTACTCGATCACGCTGGCCGCGATGGGGCTCATCGTCGGCGTCATCTACGGCCTGATCTTCATCGTGCTCGGCGGCGCGATGATGGCGGGCGGCGGGCGCGACGCGGGCATGGCCGGCGGGAGCACCCTCGTCATCGGGCTCGTGATGATGATCGCCATCCCGGTCATGTACGGCATCATCGGCTTCATCGGCGGCATCGTCGGCGCGCTGGTCTACAACGTCGCGGCCGGGATCGTCGGCGGGCTCGAACTCGAAATCGAGAACATGGACGGCGGCACCAGCTACGCCCCGCCCGCGCCGAACTGGGGCGACCAGCCGCCCTACACGCCGGGCCAGCAGCAGCAGTATCCGTACTGAAGGAGTAAATAGTGAATAGTAAATAGTGAATGGTTGAAGGCCGGTCTTTCTATCCACCATTCACCATTCACTATTCACTATTCACTATTCATGAAGAGTCGATTTCGCCGGCCGCGGCGCGAGGCGGCGGAGGGTGGCGGCGCGCGGCGCGCGGGCCAGACGTTCGACGTGAGGGTCGAGCGCATCCTGCCGGGCGGCGTCGGGCTCGCGCACGCCGAAGGGGCGACCCTGTTCGTCAGCCTCGCCGCGCCGGGCGACCTCGCGCGCGTGCGCGTCGAGTCCGTCCGGGGCCGCGCGCTCTTCGCCTCGATCGTCGAGGTGCTCGAACCCTCCCCGTCGCGCGCGGAGCCGCCCTGCCCCTACTTCGGCCGCTGCGGCGGCTGCGACTTCCAGCAGTTGACTTACGAGGCGCAGCTCGCGGCCAAGGCGGAGATCGTCCGCGACTGCCTGCGCCGCGTGGCGCACGCCGAGCCGCCCGCCGAGATCGAGGTCGTGCCCTCGCCCGAGACCTGGCGCTACCGCTCGCGCGCGCGCTGGCAGCACGACGCCGTGCGCAGGCACCTCGGCTACTACGAGCGCGGCTCGCACCGCGTCTGCGACGTGGCCGAGTGCCCCGTGGCCGCGCCGCCCGTGGCCGAGCGCCTGGCGCGCCTGCGCGCGTCGATGGCGGAGGGGACTCTGCCGCAGGCCGCGGAGTTCGAGGCCGTCGCGGGCGACGACGGTATAGCGCTCGACCCTGCGGTCGAACCCGGCGACGAGTCAGAGCAGGTGCGGCACATCGGCGGCGAGACCTACCGCTTCGACGCCGGCTGCTTCTTCCAGATCAACCACACGCTCCTGGGGCCGCTCGTCGCGGAGGGCCTGCGCGGCACGGCGGACGGAGGCCACACCGCGCTCGACCTCTACAGCGGCGTCGGCCTCTTCACGCTCCCGCTCGCGCGCAGGTTTAAGCAGGTCGTCGCGGTCGAAGGCAACCCGGCCTCCTCGGCTTACGCCCGCCGCAACCTCGCCGACGCCTCCCTGACCAACGCCCGCGTCGAAACCTCGTCGGTCGGCGACTGGCTCGAACGTCACGCCGACCGCCTCGGGCGCGCCGACTTCGTCCTCCTCGACCCGCCGCGCGCCGGGGCCGAGCCCGAAGCCGTCCGCGGCATCATCAACCTCAAACCCGCGCACGTCTCCTACGTCTCCTGCGACCCCGCCACCCTCGCCCGCGACCTCCGCCTCCTCCTCGACGCAGGCTACCGGATAGACTCCCTCCGCGCCTTCGACATGTTCCCGCAGACCCACCACGTCGAGACGGTCGTCCACCTCTTCAGTTCTTAATAAGAAATCCGCCCTGGTTGTGTCTAAAGCGTTACCCGCGTGAGCAGACCGACGACCGTTTAGAGGCGGGCCGCGGCCCGCCTCTAAACAGAAGTTAAGCTGATTCGCAGACTGCTCTAGTGCGAGATGAAGATGCCGCCGCCGCCGGTAAAACCCATGCCGCCGCCGGGCATTGAGGTAGAGTCGAGGCGGTCGGAGAGGATGCTGCGGGCGACGATGAGGCGGGCCATGAGGCGGGCCTCGTCGCGGTTGAAGCGGTCGGCCGTCTGGCGCGTGCGGTCGAAGTCCAGGCGCGAAAGCTCCGCGAGCGCCTTGACGTAGCGCGCGACCATGCCGCCGCCCAGCTCGCCCATGCCGGGGCCGAGTATCAGCTCGCCCTTGCGGAACATGCCGCCGCCCGCGCCGAACTTCTCGAGCAGCGCGGCCGCCGACATCATGTCGTTCGCCTGGTCGATGAGCGGGTCGAGCAGCTCGAAGGTCTTCGCGGGCTCGACCAGCGCGTAGCCGCGCGCCACGTCCAGCAGCGCCGCGACCTCGCGCTCGTTGTCGGGCTGGCGGTCGAGAAGGGCGCGCGCCTCTTCGAGCAGGCCGCCCGCGCTCTTCTTGTCGCCCTTCGCGGCGTACATCAGCGCCAGCTCGGCCAGCGCCGAGGCGCGCCGCTCCTTCGACTTGACGCGCGAGACGACGGCGCGCGCCTCGTCCGCGTTCCCCTTCTCGACGGCGCGCGCGACCTCCGCGCCGTCGAGCGAGGCGAGCATCTGCTCGCGCTCCTGCCCGCGCAGGTTCTCGTTCACAACGGCGCGCGCGCGCTCGGTCTCGCCGGCCCGGAAGAGCTTCGAGGCCGCGCCCATGTAGAGCTGCCCGCGCATCTCGGCGGGGGCCTTCGCCGCCTCCTCCAGGATGGCGTCGGGCGGCTTGGCCATGACGGACTCGTACTGCATCCAGGCGCGCGCGCGCGGGTCGAGCAGCTTGTCCATCTCGGCGAGCCTCTGCCGCAGTTGCGCGGCGCGCGCGGGCACGCGCTTCTCAAGCTCGGGGAGGAGCGGGCGGATGGTCATCATTATCCCGTAGGCGCCGTTGGCGGACGAGTCCCTGAGCGCGGCGGAGGCGACGAGGTCGGCCAGCTCGCGCACGTCCGAGTCCTCCATGACGAGCGGCTTCGGCTTCTCGGCCGACCGCGCGGGCGGCGGAACCATGCCGAAGTAGTAGACCTCGTTGGACTGCGGGAGCAGGACGCTCTGGAGCAGCGAGGCGGCGACCCTCCACGCCTCGCGCTCGCCGCCCGCGGTCTCGCCGCGCAGCCTCTCGACGATCTTGCCGGCGAGCTTCGTCGCCGACTCCGGCTCCTTCCGGCGCAGGCGGTCGAGCAGGCTGAGGACGCCGTAGGTGACGCCCTTGCTCAGACTCTCTTCGGCCAGGCGCAGCGCCGCCTTCGGGTCGGACTCGGCCGCGAGCGCCGCGAGCGCCTGCTCCATCCGCAGCTCCATGTCGGGGTCGCCCATCGGGGCAGTCGAGCCTTCCTCCGAGGCGGGGCGCGACTCGCGCAGCAGTTCGAGCGCGAGCTGCGGGTCGCGCGCCGCCGCCGTGTAGAGCAACTGCGTGCGCAACTGCGAGGCCATCCAGTAGGCGCGGCCGTCGTTTCCGCTCCCCGGCTTCGCGGCGGCGATCTCGGCCGCGGCGTCGCGGAAGAGGGCGCGCGCACGCTTCTCGTCGCGCGGCCAGAGGAGGTCTGCGGCCTGCACGCGAAGGCTTGCGCGGTTCTCGGCGAGCTTGAGCACCTGCGCCCCTTCCAGCGTCTCGTCGAGCAGCGCCAGCGCCTTGCGCTCCAGCTCCTTCCGCGCCTTCGCCTTCTCCTCCTCGGACTCCTGCTTATTGCCGGTCGGCGGCAACTGCGCCGCGGCCGTCGTTGACAGTATGAGCAGACAGAGCGTGAGCTTCCTGAGTGGCAGTCGGAGCGACATGAGTTGACTCCTTACGAATGGCTTGCCGGGGCCGTCGCGGGCGGGAGACGCGGAATCACTTACGGCCTCGCTTCGAGCGGATTGTACACGAGTTGATAATTTCTTGCCGAGACCGCACGGCGTGTAATAAAGTCCTGACGCCGCAGTCATTCATCCCAGCCGACATTTTACCGGAGGTCTCAATGCGTCAGCCCCGTCCGCGCCGCCTCGCCGCACTACTCCTGCTCTGCGCCGTGCTGACGGCGCAGGCCGCGCCGCCGCAGGGGGGGAAGCCGCTGTCGGGTTTCACGTCCGCGCGCGCCGAAAAGCAGAGGGAACTGGAAGCGCGCTTCGACTCGCTTTTGAAGAAGGAGAACCTGCGCGAGTGGATGAAGCGCCTCTCCGCGCGCCCGCACCACGTCGGCTCGCCGCACGACCGCGACAACGCGGAGTTCATGGCCGGCCTCTTCCGCTCGTGGGGCTACGACGCGCAGGTCGAGACCTTCGACGTGCTCTTCCCCACGCCGAAAGTCCGCGTGCTTGAGCTGACCGCGCCCGTGCGCTACGCGGCGCGCCTCAGTGAGCCGGCGCTGAAAGAGGACGCGACCTCCTCGCAGACCTCGGAGCAGCTCCCGGTCTACAACGCCTATTCGGTTGACGGCGACGTGACGGGGCAGCTCGTCTACGTCAACTACGGCGTGCCGCGCGACTACGAGGAGCTAGAGCGGCGCGGCATCGACGTGAAGGGGAAGGTCGTGCTGGCGCGCTACGGCGGCTCCTGGCGCGGCATCAAGCCGAAGGTGGCGGCCGAGCACGGCGCGGTCGGCTGCCTCATCTACTCCGACCCGCGCGACGACGGGTACTTCCAGGGCGACGTTTACCCGAAGGGCCCTTACCGCAACGAGTGGGGCGCGCAGCGCGGCTCGGTCGCCGACATGCCGCTCTTCCCCGGCGACCCCCTGACGCCCGGCGTCGGCGCGGTCAAAGGCGTGAAGCGGCTCGACCTCAAGAGCGCGCCCACGCTCACGAAGATTCCCGTGATGCCCATCTCGTACGGCGACGCGCTGCCGCTCCTGCGCGCGCTGGGCGGCCCCGTCGCGCCCGCCGCGTGGCGCGGCGCGCTGCCCGTCACATACCACCTCGGCCCCGGCCCCGCCACCGTCCGCCTCAAGCTCGAATTCAACTGGGACATCAAACCTATCTACAACGTCGTCGCGCGCCTGAAGGGAAGTGAACGCCCGGACGAGTGGGTCATCCGCGGCAACCACCACGACGCCTGGGTCAACGGCGCCGACGACCCCGTGAGCGGCATGGTCGCGCTCCTGGAAGAGGCGCGCGCCGTGGGCGAGCTGACCAAGACGGGCTGGCGTCCGAAGCGCACCATCGTCTACTGCGCCTGGGACGGCGAGGAGCCGGGCCTGCTCGGCTCGACCGAGTGGGCCGAGGCGCACGCCGAAGAGCTGCGGCGCAAGGCGGTCGTCTACGTCAACTCCGACTCGAACGGCCGCGGCTTCCTCTACGCGGGCGGCTCGCACACGCTGGAGAAGTTCGTCAACGAGGTGGCGCGCGAAGTGACCGACCCGCAGAAGAAGATAACCGTGTGGGAGCGCGTGCGCGCGCAGAGGATTCTCGAAGGCGACAGGGACGGGCGGAAGGAGGCGCGCGAGCGCGAAGACCTGCGCATCAGCGCGCTCGGGTCGGGCTCGGACTACACGCCCTTCCTGCAACACCTCGGCGTGGCCTCGCTCAACATCGGCTTCGGCGGCGAGGACGGCGGCGGCTCCTACCATTCCGTCTACGACTCGTTCGACCACTACACGCGCTTCGGCGACCCCGGCTTCGACTACGGCGTCGCGCTCGCGCAGGTGGCCGGCCGCGTCGTGCTCCGCTTCGCCGAGGCCGACACGCTGCCCCTCGACTTCGGCAACTTCACGGACACCGTCGCACGCTACGTGCAGGAGGTGACGAAGCTCGTCGAGACGACGCGCGACGAGATCGCAGAGCGCAACCGCATGATCAACGAGGGGACTTACAAGGCCGTCTACGACCCGACCCAGACTTACGTCCTCCCGAAGGAGGAGCCGCTCCCCGCCGCCGCGCCCGACCTCGCCCCGCTCGCGCGCGCGCTCACGAAGCTTCAGGAGAGCGCGAAGAGATATCAAACCGCCTACGACTCGCCGGACGTTCGTTCCCGCCTGGCTTCATCCGCCGACACGCGGGCTCGACTCAACCAGGTTCTCCTGAACTTCGAGCGCTCGATGACGCGCGAGGCCGGGCTGCCCCGCCGCCCGTGGTTCAAGCACCAAGTCTACGCGCCGGGCTTCTACACCGGCTACGGCGTCAAGACGCTGCCCGGCGTGCGCGAGGCCGTCGAGCAGCACGACTGGGCCGAGGCGGCCGGACAGATAACCCTCGCCGCCCAAACACTCGAACGCGCCGCCGCCGAGATCGACCGCGCGACCGCGCTGCTGCAAGGGAAATAACTGATGGCTGCGCACCATTCCGCCGCGTCGGCGGCGCTCGAATTTAGCCCGGCCTTTCAAGGCCGGGCTGAGGTCGTGTAATACCGCCGCGTCGCGTCAGCGACGCCTGAGCGTGATTGACGGACTCAGGCATCGCTGACGCTACGCACCGATGTTCCATGCAACGTTGACCCGGCCTTGAAAGGCCGGGCCAAATTCAGACGCCGCCGACGCGGCGATATCCGCATATGTGCTAGAGCTTCCGCCAAAGCTCCGGCGTCGCAAACGTCGAAGCCTATGTCCGGAAGCACCCCCGCCTCAAACTTCGGCGAGCACCCGCTCGTCGTCCTCGCCGCGGCGTACGCCTCGGGCGTGCTGCTCGCGCGGCTCACACACGCCCCCCCTTCCGTCTGCGTTACGCTCGCCGCGCTGACTTCAGCCTTAGCCTTCTTCGTCGCGTTCAAGAGGAGGGGCGCGGCCGCGCGCCTCGTCGTGCTCGCCTTCGCCTGCGCGGGCGCGGCGCTGTCGTCCGTCGAGTTGAAAGAGTCGGCCGGCGAGGCCCGTCTGCGCGGCCTTTACGAAAGCGGCCGCGTCGCTTCGGGCGAGCCCGTCGAGCTGACCGGGGTGCTTGAGCGCGCGCCCGAGATCGCGCCCGACGGCCTGATGCTTTCGCTCAGGGTCGAGGCCGTGCGGCACAGGTCGGTCGAAACCTCCTGCGGCGGCCGCGTCGAGCTGTTCGCGCCCTTGACGGACGCGCGCGGGACGGAAGCCTACGACTCGTTGGAGCTGCGGCGCGGCGCTCGCGTACGCGTGGCCGCGCCGCTCACGCGGGCGGAGAAGTACCGGAACCCGGGCGTAACACCCTTCGGCGAACACCTCGACGTGCGCGACGTGGACGCGCGCGGGACGGTCAAGAGCGCGCTCCTCTTCGAGCGCCTCGACGACGAGGCCGTGCTGCTCCCGCTCGCGCTCTTCGACGGGTGGCGCGCGGCGCTTGTTAGAAAGGCGGACGCCTACTTCTCCAGGGACGCCGCGGGCGTCTTCAAGGCCGCCGTGCTCGGCAACCGCTACGGCCTCTCGCGCGCCGCGGCCGAGCGCTTCCGCGAAGGCGGCACCATCCACGCGCTCGTCATCAGCGGCCTCCACATCGCATTCATCGGCGGGCTCGTCTGGGCTCTGGCGCGCAGGCTCACGCGCCGCCCCGCCGCGCGCTGGGCCGCGTCGGCCGCCTGCGTGTGGGCCTACACGCTCGGCGTCGGGGCCGAAGCGTCGGTCGTGCGCGCGGCGCTCACCTTCACGCTGGCGGCGCTCGCGCCCGCGCTCGGCCGCCGCTCGGGCGCGCTCAACGCGACGGGCGGGGCCGCGCTCGCCCTGCTCGTCTGGAGGCCCGCGAGCCTCTTCGACCCCTCGTTCCAACTGACCTTTCTCTCCGTGCTCGCGGTGCTGGCCTTCGCGCTGCCGCTCGTCTCGAACCTCAAGGCCGTCGGCGAGTGGCGGCCGACGCGCGCGACGCCCTACCCGCCCGCGTGCCCCGTCTGGTTCCGCTCTCTGGCCGAGTCGCTCTACTGGCGCGAGCGCGCCTGGCGGCGCGAGACGGCGCGCTCGTCGCACAGTTACGAACTGTTCAAGACGCCCCTGGCCTCGAAGCTCGGACGCCGGCGTTTACAGCCGGCGCTCCGCTTCGTCTTCATCGCTCTGTTGACGACGGCCGCCGTGCAGCTCGTCCTTCTGCCGCCGCAGGTCGTCTACTTCCACCGCCTCTCGCTCGCCTCGTTCGTGCTCAACCTCTTCGCCGGCGCGCTCCTCGTCGCGCAAGCCTTCGCCGCGCTGGCCGCGCTGGCGGTATCGGAGTTGAGCACGACCCTCGCCGCGCCGCTCGTACGTTTGACCGAAGCCTCGACCCGCCTCCTCGTCCACGGCGTTGACCCCTTCACGCGCGCCGGCTTGGCGAGCCTCCGGCTGCCCGCGTACACGGGCGCGGCCTCCGCCCTCTACGCGCTCCACTACGCGCCCCTGCTCGTGCTCGCGCGCATGCTGCTGCGCTGGCGTCCGCTCTCCGGGCCGCCGCGCGCACGAACTGAGACGCGCGGCGGGCGAGTGTTTAAAGTCGCGGTCTGGATGTCCGTCACCACGACCCTCGTCATCGTCGCGCACCCCTTCAGCGCGCCACCCCCGGACGGCCGCCTGCGCGTGGACTTCCTCGACGTGGGGCAGGGCGACGCGGCGCTCGTCACGATGCCCGACGGCGCGACGCTGCTCGTTGACGGCGGCGGCCGTCCAGACTTCCGCAGATCGGGCACCGAAGATGAGGTCGAAGAGTTCGAGCCCGACTCGCGCGGCGTCGGCGAGGCGGCCGTCGCCGAGTACCTCTGGTGGAGGGGCTTAGACCGCCTCGACTACGTGCTGGCGACGCACGCCGACGCAGACCACATCGACGGCCTGAACGACATCCTCAAGAGCTTCACGGCGCGCGCCGCCCTCGTCGGCCGCGCGCCACAGGGCGACGAAGCGTTCGCCCGCTTCTCCCACACCGCGCGCGAAGCGGGCGTGCCCCTCTACGTCGTCTCGCGCGGCGACCGCCTGCGCTTCGGCGCGGTCGAGGTGGACGTGCTCTGGCCGCCGCCCGGCGAGGCTTCGGCCAACGACGACTCGGTCGTGCTGCGCCTGCGCCACGGCCGCCGGACGCTCCTCCTCACGGGCGACATCGAGTCGCGCGCGGAACGCACACTCCTGTCGGAAGGCTTTGACCTCCGCGCCGACGCGCTCAAGGTCGCACACCACGGCAGCCGCACCTCCTCGACCGACGCCTTCGTCAACGCGACGCGCCCCGCGCTCGCCGTCGTCTCCGTCGCACGCGACTCGCCCTACGGCCACCCGCACCCGGAAGTCCTCGCGCGCTGGCGTGCGGCTGGCGCACAGGTCTTGACCACCGGCGAGCGCGGCACGGTCACCGTCAGCACCGACGGCGAAGACTTGAAGGTTGAGACGTTCGCGCGGCCATGAGCAGCGTGCCGGTCAGGTCCCGGCTGTGGCTTTTTTTCGAGTAACATTCAGTTGACCTGAGAAGGAATCTGAGATATACAGAGCCCGTCAACCTCGCAGTCGCAAATGCCTCTCCCGTTTACGCAGTCCCGCAAGACTCCGTAAGCTTCACTCCCACGAACGTTTCGACGGAGACAAGACAATGAAAAAAGCATCTCCAATCCTCCTACTGCTTCTGACCGCGTTCGGCCTGACGCTGACTTTCGCTCTGTCAAAGAAGTCGCGGACAAGCTTGGCCGCTGCGGCGGGCGCGCAAGAGGTTAAGACTCGCCCCGCCCAGAAAACAGATTTTCTGTCGGAGTCTGGGCAGACGGTTCTGGAAGTCGTCGAGGCGTCGTACCAGACGACGCCGGACAGCTTCGATAGCTCGTCCGTTCGGGCGAAAAACCTCAGCGGTAAAAACATCACGGCGCTCGGACTCGTCTGGACGGTGACCTACGAGGATAAGACGAGTTGCCAGATAGAACAGATCGTCGATTACAGACCGCACAGGGACGTTGTGGCCGACAGAAACGTGCGGGCCTTTGCGCCCGGCGAGGAGAAGGTTATCCCACGTCTGACGAAGGACACGCTCGAAGAGGGCCGGGGCATCGAGAGTGTAAAGGTGGAGTTCACCTTCGCTGAGTTAGAGGAGGCAGACGCCGTCGGCTCCGATCCGTCCGGACTCTACAAGCAACTCCTGGACAAGCGCGCGGGGGCGGAAATCTACAAACGTTGGGTGGAGAGCGGGTACGACGCTACCCCGGCGCAGTTTGAAGCCGTCGTCAGGAAGCTTTCGGGCGATGAGTTGCCCGCCGACAAGGCGCTGGAAAACGACAAGGCGCTGCAGGGAGCTTTGGTCTATAAGCAGTGGATGCTCGGCGTCCTTAAAGACAAGGGGGCGGCGGCCCTTAAGGAACACCTCCGCCGGAACAGGTAGCCCTCAAGTTAGGAGTGAGCCTGAGCCATTCCTTGGCTGCTGACTGCTAGAAGGAGGACACCGATGAAGTTAAAAATACTGCTGCCCCTGCTGCCCCTGCTGTTCGTGCTGACGTTCTTTAGCTGGGCTTCCGCCCAAACCACTTCTAACTGCATCAAGAAAAGCTGCTCGGCAACGACCCGTCCAAACGGGGCCGGCTGCGACATCGTGTTCAAGTACAAAGACTGCTCCGGCCAAGATCACGAGGGAAAACCGAGCTGCACCAACGGCATTCATGGGCAAAGCGGCTGCCAGTGTACCTGCACCGCGGCCCCCAACAACGGGTGGGCGGTCTCCTACAGCCTCCCCGACGACTCTATCATCAGCGAACAGAAAGCCTGCCTCGGATGCCCGACTCCGACGCCGACGCCGACCGCGGGCTGCACCACCGCGGGCTGGAACGGCAGTTGCCCTACCGGCACAACGTCTAACGGCTGCGGGGAGTGTTGCTCGGACGCTGATAGAGATAGCTGTACCTCCTCCGGCGGGTACTGGTACGCGAGGGCCGGAACCTGCCAGAGTAGCGTCTGCATGGAGCAGCAGACCGAGTGCATGAACTGGGGCGAGTCCTGGAACATGTACCTCTGCATGTGCACCGGCCCCTGCCCCGGCACCCCCATCCTGGTAGACATCCTGGGCGATGGCTTCAAGCTAACGGGCGGCCCGGGCGGGGTGAATTTCGACCTCAACGGCGACGGCTCGCCGGAGCGTCTGTCGTGGACGGCCGCAGGCTCCGACGACGCCTGGCTCGTCTTCGACCGCGATGGCGACGGGGCCATCGGCAAGGGCGCCGAGATGTTCGGCAACTTCACCTATCAGCCTAACGCGCCCGCGGGCGGCGAGAGGCACGGCTTCCTGGCGCTCGCGGAGTTCGACCAGCCGGCGAGCGATGACAACGGGGACTTAGGCGGCAACGGGGACGGCGTGATAGACGAGAGTGACGCGGTCTTCCCCTCGCTGCGGCTGTGGCAGGACGTGAATCATAACGGCATCTCGGAGCCGGGCGAACTGCACACGCTCCCGTCGCTCGGCGTAACCCGCATCGACCTCGACTACAAAGAGTCGAAGAAGACCGATGCCTACGGCAACCGCTTCCGCTACCGGGCGAAGGTGGACGACGCGCAGGGCGCGAAGGCTGGGCGCTGGGCGTGGGACGTGTTCCTCGTCGCGCGGCAATAGTCGAACTCACTAAGTAACGCGACGGGCCGGCAGCTTCTCAGGACTGCCGGCCCGTTGCTTTGTAGCTTCATCATCGACAGGAAGGGGCCTCCTGTATTGAGCAAAATCGAAATTGCTCAGTACGTATTTCGGCCTCTAAGTTATACATACACAAGTGTACTGAGCAAAAGTTTGTCCTATAAAAAGGCGAGCACCTCCTCGACCGACGCCTTCGTCAACGCGACGCGCCCCGCGCTCGCCGTCGTCTCCGTCGCACGCGACTCGCCCTACGGCCACCCGCACGCGGAAGTCCTCCGACGCTGGCGCGGCGCGGGCGCGCAAGTCCTGACCACGGCCGAGCGCGGCATGGTCACCGTCTCAACCGACGGCGTAGACCTGAAGGTCGAGACGTTCGTAGGGCAGTAGGGCCGTAGACCCTTTTTGACTCCTAAAGACCGCCTGTTTTAAGCAATCAACCTATATAATAGTCGGCGCGTATACGGGCCTATGTAACGTGATGGTGTCGTTAGCGATCAGAACATAATCCACATCTCGTCTACCTCTCGCCGAACAACATATTGATATGGAGTACGACGTGTTCATAAGCTATGCCAGCGAGGATAAAGAGGAGATAGCCCTGCCGTTGGCAAGTCGTCTTAAGAAGTTAGGTCTAAAGGTCTGGCTCGACAAGTTCGAGATAAACATCGGAGACAGTGTTCGCCGGAGTATTGACCGAGGCTTGTCAAACTCCCGTTTCGGCATCGTGGTGCTAAGCCCCCACTTTTTCAGGAAGGAATGGACGAAAAAGGAACTGGATGCGCTGCTGGCTAAAAGTTCAAGCGGCTCAAAGGTAATTCTGCCTGTTTGGCACAACATCTCCAGGGATGAAGTCGCACGATTTTCACTGCTCCTCGCCGACATACACGCGGCAGATACCAGGAGGGGCGTCGAGAGCGTGGCCGAGGAGATTTACAAATCGCTGCAATCTGTAATAGCCGACGATCCGGTGGGAAGAAGCCGGCCGGAGGCGACGGGTGATCACTCTTCACTGAATGACGAAGTGACCGTACCCGCGGCTGACAGAACATTGCGTCTGGGGCGACATCTCGCTTTGCAGCTTCCGAAGTATGTGGACGGCGTCGCGCAGCTAACGACCTCTCCGAAGAAATTCATAAGCGGGCTCCGCGGCTACGGCGAGATCGAGTTGGCTAACGCTCTGCTTTTTTTGTTCATCTCTACTTTCATCACACAAGTATTGCGTGCCCCTTATGTGTCCGGTAAAGAAGGGGTCTTATGGACTTTAGTCGCAGACGGCATCTTTAAGCTCATTTATTTGATGATCGCCTCCGCCCTCTTACATTCCTCTTTCCGCTTCGTCGGCGGGCTGGCTCCGTACAGGAGAATACTTATCGCGAGTTGTTATTTTTTTAGCTGGTTAATGATCTTTATCCACCTCACACTTCTATCCGTTTATAGTCTGATATTCCTTTATCCGATCTGGGGTCACGCCTGGGTCGATAGGTTGGCATTGTCCCTCATGCTAATCAGTTTGCTGGGAGTAGGGTTTTGGAGTTTTAAAGCTTGGGGAGCCTACCAGGCGTTGGCGGGCGTATCACACAAAAGAGCGTTCGCAGCCTTTCTCGTCTTTTGCTTCCTGAATTTAATAGTCGGGTCTCTGGCTGTCTTAATGCGCGAACATTTTGTACCAATAATTAGAAACGGAATCGATCATTGGAAAGCGTTTCAGATTTGATGCCGACCTATTTCTCAACTTGACGCTGTTAAAGTTGAATGTGACTCAGCACCAAATCAGACGGCGAGGAGGACGCGCAGGTCGCGGACGTTCGTGCCCGTCGGGCCGGTGACGACGGCGTCGCCGAGTCGGTCGAAGAGTGTGTAGGCGTCGCTCTCGTCGAGGGACTTGCGCGCGTCGAGGCCCTTTGCGCGTGCGCGCGCGACGGTCGTCTCGTAGGCCAGCGCACCGGCCGCCGGGCTGTTGCCGTCGATGCCGTCCGTCCCCGCGCAGAGTGCGACCAAGTGTCGCGGGGCGAGTCCCGCCGAGACCTTCTCGACCTCGAAAGCGACGCGCAGCGCCGTCTCCGAGCTGCGCCCGCCGGTGCCGCCGCCGCGCACGGGGCAGGAGAACTCGCCGCCCGAGATCAGGCACACGCCGCGCCCGACGCCCGCGCCTTCGCGCGCGTGGAGCGCCAGGAGGCGCGAGACGAGTTCGGCCGCGCCCTCCCCGACGTGCTGCTCGGAGATGTCGCGCGTGAACTCGACGGCGAAGCCGCGCCCGCGCGCGGCACGGACGGCGGCGTCGCACGCGGTCTCGTTGTCGAGAAGAACTTTGAAGGTGCGCTTGGCTTCGGGCGAAGTTTGTGAAGGACCGTGTGTGCCGGCCTCTTCGAGGGCGCGGAGGACGGTCGCGGGAAGTTTAGAGGCAAGGTCATGGCGCGCGATGATGTCGGCGACGCTCGGGGCGTCTGGCGGGGCCGCGAGGGTCGGGCCGGAGGCCACGTCGTAGGCGCGGCCCGTGCCTACGTCCGAGACGACGAGCGTGACCTGCTCTGCGCGCGGCGCGCGCGCGGCGAGGCCGCCGCCCTTCACGGCCGAGAGCGCGCGGCGCACGGCGTTCACTTCGTCGATGGGTGCGCCGCACGAGACGAGCACGCGGTTCGCCTCGCGCAGCTCTTCGAGCGTCAGGCGTCCGTCGCGCGGCAGCTCCAACATCGCGGACCCGCCGCCCGAGACGAGAAAGACGACGAGCGCTTCCGCCTCGTCGGCCTCGCGCAGAAGCTCGAACGCGGCGCGCGCCGCCTGCAAGCTCTTCTCGTTCGGGAGCGGGTGGCCGCCCTCGTAGACGCGCCAGCGCTCGGACGGCTTGAAGTCGAAAGGCGGCGACGAGAGCACGCCGCCCGCGAGCGCCCCGCCGAGCCGTTCGTCGAGCGCCGAGGCCATCGCCGCCGCGGCCTTCCCAAGAGCGACCGAGTAAATCTTTAACCTGCCGCCGCGCGTTTGAAAATGGGCGTCGCCGGCTCGGAGGGTCGCGCCGTCGGACTCGACCGCGTCGAGCACGGCCCGCCGCGCGTCAACCGCGGCGAGCGCGTCGCCGAAGATTTCGCGCGCTGCTTTGCGAAGCTCTCGAAGCTCGTTCAAGGCGTCTTCACTTCGGCGGTGACGTATGGGCGCAGTCGCAGGAAGCGCCGCTCGCTGATGCCGCGCACGAGCAGGAGGTGCTCGGCGCGCCGGAAGCGCCCGTAGCGCTCGCGGTGCTCGACGATGCGCGCGGCGAGCGCGGGGCCGACGCCGGGCAGACGTTCCAACTCCTCGCGCGAGGCTTCGTTGATGGAGACGAGCGGCGTCTCTTGCTGAGTTCTTTGCGCGTGTGTTTGTTGTGAGCCGCGGGCGTCGGCGCGGCGTGGCAATTTGACGCAGGAGGGGAGCGCGGCGGCCGTCAGGCAGCACAGGATGATACGCCCGAGAGTGTCTGGCCTCATGCGCGCGGGTTGTTTTGCAAACGCTTCGTGAAGCCTGCCGCGTTTTTGTGCAAAATGCTAGAAGTCTAAATTTGTCAGGAACTTGTAACCTGAAAACGCGACTTTTTCACAGGGTTTTCCACAGAAACTGTGGAAAAGTTGTCGAAAGCGTGTCCTGAAAAGAGAGAGCACGGCGGCGGAGAAATAGCTTACAAAAAAGAAGTAGGCAGTAGGCAGATGGCAGTAGGCAGCCGCTCCGCGCCTCGGACGTTGAAAGGCTAACTTAGAAGTTTCGACGGCAGGTCTTTCAACTGCCTAATGCCATCTGCCTACTGCCTACTGTTCAAAACTCCTCCGCGGTGTTCTCCTGCAAGTCGTCCCAGTGGTTGACGGTCTCGAAGGCGCGCGCGAGGACGGGGCGTGGGCGCGCGCCGTCGGCCGCGCCTATGAAGCCTTCGCGCTCGAGGCCGTCGAGGATGGCCGCGGCGCGCCCGTAGCCGATGCGCAGGCGGCGCTGCAAGACGGAGGTCGAGGCGCGCTTCATCTCGCAGCAGATGCGCAGGGCCTGCTCGAACAGCTCGTCGCGCTCGCCCGAGCCGCCGGGGCCTTCCGCCGACTCTTCCTCGGACTGCGTGATGGTCTCGTCGTAGACGGGCGCGCCGCCCTGCGCTTTGATGTGCGCGACGATCTTGGCCACCTCGTTCTCGTCGAGGTACGCGCCGTGGACGCGCAGCAGGCGCGAGGTGCCGGGCGGGAGGAAGAGCATGTCGCCGCGGCCCAGCAACTGCTCGGCCCCGTTGGCGTCGATGATGGTGCGCGAGTCAACCTTCTGCGAGACGCGGAAGGCGATGCGCGAGGGGAAGTTGGCCTTAATCAAGCCGGTGATGACATCGACGGACGGGCGCTGCGTCGCCAACACGAGGTGGATGCCGACGGCGCGCGCCATCTGCGCCAGTCGCGTGATGGCCTCCTCCACGTCCGCGCCGCAGGTCATCATCAGGTCGGCCAGCTCGTCGATGATGATGACGATGTAGGGGAGCGTCTTCCAGGGCTGCCCCTCCTCGTCGTAGTCGAGGACGTTGTTGCGCCGCTCGACCTCCGTGTTGTAGCCGTCGATGTTGCGCACGCCCCACTGCGCGAGCTGCTTGTAGCGCTGCTCCATCTGCGAGACGGCCCACTTCAGGGCGTTCGCCGCCTTCTTCGGCTCGGTGATGATGGGCGTCGCTAGGTGCGGGATGTCGGCGTAGAGTCCAAGCTCAAGACGCTTCGGGTCGATCATGATGAACTTCACCTCGTCGGGCCGCGCCTTATACAGAATCGAGACGACGAGCGAGTTCAAGCAGACCGACTTGCCGGTGCCGGTCGCGCCCGCGATGAGGAGGTGCGGCATGCGCGTGAGGTCGGCCGTGTAGTTGATGCCGTCGATGGTCTTCCCCAAAGCGAGCGTGAGCTTGGACTCCGACTCGCGGAACTGGCGCGACTCAAGCACCTCGCGCATGAAGATGGTCTCGCGCTCGGGGTTCGGCACCTCGATGCCGACGTGCGGCTTGCCGGGCAGGCGGTCGATGCGGATGGACTCGGCTTCGAGCGCGATGCAGAGGTCGTCAACCAGCCCCGTGACGCGCGAATACTTGACGCCGGGGTCGGGCTTGAACTCGTAGGTGGTGACGACCGGGCCGGGGCAGATGTGCTTGATCTGCCCCGTCACGTTGAACTCCTTGCACTTCTCGGCGACGCGCTGCGCGATCTGTAGAAGCTCCTCGTCGGCCTGCTCGCGGCGCGGCGGCGCGGGGTTGAGGTAGTCGAGCGATGGGTAGACGTAGTCGAGCATCGCCGCGGCCACGACCTTCGTCGGGCGCGCGGGGGCGTGCGCGGCCTCCCTCACGGTCGGCGGCGTGTTGCGCTCGAAGGGCATCTCCTCCAACTCGTCGGGTGCTTCGGTGCGGACGACGGCCGCGGTGGACAACATATCCGTCACGTCGGGAGGGGTCGGGCGCGCGGGAGTCCTGCGGGGGGCGGGCTCGGCCGCCTCCTCTTCCGCGGGCGGGACGGAGACGCGGCGTGTGACAGCACCCGCGCCTTCAACCACGTCGCGTTCCTTCCTGCGGGTCGCGGGGGGCGGCGGCGTGTCGGACGCGGGCTGGATGATGATCGAAGCGAGTTCCGCCTCGGCCTGCGCGAGCTGCGCGCGTATCTCGTCCTCGCGTGTGGGCTTCGCTTCGACCGTGGCGGCCGCGGCGTTGCGCTTGATGGCGGCGGCGGGGCCGGGCTCCGACTTCGCGCCGCGCTTGACGGAGTCGGCTGCCGCTTCGGCCGGTGCCTGGGCGGCCTGCGCGGCAAGTTCGGCCGCGGCCTGCTCTTCGGCCTCGCGCGCGGCGACGGCCGCGCGACGCTCCTCCGCGCGCGCGACCGCCTGCGCGCGGCGCGCGGCGCGCCAAGCCTGGAAGCGCTCGAAGGTCTTGCAGAAAGTGCCCGAGGGGTTCGTGACCGCCGCCGCGGTGCGCTCGTAGGCGGCGACGAAGGAGAAGTTGGTGGCGAGCAGGAGCCCGACCGCGGCCGCGGCCGCGAGCATCACGGTCGCGCCCACCGTGTTGAGCACGCCCTTCAGGCTCTCGGCGCAGAGCACGCCGACGAAGCCGCCCGCGTTGAAGCTGTGGTCGAAGAGCGGCTCGGAGACGTAGAGCGCGAGCAGCGAAGAGGCAGCGAGCGTGAGCGCCGTCAAGCCTATGACGCGCGAGAGCGGCGCGTGAATCCGCCGCGTGCGGAAGCGCCGCCACGCGGCGGCGACCAACAGCAGAGGCACGAGCGCGGCGGCCAGCCCGAACGTCTGGAAGAGCGCCGCGGCGACGTTCGCCCCGACGCGCCCCGTCCAGTTGCGCGCCGACGCGGCCCCGGCCGAGACCCACGAAGGGTCGTTCGGGCTGTACGAGACGAGGCAGAGGGTGAGGAGCGCGCTCAGCGCGAACAGCGCGATGGCGACGATCTCGTTGCGCCTCGTGTTGCGCGGCTGCGCGCCGCCCGACCTCATCCTCACGTCGGCCTGTGCTGTTGCCATAGTCACTCCGGTTCCAGGCGCGGCACGGCCTTCGGTCGCGGCGTTCCTCGCAGACGGCGCAAAGCGGCCGTCGGCCTTCGCGGAACTCGAAGACGGCGTACCACTGGGTGCGTCAACGAACTACGTCGACGCGCTTGTTGATTGCCGGGGGGGCAACACGTTGCGGCGTGCCGTTGTGAGAGCCCGACCGACCCTCGCCCGGAACGGCACCGCCGCGCGAGGGGCTTTCGGAAGCGGATGATAACCGAAAGTCTCATCCGCTTCCACGAGAATCGTTCGCCCTTCCTAATTTCAAGCCGCGCGGCGCGCGAGCAGGTACGCCTTGATGAAGTCGTCGATGTCTCCGGCCAGCACCGCGTCCACGTCGCCGCGCTCGACCTTGGTGCGCGCGTCCTTGACCATGCGGTAGGGCGCGAGCACGTAGTTACGTATCTGCGAGCCGAAGGAGATGTCGGCCTTGTTCGCTTCGAGCGCGGCGGTCTCGGCCCGCCGCTTCTCAAGCTCGAACTCGTAGAGCTTCGAGCGCAAGACCTGCATCGCCACCGCGCGGTTCTGGTGCTGCGAGCGCTGGTTCTGGCAGGCGACGACGATGCCGGTCGGCAGGTGCGTGATGCGCACGGCCGAGTCGGTCGTGTTGATGTGCTGGCCGCCCGCGCCCGTCGAGCGGTAGGTGTCAACCCGCAAGTCCTTCTCGTTGATCTCGACCTCGATGTTCTCGTCGATCTCGGGCGAGACGAAGAGCGAGGCGAAGGAGGTCTCGCGCGTCCCCGTGCCGTAGGGCGAGATGCGGACGAGGCGGTGGACGCCGGCCTCGGCCGAGAGCAGGCCGTAGGCGTACTCGCCCTCGACGCGGAAGGTCGCGCCCTTGATGCCCGCCTCCTGGCCGGGCTGCATGTCGAGCACCTCGGCTTTGAAGCCGCGCTTCTCGGCCCACTTCAGGTACATCTTCAGGAGCATCTCGGCCCAGTCCTGCGCGTCCGTGCCGCCCGCGCCCGACTGTACAGAGCAGATGGCGTTGAGCGCGTCGTGCTGGCCCGAGAGCAGCATCTCGGTCTCGGCCCCGGCGACATCGGTTTCGAGCCTCTCGATAAGCTCGCGCAACTCCTTCGCGCTCGACTCGTCCTCGGCCGCGAATTCAAAGAGCACTTCCGCGTCGGCGACCGAAGACTCGAAACCCTCCTGCCGCCTGATGACTCGTTCGAGGCGGCTGCGCTGCTGGAGGACTTTCTGCGCGGCCTCCTGGTCGTTCCAGAAGTCGGGCTCCGACGCGCGCGCTTCGAGTTTAGACAACTCCTCGCGCTTCGCCGCTACATCAAAGAAACCTCCCGAGCTGTTCGACGCGCGTGCGCAACTCCTCGGCCCGCTCGCGCAGGTCACGGTCTTCGCTGTCACTCAACTGCAAGGCTCTCGACATTCGACCTCCAAACGACTCCCGGCGGGAATAAAGATTCTGCTACAGGCTCAGCGCGCCCCTACTCCTCCTCAACGTCAACGCCAGCGCGAACAGGCTGACGGCGGAGCAGGCGAGGGCGAGCGCGTCGCCGAAGCGTGTGTAAAAAGTCTGACTGCCGACGGTGCGCGCGACCGGCCACGCGCGCACGGCCTCGACGAAGCGGCCCGTCTCGTCCGAGACGCGCCCGCGCTCGTCGATGCGGGCGCTGACGCCGGTGTTCGTGACGCGCAGGAGTGGCCTTCCCGTCTCGGCCGCGCGGAAGACCGCGTTCGAGAGGTGCTGCCTCAGGATCGACGTGTCGCCCTGGTACGCGTCGTTCGTCATCTCAATGAGCACGTCCGCGCCCTCTAACGTTAGCCGGCGCGTGATGTCCGGGTACGCCGACTCAAGGCAGATGAAAGTGCCGGCCTTCGGACTCTGACCCGCACCGCCCAGAGGGATCAGCGTGTAACGCTCGCCCGGCGTGAAGTCGCCGACCACTCCGCCGAGCATCCCGACGCCGGGCAGCCAACTCGGCAAGGGCACGTACTCGCCGAACGGCATCAGGCGAATCTTATCATACTGCGCCGCGAGCAGACCTTCTTCGTTAACTAATACCGCCGCGTTGTAGCCGCCCCCGCCCGCCGCGGGCTCCAAAGAGTTGAAGAGCAGAGAGACGCGGCGGCTGCCGACGTAACTTTTTAAGTCTTCGCGGAAGCGCCGGTCGCGTTCGAGCGTGAAGTTCATCGGCGACTCGGGCCAGACCACGACCCGCGGAAGCCCTTCGCCAGCCCCGCCGAGCGCGCGCAGCCCCTCGTCGCTCAGCTCGAAGTGTCTGCGGCGGAGCGCCTCGTACTCCGACTCGCCGCGGTTGAAGTTCGGGATGACGTTCGGCTGCACGGCCACGACGTGTGCGGAAGGCGCGCGCTCCGTCCCCGGCGCTTTCGTCAACGACGCGCCGTAAACGATGAGTGCCACGCACGCCGTGACGGCGAGCGAGGCGAGAGTGCCGCGCACGCTCCTCTTCAATAACGCGTAGGCGACCGCGGCGTTGAAGGCCAGGACGAGGAAGCTCACGGCGTAGACGCCGCCGAAGCGCGCCGACTGGATGAGCGCCGGCTGGAACGCCTGCGAGTAGCCGACCGCGTTCCAGAGTTGCCCGATGACGCCGAGCCTCGCCCACTCGCACGCGACCCACACGAAGGGCGCGAGCAGGAGCGCGGCCGTGCCCCTTCGCCCGCACAGACGCGCGAGCGTGCCCGCCGCCAGGGCGGGGAAGAAACCGCCCGCCGCGGCCGGCGGCAGCAGCAGCGCGTAGGCCAGCGGCGCGGGTATCCCCGCGTAGTGAATCATCGGGTAGGTCAGCCAGTAACAGCTCGCGTAGAAGAAGAGCGTCCCCGCGAGCCATCCCGAAAAGAATGACTGCGCCGCGCGCGGCACGCGGCCGACGTTAAAGAGCAGGGGGACGAGGGCGACCCACGCGAGCGGCCACAGGCCGAAGTCCGGGAAGGCTAAGACGAGGAGCAGCGCCGAGGCGACGGCGCAGTAGACTTCGGCCGGCGACGGCATGAGCGAGCGCGCGCGCGGGAGCCAACCGTCCAGGCGTGAGCGGCCCGCCGCATCTGTGGAAACGGTCTCCCGCACGCCGCGAGTTTAACAGAGCCGGGCGGGGGCGTCGCAAGGGTTCGGGCTCAGTCGGATGGGTGTTAATCCGGTGGGGAAAATTTTTCTGAAATGGGTAAAGCGCTGCGGCAAAACGTCGGCCGTCGAAGGTCAGAACGACGTAAAACGTCACCCCCCGGGTGACAAATTTTGTCGAAATGACATGTTCGTGTTGCCGCCGAGAGACAGCCCGCGTGTTTGCGGTTGACAGACTGTCGCCGCGGGTTGACACCTAAAGACTTCGGAAAAACGTAGGGAATTTCGAGTCTGGGAAAAATCTGTCCCAAAAGCGAGAGAACCCGGCCGGGAGGCCAGGTTCTTGATAGGTAGGGGATTTGTAGGGACGCTCGGCGGGCGGCTGGCGTAGCGGCAGGCCACGCTCAGAGAAGTGATGGCGGCGGGGTCACGGTTCAACTTCCTCCGTGCTTGCCGACATTCTCTAAAGCAGTTCGCGTGCCACAAAGGAGGCCGCGCCGGACGTTTCCAGGAAAGCCGCCCCCGCTTTTCTGGAAGGGGTCAACTTCCCCCCCCTCCTCTTAGAGTCTCAGCTCAACGGCTCGACCTCCAGCACACAGCCGCTCGCGCCGACCACTCGCACCTTTGAACCGGCGCGCCCGACCGTCGCTTCGCCGCGCACGCGCGCACGCCACAGCTCGCCTTCAATTAACACGAACCCTTCGGGCTCAAGCGCGCGCTCGACCGACGCGACGCGCCCGACGAGGTTCAGGGGCAGCCGCGAATACTTCCGTTGACGTGAAGCGTGGACGACGTACGCGAGGAGGGCGACGCCGGGCGCGGCAATGATGAGCAGTGAGATGAGCGGCAGCAGTCGCATCCTTCGAGGGCAAACAGGTCAGAACCGCCCGCGGTAGCGGGTGGGCCTTTGTTACCCGACAGCGCCGATTAAGTATGCCCCACCCGCTACCGCGGGCGGTTCTGACCGCTATTACTTGATGCCGACTTGCAACTCGCGCTGGAGGGCGATGGCCTCTGGGTTGTTCGGGTCGATCTGGACGGCGCTCTGCATGTAGGCGGTCGCCTGCGCGCGGTCGCCGCGCTCTAAGAAGATGCGGCCGAGCAGGATGTGCGCGTCGATCAGCTTGTGCTCGGTGTCCCAGAAGATGGAAGCCTTGAGCTGGCTGATGGCCGGGGCCAGTTCGCCGCGCCGCATGTAGATGCGGCCCGTGAGCAGGTACGCCTCGGCGTTCATCGGCTCGACGCGGACGACGTTGCGCAGTTCCATCAGGGCCTCGTCGTCGTGGCCCGCGGTGTAGAGTTCGCGCGCCTTGGCGAGCAGGTCCTGCGCGGTCGCGCCCGGCGCGTCCGTCACCGTCGGCCTCTGCGAGGCGACGTAGTCGGCGCGGTTGAAGCTGCCGCTCAGGTGGACGGAGAGGAGCGAGACGGTCTGCGACTTCTCCCACTCGGTCTGCGCGCGGCCGTAGGAGGCGAGGAGCTTGCGCGCCTCGTTGTCGTTGGCGGCGGCGGCCTCCGCCTGGCCGGTCTTCTCGAGCATCTTGGCGAGGAGGAAGAGCGCCTCGGCGTGGCGCGGGTTCTCTCTGACGACCGCGCGGAGCTGCTCGGCCGCCTCCGGGAACTTGCCCGAGAGCGCGAGCGCGTAGGCGTAGTTGTAGCGCACCGTCGGGCCTTCGGCCGACTCCGCGGGCGCGCTCTCGACGGCGCGGCTGAGGAAGTTGGCCGCCTGCTTCAGGAGCGCCTCGCGCTTCGGCGCGCTCTTCTCCGCGATGGCCGCCTTGGTCGAGATGGCGCCCGCGTTGTTGTAGATGCTCGTCAAGGGCGCGCGGGTCGAGAGCGGCAGCAGCACGTCCAGGGCGCTCTGCAACTCGCCCGCGCGCTCGTAGGCGAGCGCGGCGTAGAAGGCCGCCTCGGCGTAGTGCGCGTCGGTGGGCTGGAGCAGGGAGAAGTGCTCGGCCGCCTTCTTCCCGTCGCCCTGCGCGTAGAAGAGCTGGCCCAGCTCGAAGGCCGCCTGCTTGTAGACCGAGCCGGGGTTGGCCTTCTCGTACTCGCGCATCGCGTTCTGGAGGTAGGCGGGCTTATCGGGGCTGTTGTTCGGGAGCATCGCGCCCTTGACGTACGCCTCGAACGCCTTGGGCGGAACCTTCGTCGCCTGCTCGACGATGAGGTTCTGCGAGAAGGGGAGCTTGTCGTCCTGCTCATAGAGGATCTGGTAGGCGAGCTTGCCCTGCACGGCCTGGAGGTTCGTCAGCGCGTCGCCGAAGAAGAACTCGTGGGTGGCCCAGCGGTTGCCCTCGATCTGCTTGCCCGCAATGCGCCCCTCGTTGACGCGGATGATGCGGGCCGAGCCGCGCACCTCCGCGATGGTCTTCTCGTCGCGGGGCGAGACCTCGTAGTTGCCGACCACGACCATCGTCGCGCCGGCCTCCTGCGCCAGCTTGATGGAGGTGGCGCGCGAGGGGATGACCGTGAGCGGCAGGCGCAGGCGGGCGTAAGCCAGCTCGCGCGCGTCCGGGGAGACGACGCGCAGGCCGTGCGCGCCGAGCAGCTCCGAGAGCTGGTCGGCGAAGCTCTCGCCGACCCAGTTGGCCTCGCGGTTCGCGGAGGTGTTCTCGAACGGGATGATGAGCACCACGTCGCTCAGGCCCTGCGCGGAGGCAGACGAGGGCGTGAGCCCCCCGACGAAGGCGAGGAGGGCGAGGAGCGTGGCGGCGGCGGAGCGTCTGAACATTAAAATCACCTTCACGACTGACAAAAGCGGAGAGGCCGTCGGCGCTCCCGGTTAAAAACCCACGGCGTCGGCGGCCTCACTCGAATGCACACCCGAAGGAGCGTCCCGGAAACGCCCGCGCTCAACCGTCGGGTCTAAGAACTGGACGCGGCAATTCTACAGGCAAACGCCTCAACCTCAAAAGGCGGGACGCTTGTCGAAAAGCACGGACGGCCCCGACGGGATTAGATGCGCGGGGCGGCCCCGCGGTTGAACGCCCGCGGACTATTCCACGCCCGCCGCCGTCCCGCGTTCCTACTTATTCGCCGGCAGCTCGCAGACGAAACGCAGCCCGTCGGCCAGCGTCCGGCGCACCGTGATGCCGGAGAGTTCCGCGCCCGACGAGACGAGCGTGCGCGCGACGGCCGCGCCGATGCCGGTCAGCACGCACTCGGCTCCCATCAGGCGGACGGCCGCGGCCGCGTGCGTCAGGTGTTGCACCACGTCGGCCCCTAGCTTGCGCGAGCCCGTCACGTCGAGGATGACGACGCGCGCGCGGCGCTCGGAGACGGCCCTCAGCAGCGCTGCCGTCATCATGTCCGCGCGCTCGCGGCTGAGGCTGCCGATGACGGGCACGAGCATCACGCCCTCCGCGACCTTGATGACTGGCGTCGAAAGCTCTTCGATCAGCTCGTCCTTGGCGCGGTTCGCCTCCTCGGCCTCGCGCCTGGCGGCGAGCAGCTCGTCCTCGAAGCGGCGGCGCTGGCGCATGGGGACGAAGACACAGTCGTTGACGGGCGAGTCCCCGCGCTCCACGCGCGCGGCGTTGGCGAGCACGGGCAGGTCGGTGCCGTCGCGCGAGCGCAGAGAGAGGTAGACCTCCTCGGCGCGGCCGTGCAGCTTGAGCAGCGGGAAGAAGTGCGTCTGGTAGAAGATGCGGCCGCCGGGCGGGAGGACGGCCTCGAAGTGTCGGCCGTGCAGTTCGCCCCCTTCGTACCCGAGCCAGCCGAGCAGCGTCGAGTTCGCGGCCAGCACCCGGCCGTCGTCGGCGAACGAAAGGAAGCCGCACGGCGCTTTGTTCAGCAGCTCGTCCATGCGAACCGTCAAGGGCGCGGGCTCAGGCGTCATCGCCGAGGTATTCCTTGATGACGCGGATCGTCTCTTCGGGGTGGCTCATGTGCGGGCAGTGGCCCGTGGCTTCGAGCACGCGCAGCGTGCTGAAGGGAAGGCGGCGCGAGAGGTACTCGCCGACCTCGGAGGGCGCGATGGCGTCCTCCGAGCACTGCATGATGAGCGAGGGCACGCACACGTGCGGGAGGTCGCCGCGGTTGTCGGAGAGGAAGGTCGCCTCGGCGAAGCGGCGCGCGATGCGCGGGTCGGTCGAGCAGAAGCTCTCTTCAAGTTCGCGCGCCAGCTCGGGGCGCTCCGGGTTCTTCGTGACGACCGGGGCGAGGAAGTTGGCCCAGCCGATGTAGTTGTGCTCCATCAGCTCCAGCAGCCCCTCGATGTCGGCGCGCTCGAAGCCGCCACGGTAGAAGGGCGGGTCGTTGATGTAGCAGGGCGACGGGCCGACCAGGATCAGGCGCGAGAAGAGTCCCGGTTCCCTGATGGAGGCGAGCATCCCGACGACGGTGCTGACGGAGTGGCCGACGAAGACCACGTCGCGCAGCCGCAGCGCGCGGCACACGTCGAGCACGTCCCGCACGTAGCCGTCGAGCGTCGAGTAGCGCGCCGGGTCGTAGGCGCGCAGGTCGGACTTGCCCGAGCCGACGTAGTCGAAGAGGACGACGCGGTAGTCCCGCTCGAAGGCGGGCGCGACGAAGCGCCACATGTTCTGGTCGCACCCGAACCCGTGCGCGAAGACCATCGGCTGCGTGCCGCGCCCCGACACCTTCACGTTGTTCCGCTTGAGAATATCTACTGACACCTGGAACCCCCCTCGTCACTCGCCGCGGCGGACGAGGCTCGCGGCGACGGCCGCCAGCTCGGCCAGCTCGACCGGCTTGGGCACGTGCATCTGGTAGCCCGCGCGGAGCGCGTGCATGCGGTCTTCGACGCGCGCGTAGGCGGTCAGGGCGATGGCGGGCACGCGGCCGCCCGCCTCGGCGGGCAGCCGGCGGATGCGCCTCATCAGCTCGTAGCCGTCCTCTTCGGGCATCCCGATGTCGCTGATGATGAGGTCGGGCGGCGAGTTCTCTATCGCCCCCATCGCCTCGGCCGCCGAGGCGGCGACGGAGACATCGGCGCCGCACTGCCCGAGCCCGGCCTTCAGCATCTCGCGCGTGTCCGGCTCGTCGTCCACGACGAGAATCTTTACCCCGTCGAGCCGGTCGAACAGCTCGAACGTGGGCCTCGTGCTCCGCGCCGCGGGGTGGACGCGCGCGGCTTCCCCCTCCGCGTGGTAGACGGGCGCGACGGGGAGCAGCACGGTGAAGGTCGCGCCGTGTCCCTCGCCCCCGCTCTCGGCCTTGACGGTGCCGCCGTGCAGCTCGACCAGGTGGCGGGCGATGGCGAGGCCGAGCCCCATCCCGCCGTGCTGGCGCGTCGTCTTCATGTCGGCCTGGCGGAAGCGGTCGAAGACGTGCGGCAGGAACTCCGGGGGGATGCCCGCGCCCGTGTCGCTGACGGCGATCTCGACGTGAGAGTTGACGCGCTCCATCCTGACCTGCACGCGCCCGCCGCGCGGCGTGAACTTGATGGCGTTCGAGAGCAGGTTCCAGACCACCTGCTGCAAACGGACTGGGTCGCCCGAGACCGTCACCAGCCCCGTGTCGATCACCTTCTGCAAACGCACGCCCTTCGCTTCCGCGGCCGGGCGGACGGCCTCGACCGCGGCCTCGATGAAGGAGTTCGGGTCCACGGGTCGCACGTCGATGCGGAGCTTGCCCGTGACGATGCGCGACACGTCCAGGAGGTCGTCGATGAGTTGGGCCTGCGCCCGCGCGTTGCGCTCGACCGTCTCGAAGGCGCGGCGGGCCGACTCGTCGTTGAACTTCCCCGCGCGGAGCATGTGCGCCCAGCCGAGGATGGCCGTCAGGGGCGTGCGCAGCTCGTGCGAGACCGTTGCCAGAAATTCGTCCTTCAGGCGGCTCGACTCCTGCGCCTCGCGGTAGAGTCGCTCGGCCTCCGCGCGCGCTCGCTGCGCCGCCTCGAAGAGCCGCGCGTTGTCCATCGCGACCGCCGCCTGCGCCGCCAGCCCCTCGACGATCTGCGCGTCGGGCTCGGTGAAGACCCCCGCCTCCGGGTGGCCTAAGAAGAGGCCGCCCAAAACCTCGCCCGAGCGGGAGACGACCGGCACGGCGAGGTAGCTGGTCACGGGCAGGTGCCCCTCGGGCATGCCGTAGTAGGGAGAGTTCTTCCCGTAGCGCGGGTCCTTCTTCACGTCGTCGATTCTCACGACGCCCTCGCCGCGGAAGGTGGGGCCGAAGAGGTCTGTGGCCCGCGGCATGGGGAAGTGCGCGAACGCCTCGCGCTGCACGCCCGAGAGCGTGTAGAGCATGTAGGAGGCCCCGTCCTCGTTCAGCACGTTGTAGAAGAAGGAGCCGAAGCGCGCGCCGGTCAGCTCGGTCGCGGCGTCGGTGACGGCCTGCACAAGTTTGTGGAGGTCGAGCTCGGCGGAGATGGTGCGCCCCAGCTCGTTGATGGTGGCGAGCGCCTCGGTCTGCTCGCGCAGCGCCTCCTCCATCCTCTTCCGCTCGGTGATGTCGCGGGCGATCTTCGAGGCCCCGACGATGCGGCCGTCGGGCGTCTTGATGGGCGAGATCGTGAGCGAGATGTCTAAGAGCGTCCCGTCCTTGTGGCGGCGCACCGTCTCGTAGTGCTCGACGCGCTCGCCCGCGCGGATGCGCGCGAGGATGGCCGGCTCCTCGTCGATGTGGTCGGGGGGGAAGAGGATGGTGACGGGTTGGCCGATGACCTCGTCGGCCGTGTAGCCGAAGATGCGCTGGGCCCCCTTGTTCCAACTGGTGATGACGCCTTCGAGCGTCTTGCTGATGATGGCGTCGTCGGCCGACTCGACGATGGCGGCGAGCCGCGCCTGCGCCATCTCCGCGCCGCGGACTTCCGCGGCCTGTTCCTGACTTACGTCGGCGTGAGGCCGTTCCTCAAGCGGGCTCTTGTCGGGCATAGGCACGGTAATTCGTTCGGGACGAATGACACGGGGCGCAAAAACTTTGGGGGCGGGGCGATTATACAGAAAAAGAGAGAGAGGCCGCCATCGCGGCGGCCCCATCTTAAGACGCCGCGTCGGCGGCGCTTGAATGTAGCCCGGCCTTCCATTCAACCGCCGCCGACGCGGCGATTCATGAGGTCTTCAGATGTCTACTTGAACCAGATGGTGTCGGCGAGCCACTGGCCGTCGGTCTCGATGAGGGTGGTGAGCGTGCGGCCGTTCTTCATCTTGACCTTGGCGGTCTTCTTGCCGTCGGCCTCGCCCATCTCGGCGGAGGCGTAGAGGTCATCCATGGTGTAATTCGCCGCCTGGCCCTGGGCCTTGTCCACGACCTCCTTGGTCACGCCGTCGCGCACGCGCGGGGTCAGGCAGTTCTTGAGCTTTTCCACGTCGCCCGCCTTGACCAGCTCGAACTGGTAGGCGATGGAACTCTTCGGGTCGGCGAGCGAGCCGGTCGTCCGCGCGGCGGGCGTGGCGGCCGGGGCGGTGTTCGACGCCTTCACGTTCGCGGAGTTGGCGGTCGTGTTAGCCGTCGTGCTGGTGTTCGTGTTGGTCGCCGGGGAGGAGCACGCGGCCGACAAGGCCCCCAGCGCGAGCAGGGCGACGGGCAGAGCTGCTTTTCTCATGTTTCTCTTCTTCTCCTGAAAGGAAGTTGAAAGCCCCGGGACGCCCCGGCTCGGAAGCGGCCCGCGCCGCGAGCCGGGTGGAAAACAGGCCCCGTGTTCTGAAGCGCACGGAGTATATGTGCGAACCCGAACTTAATCAATCGGCGACAACGTCTCCGGAAGGATGAAGCAGGAAGGATGAAGGATGAAGGGAATGCAGACCGCAGCGCCTCGCCCTCAGTCGCTCTCAAGGACGTACCGGAATCTTCCGCCCCGGTAGATGTATGTTCCCCCGGCCTTCTCGAAATAACTGACGCGTATCGAATCGTGCGGGTATCTGAATTTCGTGCGGGTGTGAAAGTCGAACCCCTCCGCGCCCTTCTCGGCGAGCGTCAGATACAGCTCGGGGTTCGCGGGCGCACTACTTTCCAGGGTGGAAAGTTTGTAGCCGGAGCCCCTCCGCAGAAAGGCCAGTTGCTCCACGACGCGGGCGAAGGATTTCCCCCTCTTGTCAAAGTTCCCGTGCTCGATGAGCACCGCGTAGTCCGTGCGCCCGTCCCCGTCGAAGTCGCCCCTGATGAGGTCAGGGCGAGCGCCCGGGCGACGCTCTCTCAGGAATTGCCGGACGTCGCCGCTCACTTCCGAGAACCTCCAACCCGGGAACCTCCTGTCCAGGGCGGACGTGACGGCCCGCGGGAGCCGTCCGGAGTTGTCGCCGCCCAGGGCCGTCGCTGGCCCCAGCAGGAGACACAAAAAGATTGCCTGCAAGACTTTCAACTTCTTACCCTCGTCATTGTTTCGTCTGCCGCGTTGAGGTCTTAGTCTGACAGTTCGATTGGGTCGCCTTCCGTCAACATGCCTTCAACCAGGACGGCGCAATAGACGCCGGCAAAGGCGTCGTGCGCCTGTGCGACTTTGCGTAAGACTTCCGGGTTGTGTTCGCCCGTGTCGGGGTCGAGCGAGATCAGCTTGCAGCGCGGGTCGCGTTCCAGAACCAGCACCTCGGCCCTCGAACCGATGCGCAGCCGGCGGCCGACCAACTCGTCCTCTGCGAAGCCGCCGTCCGCCGCGAGGTCGAGGTAGATGTTCGCGCGGAAGCGCCGCTTATCGACCGGCACGCCCAACTCCGCTTCGACCTGTCGGACGGTTTGCAGGCTAATCAGAGAGACCGGGCGGCAGTCCGTGAGGGCGCGGTCGGAGCGTACGAGCGTGAGGCGGTTCTCGCCGCGCAGCCCTTCGCCGAGCATCTCCGTCAGCGCCGGGTCGTCAACCGCGACGGCCGCGCCCGAAGGCGTGACGACATCCAGGGCCAGGTCGTCCGGTTCGGCGTTCGCCGGAGTCACGCCCGGCGCAATGCCCATCGCTTCGGCCAGGTTCGGCGGTCTGGAGGCCCTTTCGGGATAACGGAACTGCGGGCGGTAGAGCAGCATCTGTTGTTGCACGTTGGCGTTCAGGTAAGGGAAGCCTTTCCGCGCGGCCGAATTCTTAAAAGCGTAGCAGCGGTCGCCGTAAATGCCCGAGAACCCCATGAACGCTTCGGCCAGCGTCTCGCCGCCCATGCTCTTGACCGGGTAGCGCCACAAACTTTCGACAGTCCCGACAGTCTTCACCTAGACATCTCCTATGCGAATAAATAACCTCAAGGCGTCTAACGTCCGGCGTTCGCGGGGAGCGGCTGCTTCTTACGCTTCACGATCAACACGACCGCGCCGGCCGCCGCGACGACGAGCGAGAGCGCGAGGAGCAGCGCGCCGGGGATGATGCCCAGCAGCGCCTCGTCCCAGCTCGTGCGCCCGTCGGTCAGGGCGGGCAGCAGGAGCGAGACCAGCAGGACGCCGCCCCCGAGCAGCACACCGAGCACCCCCAAGACCAGCACCACCAGTCCCACTTTAGACATCACTTCTTCTCCTTCCGCGTCGTCGAATTTCGGTCAGGCCGTCCCCTCGCTCGTCGGGGGAGGCAGTCCCAGCGCCCGCGCGGCCCAGGGCAGCGCCGTCTCAAGCTGCCGCCGCTGAACCGCGCGGACGAGCGGGGCATCGCCGATGCCGGGCAGGCCCGCGCGCGAGGCGAAGTAGCCCGAGACGCGGGCCGCGACCTCCGGCGCGTCGGGCAGAATCCTCTCCGGCTCGACCCCGCTCTCGTAGGAGAGGCTGGGCAGCCAGAAGCCGAGGTCGAGTCTGGGGTTGGAGAGGCAGGCCCCGTTCCAATCGACGAAGACGGCGCGCCCGGCCTTGAGGCAGATGTTGTCGCTGCGCAGGTCCCAGTGCGTCAGGCTGTCGCCCGCCGTGGCGCAGCCCTCTTCGACCTCGACGAGGAGGGGAAGCGCCGCCTCAAGCCAACTCGCGCCCGCCAGCCCGAGCGAGAGGAACGGCGCGGGGTCTTCGGCGACCTCAAGCCAGTTCGGGCGGGTCGGCCCGTGCACTTCGGCGTAAGTTTCGAGCGACGCCCGCGTGCTGTGCATCGCGGCGATCTGCGCCAGCACCGTCTCTATGCGCCGCACGTCCCACGGCGGCGGCCAATGGTACGAGGAAAGGTCTTCGATGACGAGGACGGGCTCCGACTCGTGATCCTCCGCCGCCACGAAGCGCGGCATGAAGTCGCCGCCCAGGCGTTCGTAGACGTGAATCTCGCGGCGCAGGGCCTCGCGGGTGACGGGCGTCGTCCCCACCTTGGCGAAGAGGCGGCCGCCGGCCGTGCGGCACAGCAGACGCAGCGCGGGCGTGTAACCGCCCTCGACGCGCTCGTACGACTCGACCCTCGCGCCGACGAGCCTCTCCATGCGGCGGGCCAGTTCTCGGCTCAGCATGCCTTCAAGCAGTCAAAACGTCCACACGAGACGACGGATTCAGTCCCCGGCCGAGGTCGCTTCGCCGGGAGTATAAGAGAGAATCCACTCCAGCGCGGGGTCGCGGCCCGCCCGAAACTCTTCCCAGGTCGGCTCGGCGAGACGGTCGGGGACGACCGCGACTTCGGAGTCTGCGCCGAACCGGTAGTAGCGAGTCGAGTAGGAGACCCGGAGCCCTGTGTTGGGGAGCCGGAACTCTCCGTGCTCGCCGTAGGAGTTGGGCCTCGCCCCTGTGGGCGAGCCGACGAGGATGGCGTTCGCTTTATGGCGCAGGTCGAGGGCGTTGACCATCGCCGCGGAGAACGTCCCGACGCCGGTGATGACGAATAACCCGCCCCTCCGGTTGACCGCGGCGCGCCCCTGTATGATCGGCAGGAGCGTCTGGCGGAAGCTCCCGAAGTCCCCGCCCCCGTTGCGCCGCAGGTCGATCACCAGCCGGGTGGCGCGGGACTCGTCCAGCAGGCGGGCCAGCGCCGACGCGTGCTCCCGAAACTCCGGCCCCGGCGGGTATCGGCTGAAGGAGACGTAGGCCGTCCGGCCGTCCGGGAGGAGCGTCATCCAGAGCGGCTCGCCGAGCCGTTGCAGGTAGAGGGGCGGGGTCTCTCCGCCCGCCATGCGCAGCTCGGAAGGGCCGCCGAGTCTGGTTGGCGCGAACGCGACCGTGACGCGCTCGCCCGACGTGGTCTCAAGGTTGAAAGGCGCGCGCTCACGCTCTTCGATGATTCCGAGCCCGTGCAGGACTTCGGGGGAGCCGAGCAGCATCGTGGCGGTGAAGCGCGTCCGCCCGTCGTTCTCACCGCGCGGGACCAGCTCTGAGGCGAGCGCCATCACCCTCTCAAGCGGGGACGCGCCGATTCCCAGCACGCGCGCCCCGAGGGCGGCCTGGTACTCGGGCGTGGTCGCGACCACGCGCAGCTCGTCGCCGAACCAGCCGAGTTCGACCGGGTAGCGCGGAAAGCCGGGCGGCAGGTCGAGGTGTGTGTGGCCGTCGCCGACGAGCGCCGTGATTCGCATCAGCCCGACGAGCCGTTCGTCGTCGTTCATCTGCGGGAGCGCGCCCTCGACGCGCGCCACCTCGGCGGCGAACCGCTCACGGCTCACGGTATGGAAAGCGTTGAGGTGGCGGAGCGGCAGTTCGCGCTCAAGGTGGCGGAGGTCTGCCCGCCACGCGTCGGCCCCGACCCGGGTGTTGACGTTCTGCGGGCGGCAGGCGCAGAGCGCGACGAGCGTTACCAGGCAGGTTCGTAGAATCTTCCTCAAGGCTTGCCGACTCCCGAAAGCTGTCAGCGCGGCGTCCGTCACCTCCCCGGTCAGGCCGAAGGCATGCCGAAGCTTCCGTCTTCTCCCGGCTCGAACTCCAGCACGCGCACCACCGAGTCTAAATTCAAGGCCCCGTAGATGTGCGGGAACTCCTCCTGTCCGCCTTCACAGTTCTCGTACCGGATTTCGGCTTTGACTCGGCCGGCGTCGATCTCCAGAAGCACAAGGCCCGTCCGGCCGCGGAACAGACTGTCGGCGACTCGAAGCACCTGGTCGCTCCGCGAGCAGTGTATGAACCCCTCGGACTCTAACGAAGGCGTCCGGTAGACCCCCTCTCGCCGGGCCCTCTCCCATTCGCCGCGCCCCGTGATGTGAAAGATGGTTTCCATCGCTATTTACCCTTGAAGGCGTCAGGCCGCCGCCGTGTCCTTTCTCTTTTCTGCTTTCGGGTCTTAAGGCGACTTACGCGAGGGGTGGAACTCCGGCAAAGTATTCTTTCGACGGCCCCGATGTCAACGGGCTCTCAGCCACGAGTGCGGGACTGGGTAGCCCTCCGCACGTGCTCCAGGATGAGCCGCGCCGTCTGCCTCGGCTCGCGGCGGGACGTGTCCAACGTCAGCGCGTTCGGGTGCGGCACCCGGAGCACCTCGACCTCCTCGCTCCACCTGCGGATGTTGGTCAGGTCAATGTCCTTCAGCCGCGCGCGACGATCCGGCGTGTCCTTGCGCCGGCGGATGACCGCGGCCTCACACGTCAGCCACACGGGGAAGAAGCCAGCCCGCCTCTGCCTCGCCAAACGTTCGACACGGCGGAACCAGGCCCGGTCGAGTGGCTCCCTCGCGTCGAGCGTGTTCGTGAAGACGAAGCTGGCGTCCGCAGGGCAGAGGTCGCGGATGACGGTCAGAACGGCCCGATGGATTTTCTCGATCTGCGCCCAAGCGCTGTGGGGGAAGGGGAAGGCGTCCGTGCCGTCGTAGCCCAGCACGCTGAAGACGGGCGTGTTAATGAGCTGGTTATCGACGACCCTGGCCCCGGTCATCCGCCCGATCTCTCTGGCGACCGTATACTTCCCCACGGGGGCCGGGCTCGCCTCTTACGTCGAGCAGGGCGGGGAGGCGCGCAACTTCCTCAAGCGGAAGATGAGCGCGCGCGGGCAATCGTTCCGCCTCACGCCCAAAGCGGAGCGCGGCCGGCTGGCCGCCTGACAACAAAACGGGGGCGGGTCTCTTCTGGGGCTCGCCCTCTGTCCTTTGCCCTTGTGGCCTTCGCCACGCGCGCCACGCTAGCGCAGGATGGGCGATTCAACCACCGAGACGACGGCAACATACACGGATTCAACACAGGGCGATTCTGCGCGAAGTGAGTTTGTGGTGCCTCAATTGAAGCAAGGGGCATAAGTCTAATGTTTCGGAGTGAGGGCGGGCGATAATTTCGTTGACAATGACTTTGAATGAGAGTAGAAGTTCTGCGCACTGCCAAGGTTAACCGGACCGCCTTTTTAGTGTAGCAGTCTCATAGCTGGTACCTCGCATCCGGACCACGCCTGACGGCCATAGATATATTTTCAGGTGGGGTGAGTCGCCCACGACGACGGCACTCTACGTCCCCTAACGCTTCACATCAAAGGAGTCAATAATGGCCGGACTACTCATGCGGAGGTGCATCTTCGGCGTCTTTGTGTTGGCCCTCACCGCTCCCCTCATCGCGCGCCTTAACGGCAGCAGGGCTTCAGCCGTCAGGCAGGACGGGGACGAAAAGATACTTAAGAAGGGCACGCACCGAAACCCCGTGACCGATCTCATCAACGTGAAGGTGAAAGGTACGCCCGTCGCCTTCGGCCGGAAGATCAGCGCGGATGACGAATGGCTGAAGGGGATTACCGTAGGCGTGAAGAATACGTCAACGAAACCCATCGTCTACTTCGAGTTACAAATCAGGCTTTTCGGCGAAAAGGGCGACGAGGAAGCTCTCGGTAAGCCGCCGTTCATATATCCGTTGTCCTACGGCGACTATCACTACGACCCGAGCCAATCATCGGCGTCGGCCTCCCCGAATCAGGCACTCGCCCCAGGGGACTCGGTAGACATCGCGCTGACCGACGAGGCTTATGACTCCCTGATCAGTACGTTGTCGGCAGCCGCCTACCCCCTGACACTGAAGCACGCCGAGATATCAGTCACGGACGTCATCTTCGCCGACGGCACCAGATGGTACAAAAGTATGTTTCTCCGGCGTGACCCGAAGAACGCAAAAAAGTGGCTCCGCATCGGTGAAACAAGGCCAAGACCGGAGAACCACAACCCCCGCCCCTCCGGCACAGCCAACCTCAAGGCCGGCTCTAGAGCCGGCTTTTTTTTAGCCGGTTATAATCCCCGAAGTGGTTGGACCCTCGTCCCTACGACCCCCGCCTTTATGAAAATTGTTGAACCCACCTTACAGACTGAACCATGCAAAGAGGCCAAACCCCCTGGAGAAGTCCCGTGCGGCCCTGCTGGTCCGCTAGCTTTCTGTGTCGCCAAGGATGATCAACTGCATGACTACGAGGGGTCAGAAGCACCCTCGAGGCTGCGCAACACTACAAGAGCCTGTACCCGACCTGCGAGCCAAGGCGGTGCGTGTAACACGTCTATTACAGTATCCGAACTTGTGTTTTGTGACCCGACCCCGACGCCGACGCCTACGCCCCCGCAGAGCCCCTGCCCGGCCGGCTGCGGCGGCTTCATAAAGATGGAGTTCGAGCAGAGCCACACCTACCCGAGTTGCGGCGGCAGTGTGGACTGGTGCACCTACCCTGACACCGGCTGCCCCTCCGCCTTCTACGGCTACAACTGGGAGGACACCTGCTGCTGCAACCAGCCCCAAACGCCCGTCCTCATCGACGTGGCCGGCGACGGCTTGCGACTGACCGGCAACCGCGGCGGGGTTAATTTTGACATGAACGGCGTCGGCAAGCGCGAGCGCCTCTCCTGGACGGAGGCCGGCTCCGACGACGCCTTCCTCGCGCTCGACCGCGACGGCGACGGGCTCATTACGGGGGGCGCAGAACTGTTCGGCAACTTCACCGACCAGCCTCGGTCAGATAGTCCGAACGGTTTCCTGGCGCTCGCCGAGTTCGACAAGCCGGGCGGGGGCGGGAATTCAGACGGCGTGATAGACTTTCGCGATTCAGTCTTCTTTGACCTGCGGCTGTGGCAGGATATGGACCACGACGGCGTTTCGCAGCACGCCGAGTTACACACATTGTTGGGATCGGGGCTGGTGAGCTTAGACCTTGATTACAAGGAATCGAAGCGTACGGACGAGCACGGCAACCAGTTCCGCTACCGGGCGAGGGTGAATGATGCGAAGGGGGCGAAGGCGGGCCGCTGGGCCTGGGACGTGTTCCTCGTATCCGGCAGCCCACCTCAGTAGGATATCGCAGCATCGCGCTTAGCACCCTGGGCCGCGACCTGGCTGCCGGGGCCGCCGCGGTCACTCAGGGGTGAGACGGCCGCGGCGGCTTTTACTTTGTGGCCCATACCGCGCGGCTTTGCCTCATAAACCCCTCGTGCCCCAAAACTGCTTACCGCCTGCCTCAAAAGTCGGGGGCTGCAAAACCTGTTGCATTCTACGCCGCGCGGGTTTAATCTCCCGCCTGTGGGCGTCACCTCCGCATTCCGCCGCTCACGCTAAGCACACTTAACCCTAGCCGCCACTAGGGCAGCTTGCTCCGTTTAGACTGACGCGGGCTTAGAAAAGCGACGGCAGAGCCGCGAGCAGTTCTAACGCGACCTGCGTCAGAGTCTCCGACTCAACGGTCGTGTGCATGTTGCCGTTAACCGTCGCGCCGTCCGTCGGTTCTTGCGTGGTGCTCGCCTGGGGCGGCGCAGGTGCGGGAGGAATTTGTATCTCTCCCCCGAGCGCTGTGCAGCTCAGGGCAAGTAACAGCGCGACGGTCGTCAGGGTCTTTCGCATCGCTCTTTCTCTCTTCCGGTGATGAGTTGTCGAATGGTGAAACCGTCTCTCCCGCGTGGGGGGGGACGGTTTTTTCGTAAAAGTCAAATTTTTGACTTTTACGGGAAAGGTTGGCCTCACATGAATTTAGCAGACGAACGTCTCGGGGAACTAGATAACCCCTCACTGACCGCCGACGAACGGGCCACGCTCCGCGCCCGAGTGGCCGCAGACCTCATCCATAAAGGCCGGTATGAGGCCGCGCGCGAGGCTTTAGGCGAACTATGGCGGGGAGTGGGCGAGCGCCCGAACGTGGAAGGGCTGGGAGACAGGGCGGCGGCCGAAGTGCTGTTACAGGCGGGCGTGCTGTCGGGCTGGCTCGGCAGGGTGAAGGGCGCGCAGGACGCGGCGAAAGACCTTATTAGCGAAAGTGCCGCGCTCTTTGAGAGGCTAGGGGAGGCGAAAAGGGCGGCTGACGCGCGGGCGGACTTGGCGATCTGCTACTGGCGCGAGGGCGCGTTCGATGAGGCGCGGGCGGTGCTGGAAAGCGCCGCCGCGCTTACGGAAGAGAACGCGGAGCTAAGGGCAAAGACCGTCCTCTGCTTCGCCGTGGTCGAGACTTCGGCGGGTCGGCACGCTGACGTGCTCCGACTCCTGACGGAATCCGCTTCCCTCTACGGGGAGGGCGTGAGTCACCGCCTGCGCGGAATCTTTCACAACCAACTAGCCATCACTTTGAGGAGGTTGGGCACGGCGGAACGCCGCCAGGGTTACCACGACCGCGCCATCATCGAATACACGGCCGCCGCCTAACACTTCGAGCAGGCGGGGCGCGAGCAGTACGCCGCGTCCATCGAAAACAACCTCGCGTTCCTCCTCTACAAGTTGGGCCGCTACCGCGAAGCCCACGAACACCTGGACAGGGCGCAGGCCATCCTGACGAGACTGAAAGACGCGGCCACGCTGGCGCAGGTGGACGAGACGCGGGCGCGCGTGCTGATAGCCGAACGGAGATACAGGGACGCGGAGCGCACGCTGGCGGGCGCACTCACGACCTTAGAGCAGGGCGACGAGTCCGCCCTGCTCGCGGACGCCATGACCGTACAGGGGGTGATCTGGGCTCGCCTGTGGGCCTTCGACGCCTCCGTCAACATCCTGCGCCGGGCGGCGGGGATAGCCGAAGACGCCGGGGCGCTCGTCAACGCCGGCCGGGCTATACTGACGCTGATAGAGGAGCACGGGGCGACCAAGCGGCTGCCCCCGGCCGAAGTTTATGAGGCTTTCCAGAAGGCGGACAGGCTTAGGAAGGACTCGCAGGACGCCACGACAGGGAGTTGCTTCTGGCGTGCGCCCGCGTCGTCATGCGGCGGCTCTCCGACCCCGCGATCTACGGGAAGAACTTCAGCCTGTACGGGGCGGTGCAGGACTTCGAGGCGAAGTTGATCGGGCAGGCGCTAGAGCAGTCGGGTGGAAGCGTGACGAAGGCGGCGCGCCTGCTCGGCCTCTCCCACCAGACGCTTATCTCCATGCTCACCACCCGGCACAAGGGGCTGGCGGGGAAGCGGAAGCCTAAGCAGAAGAGACTGAAAAGTATTATGAAGAAGCCGGAAGAATAAGCTGCCCAACAATTCCTGTCTATTAGGCAAGCCGCGGCGATATACTTAATTTGGGGTTATTTCGTTACCAAGACGTTACCGCGCCGGGGAGAACATTCCCCGGCGCGGCTGTAAGTGGCTGAAAAGATGTGGCGTCCCGTACGGGAATCGAACCCGTGTTACCGCCGTGAAAGGGCGGTGTCCTAGGCCACTAGACGAACGGGACTCGGATGTTTCGTCGTTGATGTCGGCGGGGGTTAAGTTACCGTAGAGCCCGGGGGCTGTCAAACGAGGAGCCTCAGCCGACCCTGATGAGGTGCGGGCCGCGCTCCGTGACGCGGCCGATGAGGGAGGCGTCGGGGTAGCGCTCGCGCAGAGAGGCGAGGAGGCCCGGGGCCCGTCCGGCGGGGACGGAGATGAGCAGGCCGCCGGCCGTCTGCGGGTCGAAGAGGAGGGAGGCGAGCTCCCGGCTCACGCCTTCGCCGAGCGCTACGTCCTCGCCGACGTAAAGGCGGTTCGACTTGTCGCCGCTCGTCAGCATCCCCGAAGCGGCCAGCTCCCGCGCCCCTTCGATGAGAGGCACGCTCGCCGAATCAATCTCCAGGGTGACGCCGCTCGCGCTCGCCAACTCCCATGCGTGGCCGAGCAGCGCGAAGCCGGTCACGTCGGTCGCCGCCGAGACGCCCGCCCCCGTCATCAGCCGCGCCGCCTCGCGCCCCGAGAGCAGCATCGTGTCGAGAGAGGCGCGCGTCGCTTCCTCGCTCGCCTTGCCGAACTTGATGCCGGTGGAGACGACGCCCGTCCCTATCGCCTTCGTCAGCAGCAGCGCGTCGCCGGGGCGCGCGCCGCGGTTGGTGACGACGCGCGAGGGGTCGATGACGCCGGTCACGGCGTAGCCGAACATGATCTGCTGGTTGTCCACGCTGTGGCCGCCGACGAGCGCGACGCCGTTCTCCGTCAGCACCTGCAAGCCGCCGCGCATGATCTCACCGAGGATGGAAAAATCGACGCCCTTCTTCGGGAAGCAGGTGACGGCGAGCGCCGTGACGGGCGTGCCGCCCATCGCCCACACGTCGTTGAGCGAGTTGAGCGCGCTGATGCGGCCGTAGTCGAACGGGTCGTCCACGATGGGCGTGAAGAAGTCCACGGTCTGGACGAGCGCGATGTCTTTCGAGAGACAGTAAACCCCCGCGTCGTCGGCCGTCTCGATGCCGACAATCAGGTTCGGGTCGCGGGGAATGTCCAGGCCGCTCAAAACTTGAGCGAGTTCGCTCGGCGCGAGCTTAGACGCTCAACCGGCGCACGAGACCATCTCTGTGAGACGCATCGCAACCTCCGAAAAAAGTAGTCAGTAGTCAGTAGTCAGTAGTCAGTAGGAAGACAACGCGGAGCGCTACTGGCTACTGACTACTGACTACTGACTACTTGCTCTTCATCGTACCACGAACCTCGTCGGGGCAACGACGGTGCGCGCCTCGGGGTTGTAGTAGTCGTAGAGCTGCGAGGGCGCGGTGAGGGCCTTGAGGCCGTAGCGCGGGCGGAACTTGAACTGGAAGCGCGTGCCGCCGCCCCGCGGCCAGAGGTAGACGACGAGGCGGTCGGGCAGCACGTCGTAGCCGTTGAGCGCCCGGCCCGACTCGGCCGCCGCGCGTTCGAGCGACGCGCGGTCAACGTCCGCGCCCGGCGGGAGCCCGACCTCCGCCAGCATCATGCCGTAGCCCGCGTGGCCGACGCGCTCGGCCGCGACGCTGCACGTCACCTCCTGGCTCACCTCCGCCTCTGTGCGGTCGTAGACGACCGACAGCCGTAGCGCGGAGGCCGCGCTGCGCTTCAGCGCATCAACGCCTTCGGCGCGCGCGCCCCAGGGCACGTAGAAGGTCGTGACGAGGTGCGCCTGCGCGGGGCCGGCCGCGCGCCGCCGAAGCTCGACGCGGTTGGAGCCCGCGCCGAGGAAGGGCGAGAGGTCGAGCAGCAGCGGGCCCGTGAGTCTGTCGGGCGGGGGCAGCGTGAGACGGCCCGCGTTGCGGCCGTTGACGAAGACCTCGGCCACGTCTTCGGCCTGCGCGGCCGCGCCGACGCGCGCCGTCGCCGAGAGCAGCGCGTCGAAGACGTTGATGGTCGCCTGCGTCGAATACCACACGCCGTAGCGATCCTTCGTCCGCAGAAGGAAGTCGAGTCCGCGCCCGACCAACTCATCCTTCGGCCCGCAGTTCGCGTCCGGCATTTCGCAAGAGCGGTTGAGCGCCCGGATGGCGAGTGCGGTCGTCTCGACGCGGCCGGCGAGGCCCCAGCCGTAGAAGGGCGTGTTGGTCTCAAGCGCCCAGTAGCTGCCCGCGCCCTCCCGGACGGCGAGCGCGCGCAGGCGCGCGGCGGCGCGCGCGACGAGCGCGGCCTCGCCCGCGTCCGCCGCGGCCAGCGCGAGCGAGGCGATGAGGTACGGCTCGTCCGTCTCGTCCGCGCGCGCGGCGAGGTACGAGAGGGCGCGCCGGAGCGGCGTGGACTGCCCGGCCGTCTGCGCCGAGGACGCGGGCACGGGTTGACTGAGAGAGACCTGCGCGACGGGGCCGGGCTCGCCGCGCTCGGACTGCCGCGTGGCGGCGAGGACGCGCGCGACGAAGGCGGTCGTGAGCGGCGTCCGCTTCTTGTCTTCGCCGCCGTCCAAGGTGAGGGCGGGCCAGCTCCCGTCCGCGCGCTGCTGCCTGAGCAGCCAGTCGCGCGTCTCGGCGATGACCTTCTCGTCAACTTCGATACTGCGGCTCGCGTCGGTCAGGAAGCGCAGCGCGTAAGCGGTGAGCGCGAGGTCTGCCTCGCCGCGGCCCCAGTAGGTGAAGCCGCCGCCCGCCGCGCGGTAGCCGAGCAGGCGCTCGTAGCCGAGTCGCGCGTACCTGCGCGCGCGCTCGACAGTCCCGGGCTCGATCCCGCCGCCTTTCGACCTCTCCGAATAGTTGAGCACCAGCACGCTCGGGTAGGCCGAAGAGATGGTCTGCTCGCCGCACCCGTACGGCCGCGACATGATCGCCTCGACGCCTTCGAGCACGTGCGCCGCAAGGTTCGGGTAGACCTTCAGCTCGCCGCGCACGCTGCCGCGCACCACGTCCGCCGGGACGTTGACCGTGAGCGCGCCCGTGTCCGTCACGAGCGTGCCCTCCGTCAGCGAACGCTCCTCGCCGTCGGGGTGGACGGTGACCGGCTTCTCGACGGCGTCCGAGGCGTCCGAGCCGAGCGCCGTCACACGCTGCTTCCCGTCTGTCACCGAGGCGACGGCGCGGAAATCGAACGTGGGGCGGGCCGCGTCGCCCGCGGGAACCTCCGCGCGCTGCCGCGCCGCGCCGACGAGCGCGAACCAGCTCTCGGGCCTCAACGACACCTCGACGCCCTGCGGCTTCTGTAGGTAGTTGCGCAGCACGACGGGCAGGGAGATTTCGTCGCCTTCGGTGAGCACGCGCGGCGGGTCGTGCTCGACGAAGAAGGGCTGGAAGGAGAGGAACTCCTGCTCGGCCGTGCCGAGTCTTCCATCCTCCGTCGAGGCGATGACCGACATCTTCCAGGTCGTGATGTTGTCGGCGAGCTTGAACTTGAGCTGCGCCGTGCCGTCGCTCCCGGTCTCAAGCTCCGGGCTCCAGACCAGAGTCTCGGGGAAGAACTCGCGCAGCCGCGGCGTCGAGAGCGGGGCCTGCACGAACGGCCGCTTCGCGGACTCCGAGGTGGAGACCGAGGTGCTCGTCTGATTGATCCGGCTGTCCGCGTCGGCCGTCACCGTCACGGTCTCCTGCGCGGCCCCCACGTCCAGGGTGGCGTCCACCTTCGTCACGTTCGCCGAGATGACGCGGACGGAGTCCAGCGTCAAAGGCTTGAAGCCGGGCGCGGAGACCGTCAACGTGTAGACGCCCGACGGCAGGTTGCGCAGCAGGTAGACGCCCTCGTCGTCCGTCGTCGCGGCGGCCTCGAACTCGACGAAGCCGTGCCTGGCTAAGACCGTCGCGCCGGGGATGACCGCGCCCTGCGGGTCGAGCACCTTCCCCGTGATCGCCCCCGTGCCGCCCGAGAAGGTCGTGGCCTGCGCGGGCGGCGCGGGCTCCGCGTCCTGCGCCGTCCGCACTGTGCCGACGCTCGCGCTGAAGGCGAGCATGAAGTCGTCGGGCGTGCCCTCGCGCCCGTCCGGGCCGGCGCTGTGAAGCTGTAGCGTGTGGACGGTCTGCGTGACCGGCCGCGCCAGACGCCTCAGGCCCTCGGCCCCGCGCGCCACGACCTCGACGCGGTCTGTGAACTTCGCGTAGGTCGAGAAGGTCGCGTAGACGGGGCGGCCCCAGCCGTCGCGCAACGCTTCGAGGCTGAGCGAAGAGTTCGCCAGCGCCGCGGCCAGCTCGCGGCGCGTGCGCGGGAACGGGCGACCCCCGCGCCTGCTCTTTTCGAGCGCCGCGTCCACGGCCTTGCGCGACTCGTCGAAGTAGTCGGCCTTCAAGACCCAGACGTCGAAGTCGTCCGCAGAGTAGTCGCCCGGCTCGGCCGGTCGGCGGTCGGGGCCGACGCTCCGGACGGTTATGAAGTAGTGCGTGCCCTTCGTCTCGAACTTGAAGTGGTAGGGACTGCCCCAGCGGTCGCGCAGCGCGTCGTCGCCGAGCCCTGCGCGGCGCAGCTCTTCGAGCAGCGTGGGGAGTTCGCGTATGTGGCCGCCGGTGCGTTTGTGGAACTCCGCGGCGGCGCGGTCGATGGCCTCGCCGGTCTTGCGGAAGTAGGGCCAGGAGAAGGTCGCCGCGACGAAGTCGTCGTCCGTGTCGGGGCGCTCGTCCGCGCCGCCGCTCAGGAGTTCGAGCCGGTCTTTCTCGCGCTCGAAGGAGAAGCGCGGGCGGAAGGGCTGACCCCACGGGTCGCGCAGCGCCGCGAAGCTTACTCCGGCCTGCGCGAGCGCGCGGGCGAGCGAAGCCTCGTCCGAAGGGTAGTCGGCCGTCGTCGCGTAATACGAGTTCAGTGCGTTCGTCAGCGGCTTGAGCTGCGACGCGACGAGGTCTGCGAAGACGCTCGCCTGCTCGCGCTCGAAGTCCGTCCCCTTCGTCACGCGTTGGAGGTCTTCGGGTCGGGAGTTGTTGTAGAGCATCTCGGCGACCGCGTCGAAGCCCTCGGGGCGCGCCCGCTTCGGGTCGAGCCGCTCCACGTCGCGGCGCGTGACGCCCGCGATGTTCCAGTCGCCGTACCAGTGGCCGTAGAACGAGCCGCCGAAGCCGAAGCCGCGCGACGCCTCGCCGTCGGCGCGCGCGCGCTCCTCGACGGCCTTGTCGAAGACGACGACGCCGAGCGCGCCCGCCGCGCGCCGCCCGTCGGCCGTGCGCACGGCGAACTGCGCGCCCGCCTCCTCGCCCGGCCGGAAGCTCTGCCGCGAGAGCCTCACGTCGAGCTTCAGCTCGCGGTCGCGCGGGAAGACGACGGTGCGCGCGCCCGTGCTGTAAGCCTCGTCGTCGTACCCGGCGGGGGTCGGCACGAGGTTCGTCGCGGTGACCGTGACCGCGCCCGCGAAGTCCGCGCCCGTCGGGATGAGAAGCTCCGCGCGCCCGCCCGCGAGACGCACCGTGCGCGAGTAGAGCACGCGCCCCTCCGCGACGGCGTCAACCGCGACGCCCATGCGCTCGGCGTTCGAGGTGAGCGCGACCCTGACGGGCTCGCCCGCGGCGTAGACCGACTTGTCCGTCTCGACGCGCAGCTCGGGCACGGCCTCGCGGTAGGAGCTGAGCCAGAAGTCTTCGCCGTGGTGGCCCGCGCGCCCGGCGCGGTCGCGCGCGACGAAGCGCAGCGGGAGGTTGCGTCGCCACTCGTCGCGGCGCACGACGGGCCCCAAAACCTTCGCCACGCCGTAGCGGTTCGTGCGCACGACGGCGAGCGCGCGGTCGGGCTCCTTCACATCGTGGACGCGCCCGTCGTCGGCGACCTCCCGCCCCGTCTCGCCCTCCTCGTAGACGGTCACGTCGCACTCGGCCGGCGTGCCGTCGGCGTAGAAGGTCGAGAGGTAGAAGGCGAGCGGCAAGCCCTTCGCCTGCCAGTAGCGCCCCTCGCTGACGTAGAGGTGGACGGGCTCTTTCGAGAGGCGCAACTGGAAGCGCCGCTGCTCCGTCCGGTTGGTCGTGGGGTCTGTGACGTAGGCGACGAAGTCGAGGTCGCGCAGGCGCTCGTGGCCCGACTCGGTCAGCCCCTTCTGCTCGTCCCCGAGGTCGAGCCGCGCGACGTAGAGCCCCTCCCTCAGCTCGCCCTCGGCGGCCGGGTGCTCTTCGGTCTCGTACTTCTGCTCCTCGTAGTTCCAGCGCCGCTCGGTCTGGCGCACGACGCGCACGCGGCCGCGCCTGACGGGCTGGCCGAAGAGGTAGTCGGCGCGCACCTCGACCGAAGGGCTCTCGCCGCCGAGGTAGAAGGGGCGGTCGGGTCTCGCCGTGACGGAGAAGTTCGGCAGGTCGTAGCGGCTGACGCGGAAGCTCGTGGACGTGCCGTCGTAGTCGTCGGAGTCGTCCTCCTTCATCTCCAGCCTGAGCGTGTAGGTGCCGAGCTTCGTGCCCTCGGGCACGCGCCAGTCGGCCGCGGCGACGCCGTAGCGCGAGGTCTTGAGATCGACGGTGAAGGACGAGGAGGACTCCTCGTCCTTCACCTCGAAGCTCACCTCCCGGCCGGCGAGCGCGTGGTCGCTCTGGTCGAAGAGGAGCGCGCGCATGTGCACGGTCTGGCCCAGCTGGTAGAGCGGCTTGTCCGTGGTGAGGATGACGCGCGGCCTCTCGTCTACATCGACGGTCGTCTCGGCCGTCTCAACGATAACGCCGCGCCGCGCCGTGACCTTAAGCTCCGCCTCGTCGTCGTACGTGCGGAGCGTACGCGGCAGGTCGAAGTCGAGCGTGACGAATCCTTCGCCGTCGGTCGCGCCCGAGGCTTTGAGGACGGTCTTCTTGTCGTCGCCGTCCTCGAAGGTGAACGCGGCCTCGACTGCGACGCCCTTCAGCGGGCGTCCCGTGACGGGGTTGGTCGTGCGCACGCGCGCGCCGTAGTGCGAGCCGGGCCGCGCCGCGGGGGCGGAGACGACTCGCAGCTCGAAGAGGTCGGGCGTGACCTCAGAGACCGAGACGACGCCTTCGAGCGCCGCGGGCGCGTCCGCCGCCGAAGTGGGCGCGACGCTGTAGCGCAGGCGATACCAGGGGAACTCCTCGCGCTCCCCGGCGGACATCTGCGCGTAGTTGATTTCGAGCCGGGCGTCGAGCGCGTTGGAGCCGCGGCGCAGTCGCACGTCCGTGACGGCGGCGGCGTGGACTTTGTCGTGCGGGTCGAGCAGCTCGACGCGCAGGCGCGCGGGCAGGTCGCGCCCCGTCCCGTTCTCGACCTCGAGGCGGACGCGCGCCGCGTCAGAGTCGAGCGAGAGCCTGATGCGTGACTCGTCTAAGCGGAAGGCAGGGGCCGCGCTCGAAAGGTGGGCGGCCAGCAGGCACACGAAGAGCCACAGAAGGGCGGGGGCAGTCCTCCGGTTCATCGACGTTCCCTCCTCTAGGTGTGCCCGTGTGATGCGGACTCGTCGCCCGACGGTTGGAGAGGGCCGGAGGAATTTTTACAGAACCGCGAGCGGTAGCGAGCGGGTGCGGGATACACGCAGAGGTCTCTCTAATGTCACCCGCACCCGCTCGCTACCGCTCGCGGTTCTGTCAGAACGGGCGGGCGGCTTCCTGTAGCCGCTCGCGGTGTTCGAGGATGTATTCGATGAAGGCGCGCGTCGGCGAGGGTTGGAAGCGGCCGAGGGCGATGACGGCGACGGCGCGGGTGAGGCGGTGGCCCGAGACGCGGAGCCATGCGAGGCGGCCGGCCTCGACCTCTTCGCGCACGGCCCACGAGGGCATGACCGAGACGCCGAGGCCGTGCTCGACCATGAGCTTGATGAAGTACGTGTCGTTCGATTCGAGCGCGAGGTCGGGGCTCAGGTCTACGCGCTTGAAGAAGGCGTCGGTCGCGCGGCGGATGGACGCGCCCTGCTCGAAGAGGATGAAGCGCTCGCGGCGCATCTCGACGACGCCCGTCTCGCGCTCTTTGGCGAGCTTATGTCGCGCGCCGACGACGACGCCCAACTCGTCTTCAAACAGCTCCGTCACCTGGAGCGCGGGCGAGTAGACTGGGAGCGAGGCGAAGCCCACGTCGGCCGCGCCGTTGAGGATGTCGGCCACGGTCTGCTCGGTGCTGACGGTGGTGCGGAACGAAAGCTCTACGCGGTCGTGGTCGCGCATGAACGACTCGAAGAGGCGTGCGAAGAGGTGGACGAAGGCTTGCGTGGCGGCGGCGGCGCGGACGCGGCCGCGCGGCGCGTGTTCGTCGCCGCGGATGCGCTCGCGCAGGGCGTCGGCCTCTTCGAGGATGCGCTCGGCGTAGGAGAGCGCGAGCTGGCCGGAGTCCGTGAGGTGCACGCCGCGCTTGGCGCGGATGAAGAGCGGCTCGCCCAGCTCGCGCTCCAGCGCCTTGATCTGGTGGCTGACGGCCGACTGCGTCATGTTAAGTTTCTGTGCCGCGCGTGTGAACGAGAGCGCCTCGGCGACCTCGCGGAAGGTTCTTAACTGCGACAGCTCCATCGTTTACGCCTCTCGGGGAAATGTGGATGAATATAGTTAATCCGCCCGATGAACACAATGCGTTAGACGCCCGGGCAAAGGCGTGCCTATCATCCACGTCGAAACTGCGCACACGAACAGGGGGACATTTAAAAGGCGCGGCCCCCGTGGGCCGCTTTTAAGAGAGGAGACAATTAAGATGATACCGTTCAGGCTCGATTACGTGATCGAGAAGTCGAAGGTCGGAGGCGATTGCGAGGAGCGGAAGGTTTTGAAGGAGCTGGCCGGCGTTCGCTTGAAGCCGGCCGAGGCGCGCGCCGAGTGGCCGCGCGTGCTCGAACACAAGTGGTTCATGAGCGAGCGCCTGGGCCGCGACGTGGGCCTGCGCGTCGCCGCGCTCGACTACTTCGAGAACGTCCGCCTCCCGCGCCACACGCGCCTCGGCCACAAGGCGCGGCCGCGCACACTGGGCCGCGCGACGCACGCGCTGGCTTAAACAGTACCGCGGGCGGTAGCGAGCGGGTGCGGGTGACATCGGAGACGACTCACGATGTACCCGCACCCGCTCGCTACCGCTCGCGGTACTGTTTGAAGCGCTCGACGTAACTTCGGTACGCCTCGACCTCACCCGAGGCTCGTCCTTCATCCCAGCCTAAGAACTTCCGCGCGACGTGCGCGGCGTGCTCCAACGCGTCGAGACCGAGCCGTGCGTTAAGTCCTGCCATCGTCCTCCGCAGCAGGCAGTCGGCGAGCGTCTCGGCCATCTCCTCTTGGAAAGCGTAGACGACCTCCGCGCCGATTGTGCCGGTCTCTTCGCTGATGACCCGGGACAGTTCCTCGTCCTTTTGCGCGAGCCGCAGGACTTCCGCCGCACGCACGCCGTAGACCTTAAGGAGCCGCGCGGTGCTCCTCGGCGGGAGCGTGCTCCGCGCGCCGAAGTCGCGCCGGAAGGCGTCGAACTTTTCGACGGCCGCGCCCGGCAGAGGCACGTCCGCCGTCCGGCAGGGCGGGGGATTCCTGCCGAGCGTGCGGAAGATTAGACCGACCGCCTCTTCGGCGAGCGAGCGGTAGGTCGTGAGCTTGCCGCCGACGATTGAGAAGAGGCCGCGGGCGCGCGCGGGCTTGATGAAGTGGCGGCGGGTGATGCCGCTCTCCTCGCCCTCGCCCACGCGCGGGAGCGGGCGCACGCCCGAGTATGTGTAGAGCACGTCTTCGCGCGTCAGCCGCGCCGCGGGCAGGACGCGGTTCGTCTCGCGCAGAAGGTATTCGACCTCCCGCCCCGCGGCCTCGACCCTGTCGAGGTCTCCCGCATAACGCTCGTCGGTCGTCCCGATCAGGAGCTTGCCGTCCCACGGCAAGACGAAGAAGGGGCGGCCGTCCTCGACCGCCTCCGTGTAGACGGCCGCGCGCGGCGCGCCCTCGAAGGCGCGGACGACGACGTGGCTGCCCTTCGTCCCGCCTATCAGTTTTTCGTCCCCCGCGCGCGAGCCTCCGAGCACCTCGTCAACCCACGGCCCGGCGGCGTTGAGGACGACGGACGCGCGCGCCTCGCGTGTCGCGCCGCCGAGGAGGTCTCTGAAGACGACGCCGCGGGCCGCGCCGTCTTCGACGAGCAGACGCTCCACGCGCGCGTGCGTGATAACAGTCGCGCCCCGCGCCCTCGCGTCGAGCGCGTTCTCGACCGCGAGCCGCTCGGCGTACTCGACCTGCGCGTCGTAGAAGAGCGCCGCGCCGCGCAGACCCTCCGGTTCGAGGCCGGGCGCGTGTTCGAGCGCCTCCTTTGCCGAGAGCATGCGGTGGCGCGGGAGCGACCTGGACGAAGAGAGCAGGTCGTAGGCGAGCATCCCCGCGCGCAGGCGCACGCGTCCGCGCCGACGCCCCGCGTAGACGGGGACGAGCAACGGGAGCGGGCGGACGAGGTGCGGCGCGACCATCCGCAAAAGCGTCTCGCGCTCGCGCAGAGACTCGCGCACGAGCCCGACCTCGCCGTATTCGAGGTAGCGCAGGCCCCCGTGAATCAGGCGCGTCGAGGCGGCCGTCGTCCCCGCCGCGACATCGCCCTTGTCGAGTAGCAGTACACGCAGCCCACGCATCGCCGCGTCGCGCGCCACCCCGCACCCGTTCACCCCCGCGCCGACGACGACCAGGTCGAACGCCGCGCCGGAAATGTCCGCCCCGACTCTTCTCATCCGACTGAAAAATTAACACGGACGGGCAGGAATTACAGGATAAGGATCGGGCGCTGACGGCGTTTCTCATCCAAACCCGGCCGTTCCGATGACGCGCGCGCCTGTTAGGACGCCGCCCCGCATCATTCTGACCGGGTGGGCGTTCGTTCCAGCCTCGCTTCGTGCCGTCCCGACGGCGCGCGAGGCCGCCCCGGCACTAAACCCAACATTTTCAACGCCATGCGGGTCTGCGCCGACGCCGCGCGCGCTTGTTCCAGCCGCTCGCGCCGATGTTCCGACCGCTCGCGCAACCGTTCCAACCGCTTGCGCGCGTGTTCCAACCGCTTGCGCGCGCGTTCCGGTCGCTCGCGCGCGTGCGCCGACGCCGCGCGCAACTGTGCCAAAAGCTCGCGCACTTGTGCCAAAGGCTCGCGCGTGTGTTCCAGTGGCTCGCGCGCTTGTTCCGACGTGACGCGCGAGCGTGCCGACGCCGCGCACAGCCGTTCCGTCGCGGCGCGGGCGTGTGCGGAGGGTGTGCTGAGACGTTCGAGGCGGGCGCACGACGGCTTGGGTCAGGCGCGCGCGTGTCCCGCCGGGGCGCGCGGAGAAATTTTGTTGCACGCGGCCGGTTCGTAAGTATAATTCGTGCCCTCCAAGCGGGTAGACACTTGCCCCGGCGGTTAACCTCAAAACCTTCGGCTCACCGGAAGGACTCACACTCGGGTCTCCTTCCCTCCACATGAAAGGATACAACTCGTGAACGATAAACAGCGCAGGGGCAGCGAGCGCGTTCAGCGCGTGATCATGTATATGGACACGCCGAACGAAGACTTCCCCGAGGGCAGCAAGGGCGACACGCTGACCGCACGGCTCAGGGAGCTTTCGGCCCAGGCCACCGCGCTCGACGCCGAGCGCGAGGCCAAGGCGACCAAGCGCCGGCAGGGCACGGAGGGGCGCGAAGAGACGCGCACCGCTCTGCGCCGGATGCGCAAGAGCGCCTGGGACACCTACAAGGCTATCGCCCCCGAACACCCGGAGATCAGGGGACTCTTCGAGTCGCCGAGCAAGAGCAACAACGACCAGGCGCTTGCCACGTCCGTGCGCTCGTACGCCAACGCCGCAGCGCCGCACTCGGCCCTCTTCAACGAGTACGGCCTGACGCCGGCCTTCTTCAACGACATGCGCCTGAAGGCCGACGCCCTCGACGGCTACGCCGCACTCCAGGGGGCCGGCATCACCGAGGGCGTGAACGCAAACGCGGCCCTCGACGAGACGCTCCGGCAGGCGGACGAGGTGGTCGAGCGGCTCGACGCCATCGTCCGCAACAAGTACCGCGACAACCCGGCCAGACTCTCCGAGTGGGAGAGCGCGAGCCGCCTCGAACGCGCCCCCCGCCGGAAACCCGAAGACGACGACGAGCCGCCCCAACCACCGCCCGCCAACGGCTGAGCCGCGGCGGCGCTTCCCGCTCCCCTACATGCAAACGCCCCCGCCCTCTCTTGTGGGAGGGCGGGGGCGGGGGCGAAACTCAGGCTGCTTATACGGCGAAATGGGCGTAAAATACGGCGGCTTGTAGTACGTCTAATTGTAGTTAGGCTTACGAAATTATGTGGATATTCGATAGATTTCGCGGGGACGAAGTAGAGCGTCAGATCAAGCGCCTGAGGAGTAAACGCTCCACCCGCGATGATGTCGTGGAGGCCATGGGCGAGTTGCGCGACATGGGTGGCCGCGCCGTCCTCCCTTTGATTCAGGTCTTACTGAACCGAGACGAGGGTCACGTATTCCGCTGTCGGGTGGCGGATACGCTCGCCTGGCTAAAGGATGGGAGGGCCGTCGAGCCGCTCATTACCACCCTCAGCGACAGCAACGAACAGGTCAGGTGGCACGGGGTGAAGGCGCTTGAGGAGATAGGCGACCGCAGAGCGATACCGGAGTTGCGGCGGATAGCCGAAAGCGATGAGGGCCAGTTCTCCATCCCCGGCGGTCGGGTGCATTTCGTTCTAAAGGAAGATGCCCGAAAGGCCATTGAGAAAATAGAGGCGAGCACGAAGCATTGAAAAACCGGGTTGCCTATGTAGGCCAGCCTAACAACGGCATGCACCCGACCGCCGACACGCTGCTTGTCATCTACTTTCGGAGGCTCGGGGCGGCGGGTGATGCCGGGCGTTAGATTTCTTTCCTTACGGCGAGGGTGATTGCAATGAAGCTGCTTCTTTTGTTTGTCATGGTCTTCCCCTTATCGCTCGAACCCCGCGCGCCCAGTTGCGTATGCGTCAAGGAACCTAATCCCTCGGAGGCGAAAACCAAAGCGGATCGGAGGCGGGCGTTTGATGAGTCGGTGGCCGTATTTACGGGCGAGGTCATCGCTTTGGATGGCTTCACCGTGAAAATCAAACTGCATAAACGCTGGAAGGGCGATGATGCGCGTGAGGTCATCCTAAGCACGGGCGCTGTCCCCGGCCATGACGGGACGCCCATCCCTAAGGAATGCAGTTATCACTTTCGGCTAGGAGAGCAGTACCTGGTTTATGCGTACAGGGTGGCCGGAAAGCTGATGGCAGATACTTGTTCGGCGTTCCCAATCAGGGAAGCGGCAGCCGAAGAAAAGGGGTTGGATGAAATAAAGCGGCATGAAATAGTCAATCAGAGTTCGGCAGGTGCGCCACGACATTTTCCCGGCGAGGCGAAATCTAACAACGGCATGCACCCGACGCCCCGCCACGCTCCCTCTCATGACAGTTGCGTGTGGGCGCGGGTGATGCCGGGCGTTAGGCTGCTTCCTTAGAGGTAACTGGTAAGATATCGAATCATGGCTGACGAAAAAGACACGTCGCAATCCTTGCTTGAACAGAAGATCACATCTTTAGGCACCCTTGCT